>Ga0129308_1000498_pt1 | contig 57565 bp, 60 predicted proteins | sample L827metagenome_FD_94440 | JGI IMG/M metagenome (GOLD analysis project Ga0129308, IMG submission 94440) | Ring-tailed lemur group fecal microbial communities from Wisconsin, USA - L827 metagenome | ecosystem: Host-associated > Mammals > Digestive system > Large intestine > Fecal | place: USA...
CACACAATATGCCAAGCAAATGGAATATTCTGCTTGATCAGGCACTGGATTATTACATAGAATCGACTATGGAATTTTAGTTATGAAAAAATTCTGTTTTTTCATAACTTATTTGACACTACCGCTGATACGCTTGGTGCTGGTGATAGTTATATTGACGGATTTTTGACTATCTGACCAATCATTTCATTTTGCAAGCTATGGCAACAGATACAAAAATAGTATTATTATAATCACTTACCAAGGAGTTTGGTAAATTGTATTGTCACGTTTTGAAATCAAAAAGGATATTGTTTTGTAAACTCATATCCTTTTCTTGTTTCATTCTTTAATTTTAACAAATTTTACTTGATTCATAATAGGGTGCCTTAGCTCAATAGCACCTTTTCTTGAACATACCATCACACATGCTCCACAATAATAACATTCACCAGGATACATAACAATAGGATGATCTCCTTTTTTTGAAGCAGGATACAAAATATCACATTGACATACTTGCACACAACGATTACATCCTATGCATAAGTCTGCATTATATTGAATAGGTATAACACTTGATTGAGCGACTTCAACTTTATAGTCTATTTTGTCCATTACTTTTTTTCTCCTTTATATAATCCTGATTTCTTTTTTCATATTCTTCTTTTAAATTTCCAAAGAATTTGAGAGATACACTTCGTGTGATAATTTGACCTTTTTCTTGATGAATCACAATATGTCTTTTATCTTCTTCTGGATCTTTTTCTGTACTATCGATTCTCTCAAAACATAGAGGTGTAGATGTTGTTTTCCTAGCTAAACAAGCATGAAGGACAAGTTGAGAAACAGTTAAAATATCTAAAACTTCATGAATTCTCATAAGATCATGAGGATTATGACAAGAGAGTTGAGGAACCAATTCCTTCTCAAAATGTTCTAATAAATCTAATCCTTCATATAACAATGCATCACATTTTTTTCCACCACAATAATTCTGCATTGCTTTTGCTATTGCCAAATTCAACTCTTTCCAAGAAATTCCGTTTTGAACAAATAAAGGTGCATACAAACGTTGCTTTTCTTTTTCTACATCATCTTGATTGTAATCATAAAAAGTAACTGTTTTTGCATGATCGGCTGCCTTACGTCCAGCATAGTAACCCGTTGCACAAGCCGCTCCTGCACAATCTGAAGCATACAAGGCATCTCCACATGCATAAATACCATCTATATTTGTCTTCAAATCCCAATCATGCATAACACCGCCAGGGGCACCAAAAAATTGTCTTTCTTGATCTAGGAAGGAAGCAGACTGCCATCCTGTTCCATAACTTTGTATACGATGTTTGGTTGGATCAAAGCCTCGATCTGTATAATTTTGATAAATAGGAACATTCGTTTTGGCTTCTTGTCCGACCATCATTCCCCAAATAACCTTTCTTTCTAATTCAGGCATTTTGCTTAAATCAGCATAAAATGGTAACTGATAACCACGTTTCATCAATTCTTCAAAGTCTAGCGTCTCAGGTCCACGATATTCGTATTTAGGATTATCAATGACTCCACCTTTTAAGAAAAACTTTTGTCCTTTGGCCGGATAATAACGAGCATAATAATCTGTCAATTCTTGACCATCACGATCAACATATGGAATCTCAACACCTCTGGCATCTACCATTGTTGCGGCATACCATGTATTGTGGTTGTTTCCTGTTCCATAAGGTGGGAAACTACGTCCAGCTGCTGAAAATTCTGCACGAACTGATTTTTCCATCATTGTAAACTCAAGTCCGCTACGCCACCCCATTGCATGACCACTCCCAATACTTTGAAAAGGCCTAAATTCACTTAGTCCTGATAAATCGGAATGAAAAAGCCATACTCGAGCTGGTCGCGACATTGCTATAATGGTAGATTTAGCTTGAAAAATCATCATTTTTCCAGTATGAACATTCATGCCTAAAGCACCAATACCTATCTTTTTTCCATCCATTTCTTTTGTTAAGAGTGCCGTTGCTTCTACACGTTCATAGATCTTGATTCCTAAACGTTTCATTTCTTTATAAAGGGCTGGTTTGAAAGTTGTCCCCCATACTCTTAAAGTGAACTTATTCTCATAATCATAGGCAAACATCAGCTTTGTTTCATCATCTCTAAATTTTGCACCTAAAAATTCATCCTCTGTATCTCTTATTTTTCCACCAAAAGATTCTAAATCCAACAAACGATCATAACCCTCTCGACATTCAATATAATGTAAAATTCCATTACTAAAATAATCTTGTTCATCTACATAAGCATTCGCTATTTCCTCTGGTGTCACCTTTGAACAAGGATTTGTACAAGCTGATTCCCAATGATCAAATCCTGTTCCAGCAGCTCCACTTTTTTCAATAGCTCCTTTTTCTACAATTGTTACAGACAATCCCTTTCTTCTTGCAGCAATAGCACTAAAACAACCAGATAATCCTCCTCCAAGAACAACAACATCTGATTGAACAATTTCTTCTGAACCTAATTCATTATCATATGGCCATTTATAGCTATCCATTCCCTTTGCCCCTTTCTTTATTAACCAATAATTGAATCAAATATTGGTTCTTCTTCCTCAATATTTATACAAATACAATAATTTTTCTTATCTTGATAGTCCAGAGGTATTTCAATTTCAATCTGGCTATGCCCTTCACATGTCAAGCCACTAAAAAATTCTAATTTTCTTTTATCCTCAACTAAATAAATATCCAAAATAGTATTACTTATATTTAAAAGTTCTAATCTTCTTTTAGGTTTGAAAACATGTACAAACAATTGATAATCTTTTCTCGTCATTTCTCCCCAATCTAGTTCATAAGCATAAGTCTCTACTTTTTTGGTTGCATATATTGCTTCAGCATTTTTATCTATATATTGACCTACTTTTGTTAAAATTTCTTCACTTTCCAAAGGAATACGCCCTAATCCATCAGGTCCAATATTTAATAAATAATTTCCTCCTCTATTATTAATTTTAATAAGTTTTTCAATAATATCCTGTGAATCTTTCCAATGATGATCATCTTTATGAAATCCCCAAGTTTCATTCAATGTTGCAGGAACTTCCCAATCTCCTTCATAGGGAAGTTTTGGAATAAAATTATCACCAGTCGTCATGTATTCTCCTAACCCATTGCCAACTCGTCCACTAATAATACAATTTGGCTGTATTTCCTTCACAAGATCAACCATTTCCTGACTTTCTTCTTTTGTCATACCCATAGGTGTATCAAACCAAAGAATTGCAACTTCACCATATTCTGTTAATAATTCACGAAGTTGAGGAATACATTTCCTTTCAAAATAAGCACGAAAATTCTTATTATTATTATTTTTTCGTTGCATATACCCATCAGGATCATGCCAATCTTGAGCTTGTGAATAATAAAAGCCTAACTTCATATTATGTTTTTGACATGCATCTGATAATTCCTTTAAGATATCTCGCTTACATGGTGTTGCCTTCACAACATTATAATCACTACAATGGGAATTCCACATTGCAAATCCTTCATGATGTTTCGTTGTAAAAACAATATATTTCATTCCCCATGCTTGAGCTTGTTTCACAATCCTTTCTGCATCAAAATGAATAGGATTAAATTGCTTAGCGAGTTGTTCATACTCCGCAACTGGAATATTCAAATCATTCATAATCCATTCAGCAATACGATCAGTTTTCTGTCCATGATATTCTCCAGCTAAAAGAGAATATAATCCCCAATGAATAAATAATCCATACTTTGCATCTTTAAACCATTGCTGCTTTGTATCTTGCATTCCTTAACCTCCTCAAAATAAAAAGTCGACTTTCCTCAATCATATCATGAGTACTTTCGACTTATCAACTCTTAAGATCATTATATTGCATCATGTTGATGTTCAATAAACGATTTGAATTCTTCCTCAGTTGCTAATACATAATGTGTATCAGTAATCTTGTGTTGTGTACCTGCATTATAATCCAATCCACTTTCTTCATAATTATAAGTTAAAGAAGTTCTTGTTTTTTCAACTTTAGGATTAGGATGAGGAATTGCAGACAATAATGATTTTGTATATGGATGCAAAGGATTTGTAAAGATTTCTTCAGCTGTTCCAGTCTCTACCAAGTGTCCTAAATGTAAAACCCCAATACGATCACTAATATATTTAACCATTGATAAATCATGAGCAATGAATAAATATGCTATATTTGTTTCCTTTTGAATTTTCTTCATTAAGTTAACAACTTGTGCCTGAATAGATACGTCCAATGCTGAAATAGCCTCATCAGCAATAATCAAATCAGGATTCATAATCAAAGCTCTTGCAATCCCAATACGTTGTCTTTGTCCTCCAGAAAACTGATGCGGATAACGAGATGCATGTTCTCTAGATAAACCAACAAGTTCTAACATTTGATATACTTTTTCATTTCTTTCTTCAACAGAAGAATACGCTTTATGAATATCCAAACCTTCAGCAATAATATCTAAAACTTTTTTTCGAGGATTCAAACATGCCATTGGATCTTGAAAAATCATTTGCATATTTGTACGCAACTCTTTGATTGCCTTTTGACTCATCTTTCCACCAATTTCAGTTCCATTGAAAACAATAGAACCACTTGTCGGTTTATATAAACGAATAATACTTCTACCAGTTGTAGATTTTCCTGAGCCAGATTCCCCAACAAGACCATAAGTCTCACCTGGCATAATATCGAAGGAAATACCATCTACCGCTTTTACAGTAAATTTACGATTAATTCTAAAATGTTGTTTCAAATCTTTTACAGATAGGATAGGTTGTTGTTCCATTATTTAACACCCTCCTTTTTCATTTTCTCAATACGTTTTTTCAATGATTCTGGCATTTCAACCTTAGGTGCTTTTTCATGCATTAACCAGCTTGCCACCTTATGACTATTTGAACCTGGCACATCAAACATTGGTGGTTCCTCTCTTAAATCAATATTCAATGCATATTGATTACGTGGTGCAAATGCATCTCCTTTCACCTCATGGGCTAAGTTTGGAGGTGTTCCAGGAATTGTATACAGTTCATCATCATCTGTATCCAAATCTGGCATTGAAGATAGTAATCCCCAAGTATATGGATGACGTGGATCATAGAAAATTTCATCAATCGTTCCTGTTTCGATAATTTTTCCAGCATACATAACATTGACAAAATCTGCAACTTTAGCAACAACACCCAAATCATGTGTAATATAAATAACTGATAATTCTTTTTTCTTTTGAATATCTTGAATAAGTTCAAGAATTTTAGCCTGAATTGTAACATCTAACGCTGTTGTTGGTTCATCACAAATCAAAACATATGGATCACAAGATAATGCAATCGCAATAACGATTCTTTGTCTCATTCCTCCAGATAATTGGTGAGGATAGTTTTTCATACGTTTTTCAGCATCAGTAATTCCTACCAATTGCAACAATTCAACAGCTTTAGCATATGCTTCTTCTTTTGTTCTATGATAATGATAAATCATAGGTTCCATAATTTGTTTTCCAATTGTCATAGTTGGATTCAATGATGTCATTGGATCTTGGAAAACCATTGCAATCTTACGTCCACGAATATCTTTTTGCATTTCTCTTTCAGACAATTGAACAATATCACGTTCCTGTCTTTCCCCAGTATATTCATCATACCAAACATACTCTATAGAACCACTATCAATTGTTCCATTATTTGCTAATATCCCCATAATAGCTTTTGTTGTGACTGATTTCCCCGAACCAGATTCACCAACAATGGCAATTGTTTCACCTTTATATAAATCAAGATTAACCCCTCTAATTGCATTTACCTTACCAGAGTCTGTTTTAAACGAAATATTCAAATTTCTAACTTTTAATATTCTTTCTCTTTCTTCCATAATTACATCTCCTTCATTGTAGGATCTAACGCATCACGAAGACCATCTGCAACTAAGTTAAAGCTTAACATCAATAAAGCTAGGGCTATAGATGGAATAATCATTTGATATGCATAAACCAAGAAGAATTTAGACCCATCATTCACTAATGTTCCTAAAGATGCCTCAGGAATAGGTAAACCTAAACCAACAAATGATAAGTAAGCTTCATAGAAAATAGCATTTGGTATAGTCATCATACACATAATTATTAATTGATTCACAATATTAGGTAGAATTTCTTTAAAAATAATGAAGAAACTAGAAGCCCCTAATGTACGTGAAGCAAGTACAAATTCATCTTCTTTGATCTTTAACACCTGTGCTCTTGTTATACGTGACATTGGAATCCATTCAGTAAATGCCAATGCAATGATAATTGTTGTTAATGATGGTTTCATAACAGTCAATAATAATGTTAAAACAACAAGCGTAGGAATAGAGTTTACGATTTCTTGGAACCTTTGTAAAATGTTATCTACTTTTCCACCAAAGTATCCAGAAATCATACCATAAGTCACACCAACAAAAACATCAATCACAACAGCAACAACTGCAATAAATAAAGAGACACGTGTTCCTCTCCATAATCTTACAAAAATATCACGACCATAGTTATCAGTTCCAAAGATATGTGTTCCATTTGGACTAATATTAGAAAGAGACGTATTAATTTCTGCATAATTCCATTGGCTTATAATTGGTACAATAATCGCCAAAATCACATAAATAGCAATAATCACAAGCCCAATAACTGACCCTTTATTTTTAAAGAAACGACCTAAAGCATCTTTCCAGAATGGTTTAGCAGGTGCAACAACATCTTTAGTAATATCCTGTTTTTCCCCAACAAACTCAAAATCATCAGGTAAAAATTCAAATTTATCCATAACTAATCACCCTTTCCTAAACGAATTCTTGGATCAATAAATCCATATGAAAGATCGATAATAAAAACAATCACAACATACATAACAGCGTACAGGAATGCACATGCCAAAACAACGTTATAATCATTTGCAGCAATACCTTTAATCAATAAACTACCTAGTCCTGGCACACCACAAATTTGTTCAACAACCATTGTCCCTGTCATCAAATTAACCAAAATAGGTCCCAAAATTGTAATGACTGGTATTAAACTATTACGTAATGCATGTTTAAAAATTAATGTTTTCCCATCTAATCCTTTAGCTTTAGCTAAAGTCATATATTCACTATTCAATACAGAAATCATTTCAGTTCTTGTAAAACGTGCAACATTGGCAATAACACTCATTGATAATGCTAAAATAGGCAAAACAGAAGTTGAAATTGGATCTCTTGTACTATATTGTAATGGGAAAAGTTGTAATTTATATCCAAGGAAGTAAACAGCTAACAAAGCAAATACGAATGATGGTACAGAAACCCCTAGTACAGAAATAATTGTTGTTAATGTATCCCAAATTGTATTTTTCTTTAATCCAGCAACAACACCTAAAAGCATACCAATTAATGTTCCAAAAATTGTTGCGACAATACCAAACATAAATGAAATTTGTATAGCATTACCCATTAATGCTGATACTTCTACATCCTTATATAGGTTATAAGAAACACCATAATCACCTGTAATCATACCTTTTAAATACATGCCATATTGAACTAACATAGGTTTATCAAGACCATATTTTGCATTTGCAACTGCAATTTGAGCATCAGACATTTTTTCAATATTAAAAGGAGACCCAGGCAATGATTTAATCATGATAAATAAAACTGTTAAGATAATAAACAATGTAATTAATGAAATAAGAACACGTTTAAGAATATATTTTAACATTGATTTATCCATTTTTTACCCTCCTTTAAAAGAAGAAACACATTATAGATATTATAATGTGTTTACTATCTATATTTATTTAATTTTTTACTTAACTTTAGTTACATATTTATAACAGTTTGGTCCTGTTGGATATAATCCAATTCCAGTAAATTCAGGATTCATTAATGCAACACCAGCTTTTACAAGCATAGGAGCACAAGCATAATCTTCCATTAAGACTTTTTCTGCTTCTTTCATTAAATCCCAACGTACATCTACATCAGTTTCAACAGCAATCTTATTTAATAAATCTTTATAAGTATCATTTTGATAGTTTGTATTACTCATATTTGCTACTGGATCAAATAAACTTAAATAAGTATTTGGATCAGCATAGTCAGGTCCCCAACGAGTTACACAAATTTCAAATTTATCTGCTGTCATATCATCAAGACGAGAAGCCTTAGGTTCAGTTCTATTTGTTAAAGTTAAACCATTCAATTTACCTAATGCATCTAATGCATAAGTTGCTAAAGCATCACATGGAGCTTCATCATTACCATATAATAATTCTAAAGTAATGCTGCTAACACCTAATTCTTTCAAACCTTGATCAAAGCATTTTTGAGCTTCTTCTAAATCGTAAGATAAATAATTCATTCCATCAGTAAAGTCAACACCATCTTTAAAAGATAATCCTTGAGGATCCAATGCAACTGCTGCTAATGAACCATCCTTCAATACGTTATTAGCAATGTCATCTCTATTCAATGCTAAGCTTAATGCTTTACGAATGTTAATATTTTGAAGTGCTTCATTATGGAAGTTAAATGCTAAATAATATTGATATCCAGCTGGATAGCTGTAATATGCATCATTATCTTTATATTTATCAACCAATTCATATCCAATATTAACAAAATCATAATCACCAGTTTCAAATCCCATAGTTGCACTATCGGCTTTTACAGAACTGATTTCTAATTCATCTAATTGAACTTTATCAGCATCCCAATAAGTTTCATTCTTAGCATAAACAACTTTATTTTGTCCTGGAACATATTCAGTTACTTTGAAAGGTCCACAAGCAAGAGTTGTTTCTGGGCTTGTTGCATATTTGTCTTCACCAACTTTTTCAACGAAAGCTTGGTTTTGTGGATAGAATACTGCAAAGTTCATTAAGTCTAAGAAATATCCACAAGGAGCAGCTAATTTAACTTCAAGAGTTTTATCATCAAGAGCAGTTGCTCCTAATTTATCAGCATCCATCTTTCCTTCTGAAATTTCTTGTCCGTTTAAGATGTTAGCTCCACCATTTCCGAACATATAACCATATTCTTCACCATTTCTTAAAATTCTTTGCCATGCATAAACAAAGTCATGTGCTGTGACATCAGTACCATCATCCCATTTTGCATCTTTTCTGATTTTAAATGTGTAAGTTAAAGTCTCTTCATTAAAATCATAATCTTCAGCTATAGCAGGATAAAGATTACCTTTTTCATCTTTCATCATTAATCCTTCAACAAAGGCTGCGATACATGTAAATGATGTACCATCAGTCGCTACAGTAGAATCTAATGATTTTGGTGGTGCTTCAAAAGTATAAGTAAATTTTAAACCATCTGTAGAAGTCTTTCCACCACCGCAGCCAACTAACATAGTTAATGCCATACATGCGGCAAGTATAGCTTTTAATTTTTTCATGTTTTCTCCCTCCTAAAACATTTTCAATAAACAATTAATTTTGTTTATGCATTAAGTATATACGTATCAAAGCATAATGTCAAACACTTTTTTGATTTTTTTCAAACAATGATTTCTTCTTTATCTAAATTTATTTTTATTTTTTACCTTTTTTCTAAAAACAAAGCTTTTGATTTAGAAAATGTATACAATCATACAGGAATTATTTTGAAATTATTTTATCAAATTCAATAATTTATTATCATTTTCGACTTTTTTATGTTTTCGCTTATTAAACAATATTCTCATCTTCATCTCGCATTTATTTTAACCATGCTTTCAACATTTCTCTTGATGAACGGTTCATTTCATATCGAAATTCAGTAAAAAATTTTCTTTTTGCAAAAGATTGAATATATTTTTCTAGGTCTTCTCCTGTTTTTCCTGTTTGTTTTATAAACATCTGTTCTGTCTGTTCTCTTGTCTTAGATTGATATTGATTGACATGCAACATATCTTCTAAAGCAAAACGTTGAGGTTTTTGTCTTTGAATTTGTTGTTGTGTAGGCTTTCCAAAAACAAGCATTGTATATGGAATCGCATATTTAGGTAAATTCAATAATTCTTGTACTATCTCATAGTTTTCTAAAATATCTCCAATATAACATGATCCAATTCCCAAAGATTGGGCTGCAACAACACTATTTTGCGCTGCAATCATACAATCCTCTGTTGCTAAAAAGAAATCAGATTCCTCCAATTTTTCTACACCTTCTGTATATTCATTGAAAATATCAAACCATTTTTGATAATCAGCTAAAAAGACAATCACCATAGGTGCCTTCGCAATAAATGGCTGATGATCACACAAAACTGCCAATTTCTCTTTCAATTCCTGATCAACAATATCAATCATTGAATATAACGCCATATTCCCTGCACTTGGAGCCTGTAAAGCAGCTTCTAAGATGATTCTTTTTTCTTCACCAGTTATAGGCTCATCTTTAAACATACGTACTGATTTTCGATTATAGATTTCTTTTATTGTTTGATTCATATTTTTCCTCCTTTTCTTTTCTATTATACATAGATTATTCTTCATTTTCCATGTATAATAAATATTACAAAGAAAGTGAGGTAAAATATGAATATACAAGACAGATTTTTAAAATATGTCAGCTTTGAGACAACATCTGATCCAAAATCTTTAACCATCCCTTCTTCTTTTAAACAATTAGAATTAGGAAAATATCTTGTTGAAGAAATGAAACAGATTGGTATAGACAATGCCGAACTAGACAATACTGGTATTGTTTATGGAACAATACCTGGAAACTGTCATCAAGGAAAGGTGATTGGCTTTATCGCTCATATGGATACTTCTCCAGATGCCTCTGGGCATGATATCCATCCTCGAGTGATTCATGATTACCAAGGTGACATTATTATATTGAATAAAGAAAAAGGATTAATGCTTGATCCTGCTGAATTTCCAGCTTTAAATAATGTTATCCATCATGATTTAATTACAACCGATGGAACAACACTCTTAGGGGCTGACGATAAAGCAGGGATTGCTATCATTATGCAGATGGCGGAATATTTATTGACTCACCCAGAAATTCAACATAATGATATTCAAATTGCTTTTACGCCTGATGAAGAAGTTGGTCGTGGTACTGAAAACTTTGATGTTCAGCGTTTTCATGCTGATTATGCTTATACAGTCGATGGTGGTGATATTCAGGAAATTGAATATGAAAACTTTAATGCTTATAGTGCTGTTGTTGAAATTATGGGTAAAAGTATTCATCCTGGATCAGCTAAAAACGCAATGATTAATTCTATACATGTTTCACAAGAATTTGATGCCATGTTACCTGTTCATGCTAGACCTGAAGCAACTGAAGGTTATGAAGGCTTTAATCATCTTCATGACATTCATGGTAATTGTGAAAAAACAGTGATGGAGTATATTATTCGTAATCATGATCTTGCACTAGCCAAAAAACAATGTGCAGACTTTAAGCACATTGCTGAATTTCTTAATCAAAAATACGGATATCCAATTGTTAATGTAACAATTGAACTCAGCTATCTCAATATGAAGGAACATATTCTTCAACATATGTATATTGTTGAAAATGCGATGACTGCAATGAAAGCTTGTGGTATTGAACCGACATCAGTTCCTATTAGAGGTGGAACTGATGGAGCTAACTTAACATATATGGGTTTACCATGTCCTAACTTGGGAACAGGTGGATATAACTATCATGGTCCATTTGAATATGTTTCCCTTACCATGATGAAAAAACAAGTCGAAATTCTTTTAAAAATTATTGAACTTAATAGAGGAGAGTAAAATGTACGCAAAAAATACTTGGAATAAATATAAAGATAATCATTATCAAGATATTATGGATTTCTGTGAAGGTTATAAGCATTTTATAACTGTTGGAAAAACAGAAAGAGCTGTTGTAAAAGAAACAATCAGATTGGCTGAAAAAGCAGGTTTTCAAGATATTCATTCTTATCAGTCTTTAGAGCCTGGCAATAAAGTTTATGTTGTGAATAGAGATAAAAATATTGCTTTATTTGTGATTGGAAAAAGGCCTTTCACTGATGGAATGAGAATTCTTGGAGCTCATATTGATTCACCACGTTTGGATTTAAAACAAAATCCTCTCTATGAAAGTGATGGTTTTGCTTTATTGGATACTCATTATTATGGTGGTGTTAAAAAATATCAATGGGTCACTATTCCTTTATCATTATTTGGGGTTGTTGTTAAAAAGGACGGAACAGTCATTGATGTCGTCATTGGAGAGGATGACAATGATCCTGTTGTTGGTATCACTGATTTATTGATTCATTTAGCTGCTGATCAATTACAAAAAACAGCAGCAAAAGTGATTGAGGGCGAAGCACTAGATGTCAATATTGGAAGTATTCCTTTAGACAGTGAAGAAAAAAATGCTGTCAAAGCTCATATTCTTCAATTACTTAAAAATAAATACAACATTGAAGAAGAAGATTTCTTAAGTGCTGAGATTGAAGTTGTTCCTGCTGGAAAAGCAAGAGATTTTGGCCTAGATAGAAGTATGATTTTAGGATATGGGCATGATGATCGTGTCTGTGCTTATACTTCTTTAATGGCAACATTAGAAGTAGAAAATCCTGAATACACAACATGTTGTATCCTTGTAGACAAAGAAGAAATTGGAAGTGTTGGAGCAACAGGTGCTCAATCTTTATTCTTTGAAAATACGATTGCTGAATTGTTACATTTATGTGGAAATGATTCTTATCTTTCATTAAAACGTACTATGACACATTCAAGAATGTTATCAAGTGATGTAAGTGCAGGTTTTGATCCATTGTATAAAGAAGTCAATGAGCCAAAGAACTCTGCCTATTTAGGAAATGGTATTGTTTTTAATAAATACACTGGTTCAAGAGGAAAAGGTGGAAGCAATGATGCCAACCCTGAATATATGGCTAAACTCAGACATATCATGGACGAAGCTCAAATCCATTTTCAAACTGCTGAACTTGGAAAGGTTGATCAAGGTGGCGGTGGTACAATCGCTTATATTTTAGGAAATTACAATATGGATGTTATCGATGCAGGAATTGCTGTCCTGAATATGCATGCCCCTTATGAAATCGTATCAAAAGTTGATGTCTATGAAGGATATCTAGCATATAAAGTCTTCTTACAAAGAGCATAAATATTACAAAAGACAAGTCACATAGGCTTGTCTTTTAACGTTTCTCTATCTTCTTTACTATATAATAAAAAGTATTCTTTTCTATCAAAATAATATAAAACAAAGAGCATCAAAATAATCATCAATCCAAAATCAGAAGCCACAACCCACATAAAAACAAATGTATGATGATCAATCAAATATCCCACAACATTTTGAGCAAGTGCTACAAAAACATTCGTCAATATCAAAGAAATGCTTGTAATACGACCACGATGAGTAGCAGGAATTCTTCTTGTTAAATAGGGTTGTACTCCTAATGTTTGATATATTTCTCCAATCGTAAAAATAATCATAGCCAAATAATACCAAATGATTTTTCCCTGAATAAAAATAAAAAGAAAATATCCACTTGTCATAAAGAAGACCCCAAGTATTAATTTAAACACATCTTGAAAGCGAGATGAAAGTGCCATCAAAATTGGTGTGCCCACAATGACCACAAAACCATTGACACTTGTCATTGTCCCAAAAATCAGTGCTCCACGCTCACCATATAATCCCTCAAAATTAAGTGGCATCAAAAAATCGAACTGACTATATAAAATTCTTGTAAGAATCGTACACACGATAAAATAAGCGATTATCTTTCTTTGCTTTAATACTTGCCAAACATTTAAATCGTCTATACTTTCTTCATAAATATTTTTTTCATCTTTGTCATTGACTCTTGATATATCTTTCACATAAACAAAAATCAAAATTGTCGATAACAGCGTCGAAAAAGCATCAATAAAAAAAACAAGATCCAAATGTTTTGTAAATAAAAAACCTCCTAAACTAGGGGCCAATACCGTTCCTAAATTCATTCCTAAATAGTTTAAACTAAAGGCTTTTTCACGATCCTTAAAACTACTCAAATCAGCAATTAATGCATCATATACAGGATGTTCTACGCTGGCAAACAAACTTGCTATAAAAATAAGAAAAACTGTCATTAATGACAATGGTATTAAACCAGCAACACAATAACACAAAACTGTCACTAAATCACAAATAATAATGATATTTCTCTTATTATAGTGATCAGTAAGATGACCAGCAAAATAAATAACCGGTAGTTGAACAATACTAAAACCTAAAAAAAGCGAGGCAATTGCTGTTGCCGTCATATTCAACTTATTAGATAAAATCAAGGTAAGAAGGAAATGTACCATTGTTCCTAGACTTGTAACAATTCTACCAAAAAACAATACATACATTTCTTTTCTTAAGCCTTTATATTGATTAAAAATCTTTAAGATCAATTATTTCACATTATGACATGCAACAAAATGACCTGGTCTCACTTCTTTTAACTGAGGTTTTTCAGAGTGACAAATATCACAAGCCTGTGTACATCTGCCAGCAAATGGACATCCTTCTGGCAAATTAATTGGGCTTGGAACATCCCCCTGTAAAATGATTCTTTTCTTTTCTCTTTCAAGATCTGGATCTGGAATAGGAACCGCAGACAATAATGCCTGACTATATGGGTGCAAAGCATTATTGTAAACTTCATCACTCTTTCCAAGTTCTACCAAATGTCCTAAATACATGACAGCAATTCTATCTGAAATATATCTTACAATATCCAAATCATGCGCAATAAACAAGTATGTTAATCCTAATTTTTTCTGTAAATCAATCAACAAATTAATAACTTGTGATTGAATAGAAACATCTAATGCTGAAATTGGCTCATCACACACTAAAAACTCTGGCTCAATCGCAAGTGCTCTTGCAATACCTATTCTTTGACGTTGCCCACCTGAAAACTCATGAGGGAAACGATTAGCATGTTCTTTATTTAAACCAACAATTTCAAGAAGTTCTATGACTCTTTTCTTTCGTGTTTCTGCATCATACATATTATGGATTTCCATACCTTCAGCAATAATATCTCCAACCGTCATACGTGGATTTAAAGATGCATAAGGATCCTGGAAAATCATTTGAACATGCTTAGCATAATTTAGACGATCCTTTGCCTTTTTTGTATTGACAAGCGCACCATCATATTCAACTTTTCCTAAAGTTGGTGTATAAATTCCCATCACAACACGCCCTAAAGTTGATTTACCACATCCTGATTCACCTACTAATCCAACAGTTTCACCTTTATAAATATCAAGACTTATATGACTAACTGCCTTCAATATACCACCATTCACATGGAAATGCTTTGAAACATCTTGTATAGAAACTAATTTCTCTCTTTTATCCATTTGACTTTCCTCCATCTTTTGGGTAATCTTTATGCAATAACCAGCATGAAGCCTCATGTTGACCATCCAGCTTAAAGATAGGTGGCTGATGATTTTTACAAATCTTCATACATTTTTCACAACGATTTGCAAAAGCACAACCCTTAGGTGGATTCAACAAATCTGGTGGCGTTCCTGGAATAGATGTCAATTTATCATCTTTGTTTGCATCATGTTTAGGCAAACTATTTAACAAGGCAACAGTATAAGGATGAGCAGGATTATAAAAAATATCTCTCGCTGTCCCTGTCTCAACAATCTTCCCAGCATACATAACTGCAATTCGATCAGCAATACTTGCAACAACACCCAAATCATGTGTAATTAAGACAATGGCTGTTCCTAATTTTTCTTTAATATCAACCAACAAATCAATAATCTGAGCTTGAATTGTCACATCTAACGCTGTTGTTGGCTCATCAGCTATCAACAATTTAGGATTACATGATAATGCCATTGCAATCATGGCACGTTGTCTCATCCCACCTGAGAATTGATGAGGATATTGTTTTGCACGTTCTTTAGCATTAGGAATCTGCACCATTTGTAAAACTTCAATAGCTTTTTGATTTGCCTCTTGCTTTGATAAGTGATTATGTAGTTTAATGGCTTCAACAATTTGTTTTCCTACTTGCATTGTCGGATTTAAACAAGTCATTGGATCTTGGAAGATCATACTGACATCTTTACCTCGAATACTTTGCATCTGTTCTTCAGTCATTGCAATAATATCTTTACCATCAAGAATAAGTTCTCCAGACTTAATTCTTGCAGGTGGCATTGGATTTAATTTCATAATTGTCTGTGCTGTCACACTTTTACCACAACCTGATTCACCAACTACCGCTAAAACTTCACCTTCGTCAACATGATATGTAACCCCACGTACTGCCTGAACTTCTCCAGCGTAAGTGTCAAAAGAAACGTGTAAGTCTTTTATTGTTAAAACATTTTTTGACATTTTCTTACCTCCTTAGTTTAGGATCAAGACAGTCTCTTAAACTATCACCTAACAAGTTAAAACTCAACATAGTTATACTAATAAATAATCCTGGAATAATTAATTGTAATGGATAATTTTGAAAAACAACAATACCATCATTACATAATGTTCCCCAAGATGCTTCAGGAACTGGCACACCTAAACCAATGAATGATAGGAATGCTTCTGTAAAAATAGCACTTGGAATTGACAATGTCAAATTGACAATAACAATTGGTAAAAGATTTGGTATCAAGTGTTTAGCAATAATACGTGCTGAACTCCCCCCCATAGTTTGAGAAGCAATAATATATTCCTGTTCCTTTAGCTGAATAACCTGACCACGTACGAGACGAGCCATTCCTGTCCATCCAACAGTTGAATAAGCAATAATCATTGTTGCAATTCCTGGTTTCATAACAACCATTAATAAAATGACAATTAATAAATAAGGAATACCTCCAATAATTTCAACAATTCTCATCATAACATTGTCTATCTTACCTCCAAAATAACCAGAGATACCTCCATAAACAATCCCAACAATGACATTAATAAATACAGCGGAAAAAGCAATAATCATAGAAATACGTCCACCATACCATACACGAACAAACATATCTCTTCCTAAATCATCTGTTCCAAACAAATGCAATGCCCCATCAATCTTAGACATAAGACCCATATTTGTATGTGTAACATCCATACTAGAAATATCATATGGTGAAAACATTGGTACAAGTATAGCTCCCAAAACAATGAAAACCAATATACCTAAAAAGATCATCGCAATCTTATCTTTTTTCAAACGAAACCAAGCATCTCTCCAAAAGCTAACACTTGGTCTTTTCATTTCCCCTAAAGCATTGACATCTTGACCAATCCATTCAAATTCATCTTGTGGAATGTCACTAGAAATTGTATATTCTTTTTCTGTTTCTTGATTTATATCTTTTATACTCATAAATAACTACTCCTTCTTTCCAGCAAGATTAATACGAGGATCAATAAGTCCATAAGCAATATCCACAATCAAAATTGCTGCAACCAAAAAGATTCCATAAAATAATGTTGATCCAGCAATCAAAGGATAATCATTTTGGGTAATAGCATTAACAAAGAATTTACCCATACCTGGAATTGAAAAAACCTTCTCAACAACAAAAGCTCCTGTTAAAACAGAGGCGGCGATTGGTCCAATGACAGTAATAACAGGCATTGAAGCATTTCTTAATGCATGTCTAAAAACAATCTGTCTTTGAGATAAACCTTTTGCCTTGGCAGTTTTAATATAATCTGAACCCATAACATCTAACATACTGGTTCTCATTAAACGCGAAATTGTTGCCATTGAACTAAAGCTTAATGCAATAGCTGGTAAAATCTTTGACATCTCTCCTTGCCATCCCGTGACAGGAAAAACCTTCACGCCAAACACCTGTTGCATCTTCAATGACAAAAAATATTGTAATAAGGCTGCAACAATAAAACTTGGTACTGAAACACCTATAACAGCAACTAGCATAGAAACCTTATCTCCCAATTTACCACGACGAATGGCAGCATAAGCTCCTAAACCAATTCCAAAAACAATCGCAATAATAAGAGATCTCATTCCTAAATCAAATGAATATGGAAAAGATTCCTTAATAATCGTTGTCACTTCTCTACTGTTTCTTACAGAAACACCCAAATCACCATGTAACGCATTTTTGACATAAATAAAGAATTGAACAATAATAGGTTTATCTAACCCGTGTTTTGCATTTAAAGCAGCTAGTGCTTCTGGTGACAATTGTTTATCACCTGCAAAAGGATTTCCAGGAATTGCATGCATCATAAAAAATGTAATTAAAAGTAATACAAATATAGTTAAAATAGCATATCCTATTCTTTTTAATATGTATTTCGACATGTTTTCACTTCCTTTATATTTTATATTGAAAAAGGAGGACGCACTCCTCTTTTCGGGTATACATCCTCTCATTAACTCACATCATTAAATATTAATTATTTAACTTCAGCATATTTCAAGTTAATATCTTGGAATGCTGTACGTCTAACTCCAGTTAATCTTTCAGAGCATGCATAATCTCTTACACGACAATATACATAACCAACTGGCATTTCTTCAGCTAAAATCTTTTCAGCTTCAATTAAGTAATTTTCACGCACTGCAGCATCACCTTCAACACGTGCTTTACTAATTAACTCATCATATTTTGCATTTGACCAACTTGTATGGTTGTTACCAGCACCTGTTAACCATAAATCCATGAATGTCATTGGGTCATTATAATCTGGTCCCCAACCTGCAAATGTAATATCAAATTTCTTATCTGACATACGTTGTAAACGTGTTTGATAAGTCACTTGTTCAACATTAAGAGTTACACCAATTTTCTTGAACTGTTCTTGTACGAAAGCACCTTGTTTCTTTACATCATCACCATCATCCATTAAAATAGTAATATCTAAGTCAGAAACTTTCATATTTTCTTCTGCCAATCCTTCTTCTAATAAAGCTTGAATTGCTGCAGTATCATATTGATCACGGTGTACTAAATCTCCAACTTTGTTTGCAAATTCTCCATTTTGAATAGCAGCAGGAGTAAATGAATTTGCTACAGTAGAAGAATTCTTTAAGATACTCTTAACAAAAGTTTCAGCATCTAATGCAAGAGTTAAAGCCTTACGTACCTTTGCATTATTTAATCCTTTAACATTTGTATTAAATTCAAGATAGAAGTTTGATCCATCATTGTATTGAGCAATCAAATCACCCTTACCAGCATTTTCTAATGTTTCTTTATTTGCTGCATTTAATCCAATCATATCAATAGTACCTTCATTATATCTATTAATAATAGTATTTGGATCAACAATCATTTCCATAGTAATCTTGCTTAATTTAATTGAACCATTGTCCCAATAGTTTTCATTTTTTTCTAATACAAGATTATTTTCATGTTGCCATGAAGTCATAATGAATGCACCATTGTATATTAATTGATCAGCTTCTGTTGCATATTTGCTTCCAGCATTTAAATAGAATTCTTCATTAACTGGATAGAAGTTGATAAATGCCATTAATGGTACGAAATAAGTACATGGAGCATTTAATTTAACTTCAAAAGTTGTATCATCAAGAGCTTTCCATCCTCTTGCTTCATATTCATCTTTTGCTTCAGTAGCAACTTTATCAACTGTGATATTCTTAGTTGCTTTCAACAAATCTTCAGCTCCAACAATTAATGGTGCCCAAGTATCAGCATAATCTGCTGCTGTTCCACGAGTAAATAATGCTGTAAAAGCAAATTCAAAGTCTTTAGCAGTAACAGTTTCACCATTACTCCACTTAGAGTCTTCTCTTAATTTAAATGTATAAGTTAATCCATCTTCACTAATACCACCATTTTCTACTGTTGGTACTTCTTTAGCGACACCTGGAATAGCTTCGTCATTTTCATCCAAAGTAATTAACCCTTCCATACAGTGTCTTAAAACATTTCCATCAATTGAACCAGTACTTGTAATTGAGTTCAAGTCTGGTGGTTCAGTTCCTAAGTTAATAACAACTTCTGCATTAGTTTCTTCTTTGCTGTTACTTCCGCATCCTACCAACATAGAAACTGACATTGCTACAGCTAATGTGCTAATAAGCAATCTTTTCAATTTCATAATTTTCCTCCTCTTCGTATGCATTGTTTAATACTCGAATATGATAACACACTATTTATAAGAATTCTATACTTTTTATAATTTATTTTTAATTTTCTTTGTTTAAATCTATCATTTATGTATATGAACATCTAACTGGGAGTACGGAATTTCAATACTATTCGCATCAAAAGCACGTTTCATTTGTTCAATTAAATCGTCTTTCAATTCATAATAATGCTCTGTTTGTGTCCATACTCTGATTCCTATTGCAATAGCACTATCCTTATATTCACTGACTCTTACATAAGGAAGTGGTTCTTGCAAAGCATATGGATGTTGTCCAATCACTTCCTTGATGACTTTTTTCGCCAACTCGACATCACTTTCATAATGTACATCCATCACCATATCTACTCTTCTCACATCTTCATGGGAATAATTCACAAATGTTGAAGATGCCAATTCATTATTAGGAATAACAACCATCTTATTATCAAATGTCATTAAAATTGTATAAAGCAACTGAATTTCTTGAATTTTTCCTATATAATGATTAATTTCAATAATATCACCTTTTACAAAAGGTTTGGCAAATAAAATGGTCATTCCAGAAACCAATCCCTTTAACGAATCTTGCATACCTAAAGCTATGGCCGCTCCAGCTGTTGTAAAAACAGCAACTAAAGATGTTGTCGTTATTCCCATGGTTGTTAAGGCTGTAATAATCAAAATAATCTTTAAAGCCGCTTCTAAAATAGACCTCATAAAGTTAACAATAATAGGATCCAAACTAGACTTTTGCATCATTTTATGAAAAATATGCATAACTAGCTTAATGACATACCACCCCACTACAAAAACAACCAATGCATCAAACAAATTCATGCCCACATTTATATACTTATCAATAATATTTTGTAATTTATCATTCATTTTCTCATTCCTTTCTTTTTTTATTATATATGACTTTACCTAATATTCCAATCAACAATATAAAAAGGTTGAAAAATTTTATAAATAAGATAAAATAGTATTGTCATATAAAGAGATGATAAAAAGGAGGAATTCCATGAAAGTTGCTGTAATGACAGATAGTAATAGTGGTATTACCCAATCAGAAGCTGAACAATTAGGTATTTTTGTTCTTCCAATGCCTTTTACTATTGATGGTCAAGAATACGAAGAAGATATTAATCTGACACAAGAAGAATTCTATGATAAATTAATGAATGATGCTGATATTTACACTTCCCAACCCGCCGCTGGTGAAGTCACAAAGTTTTTTGATAAAATTCTAGAAAACTATGACGAAATTGTTCATATTCCAATGTCTAGTGGTTTAAGTGGTTCTTGCCAAACTGCTTTAATGCTAGCAGAAGATGAAGATTATAAAGGAAAAGTATATGTTGTTGATTCACAACGTATTTCTGTTACCCAAAGATGGGACGTTTTAGATGCTTTAGAACTTTCAAAAAGAGGTAAAAGCGCAAAAGAAATTCATGATATCCTCATGGAAAACAAAATGAATGCAACCATCTATATTACTGTAAATACTTTAGATTATTTAAAAAAAGGTGGTCGTGTCACACCTGCGGCTGCAGCTTTAGGTGGTTTATTAAAAATCAAGCCTATTTTAACAATTCAGGGAGAAAAATTGGACTCTTTCCAAAAAACACGTACCATGGCAAAAGCATCTAAAATCATGTTAGATGCAACAATTAAAGATATTAAAGAAAGAATTGATCCTGATCATGAAGATATGAGTGGTGCTAGAATTATGATTGCTTACACGTATGATAAAGATCAAGCACTTGAACTGAAAGCAATGGTTCAAGAACAGTTCCCAAATCATGAAATCGTTTGTGATCCACTTTCATTAAGTGTTTCTTGTCATATTGGACCTCATTCATTAGCTGTTGCTGCATGTAAAAAACTATTATAAAACGCTTTATGCGTTTTTTATTTTTATTGATTTTTAAGAAAATTCGTGTATACTTCACTCAAGTATACCTTCTTTTATTTTTTTCAAATTCTCTATACAATATGAAAGTGGAATGGTATAATGACAACGACAAAAGTATTTTGATTTGTTTGTGATTTCTATCCACCCTTATAATACTTATTAATGAAACAAATCTTAAATCACATGTCAATTCATAAAATATTAAGAAATGTGGTATACTAATAAAAAATCACAGAAAGAAAGGTGAAAAAAATGGCAGATATGCCTCAAAAACGTACACTTAATCATAGAAAAACAACATATAATAAAACAACTCGAAAACCTAATATCAACCATTCTTTAGATACCAAAGTGTTTGCTTTAGGAGGACTCAATGAAGTTGGTAAAAACATGTATTGTATTGAGCATGAAGAAGAAATCATCATTATTGATGCTGGTGTGAAATTCGCTGAAGATGGTCTACCAGGAATTGATTATGTGATTCCTGATTACTCTTATTTAAAACGTAATCAAAGGAAGATCAAAGGGTTATTGATTACCCACGGTCATGAAGATCATATTGGAGGAATTCCTTTCTTATTACAGGTCGTTCATATTCCTTTTATTTATGCTTCTCCTCTTGCCTGTGCAATGATTAGAAGAAAACTTGAAGAAAAACGTTTAACTCAAGAAACAAAACTTATTCAAATAGATAATTTATATCAGATCAAGACAAAACATTTTAATATTGGTTTTTTCAAAACCAACCATTCTATCCCTGAATCATTAGGAATTATTGTCAATACACCTAATGGTAGAGTTGTTTCAACTGGTGATTTCAAATTTGATTTGACGCCAGTTGGTGATCCAGCTGATTATCAAGTCATGTCTTTCTTAGGAGAAACAGGTGTTACATTATTATTAAGCGATTCTACAAATGCAGAAGTTCCTAATTTCTCTATCAGCGAAAAACAGGTAGCTTATAGTGTTCAGGAAGAATTTAGAAAAACCGAAGGACGTTTGATTGTAGCAACTTTTGCTTCCAACGTGCATCGTGTCCAACAAATTATTGATGCAGCCGTGAAATTTAACCGTAAGATTCTTGTTTTTGGACGTTCAATGGAAAACAATATCCAAGTTTCAAGAAAATTGGGATATATTAAATGTCCTGATCGTTTCTTTATTAAAAATGAAGAAGCGAAAAGATTGCCAGATAATGAAATTTTGATTTTATGCACAGGTAGTCAAGGTGAAGCTTTGGCCGCATTAAGTCGTATTGCTAATGGAACCCATCGTCAAGTTTCCATCAAGCCAGGTGATACAGTGTTATTCTCATCTAATCCTATTCCAGGAAATGCTGGAAGTGTCAGCAAAGTCATTAATAAACTTTATCGTGCTGGTGCCAGAGTCCTTACAAATGAAGCAATCAACAATCTTCATACCTCTGGACATGCTTCACAAGAAGAACAAAAATTAATGCTTTTATTAACCAAACCAAAGTATTTCTTTCCAGTTCATGGTGAATATCGCATGTTAAAAATTCATGCCAAATTATTTGAAGAAGTTGGTTTAACAAAGGGTAATGCTTTTGTTTTATCTAATGGTGATTGCATTCTTTTAAGAGATGGTGAGGCAAGATTAGGACCAAGAATACATGTTGATGACATTTATGTTGACGGAAATGATATTACAGGACTATCAACTGCTGTTTTAAGGGATCGTCAAATTCTCAGTGAAGATGGTATGGTATCCGTTTTAATTTCTATGGATTCACGTGCTGGTTGTTTACTTAATAAGCCAATCATCATGTCTCGTGGTTTTGTTTATATGCAAGATAGCAAGGAAATGATTAGAGAAGCAGAATTCCTAGTCAGTCGTGAACTCTCACAATTACTCAAGAGAAAAACAACTTTTGGTGAAATCAAAAATACAATCAGGGATACTTTGGGAACGTATTTCTATCAAAAAACAAAACGTAATCCAATGATTATTCCTGTGATTATGAATAAAAAAGTATGAAAAAAGTGAGATTGATAAGACGATTAATACTCTTGTTAATCGTCTTTAGTGTTTTTCTCATTTTAGGCTATATTTATTTCTTCTCACCACAAGCTTATCAATTCTCAACATATGAGTATGTTCACAAAAATATTTCATCAAATCTTAATGGTTTTAAAATTGCTTTTCTCTCTGACTTCAATCTTTGCGATCAAAAAAGTGTTGAACGATTAGATAACATTGTAACAGAGCTTAACGAATATACTTTTGATATGGTTATTATTGGTGGTGACCTCTATGATGATAAAATTTTTAATGCAAAAGATGTTTCAGCAATTCTTAAAAAGATTGATTGTAAGTATGGAAAATTTGCCATACTAGGAGAAAAAGATCAAGAAGCTTCATTAGAAGTCACTCAAATCTTCAATAATGGAGGATTTGAAGTTTTAGAAAATACTGTAAGAACCATTTACTATAAAAATGATTCCTTTTTGCTTTATGCCTGTGATCAAGACTTTGATATTTCCACATTAAAAGGTGAAACAAAAACTATCAAAGTCGCTATTACACATCAACCTGATAGTTTCATATCACATAAAGGTCAAATTGATTTACAATTATCTGGACATAGTTATGGTGGTTCTTTATACTTACCATATTTTGGGGCAATGTTACCACCTGACGATGCAAAAACATACAATCATGGTGTTTATGAAGATGCATCTTCGACCTTACTCGTTTCTAACGGAATAAGTGGTCCTTCTTCATTTCCATATAAATTTCTTGCGAAAAATGAGATTAATTTTGTTGTCCTAAGTTCTAACAGTCACATCAAATAAAATGATAGAAATAAGCAGCAGTTCTAAATATGACTGCTGCTTTTTGTTCCATATTTTAAATGATAAAGAGCTTCTAAAACTTCAAAAATATAAGTAATAGAAAATTTTCCTATTAATGAACGATGATTATTTCCTACCCTAATAATCATATCAACTTTATCACTATATACAAATTTATCCAATTGAGTAATCACGACAATATAAGCCTTAGTTTTTGTAATCAATCGCATCGCATCTGGATGATCATTAAAAAAACCACCTGAAATAGAAGAAACAATAATCATATCATTCTCGTCCAACGTTTTATAGATTTCTTTTTGCTGTTCTAATGGGTACATTGCAACTGTATCCTTCCCCAAATAAGATAATTCTATTTGCAATTGCATCGAAACGGATTGAGTAAAGAAATTGCCAGCAAAACAAATACGCTTAGACTCATGAATTTTATCAACAATCATCATCAAATCTTCATACTGAATATGATCATAAGTATCTTCTAAATTATGAATAATATTCTGAAAATGATTATGAAAAACTTCTTTGCCTTCATGAATTGTCTCACGTTCAGGTAATTGATGATCAAACAACAATCTCTTAGCATCCTGATTAAAAAAATTCAAATTCATTGTAACATCATTTTTGAAATCAGCAAAAGACTCATAGTTAAGCTTTCGACAAAGTCGTGAAATTGTGGCAGTTGAAACATAACACATATCTGCAACATCTGTAATTGTACTATGAGGAATGGCATATATATTTTGTAGAATTTTTTTGGCTGCACTCCAATAAACATCGTGTACATTTGTCATATTAATAAAATTAATTAAATTATAGAATGCACTTCTCACTTAGGTTGCCCCTCCTCATACTTAATGACTGTTACTTCTCCTGTTGTTAAGCATAAGCAATTTAACTGCCCTTTATTTCCTACTGCCAATCCACCATCTATTCCAATTTTATTATGATAATCTGGATCATACCAAATATCAAAAGAATGATCATCATTAATAAAACAACAAGGTGTATGTCCAAAAATATAAGTATAATTTGGATTTGCTTCATTCAAATAAAAATATTCTCTTATCCATGCAAAAATATCTTCACTATTTTCTTCTAAAGGAATCTCTGGATCAACTCCAGCATGCACCAAAACATAATGCTTTCCATTTAAATCTAACTCAATATAACTTGGCAATGAATCAATGAATTCGATTAACTCTTTAATAAAGACTTGTTTCAAATCAAAATATTCATCATATGGAATACAATCTTTTTGTAAATATTCTCTTATACTATTGACTGTTTTTAATGCTCCATTTTGTTTCCATAAACGATAAGGATTTGATCTTTCTGAATCTAAATCATTATATTTTAAAGCCGCTTGCATTGATTGACGCATCATAATTTCATGGTTACCTTTAATCATATGAATATTATCCATGGCTTTCACAAAATAATAAATATCAATACTATTAGGACCTCTATCCATAATATCTCCCAATATATATAATTCATCATTATCCGTAAATCCAATACGTTCAAGCAATAGCTGTAATAAAACAAATTGACCATGAAGATCAGATATAACAAATATTCTTTTTTCCATATATCATCACCACTTTTATTTTAACATAATTCTTATTTTTAATAAACTAAAGCTAACTATATTTAAAAAATATTTTCTATATGTAAAAATTGTGGATACAAATCTGATGAATTCCCACAAAAATGATGTCCTAAATGTTAAGCAAATACTGACTTTTTTGAAACGAGAGTTGTCGATGAAAGCAATTCCAATATAAATAACAATATTCCTACAATTAACAAAGTAACAATGGAAGAATTAAATAAAATAAATAAATGGTACTATAGTCCCTATTTTCCATATTTTTAACATTTTGTTGGCCACTATATTTTATTCCTTTAATTGTTGCTATCTATTTACAATGGAAAAAGCAAAAAGTTATAACTCATATTCTTAATACATTTACTCATATTATTGGTTATGAACATATTATATTTTACATTATTGATTATAATAAAGAATTGACTCAAATAAAAAATAATTTCATGGAATTATATGATGAGTATGAACATAAAAAAGCAGAGTTACAATACAATCATGAGCAAGAAATGAGTAATTTAAAAGAAAAATATACAAACGAAGAGAGCAACCTAAAAAAATCATTATCAGTTAATATGAAAAATTAAAAAAATGAAAAGAGTATTATTGTAGAAGAAAGAGATGCTCTCAATTCCAAAACAATCACAGCTAATTTTAACTTTTCTGATTTTGATAATATTGCATCTGAGGAATACAAAAATAAATGAAGCATTTCTAAAATAAATGAAGAAAAGGATTTAAAAGATGGAAAATTAATTGTGATTCGCTCTTATATTAATGATAAAAAATTTATTTCTAACAATACAAAACAAATCACCCAATTATTCAATGCTGAGTGTGATAGTATAACGGCAAAAGTTACAGTTAATCATATCGATTCATCAAGAAACAAAATAACATGTTCTTTCAACAGCTTAAATAAAATATTTAAAACTGATGGAATCCAATTAAATCAATATTAGTTACAAATAAAATTAGATCAATTAAATACCATGTATCTATATGAAATGAAAAAATCAGGAAAAAGAAATTCAAAGAGTAATTAAAGAACAAATATTAGAAGAAGAAAAAGTACGAAGAGAAATCGAAAAGAAAAAACAAAAACTTGAGAAAGATCAAAAACAATTTAATAATGAAATCACTAGAATGATGAAATATTTACAGAAATCAAATAACGATGCTGAAAAAAAACTGTATTTAGATAAAATACGCGAATGAGAAAATAAAATAAAAGACTTAGAAACCGAAAAAGAAAGCGTATTAGAAAGAGAAGCTAACGCAAAGGCTGGATATGTATATATCATTTCAAATATTGAATCATTTGAAGAGAATATGTATAAAATTGGCATGAACCTATGGATAGAATAAAAGAATTGAGTAGTGCATCTGTACCGTTTGAATTTGATGTTCATGCTATGATTTTTAGTGATAATGCTCCAGAATTAGAAAATATTTAATATCAAACTTTTAAAACTAAAAGTGTTAATAAAGTAAATTACAGAAAAGAGTTTTTTAAAGTAAGTCTTGATAAAATAGAGAAAATTGTAAAACAAAATTATGATAAGACCGTTGATTTTATAAAAATTCCTGTTGCAACAGAATATAGACAAACTCTAGAAATTGAAAATAATAAATAAACTAAAAAAATCCATCGCTACCACCAAAGCATAAAATACGTATTTTTACGTGTTAATTATTGAAATACGTATTAATACGTTCTATAATATAATCATGGTAAGAGAGGATGATTAAATTGCCATTGAGTGCTAAAGAAATGGTTAAGTTTCTAAAAATGAACGGTTTTAAAGAAGTTAGTCAACGAGATTCGCATCTTAAAATGTATAATCCTATTACTAATAAAACAACAACTGTTCCCATGCATAGAGGTGATTTACCAAAAGGAACTGAACAAGCCATATTGAAGGATGCAGGACTTAAGAAATAAGTCCTTCCCTTCCACACATTATACGAGGAGGAATATAACATGTTGAAAAAGTTGATCTATCCAGCAGTTTTTTTACAAGAAGATGATGGTATTACTATCACTTTTCCTGATTTACAGGGATGTATAAGCTGTGCTGATACTTTTGAAGAAGCATACGATATGGCCAAAGAAGCGATGGAATTATATCTTGAAGACTATATAAGTGATTTATTTGAATCAGCACCTAAGCCATCTAAACTTCAAGATATTAAAACAAAAGAAAACGAATGCATTGCCTTAATTGAATTAGATGTCAATCAATATCTAAAAACATTTGACAATAGAGCAGTTAAAAAAACTCTTACTATTCCATCATGGCTTAATGATATTGCCGTCGCAAAAAATGTAAACTTTTCTAAAGTGCTTCAGGATGCACTCATTGAGTATTTAGAAATTAATAAATAAAATAAAAACCACCCTACGCCAATGATATGTACCCTCTTTACTGGACAAACCAGTAAGGAGGGTACATATCAGAAATCTTGGTTCTTTTTCATTTATAAATCAATAAATAAACTTTCCTGCTACCAACACACTCACATGATAAAAGAAATTCATACTCTCTTTTTATCATATTGATTTTGAAAAATCTACACTTTGATAAATGGAGCATTCTTATGCCTAGAAAAAAGAAAATCAAAAAACGTGCCAATGAAACTGGTTCAATCGTGAAGATGATGGAATGAAAAAACATATTTCTGATATGATTACTGGCTCTAAAACAGAAGCAGGAAAAGATAGAATAATTCCAATACATAAAACAATTCAACCATTTATAGTTGAGCTTCTAAATGCACATGACGATTATCTTATCATTCCAGGCTCAACTCCTAATGCAAATCAATATTATAGGAATCATTATTTTAGCAAGCTGATGGACAGACTAAACATGAATCATACACCCTATGACACACGACATACTTTTTCTACTTTAGCCAAGCTATATAAGACCGATGAATTTACAAGGAAAAGGATTATGGGTCACAAATCACTCAAAACCCTTATATACCAACAATTTTATTTTCTATAAACGAAAAAAACAACTCAACATCTTAAAAAAAGTATATGATAAGAAAAAGAAGGTGACTTTTATGATGCTAGAACAATTTTATCAATGTCTTTATTATGAACTCTTATATTATTGGATCATCTCAAACAAAAACAAATATATTGCTCAACATATAGATTTTCAGGTAGTAGAAAATACCCCAGATTTTAAAATTCTTTTATTCAAACTAGATAAAGTTTATGGCAATGTCACTATTTGGTCTAATAATATCATTGAAGAAGAAATTCATAGAAACCACTCCGAAGAACTTCTTTTCTACCTTCATTTTACAATTATAGATATTGCTCAAGCAAGTCATCTTTTTGACAAGTTCTATCAGTCTCTGCTCAAAGAAAACAATCAAAAAGAATATCACATTGCCTTTTGTTGTACTGGTGGATTCTCAACATCACTCTTTATTGAACGAATGCAAGAAGTTTGTGATTTAGAAAATATACATTTTCATCTATATTCTCTGTCAACTGAAGATCTTTATCAAACTTACAGTGATTATGATGTTATTTATTTAGCACCACAAATTGCATACATGCAACCCCATTTGATGAAACTTGTCCACAATCATATTCCTATTCATCGTATTGATGCAACTGACTTTGCGACAAACAATTTTCATGCTATTATCAAAACGATTCAAACCAATCTCATCAATGATCAAAGACGCTTTTAATAATATGAAAGCGTCTTAATTTATTTTCTGATAAATATATTTCTGATATTTGTGTTTATCTTTTATATCCATGAACAGGGTCATATATATTCCCTCATCTAAATATTGTTCTTGAATCGTTTCATAGACTTGCTTTATCTGACTAAAAATATTTCCGTCTTCATATGGAATATATAACTCCACCAATTCATAGTCTTTAAAGAGAGTTTGAATCATTTTATTTTCCAACTCATCAAGATGAATATTTTCTTGCACAGATATAAAGACTGCCGGCTCATGAAATTGCAAAAAAGCATAACGACCCTTATCAATCTTATTATAAACATAAATGACTGGTGTATCTTTCACTCCTAATGTTTCCAATACTGCTTGTGTTGTTGCTATTTGTGTTTCACAATAAGAAGATGAGGAGTCAATGACATGTAAAAGTAAATCTGCTTCTTTGACTTCCTCTAAAGTAGATCGAAAAGCTTGAACAAGATGATGGGGTAACTGATTGATAAAACCAACTGTATCACTCATAATGACCTCATGCCGTCCTTTCAATAAAATCCTTCGTGAAGCTGTTTGTAAAGATGCAAAAAGCATATCTTCCTGAAAAACTTTTTTATGAGTAAAGTAATTTAATAAGGAAGATTTCCCACTATTAGTATATCCGACAAGACATATCACCTTTTGTTGATGACGTTTACGTAAACGTCTTTGCGTTTGTCTTTGTTTTACAACGGCCTGCAATTCACGTTTAGCTTGTGTGAGTTGCTTATGAATAAGACGACGATCAAGTTCTATTTGCTTTTCCCCACTACCTCTAAATCCTGATCCCCCTTGCTGAGAATAAAGCTCTTTCTTCATTCCAGCAAGTCGTGGTAATAAGTATTGATTTCTTGCAATTTCAACTTGCAGTTTTGCTTCTTTCGTTTTAGCTCGAGACTCAAAAATTCTAAGAATTAAATCACTACGGTCACTGACTTCTACATCTAATTCATCTGTCAAGTTTTTCACTTGTAAAGGAGTTAACTCTTCATTAAAAATCACAATATCATCTTGATTGACTAATTCTTTAAGTTCTTGAACTTTTCCTTTACCAATATAATATTGAGGAGATATTTGTGATAAATGCTGAATAACAACATCTTTAACATCAATATCACAAGCATCTGCTAAGTCTTTTAATTCTTTGATTGATATATCAAGATCATATGACATATGATCATAGGCTACGCCAACAAGTATTGCTTTCACTTTCTCACCTCTTTTCTATTATAAGGAGTCATTATGAAAAAAGCCAACTATTATTTCACACTTTGTCTTGTTTTATTTACGACTTTATTTTCTTTTATGAATATGTTCCAAATTGTAAAGGTATCATCCAACGTTATTCAAATTGTTCTAACCAATCTTTTACCCTCTTTGCTTCCTTTTATGATCCTTATATCTTTATGTTTGTCTTTAGGTCTTTTTCATCTTTTTAGCTATTTTATACAATTTATTTTTTCACCATTATTTCATTTAACACCACATATGGCATCATTATATTTTGTTTCATTTTTTTGTGGTTATCCTACAAATGCTAAAATTATCAAAGAATCTTATGATCTAGGTTACATTTCACTTCAACAGCTTCAACATTTATTATCAATTTCATCATTTTCATCTTTAAGTTTTATTTTTGTTTCTTTACATTTACCTTTTTCTAAAGCTATCATGATTTATCTTTGTCATATAATCCCTAGCTTATTAAGAGCATTCTTTTATAAAGATCACTACCATTTTTTATCTTTTCAAGATACTCTTTATCAGTTAAAAAATCCACATACAACTTTTGTACATGCCCTTAAACAAAGTATCATCTCATCTATCAATGCTTTTATTTTTATTTTAGGATATATGTTAGTCTTTCAATTTGTTGGTTATAGTCTTCATTTTCTATTTGACAATCCATTTATTCTAGCTGTCATTCAAGGCTTTCTCGAATTTAGTTCCGGCTCTTTACAACTCTTAGAATACCAACATTTTTTCGTTTATCCTTTTGTTTGTTTTTATCTTTCATTTTCAGGACTTTCTGTTTTAATGCAAGTTGATAATATTTTAGAAGGTATTCCCTATTCTTTCTCTCGTTATTTTTTTGACCGTCTTATTCATGGTTTGCTTTCTTTTTTACTATGCTGTCTATTTCAGTATTTGACTTTATCATTTTTTATGTTATAATAATAGTAATCATTATTAATAAGGAGGAAAAGTATGGCAGAACCAAAACTTAGGTACTCAAAGCAAAGAGAAACAATCTATCAGGTTTTAAAAGAAGATTCCTCACATCCAACCGTTGATAAGATTTATATGAATGTAAAACAAATCATTCCTGATATTAGTTTGGGAACAGTTTATCGTAATCTCAATCTATTAGCCGATCAGAAAAGAATTCTTCGTTTAGATGTTGGTGATGGTGTCGTTCATTTTGATGCAAAAATAGAACCTCATTATCATTTTATTTGTAATGATTGTGGTGATATTCAAGATATTGTGTTGGAGGACTCAGTTGTATCTCCTTTGCTTGAAAAAGTGAGAGAGATTTGTGAGGAAAATATTGAATCAGCTGAGATTATTTTTCATGGATCATGTCGCCAATGTCACAAAAAGAAAATATAAAAGGAGGACTGTGTGTATGTCTACATTAAAAGGAACAAGAACTGCTGAAAATTTATTGCATGCTTTTGCTGGTGAATCTCAAGCAAGAAATCGTTACACTTACTATGCTTCAATTGCTAAAAAAGAAGGATATGTTCAAATTTCTAAGATTTTTGAAGAAACTGCTAATCAAGAAAAAGAACATGCTAAAAGATTAATGAAGCTTTTAAATGCTGATTTAAAAGGAGAATCTTTACATGTTGAAGGTGATTTCCCAATTATGTTAGGAAATACTGCTGAATGTTTAAAAGCTGCAGCTGCTGGTGAAAATGAAGAATGGACTGATATGTATCCTACTTTCGCTGATATTGCTGATGAAGAAGGATTCCCAGAAATTGCAGCAGTATGTAGAAGTATTGCAATTGCTGAAAAAATGCATGAAGACAGATATTTAAAATTATTAGAAAATTTAGAAAATGGAACTGTTTTTAAGAAAGATGAAGTTGTGACATGGAAATGTAATAACTGTGGATTTATTTATGAAGGAACTGAAGCTCCTGAAAGATGTCCAGCATGTGATCATCCACAAGCTCACTTTGAAGTTTTGACTTTCTTTATGAAATAATCAAAAAAAGGCACTCATCAGTGTCTTTTTTAATACTTTAATTTCCATCGATGAATAGAGTAAATCATTAAACTCAAAATGATTGCTGCCACAATATCCAAGAAAGCATGTTGTTTAATCATCACTGTAGATATACAAATTAAAAATGCCAAAATTACAATTCCTATTGATAAGCCTTTATGTTTTTTTATATTTTCACTTTTTAATAATGAAATAGCCATCATTATACTATTGTAAACATGAATACTTGGACAAACATTTGTTGGTGTGTCTATCGAATAAATAAAATGAACAAGCATTTGAAAGAGATTGTCATTCGCTAATTGAACTCTTAAATTCTGTTGATTAGGAATAATAAGATAAATGAATAAGCATATATACATGCCTGTAAACATATAAAAACAAGTTCTTTTAAATCCAGAGACATCAATAAAAACAAAATAAATGAATCCCAACGCAATAAATCCAAACCACAAAATATAAGGAATCACAAAGTATTCATTAAAAGGAATATATTGATCAATGATTGTTTCGGTTCCAATAAAGTGTGGTGAAGTTCTTCGCTCCAACAAAAAGAAACCTACCATATATATCATGAAGAAATACAGTAAATAACGAACATAACTATATTTCTTTAAAAAAGCTTTCATCATTCATACCTCCCATGTTAAAATATAATAACATAATGAAACGATTATGTAAATTCAATATGAACGGAGATTTTATTTATGAAAAATATTATTTTTGATATAGGAAATGTTTTATTAAGTTTTCAACCTGAAAATTATTTAAGTCAATATTTTAACGCAACTCAAATGGGTGATCTCATGACAATCATTTTCTCAAGTGATGAGTGGGTGGATTTGGATATGGGAACCTTACTTATTCAAGGTGCTATTGATTCTTTAGCGAACAAGCACCCACATTATCATGATGAGATTATTTTTGTTTTAGAAAACTGGACAGAAATGCTCACAACAATTAATGATAATGTTCAAATTGCTTATGATCTCAAAGAAGCAGGTTATCATCTTTATTTGCTTTCTAATTTTCATAGTGAAGCTATTCAAACAATGTTTCAAAAATATGATTTTTTTCAATTATTTGAAGGAAGTGTCATTTCTGCTTATGAACATGTTGTGAAACCCGATGAAAAAATATACCAAATTCTGTTAGAAAAATATCAATTGGATCCTCAAGAATGCTTATTTATTGATGATTCTCTCGCTAATATTCACACTGGTCAAAGATTGGGCATTCAAGGTATACACCTTCCTTATCAAGCTAATCTTAGAAGTAAGCTTCAAACTCTAAACTTATTAAAAAAATGAAGACTTTCATGACACATATAACTTATCTAAAAGAATATAAATCATTATATTGATGTTCATTAGAGCGTTTTATCATATATGTATTTTCCTTTATTATGCAAAAAATTTATATCAACCAAATGAACATCAAGATAAATAATCCCTCACTATGATATATACAAATAAAAAGATATTTGTATAAATATCCTATAAATCAAATGATAGCTGATAATCAATATTTGATATCTGTTTCACTTTCTTAATTGTTTCATTTTCTTGGACATGACCAATCAATATAGAAGAATAAGGGTCATGCATACGATATTGTTTGATGACCTCTTGTTTATCAACATTGGCATAACAATATAAACAACCATGTAAACAAGTATTATAAGCTCCAATATCACTTCCTAATAAGCAAGAACATCCTGCTCTTATATTCTTCTTTTTGAGTGATACAAATCTTTCTCCAATAGACTCTTCTATAACCTCTTGAGTCATACAACCTTGGGTATCAATACCATATTGTGCTAAAGAGGAGTCTTCTAAACATGCTTGAACTTTTATATGATATTGTTGTGCAATTTTTACAAGTTCTCTTGTTAAAATATGTTGTTGCTCTAAAGTGACTTCCTTGATATGAGGAAAGTTTCTTTTCGTTTTTTCATAAAGGTCTATGAAACTAATGACACATCTGTCTGTATAACCTGATAACTCTTTAGCAATTTCTAAAAATACATGAAGATGTTTTTCAATTGTATAATGTTCATCAATAAAAATAGGATCATAACGCCATCCAATTGCTTTTTTTCCAACTTTTAAAGATAATTGTTGAAAGCTTTTGATAACTTGTTGATAATGAGGAACATGTGGTTCTATCTCTTTTCCATAAGGGGTTATTGTGACAAACCAAAATTGACGGAAAGCCTTGATTTCATCTAAACGCTTAAGCATCGGTTGAGGATTTTTTGTACAAAAGCATAGACAATCAACAACCTGAGGATTAAGCTGATATTCTAAAATTTGTTCTGGATAATAAGGATTGCGAACATGTACATAATTCTCCTTTATACGATTGTAAAACCATTCACTATAATATGCTGGAATATCAGTTCTTTGACCTGTATTGATAATCATAACAATCACTCCTTTTCTTATGAGAATAAATGTTTTATAATAATGATATGGAGGAAAAAATAATGAATAAAATTTTCTTTTTTGATATTGATGGTACACTTGCCATACGTGGATATATTCCACAAAGTAATTTAGATGCTTTAAAGCAACTAAAAGATCGAGGTTATTTAACTTTTATTTGTACAGGCCGTGCTGTTTTTTACGCGCAACGTATGTTTCAGGATATAGTCAGTGGTTATATTGCTTGTAATGGTCGATATATCACTTATCAGGGTAAAAAGCTTCATGGTGAAGCTTTTTCACAAAAAGAATTATCTCAATACAAAAAACAAATCAATGATTTAAAGCTTGGAGCTTTGTTTGTTTCAGATGAAAAATCATATGCCTATCATCTTACATCTCAACAATTAGAAGAATGTAAAAGTGAATATGGTGAAACACATATTACATGCGATGATACTGATTTGACATTTTATACATTTGATCTTTTCTATAAAAATTTAGAACATCGAGATACAATGACAAAAGCTTTTTCTAAACAATTGATTATTAATGATCATGGAGGTCATGGTTCATGTGATTGTTCAACTATAGGTTTTGATAAAGGACATGCAATTGCTTATCTTTTAAAACATTTTGCCATTGATAAAGATCATGCCTATGCATTTGGTGATGGCTATAATGATCAGGCGATGTTTAGAGAAGTCAACCACCGTATTGCAATGGGAAATGCTATTGATGTTTTAAAAGAAAAAGCTACATATGTGACTGATTGTATTGAAAATGATGGTATCATCAAAGCATTGCAATATGAAAATATTTTATAATATAAACAGAACACTCACGTGTTCTGTTTTAATGAAAAAAGAAAGCAACAAGCATTGCTGGTAATAAATTACCCACTTTAATTTTCTTACCAAAACACAAATTAATTCCTACACCAAAAATCAAAACTGAACCAACAAATGAAAGATTCATAATCACTGTATCAGTCAAAAACGGTGTCAAAAATGATGAAAATAAAGTTATACCTCCTTGATAAATCAATAAAGGTAAAGCAGAAAAAACAACTCCTATTCCTAAAGTTGAAGCAAAAATCATCACAATCACAAAATCCAATATAGCTTTAGCAAATAATGTACTTGGATCTCCTTGTAAGCCATCTTGTAAAGACCCAACAATTGCCATCGCCCCTACACAAATCACCAAAGCAGATGTCACAAAGCCCTCCACAAAATGTGAATTATCTTTCACTTTCACTTTCTTTTGAAGCCATTCACCCAATTGTTCTAGACGCAATTCAATATTTAAAAATTCACCTACCAAAGCTCCTATCACTAAAGATGCAATCAATAACATAGAACCTTGTGTTTCCAATCCCTGATTGACAATTTTCAACATTCCACTCATTGCACCACCAGCACCAATAAATATTGTCGCTAAGCCAAGAGCTTGCATCAAAATATCTTGATATCTTTGTTTCAAACCACCTTTTACCAACATACCCAAAAAACCACCTATAATAACAGCCAACGTATTGACAATCGTTCCTAAACCAATCATATGATACCCCTCTTATTCAAATAAGTAGTCTTATTATAACACAACATTTTAAGAATACCAATTTTAATCTTCACTTCATTTTTCTATCTGTGCAAAAATGACTGCAAATAAAATGATGATATCCCCAAAAATCATATGCAAACAAAGAGGATCACCCAAAAGAAAAAATAAGTGCAAAAACACTTTCTGTTGATAAAATAATGGAACATTTTGAAGCTCTCGTTATCTGTTGTGCTTTTGCCTATAAATAAAAACAAAGAAAAGCAGCAAAAACAATCATATAAAAGCATGATACCAAAGACATAAAAGTCATCTTATTTGTTTGTAAAGGAAACAAGAATAAGCAAGGAATTGACAACAAAGCACATGTACTTCATTGAGCTGTATTGATGATTTGTATATCTTCACTTTGACAAGTATATTGTGAGGAGACAAGAAACAAAGCATAAAAGATTGCTCCTATAAAAGAAATACTATCATCCCATTGAAAATCCATACCCACTCCTGTCAAAATACAAATGCCAACCAAACACATAATAGAAGAAGCAACATGCTGGATTATCACTTTTTGTTTTAAAAAAAACAACTAAAATATGGTACCATCACAACAGCTGAGGCAGTTAAAAGAGCGTTATGACCAATACTTGTTAAAGTTTGTAAAGCATTGCTTACAAACAAAAGAACACCATTAAGACATCCTTTTTGAATTGTTTGATATTGCATTTCCTTTTTCTGCAATACAAGACATGTCCAAACAATCAAATTTGCCTGTCTATCATTCATTTCATACCCTCCCTAAAAAAAAGAACCCTGACAGAATGTGTCAAAGTTCCTTAACATTTCTATGATTATACTGCCAAGATACCAAAGTAATTTAAGATAATTCCTAAGATAAAGCAAGCGATAACAATAACGATTGGGTGAGCACCTTTCTTAACTAAATAGTACATAATTCCAGTTAAACATAATGGTAATAATTGAGGCATGATACTATTTAAAATATCTTGAACAACTAAAGTTTCATTATAAACAATTGGTGTTGTAATATTAACTAAGCCAGCACACATACCACCTACAACAATTAATCCTGCAACAGAACATCCATACATCACTTTATCCATCAAATTTGTCTTAGAAATTTGTTGAATAATTTCTTGACCTTTCAAATATCCTAACTTTCCACCAAACCAAGTGATTGGGAAACTGACTGCAAATGAAATGAGCATTGCTAAAATCGGACCTAAGATTGATCCCTGTTGAGCTAATGAGATACCAATACTCATTGCAATAATTCTGACAGTTCCTTGGAATAATGAATCACCAATACCAGAAAGAGGTCCCATTAATGCAGTTTTAACGTTTGTAATCATTTCTGGATTAAATGTATCTGGATTTTCAACATATTCTTCTTCCATCGCTGCCGTTAAGCCTAAAACAAAGGCTCCACATTGTGGTGTAATATTGAAGAATTCCAATGCTGCTCTATATCTTTCTTTTTTCTTTTCAATATCAGCTGGATCTGGATATAAACGATCTAATGTTTTAGAAATTCCCCACATGAAGGCTGTATTCATTTGACGTTCATAATTCCAGTTGGTTTGCATACACCAACCACCCCAGAAAAATTCTTTGACTTTTTTATTCAATGGATAATTTCTTTGTACTTCTAATCCTTTTTTTGACATCTTTGATTCCTCCTAATCTAAATCATCATCGAGTTCATCTAATTCATCTACAGGAGCACCTGCGACTTGTAATTGAGAGACACCATCATACCTAAATTGATAGAATAAAACTGCTAAAATAACAGCAATAATAGAAATTGCAGTTAAGCTTAATCCTGAATATGCAGCAATTGCAAATCCCAAGAAGAAATAAATTGCATTTTTCTTATTAATCATAACAGATAACAACATTGCAAATCCGAAGAAGGCAACCAAGTTAGCTCCTAAACTAATACCATCAACAACAAATGTAGGAATGACATTATTAATTGCATCAATCAAATCTTTACCAAAGTAAACAGCTAAGAATACAGGAACAAAGTAACAAATTGCATATAATGTTGGTCCCCAAACAATGTCAATTGTTTTTGCTTTTTGAAATTGCCCTTGTTCAACACAATTATCAATCATATGAGTCATACTGATACGTAACACAGCTGCACCAGTTTCAATAAGCGTACTTAATAAAGTCATTGGTGTTGCAATTGCTAATGCATTGTTTATATCAGCTCCTGTCATAATAACAAGGGCACAACCAACAATAGATCCCATATTCATATCAAAACCAGAAGCTCCGATACTCATAAATCCTAAACTTACCATTTCCATAGATGCTCCAACAGCTAGACCAGTTGTTAAATCACCCAAAAACAAACCAACAAGAGTACATGTAATCAATGGTCTTTCAAAATTCAAACGCCCCAACATACGTGAGTCAAGTCTACCAAAAATAGCAATTAACCCAACAATAAGTGCTTTAAAAAACATATTTTCTTCCTCCTTAATTATAATTTCAATTCTTCTTTTTTAGTTGTAGGAAGTTGTTGCATAAAAATCTTAGTCCCAAGACTTAAAATTTTCTTTGTGTCAGCAACTTCTTCATCATTCAAATAAACAACTTCTGCATATAATTTTGAACCTTCTTTTTTAGCAATACCTCCATAGTTCAACTCTTTAATCTTTGGATAACCTTCAATAAATCTTGCAGCATCTCTTGTACATCCAAATACAATAAAGATCGTATCACTCAATGTTTCTACTTTAGCCATTTTTGATAAAGCTTTTTCAACTGTAAAAATATTCAATTTTACTCCTGCAGGTTTTGACATATTTAATGCCATCTTTTGAAATTCATCATTAGCAGCTTTATCATCAATCACAATAATTCTTGTTGCAGCTAAATAGTGTGTCCATGTAAATGCTACCTGACCATGTACTAATCTATGATCAACTCTCACAGCTTTAATCATTTTTAACTTCCTCCATCTTTCTATAAATCATCTTCTTCATCCATGCATTCAACCAACTTGTTAATATATTTCACATCAACCAAATCATCACTTGTCTTTAATTCTAAAATTGCTGCATCAATCTCACCAGGTGTCAACAACAAATCAACTAAAAAAGCCAAATTAATATTTGTGACTAAATGAAATGGATATTGTCCTAAATATTTTGTAAATCCATTATTAACACTTCCACCCATCATATCTGTACAAACAACCAAATCTTCATTGTCAAAATCATGATGTAACATGATATCTTCAATTGTTTTATCTAAATCAAAATCCGGTTGTGTATAACAACATACTGTTCTTAAATGAGGCATTTCACCTACAATAATATGAAGAGCACTCACAAATCCCTCAGCAAGATGACCATGTGTTGCAATAATAACTCTTTTTTCTTTTTCCATTTTATATCCTCTACCTTATATCCTAAATTTTTTCATCATTTTGATTATCAGCTGCAATAAACTCATAAAGATAAGCAATTTCACTCGTTGGAATTGTGATATTATATCGTTTTGATATCACTGAAAAAGAATCATGAACATATTGTATAAATTCATAATTAATCTTTTCAAAATCTTCTAAGTTCTCAAAATCCGTAATTGCTGATTTTGTCACTAATCTTTCAATTAAGCAACAAACATGAATATAAATACCAATCAATGTTTTTCCACTAAATCTACGGTCCATATAATCCTGTAAAACCTCAATTGCCATACTAACATTATCTAACAGTATCTTAGGATTTAAGATTGTTAAATAACCCACAACATTTAACAATGTAAAGTTTTTTCTTAAATCATTTAATAACTGATTCAATTCATCAACATTCAAATATTTTGATAAACGTTTCATGATCATATCAATGTTATTTCCTGATATAATCTCTTCTAAAGCAACAAATTCATGACAACTTACATGGGGATTCGATGTTCCTGTAATAAAGAGAACGTTATTACTATGGAATATGTCATGACCACTTCCATTAGCAAGCAATTGATTATAATCACAAACGACTAAATCAACGGGAATTTGTTTTGTTGGTAAACTGTTTTCAAAAAGCTCGCGCATTCTCTGGGCCGTTTGAATACCACTCTCACTTGTAAAAACAATCGCATCATTTTTTTTACGATTAATAATTGTATAGTCAGCTTTGGAATTTTGACTAACAGCCTCTAATGTTGACATCATATCCTTTTCATTCAAAATGGCATTTCCAACATTCAATGCTAATCTTGTAGATACATTATTAATCACACCAACATTATAGTTAATAGCTGTGCTCAAGCTTTTCCCAAGCAATTCTAAAGACCCCATATCAACCATCACAATGACATCTGCGTGACTATGCATATGATTCATCTTTTCTACTAAGATTTCCTTGATTTCAGTCACTGTAATATCCAAAGGCATATCAACAGCATCAAAGATATAGTTTTCTAATAAAGTATTGACTGCTTCGGCAATAGATGTAGCTGTCGAATATCCATGACATACAATCATTCCAAAAACCTTTTGATTTTTACGTGAGTGATTATAATGTCGTAGGTTAATCAACATAATAATCATAAAGAAATCTGTCATTTCAGTTTCCAAATTAGAATTCACTAAACGTACCAATTCTTCAACAATCAATGCTTCATTCATGCAATTTGATTTCATACGATGAAAAACTTCATCAATAGCACTTCGGTTTTGTTGTTGCCATTTTGATATCGATGCATCATAAAGCTCATGAATATAGATTAACTTTGCAAGTGTCGCACTAAATCCACTTGGTAAATTCATGTAACGCTTTTTCAAGATAGTATCTATAATATTTGATAAAGAAATTTCTATTCCCTTAATTCTATCTGGAGCAATTCTTTGTTTATAGGAGAGATAATCGCTTAATAAATCGAAGTTATGCTTTCCTTCTTTCAATGCTTCATGAAAATCATCTATTTTCAAAAATGGTTTTAAAATGAGTTGAAAATAATCTAAGATAAAATCAACCTGTTCACTCTTTTGATAAGTTGTTGTATCTATATAAATCACATCTTCATCTGTGACAATAGGCAATGTTCTTAATAAGTGTTCTGGTAAGTCATAAGTATGAACAATAACTTCATTTTTACCATCATTTTTCCTTAACGCACTCGCACACATTAACTGTATAGCTGATTGAAGACCCGTCATATTATGTGAAAAAGTTCCATTGACTAAAGCTCTCAGAACAACATTACTAATTTTAATAATTTTATTCATTTTATTTCCTTCTTTTTTCATAAAATGAATAATGAGTTCTTCCATTTCTTCTTTACCTTTTTCTTTTAAAGAAGGAAGATAAATAATGACTGGAATATTTTTTAAAAGACGATCAATCATAAAATGACTTGGATGAATATCTGCCAAAATCACATAACGAATCAATTTATTTTTATACTTTAACCTTTGAGATGTTGTATTTTTATCCAACTCAATCAATTGACATAATTTCTGCTGAAACCTTTCTGACATATGCTGTGCTCCACCCAATATCAAGGTTATTTGATGAAAGCTATCTATCATGCCAGCTTTATTGTCAGTTCCAAATATCTTTCCTAAGATTTCATCACTGTTGGTAGGTGAAAACTCAACTTTAATGACTTTTGTTGTTTCCTCAATCTTTCCTTTTCTTGCAGCATTTTCATAAATCAGTTGACTAAGTGTTCTTTTTCCTGTCCCTTTTTCACCATAAAGAACAATTGGCAATCCACATGGTGGATATTCAAAACCTTCTCTTAATTGCTTAATAGGTTCTGCTAAAGATTTATCAGATCCGATAATTTGAGAATAGTCACCATCACCAATAGAATGTTCATTAATATATTGTTTGACTTCTTCTAAATCATAGAAATCATCTTCTTGAAAAGTTATCTTGAACAATTCTTCCATCTTCTTACGATGTAAGAAATAGACTGGTCGTGAATTGACCTTCATAATGAGTTTTTCCTTGACTAATTCATTAAGATATTGGCTTGCAAGACTACGACTGATATGCATTTCATCACTAATAGACTTGGCTGTAAAATGCTTAACTTGTGTAAAGTCAAAATCTTGTGTCAAATCACATATATAATGTAAAATAAGCTCTTTTGTACTTCCTATCATATGCTCTCTTCCCTTCATGAAATTCATCATTTTCTATCTTCAAATATAGCATACACTTTGTCAATTTTTAAGATGAATTCTGTTGAAAATTTAAACACTACATTTTAAAATCGACTTATTTCAACACTATTCAACACTTTTTTTCTTAATCAAACACATAACAAGTAAGCCCTTTCAATTTCAATCAAAAAATTTTTATTCTTCCAACGACCTATAATAAAGTGAGGATTCTTTCAATCCTCACTTTACTTTTGGACGAAATTTCATATTTCAGGGAGTAAAAATGTTAAAACAATTTATTGATTAATATTTATATTTCCACATATATTTTCTTTTACTTAACGGATGATCTCTCATGTCTGCTAATAAATGATTGAAAACATTTAATAATGCTGTATGGAAATCATAATCGAAGTATTCACTCACTTCACCTAATTCATTTGCTCCATATTTTTCAAGATCAATAACTGTATGATGATGATTATATTGATCTAAGAATGTTATAGCTCTTTCATCTAATGGTTTTGTCTTACCAGTTGATTTTAATAATAAGAATGCTGTGTCTGGATCAGTAATTTCAAATGGTCCATGGAAGAATTCTCCAGTATGGATAACTGCTGAATTAATCCATTGCATTTCCATTAAAATGCAAATTGTTTGTTGTTGAGCTGCAGACCAAGCAGTTCCACTTCCCATTGTATAGATAACATCGTTATCTTTGTAATCAATTGAGAATTTAATAGCTTCTGGAACAACTGCTTTTTGAGCTGCTGGAACTAATTCATTCATTTTGTTCATAGCTGCAACCATTGCTTCGTATTTGTCATTTCCCTCTACGGCATGTAATGTTTCATATGCAATTTTCATTGTATATGCAGGCTTTCCTACTTCAAAAGCAACCCCTTCACCATCTTCAAATACAATTGTGTAATCAGAAACTTCACTGATTCCGTTTTCTCCTTCTTCATGAGTTAAACCAATAACAGTAGCTCCTAACTTTTTAGCAACACGTCCTGCTTCAACAGTTTCTGCAGTATTTCCTCCTCTTGATGAAATCACAACAATTGAATTTTCTCCGATACAAGTTGGTGTATCATGCACAAATTCGTTAGCTGAAGTATAGCTTGTTGTCAATTGTTGAGCTTCTCTTGTCAAATAGTAATAAGCTGCATAATTGCTCGCTAGAGATCCTCCAACACCAGCAAAACTTAAGTTCTTAATTTCTTTTTGTGAAGTAATTTCTTCAATCATCTTTTTAACATCAAACATATCTTTTTCCTCCTCCATTATGTTTAATATCTCTTATTGACACGTTCAGTATAACAAAGACAAATGGAGCGAAATTACAGTGTTGATGTTTTTTTCTCTCTTTAATTTTTTACAACACTTTTTTAACTTGTTATAACTTGTCTCAACACTATTTTTTAATAAAATCTCATATTTTTTCAAAGTGATGAACTCTCCTGATAATACAGTTATATTTCTACTCATTATTGATGAAGAAATGATCATTATGTCATGATAAGTGTTGAAATGTGTTGAAAATGGAGTTTAAATATAAAAATGAGTCAACAAACACTTTATATATCTCTATTTTTATTATAATAAAACTATATTTGTGAAAGTGAGAGAATTATATGTGGTCTATCAAACCTAATCAGAAAAAACAAATGTTGCTTGTTCCAAATGTACTGAATTACCAAATGCCTGCAACTCTCATCAAAGGAAAGTATCCTGGGAAAACGGTTGTTATCACTGCTGGTCTTCATAGTGGTGAATATCCTGGTATCCCAGCCACAATTCATGTCGCAAAAACAATTGATCCTCATCAAGTTCATGGTACAATTCTTTTTATTCATTGTGTCAACACAAGTAGCTTTTAGGCAAAAACAAGTGCTGTTTTACCAGAAGACCATGGCCATTTAAATACCAATTATCTTGGTCATCCTTTTGGTAGTGAATCGATGCGTATTGCCAATTATTTTGTGAAAAAATTTTTCACATACCGATTTTCTTCCTGATTTGCATAGTGGTGGTGGACGTGAACCTTTAACTCCTTGTTTATTCTTTCCATCTTCTCCTAAAGTTAAGAAAGCATCTTTAGAAGCAGCCAAAACTTTGAACATTCCTTATTTGATTGAATCCTCTTCAACCAATGGTGAATATAGTTATGCTGCTCATGTTCTTAGTATTCCTGCTCTTCTATTAGAAAGAGGTTCATGTCAACAATATTTACAAGAATGGATTCAAGACTATGAAAATGATATTTTCTTATTATTAAATCATTTAAAAGTTTATCAATATATACCTACTCAACCGATTTGTCAAAAAACAATTTATTTAACTGCTTCAACTGAAGGATTATGGTACTGTGATGTTCATGAAAATCAATATATTACAAAGGGTCAATTTTTAGGACATATTGAAAATTTTTTGGTCATACAATTAAAAAATACTACGCTCAAGAAGATGGTATTGTTTTCTACTACACAAGTGGTTTGCCTGTTAAAGAAAGAAGTGCATTGATTGCTTACGAACTTATTTCTTCTTTATCTAAAACAAACTTCTAAAATAAGAATCTATTCATATTTCTTTGTTAATGATAAAGAAACATCAATAGATTTTTTATTTACATGACTTTTTTATTAAAATCCTATCATCTTGTGTGATTATTGCTCCCAATGATAGTTCATTTAGAACTCATAGTCATATCATTATTGTTTTATAAAGATATCATCTGCTATGCCAAATAATATCACCATAGTCTCATTTAAGATTCTTATACTGATCATAAGTATCTCTCTTATGACTCAAAACAATATCAGCCTAGTATCAGTCATATCTCTCTTTCCACTTCTATCAGCTTGAAATCCAATCATTTTGTATGATGATTGTTCTCATTTCAATTCATTTAAGATTCAATATCATATCAAATCAATATCATTATTGTTTTATAAAGATATCATAATATCACCATAGTCTCATTTAAGATTCTTATACTGATCATAAGTATCTCTCTTATAACTCAAAACAATATCAGCCTAGTATCAGTTATATCTCTCTTTCCACTTTTATTAACTTAAAGTCCAATCATTTTGTATGATGATTGTTCTCATTTCAATTCATTTAAGATTCAATATCATATCAAATCAATATCATTATTGTTTTATAAAGATATCATCTGCTATGCCAAATAACATCACCATAGTCTCATTTAAGATTCTTATACTGATCATAAGTATCTCTCTTATGACTCAAAACAATATCAGTCATATCTCTCTTTCCACTTCTATCAGCTTGAAATCCAATCATTTTGTTTGATGATTGTTATTATTACAATTCATTTAAGATTCAATATCATATCAAATCAATATCATTATTGTTTTATAAAGATATCATAACATCACTATAGTCTCATTTAAGATTCTTATACTGATCATAAGTATCTCTCTTATGACTCAAAACAATATCAGTCATATCTCTCTTTCCACTTTTATTAGCTTAAAGTCCAATCATTTTGTTTGATGATTGTTATTATTACAATTTATTTAAGGTTCAATATCATATCAAACTGATTTTATGAAGATCTTATTTGATGTTCAACAAGATATCATTCTCATTTTATTTACACTTATGTGTTGATCATAAATATGTCAAAAATGATTTATATAGACATCATTGTCTTTTCATGATAAAAAAAGTTCAGATATAGTTATGAATTTATCTGAGCTTTTATATAAGTTTATACTAACTTTTTAAGAAACTATTTTATAGTTTATTCATTTATATGAAAGCATATTTTCTAGTAAAAAACATTTAATCTTTCATAATAATTTTTATTGTTTCAGTTTTAGTCTTTACAATCTTTTTAAAATCATTAAACATTGGGTGTCCTTTCCATGTATTCAATTCCTGACTCACTTGGTAAGCAATAATTTGGAAAACAGGTAAAAGATAAAGTGGTGATAATAAAGGTTCTTGTATATCAAATGGTAAACGAATAGCATGACGATCATCTACATTCTCACTGTTAGTAATTGCATAGGCTTTTTCTGTCACACTCCTTGTTGCTTGATAAATTTGTAGAAGACGTTCACTTCCAATACTACAATCATCGATACACCAAACTGCATAATTTGGAGTCAGTTGAAGGTTAGGTCCATGGATATATTCTTCGGCTTCATAAGCAATGCTCGGTATTTTGACCGTTTCTCCAATTTTTAAAGCTCCTTCTGTAGCAATACCATAGGACTGCATAAATCCACAAATATGAATAATACTTAAAGAAGTAAGTTCTTTTTTGTTCTTTTCATAAAAATCCCATGTTTCACTTTGGATTATTTCATGTCGAGCTGGAATTTCGTCAAATTCGCTTTTTACATCATTATAAACATCTTGAGAAATAAGGTGTTTTGCTAAGCTACTTTCTAAAGCAAAAAGCATGAGAAATTGAGCAAGTGTGACTACACCTTTTGTAACATATCCAACTGTTTCAATTCCTACACCATAATCTATTACTATATCAGCATAGTTTTTAAAATCCGAATCAGCATTCCCAGTCAATCCAATGGCTGGCACTCCTAATTCCTTCAGTTTCTTAAGTGCTTCAATAGCATTTGTTGAACACCCACTTTGAGAAACAACACATACAAAATCGTCACTTTTTAATTTATTTTCTAAATATATAAATGAATTTGGTGGAACAATTTTAACATCACAATTTAAGTATTTCATCATAAATGGTTTTGCACACTGTGAAGCATTTGAACTCGAACCACATGCAATAATCCAAATTGTTTGATAATTCTTCTGCAAATAAAGATTAACCAAAGCTTGTGTTAATTCTTGGGAACGAATTGTATTTTCAGCAACCTGCTGAGGCGTTTCTTGAATATAAGTTAACATCGTTATTTTATTTTCTTTTTCCATTTTTTATCCTCGCTATTCTATTTAAGATGAAAGAATCATGACTTATGAAGTAAATCTATAACATCATAAAGAGATGAAACTATTGTTATCGCTTCTTTTTCTTGTTTTTCAGATGGTGGTACTAAATCTGGTATCATAATACAAGGAATATGAGCACGATAGGCTGCTTCTACTCCTACAACCGAATCTTCTAAAACCAATGCATATTGTGGAGAGATATCAAAATGTTGCAAGACAGTTTGATAAATCTCAGGATGAGGTTTTCTTTTTTTAACTTGGTCCCCACAAAGTATATAATCAAAATAATCAATCAATTGAAGCCTTGTTAATCTTTCATATGTCAAATGGCGATCTGTTGCTGTAGCAACTGCTTTTTTTATTGGAAGATGTTCTAATTCTTGAAGTAATTCATATATGCCTGGTTTTGGATCTATTCTTTCATCTAATAATTGTCTTCCATAAATTCTAGCTTCATTTAAAATATCCTCAGGATGCTCAAATTCTTTTAAATCCTTTGCAACAATGTCCTGCACTTCTTTTCCATTTCTTCCTACACATTTTAAAAAAGTCGTTTTTCCAAGGTTTTGAAGACCATATTTTAAACCAATTTCTTGCCACGCTTGTTGCCATCGTGCCTCTGTATCTAACATAAGACCATCTACATCAAATATAATTAATTGAGGTTTCATATCATTATCCCTTTCTTTATAGTTTAATTTTTCTTTTTAAAGTTTCATCTATTATAATTATATCTATAATAGGTTTTCATCAAATATAGCGAATGATTACAATTCACTGCTCTCATAGTCATTATATGAGAATTTTGATTCAGCTATCTGAATATTCAAAATCTTATAAATCATCTCATTTCATATAATTTCAAAAAACAATTTTGTCTCTTTCAAATTATTTTGAACATAGTGATCAAGAAAAATGAAAATCAAGCATTCTATTAATATATATCTTTTCTTCCCTATTCCGAAACCAGAGTTGTTAAATTAACAGCCCATTGCCCTTTTTGATAACGTTTCATTCCTAAACAAACACGAATGACTTGTTCAAGCTGACAAATTAAGAAAACAAATGCAATACTTTGAATATGGAACAAATGAACGCTGATGAATGCCAAAGGAATTCCAACACTCCACATTAAACCACTATCTAACACCATCAACATCTTAGAATCACCACCAGCACGTAATGATGAGAATACAATCACAATAAAGAAACGTAAAGCAATTTTTAAAGCAAACACCTTGACAATCAAAACAGCTTCTTCAATAACTTCTAAGCTAGATAAATCAAAAATACTAACCAATCCTCGTGAAGCACTATAAATAAAACCAAGACAAGCAATCGACATAATAATCGCCATACTCATTAAATAATCTCCTTCACGTTTTGCTTTTTCAACTTCACCAGCACCCAAAGAGATTCCAACAATAGCTGCAACAGCATTAGAGAATCCATTTGCAAAGGCATAGAAAATATCAGAAATCTTCGCACCAACATAATAAGCATCCATGGATTTTGTTCCTAAAGCACCAAATGCTTTAATAAAAAGTGTTGATCCAAACCCAAAAAACAATTCATTCCATATAATGGATTGTGTTTTTTGCATGATGGGTTTTACAAATTGATAACGAAGAGAAAACATCTCTTTTATTGAACCAACAAAAGGCTGTTTTGTACAATATGCAAAAATCAAATGAATTGTCAAAGCAAAAGTATGAGCAAGGCATGTTCCTAATGCAGCTCCTTGAATACCCATTTTAGGAAAACCTAATAATCCAAAAATGAGAACATAATTGGCAATAATATTGACAATCATTGCCAAAATTCCTACAAATAAAGGAATTTTAGGTTGGTTAATATTACGATAAATAATATTAAATGCAAATCCTAAAGCAAGTGGGATATATGAAAATTTCGCAATATTTAAATAAAGCAAACCATTTTCTATAACAGTTTCATCCTGAATATAAAACCCAAGAATCTGATGACCAAATAGAGTTGCTAGAATAATCCAAAACAAACCTGTCATTACAGCTAAAATAACACTTAAACCAAATGATCTTTTTAAATTCATCAAATCATTTGCCCCAAAAAACTGAACTGAAAAAATCCCAACACCAGCCGCACATGCCCATGCAACAGATGTACATAATGTTTCAATTTGAACAGCAGTTCCAACAGCCGTCACTTGTCCTATCCAAGACACCATCAGTGAATCGACAATTCCCATACAACTTGTCACCAATTGTTGTAACCCCAAAGGAATAGCAACAAAAATCACTTTCTTGTAAAAAGATTTAGGACCCAGATATCTTTGTAATTGATAAAACATAAATCGACCTCCCTTTTTTACGTTTTCATTATAAAAGAAGTTCAAAAAAAGAAGAAAAGTGTTTGAAAACTCGTCACTTTCTTCCTTCTTTAAACACTATTTACTAATGAAAATAAGTCTTTTTAAAATAATAATAATAGACTATGAATAAGACTGACGTTACAGTCCAAGTGATTGGATATGAGACAATAACCATATAGAATGAAGCAAAAAATGGAGAAACAAAGAGAACCCATAAGATCCTCAGTAAACATACCCCACAACATACCAACAACATTGGCTTCACAGAATCTCCACACCCACGCATCGTTCCTGACAAAATTTCAACACAACAATATGTAAAATAATAAGGTGCTATAAAACGAATAATATTACTGCATTCCTCAATAATCAAAGCATCAGATGAAAATAAAGCCGTAATCGTATTACCAAAAGTCACCAATAAACCACTAATCAAAACAGTTGCTCCAAAGAACATCAGTAAACATGTTTTCATGCCCTTTTTCACACGATCGTACAATTTTGCACCAAAGTTTTGTCCCACAAACGTGGTAATAGCCGAACCAAAGGCACTGGCAACCATCCAATATATGGCGTCAATTTTACCACAAACCGCCCATGAAGCAATTGTATTTGTTCCAAAGGTATTGATACGTGTTTGTAAAACAATATTAGAAACAGAATACATCGTTGATTGAATACCAGCTGGAATCCCTATTTTAATCATATATTTTAAAATAGGCTTATCAAAAGCAATATTTTTAACATGTAATTGATAACTTTCCTGAGTATGCATGAGTTTCATACATACCAGTACCGCACAAACGATTTGTGCTATTACTGTCGCAATTGCTGCTCCAGCAATACCCATATTAACATGAACGACAAAAATGTAATCAAACAAAACATTTACAAAACTACAAACAACCAAATAATAAAGTGGTGTTTTAGAATCTCCAATAGCTCTGAGAATCCCCGCTCCAATATTATAAATCACCATCGGAATCATCCCCGCAAAATAAAGTCTCATATAAAGAGCTGAATCATTTAAGATTTCAATAGGCACACCAATCAAACTTAAACACTGTTTTGCAAAAAAGACCCCAAATATTGTCATGATCACACCACAAACAAGTGATAAAGCAAATGCTGTATGAACAGCTTTAGAAACATTCTTAGGCTGATTTGCTCCAAAAAATTGAGCAATCACAACAGTTGCTCCTGAAGAAAGTCCGACAAAAAAATTAACCAGAAGATTCGTTAAGTTTCCTGTAGAACCAACAGCCGCCAAAGCAGCAGTGCCAACATATTGTCCTACAATAATTGTGTCTACTGTATTATATAATTGTTGAAAAAATGTTCCTATTAAAATAGGAAAGAAAAAGATAAGTAACTGTTTCCAAATCACACCCTCAATTAAACCTAAATGCTTGCTATCCATACAATAGCCCCCCTTTTTTTAAAACATTCTATCTTTATATGAAAGAGAAAAGAAAAGTGTTAGAAGAATCAACACTTTCCCTATCTTTTCCACACTCTTTATTATCTGACAAAAGAATAGTTCTCACCCACAATATATTGTAAACTATAATGAATAGGTTCACCATTCATTGTCCCCATAGTTCCATCCATTACAAATAATGGTGCTCCAATAGGTACTTGTAATAATTTCACAAGATCACCACTTGCAGAAGTCACTGTAATTGTTGTTTTCAAAGAACGATTACAAACAATTCCTTTCTTTTTTAATAGTAACTCATAAAGTGAGCCAGTTAATGGCTCATCCATTAAAAATGCATATTTATCATATGAATAATAGTTATTCTCAATCATTAATGGTTTTCCATTCACCAATCGTAATCTCTGAATATAAAGAATACGATCACCTTTATCCAAACTCAAACATTGTTCCATTCTATCTGTTAAAGGAAGAATTTCTCTTTTTAAAACAACTGAACTGCTTTCCATACCTGCATGACGACATGATTCTGTAAACCCGATACTATCCTCTAAAGGCCTAAACAATTTTGGCTTTGTTATGAAAGTTCCTTTTCCTTGTTTTTTTATCAAATAACCCTCTTCTTCCAACTCAGCCAATGCATTTCTAACAGTAATGCGACTCACACCATAAATTTTACATAGCTCATATTCAGAGGCAAGCTTGTCACCATTTTGTATCTCCCTACTCTCAATTTGTTCACGAATCGTATTTTTCAATTGCAAATACAATGGTACTAAATTGTTTTCATCTAGTTTCATATTTCCACCTCTTGTTAATAAGATATCACTTTTTATCGTAAAAAGCGATAGGAATCTATCGCTTAATCAATGAAATTTATGACATCATAGAGTGAAGAAACAGTCGCAAACGTTTCTTTCTTTTGCTTATTAGATGCTGTAATTAAATCAGAAATCATGATACAAGGAATATGCGCACGATATGCAGCCTCTACTCCAACAACTGATTCTTCAAAAACCAAAGCAACTTGAGGTTGTACTTGAAAATGATCAATGAAATGAAGTCTGGTTAATCTTTCCATCGTTAATTCACGATCAGTGACCGCTGCTACAGCAGTTTTAATAGGAAGATGATCAAGTTTTTATAATAATTCATAAATACCAGGTTTGTGATCTATTTCTTCACTTAACAATTGTTTTCCTAAAGCTCTTGCTTCATTTAAAATATCTTCAGGATGTTCAAAGTCTTTCAAATCTTCATCAACAATCGTTTCAACCTCTTTCCCATTTCGACCTACACATTTTAAGAAAGTTGTTTCACCAAGATTATTTATTCCATATCTTAGACCAACTTCATGCTAAGCGAGTTGCCATCTTGCTTCAGTATCTAACATTAATCCATCGACATCAAAGATGATTAATTGAGGGCACATAATAATTTTCCATTCCTTACACAATTAATATTCTAATTTACACATATATCTATATTTTTGTTGGATGATTTCTAACAATGGCTAATTGTTCAGCATGCATTCTTAAAACAGCTGAAATCACCATTAGACTAAAGTATTCAGCAATACTTCCTAATAATGATCCTAAACCATAGTCTTTCGCATCAATGACTGTTGTTTTGGCATCAAATCTTTGTAAGAAAGTCAAGGCTCTTGAATCCATAGCACAAGTACGTCCATCATTCATTAATAAGATGAATGGAACATGTTTATCTGTAATTTCGGTCCATGGAACAATTCTCCATCATGAAATGATCCAGAGTTCATTCATTGCATTTCCGTTAACAAGCATATTGAGAATGAATATGCTACTTTATGAGTAGCCTCTGAAGACATCACATCAATCACTTCAGCATCTTTATAAGCTTCCACAAAGACTTGAGCTTGAGGTAAAACACTCTTAACTGCATCATCAATGATTCCATAAATATCATGAAAGCCTTTGATCATAGCATCATAATTTTCAAATCCTTCATATTGATTTAAGATTTCTACCACAATGAATAAAGCTTTATTCATTTTATCCATTTTTGCTGAATAGCTGTCTTCCCAATCATAAACAACTAAATAATGACAAGCATGAGCAAGAGATGAATTTCCATTATTTGTAATTGCAATAACAACAGCTCCTTTTTCCATTGCTAATTTTGAAGCAACAACCGTTTCAGGTGTTGTTCCACCTCATGAACAAGTCATCACAATAGCCTCTTCATTTAATCCAGCAGATGTTGCATAATTGAATTCATTAGCAGTATATAATGCAATACGTAATTCTTTAGCATTTGCTTCTAAAAAATATTTTGCTGGATAAAGTTCAGCTGAGAAGCCCCACATCCTACATAGTATACAGATTTTACATTTGGTTTTTCATTTTTAATTATTGTAATTATTTCTTTAATTTACATTTTATTTTTCCTTTATAATGTCTTATAACAAGTAAGTCAATATACAATAACATATTTTATAAAATTCTAATGTGATATGTAAACTCACAATGTTCCAATTGTTATGCCGAAATTTTTCTACATCATTTTTTCAAATCAAAGTATATCAAAGGCTATGATATTTGCTGTCACAGACATGATAATGAGGGGCTTTTTCATACTGGCATATGAAGGACTGTAGGAACATTTGCAATACCAGTTTCAATGATTTTTCTTTCCTGTAAGGTAAGATGAGTGTTTTTGTTGATATAAGACATAGATGATCAACCTTTCATAAAAGAGTCAATTTCAAAGATAAAGTGTAAAAGTAAATTCAACTGGAATGATGAGCAAGACTAAAATTAACTTTCATCTATTCAAAGTGGAAGTTAACTTTTTAATCAATATATTTTATTTAAAATAGTATTATTTTGTTTACTAATTTATACTATATGATATAATAAATTTAGAAAGATAAATAATATATGGAAAGTTGGTGACTTATTTAATATATATCTTTAAATGAGATGACAGATTATTTGGGGATACAAGTATAATCTATTTCAATTTTATCATTTAAATATTTCATTAGTTTAAAGAGTTGTATAGTCATACGGTTTTGGTATGGCAATTCATCACATATTCTCAGTCATTTGATAAAAAATAAAGAAAGAGTATGAAAGAAATGAAAAAAATAATTTTATCATTATTAAGTTTTTGTAGTATTTTTGCTTTATCATTTTCTCCTACCTTTGCATTAACCGAAGAAAATGAAGATTACATTGTTATTATTGAACATTCACAAGAGCAAATTGAAAGAGATAGAGAAAAAGCATTAGAAGAATTAAAAAATTCTCAGCCAACCACAAGAATGGATGAAATCATATCTGATTGGCGATACGTTGGTAAACAAAAGTTTATTGAAAAACCAATTGGATATGCTGGTAACCAAAAAAGTGGTGGTACTGTTTTTAGAAGCCCCGGTGGTTTTTACTGGCAAGATGGTGGATATGAAGCTTCAGTTGATTTTTCACTAAGTTTGGGCTATGGTCCAGCATCTGTAAGTATGAATATATCACGAGGTTCAAGTCAATCAACTGGTCAATGGATTTCATCACCTTATGTTAATAGGGCTTGTAAACTATATATTCATAAAGATGTTGAAATCACAGCATATGCAGTATATACAAAACCAAAATATTCTGGAAGTTGGACATTTAGTAGATATCAATATGTTTCTGTAGATACAAGAGATTATCTATCAGTTAGAGCAGTCTAGGTATAAAAGTGAACAAAAAGAGGATTGGTTTTATAATTTTCATTGTCACTCTCGCAATATTTTCTATTATGTATATAACTCATCAAAATCATTCTCAAAAAGATATTTTAGGTACTTATTGTAATCAAGATAATTCATTTAACACTATATCTTTTGACACTTCTAGTGGTGAATATGTCGAATATGTATATGATCCAATAACCACTCAGACTTTAAAAAATAGCGGAGAATTTTTACAAGAAAATGGGAAAATTGAGTTTTTAAGTGGAAAATATGTTGATTTTAAAATTAAATTTAAAGATAACATATTAATATTATATAACAGTGAAGATATTATAGAATTTGATAAAATAAACGATGTCCCTACTATAATTAATCAGTAAATAATGATACAAAAAGAAAAAACCGAACCATAAAAATATGGAGATTCTAAATAATCGTGTGGTTATTAATGACATCAAGAGGTTCAATTTGAACCTCTTTTTGTACCTCCAAGAATTTGGGCAATTTAAAATAAGTTGTGGTAGAAATATAGTTGATTAATAAAATTATATATGGTTTTACCAATCACAAACGGTTTATAACTCAATCACATTATATTTAAAAGCTTAAACAGTGACTAGAAATCATGAGATTTCTAGTCATTATCCTTTTGGATACATATAATATGTCACATCTGCATTTAAGACATATTATAAGAAGATGCCAATAAGACATACAGCACTCTGTTTCTAAATCTTTCCCAGTTTCTATAGTGTTCTCTCTGGATTGACTTTTATGAATGAATTGGTTATTTCATTCTTCCATCTTACCATTGTATTTCCAAAATCATTCATGACGGAAATCTGACCGAATTTGAATTCTTTTATAAGTTTATTAAGATTGTATACTGCATTATCTGTATTGAATTTATCAAAGAATCTTTTAAGCTCGTCCTTAAAATAAAGTACCTCCTCAAGCTGAATGTCGATTCTTGAAATACAAGCTTAACCTCGATCCTATAGTTTCCCACGTATCAGTAGAAACAGTCTTGACATGAAGTTTTTCATCTCTGGGTATAAGAGTAAAATAGTTGATCAAATCACGCTTTCTTTTGGTTGTAAGAAGATCTATGATATTTTGAGAATTAAAATCAAGAAGTATACATACATTCTAAAGAAAAGGCATAAACTTCATCAATGCATATACACTAGCGAACATGGAGACTGAGAAGTTTTTACAGAATGTCCAAGATGTCATGAAGCCTTGTTTAAAAAGATAAAATATGGCACTTTTTTAGCTTGAAGAAATGACACATAGGGTACTGCAGTATTGTAGTGCCCCCTATGATTGTATTTTTGTCTGACGCATCCAAATTCTTATGAAATCAAAACTACCCTTCAAAAGGGTAGTTTGCTCTGAGGCTATAAGCCTCGCTTGCCTGCTCGCGTCTCAAGGCGCTGCTTTCACTGCGTTCAAGCCTACCGCTCTTGACTCTCGCTGCCCC
>Ga0129308_1000499_pt1 | contig 57525 bp, 53 predicted proteins | sample L827metagenome_FD_94440 | JGI IMG/M metagenome (GOLD analysis project Ga0129308, IMG submission 94440) | Ring-tailed lemur group fecal microbial communities from Wisconsin, USA - L827 metagenome | ecosystem: Host-associated > Mammals > Digestive system > Large intestine > Fecal | place: USA...
AGTACAAATGTTGTGAAGAGCCGCAAACGGTTATCAAAATTGATCTTGATCGTTGCCTATCTGCTCATCTGGGCATGGTTGATGATTCTGTTCTGGTGTTTCCTGGATACAGGCGATGAGATGGGGTACGGATTACTGGCGTTTTATATCGTTTTGCCTGTTACAACGGTAATCATATCCTTTTTTATCGGAAAGGATGACAGCTGGGCAAATTGGAAATGGGTCATGATGTTGTTTTTTGGTATCATGTATATGATGGCCGGATATGCGACATTCAGTCTGGCCAACATGATTTCTTTTGGAAAAATCAATGAGCCGGATCTTGCGACGCTGATTCCGGGGATTATTTGTGCTGCTGTAGGTCTTGCAGCCGGCTCCATTGTGAACAGGATTTCAAATAGGCGCAAAGCCAGAAAGACATCCTGAGTGCATAGAATCTGCAGCCGAGGATCTGCAGCCTGATCACAGAAACCGTTAATACATGCGATCAGGCTGTCATTTCTGAGACGAACCGGATCAGAGGGGCGATGCTTTCGCGGTCTGTAAAATCGAGCTGTTTTCCGTATGTATCAAGCAGCATCCTGTCTTCATCGGAACGTTCGCTTTCTTCTTTTTTCAGCAGCATTTTGCGCATCATGGACATCATGGCTCTGTGGGCAATGCTAAGCCTGGAATAGTCCATGCCTCCCCTGAAGTGAAATATATGAATCTGATCCATGATTTCCTGCGGCAGATGATTGGCCAGTGCTTTCCTGATATGGAGGATATTTTCCTCTTTTGCGGGATCGGCGATACCGCAGGTAAACAGGATGACATTTTTGCCGGATAAGAGCTGCCAGTTTTGTGTGAGCAGCTTTATGCCTCTTACACCTCCGGCATAAAGTCCGCCGCCATATAGGATCGTTTCGAAATTTTCCAGCATTTTGGCGGAGCAATTTTTCCGTTCTGTGACAGGGCATTCGAGCGCAGCTGCGATCCAGTCTGCGTATCTTTTTGTATAGCCATATTTCGATTCAAATATCACAACAGTTTTATTCATAGAAAACCTCCGCACAAAACGTCAAAAGTAAACTGGCACACTTGTGCCTTTTTCATATCCATATTATACTAGAGAGGGTTAAAAATCAATAAGCTGTCAAAAGTGCCACAAAAGCGGGGATTTGTGACAAAAAGGATGATAAAGAGAATGAAGGAAATGTGCAATGCGGGGATAGATGGACATCAGAAGCAGAAAGAAGAATCCAGACGTATGATAGAAGCGGCGCTGTTTACGCTGATGGAGGAAACAGCGTTTTCCAAGATCACGGTTACGCAGATCGCGGAGCGTGCGGACGTGGCGCGAAGGACTTTTTACAGGCTGTACCAGAGCAAGGAAGATGTGATAAGCAGATATTTCGATAAGCTGTGCGAGGCGTATCAAAGCAGCTGTGATGTGCTGGACAGCTATGATTTCAGACAGATCGCAGCGGATTATTTCTGTTTCTGGTACCGTCATAGAGATATTCTTTTATTGTTGAGTAAATGCGGTCTTGATCGTATGCTGTATTATGAAATGAGCCGTGTTTCTGCCAAGGTAGTGCGCGGCCGCATGGGAAACAGGACTTTGTCGGAGCATAACGGATTGCAGTATTTTGCGGATTACTCGGCAGGCGGATTCATCAATTTGCTGTATGGATGGATCAGGAGCGGGATGCAGGAGGAACCGGAAGCGTATGCGGAGAAAGTCAGTGAAGCGGTTTTAAAGGTGATACACGATGAAAAAATATGAGAAGATGAAGAAAAACGTATGGAACGATGGAGGAAGAAGTTGAAAAAAGATATACCTGGCACGCTGAAACGTGCAGACCGATTTCCGGTGATTTTAATCGGTGAGGGAGTGCTCGTCGGTGTAGCTGCCGGCATTGTGGTACTCTTATATCGTATTATGCTGGAGTATGCAGGCAAATGGCTTAATGCAATTCTTTCTTTTGCCGGGCAGCGCCCTGCATATATGGCGGGGTGGTTTCTGGTTCTGATGATCATGGCGTTCATCGTTGCAAGGCTCGTGAAGTTTGAAACGATGATTTCAGGGAGCGGGATTCCGCAGCTCAAGGGTGAAATGATAGGAAAGGTGGACCAATGCTGGTATCGGGTGATTCCTGCAAAGTTTGCCGGAGGATTTCTTTGCATGCTTGGCGGACTGGCGCTGGGAAGGGAAGGTCCGTCGATCCAAATCGGCGCGATGGCAGGCAAGGGCATATCGAAATGGTTTGACCGCGGAAAGACGGAAGAACGGTTTCTGCTCACATGCGGGGCAAGCGCCGGGCTTGCGGCAGCATTTCATGCACCGCTGGCAGGCGTATTGTTTTCGCTGGAGGAGATTCATAAGAATTTTTCAACGGCAGTTTTGCTGTCGGTGACGACGGCTTCGCTGACCGCCGATTGTCTGTGTACAGCAATCCTTGGCGAAGCGTCTGTTTTTCAATTCGAGATCATCCATGAACTGCCGATCGGCTATTATTGGACGATCGTGGTGTTGGGAATTTTGCTGGGCGTACTCGGAGCGTTCTATAACTGGTTTACGCTTAAAGTGCAGGAGCTTTATAAAAGAGCGGACTTTCTGGGAAACACCGGAAAGATCATGATTCCGTTTCTGTGTGCCGGGGTACTGGGCTTCACGGCACCAGAGCTGTTAGGCAGCGGGCATAATCTTGTTGAGTATTTAACAAATGCCGATGTAGCTCTTGGAACGGTGGTCTTTATATTAGCGGGCAGGTTTCTGTTTTCTGCGGTGAGCTTTGGCTCGGGAGCGCCGGGCGGGATATTTTTCCCGCTGCTTGTTCTGGGAGGATTCATCGGAGGTGTTTTCGCTACTGCGGGAGTAGAATATTTCGGGCTTGATCCGATGTATATCAATAATTTTGTGCTGCTGGCAATGGCAGGATATTTTTCGGCTATCGTCAGAGCTCCGCTCACGGGTATCGTGCTGATCTTCGAAATGACTGGAAATCTCAATCACATGCTGTCGCTTTCGATCGTCTCGATCGTCTCGTACATCGTGGCCTCGCTGCTCAGATCAAAACCGATTTATGAAAGCCTGCTGGACAGACTGCTGGCGAAGCAGGGAGAACGGGATGCACAGAGCAATGTCAGGGAGAAAATACTGGCGAGCTTTGTGATCGGACAGGGCTCTCAGCCTGATGACAGCTGTATCAGTGAAATCCAGTGGCCGGATAATTGTCTGCTTGTATCTGTTCAGCGCGGGGCAGAGGAAATCATCCCGAAGGGAAAAACAAAGCTGCAGGCGGGTGACGTGGTGGTGATCATGATGGATGAACGGGATACAGCATATGTGTATGAGAAGATGAACAGGCTGTGCGGAGTGTCGTAGTTCTGCCGGGCAGTCAATGTAATTTCAGGTGAAATGGATGGTGATGAATATGGAATTGGTGGTAAGGCGTTTTCAGGAACTGACATGTGAAGAATTGCATGAGATCTATAAACTGCGAGTGTCGGTGTTTGTGGTAGAGCAGAGCTGCGCCTATCAGGAAGTGGATGATGCAGATAAAGCTGCCTGTCATGTCTGGCTGCAGGATGAAAGCGGAATTCAGGCCTATGTGCGGGTACTGCCGGGAGGCACTGTGTTTGAAGAAGTTTCTCTGGGCAGAGTGATCGCCGTGAAGCGTCGCTGCGGCTTAGGCAGCAGGATTGTTGCAGAGGGAATTCGTATTGCAAAAGAGAAATTCAATGCCGATTCTATCTGCATTGAAGCACAGGTTTACGCACGCAGGCTTTACGAAAAAATGGGGTTCGTGCAGGTGTCCGATGAATTTCTGGAGGATGGAATCCCTCATATCAAAATGATGCTGAAATGATTGTGCCGCGCTGTGCTGATGAACACGGAAAGCTCCAATCAGCAGGGCGAGTCAAAAATGCATTATTCTGAGGTGATCAGGGAAACCGTTAAGATTGCCAGAAATTCTGTAGCGGTTGGTTTTGAAGGCAGTTTGTTTTTGGCGATTTGCATGAGCAGCTCAGGATTATTGTTCCAGGCGATATTGATGGCGGTGCGAATGCTGCGTTCAATATTTTTCGCTGATGTGTGGTAGCGCTTTGCGAGATCGGGATAAAGGCGTTTGGTTACCAATAAAAGATGATCGGTATCGGAAACAGAAAGCAATAAGGCATCTGTAATATAAAAAAATCCTGTGTAATTTGCAGTGATGCCAAGACTGGATAGCAGTGCATATATTTTATTTCTCATGCGTAGTCTCCTCCATTAAAAGGATCAACTCATGAAAAAGCTCCGCCGCTTTTTCTTTCTTTCCGGGTGAGAGCTGTGAAAAAGCATCGATGGTTAGCAGTAAAAGGTCGGCGAAGGCAAACTGTGACTGCGTGTACGGGCATGAAAATAAATCGGCCATTTTGACATTGAGCTGCTCTGCGATATATTGCAACGTATCCATTCTGGGATTTGAAGTACCGTTTAAAATTCCCTGCAAAGCGGATTTTGAGATGCCGAGTTCCTTTGAAAATTCGGAAATCGATTGTTTCTTTATGTGACGGACTGTGTTCATATAGTTCGATAATTCCTGTTGCATTGTCATAAATATCACTCCCAATATTAGCTTAAAATAACATCGCTTAAAAATAAAGATTGATATCGTGGTATCGCATACCGATTAAGCGGTATCAGGGAATGTATATCTGTCTGGCAATTCATGCAAACTAATCGAAAAAAAGAAAGGATAAGGAGCTGACTATGTCAAATCGTTTGCAGAACGAAACCAGTCCGTATCTTCTGCAGCATGCGGAAAATCCGGTGAACTGGTATCCGTGGGGTGAGGAGGCGTTTGCAAAAGCGAAGCAGGAGGATAAACCGATTTTTCTGAGCGTTGGTTACAGCACCTGTCACTGGTGCCATGTCATGGCGCATGAGAGCTTTGAGAATGCGGAAATTGCAGAGATTTTAAATCGATATTTTGTAGCGGTCAAGGTGGATCGGGAGGAGCGTCCGGATATTGACAGCGTTTATATGACCGTTTGCCAGGCACTGACTGGAAGCGGAGGATGGCCGATGAGCGTCTTTCTGACATCGGAGCAGAAACCGTTTTATGCAGGGACGTATTTTCCGCCGGTATCACGTTATGGAGTCATCGGATTTCGCGATCTGCTGCTCGCCATTGCAGAGAAATGGAAGACGGACAGGAAGGCATTGCTGGAATCCGCGGAGTATATTGTATCCCATATTGCATCCGTTTCGTCGGCGGACAGCGCAGATGCTGCGGAGATTGACGCATCTTTGCCGCAAAAAGCGGCGGAATTGTTTTCGCAGAGCTTCGACCGGAAGCATGGCGGGTTTGGTACTGCGCCGAAGTTTCCGGCAGCGCACAATTTGATTTTCCTCTCGCTTTATTCTGTAATTTATCAGGAGGATGGCGTCTTCCGGCAGGTATCTTTTACCCTGGAGCAGATGCGCAGAGGCGGGATTTTTGATCAGATCGGCTTTGGATTTTCGCGATATTCCACAGACGAACGTTTTCTGGTTCCGCATTTTGAAAAGATGCTTTATGACAATGCGCTGCTGATGCTGGCGTATGCGGTAGCATATCGGATATCGAAGCGTGAACTGTTTCTGGATACAGCAGAGAAAACCGCGGATTACATTTTGCGGGAGATGACAGGTTCTCAGGGCGAGTTTTATTCGGCGCAGGACGCAGACAGCGAAGGGCAGGAAGGGAAGTACTATGTCTGGGAGCATGAAGAAATCTGCGCGCTTTTGGGAAAGGCTGCAGGAAGTGATTTTTGCAGCCATTTTGGAATAACCGCGCAGGGGAATTTTGAAGGAAAGAATATTCCAAACCTGCTGAATGGAAGTGCAATATCACAGGAATTTGAGCGGGAACGGGAGCTGCTGTATCATCATCGCAGATCCCGCGCAGCGCTTCATCTGGATCGCAAAATTCTGACCTCCTGGAATGCGCTGATGATCTGTGCGCTGTCAGCGCTTTACCGGGTTACGGGAAATCAGCGCTATCTTTCAGCGGCTGAAAAAAATCAGGCGTTTATAGAGAACTATTTGCGAAAGGGCAATCTGCTGTCGGTAAGCTGCTGTGAAGGAGTATCTTCCGTGAATGGATTTCTGGATGACTATGCCTATTATGCAGCAGCATTGCTGTTTTTATATCATGTTACCGCAAAAGACGACTATCTGAAGGAGGCAGAACGAATTCTGGAGGAAGCTGAACTGCAGTTTGCAGATCAGGAGAATGGCGGTTATTTTCTGTACGGAACGCGCAACAGCAGCCTGATTGCAAAGCCGAAGGAAACCTATGACGGTGCGATGCCCAGCGGCAATTCCGTGATGGCTTATTGTCTGGTGCGGATGTTCCAGCTTACAGATGCGGAACGATACCGGATTCGGGCAGAAAAACAGCTGCGTTTTTTATCAGGAAAGGCAAAAGAATATCCTGCCGGGCACGCCCTGTTTCAGATTGCACTGCTTCTTTATCTGGAACCGCCGCAGCAGATTACGATTGTTCGTGCGAAGGATGAGTCGGAACCGGAGCTGTCTGAGCTGCCGTTCTATGCAGATGTGAAGATTCTTCCGGAGCCGACTGCAGCGTATCAGCTTCTGAATGGCAGAACGACTTACTATGTATGTAAAAATCATACCTGCCTTCCGCCAAGCAATGAAGCGCCGGTTGTTTTATAGATATTCGCACAAACTGGACAGATTGTTGTTTAAAATGAACCGCATGAGTTCAGATCTGCTGGTGATTTCCAACTTTGAATACAAGTTTGTGATATGTTTTTTGACAGTCGTGGGTGCAATAGAAAGCATCTCTGCAATTTCATCGTTTTTGCAGCCTCTGTAAATACAACCCATGATTTCAATTTCCCGGTTCGTCAGTTTGTATTGGTTTTTCAGGATAAAGGAGCCATTCTTATTCTGTTCGTGAAGCAGATTATCTTCATTGACAAAACGGGATTGCAGATGGGGAAGGAATTGTTTCAGAATCAGAATATCCATATCACTGAAATCGCCTTTTGATCCTACCTTGAACAAGGTGAGGGTAGCCAGAAACCTGGAGTTGTTTATAATTACAATACCTGAGGCATAGTCTAAGTTGAACTGCTGCAAAAAATCAAGATAAAAGGAAGATTTTTTTCGATAAGCATCATTGATTAGATCGGAAGTTCTGTATACCATGGATTCGCTGTTTGAAAAGATCCATTTGATGTAATCCAAGGAAGAAAATGTGGTCTCATAAAAGGATAGAAATTTATTTTCTTCTAGTTTGTTAAATTTGCTTTCAATAATGGAATCAGTAGTAATCGGTGTAGAATTCACTGTCTTACCCATATCAAATATTGCCATATCAAAATCAATCAGTTTTGCTAGAGCTTTCATAAAATTCCGGCGCATCGAAGTGATCGTTTTCGCACAGTAAATTGTGCTGATGATTTCATGGATGTTTTTCATGTCGTTCTGGTTTAACATTGTTCCGGAATGCTCCTTTCCCACGTATCTATCAGAATTATAACGCTTTTCAAGTATGGAAACAATAGAAGAATAGAAATATTCAGAAAAACTACTACCTTAGTAGTGGTTTTTTGTTTGAAGAACTACACCTAGACGGTGTTGTTGGAAAAAACACCGTATTGTAAGGTATAAGCAGAAAGTTTGAAGGGAGGAGGAATCAGATTGCGAAAAAAACACAGCAAAATGGAGTTTATTTGCAAAAAGAACTGTCGAATATGTCCTTCCCCTGGAGCTATTTGTAACCGCAATGACAGCCAGACGACAACGGAAGCGGATAAGCGCAGGATGTCTGTGCTGTTAAAAGACAAAGCAAATACGAGCAAGGAGGGTGATTCGTAAATGTATTTCGAGTATTTTAAACCGAAAACAATGGGAGAGACGATTTCGATACTGGAGAAATATGGAGAACAATGTGCGCTGATCGCTGGAGGAACGGATCTGATTCCTAAAATGAAATCAGGGATTGTAAAGCCGGAACAGCTTGTTAACCTTGAAGATGTTCAGGAGTTAAAACGCGTAGAATATGATGATCAGAATGGGCTCAAATTAGGGGCTATGGCGACACTCAGAGAGCTGGAAGCAACGCAGGTTGTAAAAGAAAAATATCGGGCTCTTTATGAGGGAATGCACAGCATGGCATCTACACAGATCAGAAATACGGCAACGGTAGCAGGTAATATCTGCAATGCGGTACCATCAGCAGATACCGCACCGGCTTTGATTGTACTGGGAGCGAAGGTCAAAATTCTTAGTGCCGAAGGCAACCGCGTTGTGGCAGTAGAGGATTTTTTTACAGGCGTGTGCAAAACCGTGTTAAAGCCGGGTGAGCTGGTAACGGAGATTATGATTCCTGTTTGTGAAGAAAACAGTGCATCTACCTACATAAAGTACACGGTAAGAAAAGCGCTTGAACTGGCAATGGTAGGTGTAGCCGTGAATTTGAAAGCGAAGGACGGCATCTGCGAGGATATCAAGATCGGCTTAGGCGCTGTTGCACCGATTCCAAAACGGGCAGATCAGGCAGAAAAATTTCTGATAGGGAAAGAACTTACCGAAGAAAATATTTTACAGGCAGCAGAAATTGCGAGTCAGGATGACTGTTCCCCAATCAGCGATATGAGAGCGACAGCGGCTTACAGAAGAGAAATGGTTAAAGTTTGTACAAAGGATGCGATCCTTAAGTTGATGAGGAAATAGAGGAGAGACAGGATGAAGAGACTGGTACGATTAAACGTAAACGGCATTCCATATGAAATTGCAATAGAACCGAGTATGACGCTTTTGGATGCGTTAAGAGATGAACTGCACATCACAGGGGTAAAAAAAGGCTGTGATGAAGGAGACTGCGGTGCATGCACCGTACTGCTTGATGGTAAGGTAGTAGCTTCTTGTACATATCTGGCCGTTATGGCAGATGGGAAGAATATTATCACGATTGAAGGCGTAAAGAGGGGAGATTTGCTTCATCCGATGCAGCAGGCATTTATCGATGCTTTTGCAGTGCAGTGCGGATTTTGTACACCGGGAATGATTTTGTCGGCAATTGCATTGTTGGAAGAAAATGCTCATCCAAGTGAAGATGAAATTCGGGATTATTTGAGAGGAAATCTGTGCAGATGTACAGGTTACATCAAAATTATAGATGCCATCAACATTGCAGCGGAAAAGATGGCAGAGCAGCTTCAGGAAAAGGAGGTATAAACGATGACAGAGTTTAAAAGTATCGGCCATAGCGAAAAACGAAAAGACGCATTGGACAAGGTTACGGGTGCGGCAATGTACACTGCCGATATCCATCCGCAGGGGATGTTATACGGAAAACTTTTTACGAGTCCGGTAGCGCATGCGAAGATTATCAAGGTAGACGTTTCTGAAGCGGAAAAATTGCCGGGAGTAGTGGCAGTTGTTACGGGAGAGGATGCAAAAAATTGCGGCCGAGCAGGATTCTTACAAGATCGAACTGTATTGAGCTGGGATAAAGTACGATATGTAGGGGATGCTGTTGCGGCAGTCGCAGCTGTTTCTGAAGAAATTGCCAAAAAAGCGGTCGAACTGATTCGATTCGAATATGAGAAACTTCCGGCTGTTTTCGATCCAATGGAGGCGTTTGATCCGGACTGTTCCGCAGTGATACATGAGGATCTTCAAAATTATACGAAAATAGAAGAGAATGGACTGGTAATCACACTGGATGAAAAGCATCCGAATCAATATCACCATCGTAAAGTGCAGCAGGGAGATGTAGAGGAAGGTTTCAGGGATTCTGATGTGATCGTTGAAGAAACCTATAAATTTCCACAGGTGAGCCAGGGATTTCTGGAGCCGATTGCGGCAATGGTAATTCCGGAAGAAGATGGGGGCGTTTCCGTTTATGCGAGTGAGCAGCAAAGTTATATACAGATTTCCGAGATCAGCAACATATTTGGCATTCCGGCATCGAAGGTAAGATTTTTTAACCCGTATATGGGCGGAGGTTTCGGCGGAAAAGCATGTATTTCATTAACAGCAATAGTGGTATTGCTTGCGCTGAAAGCAAAGAAACCGGTTCAGATCGTTCATACCAGAGCAGAATCTTTTGAATCAGGAAACCCTCGCAGCATGGCGTATGTGACGGTAAAAGATGGTTTTAAGAAAGATGGAACATTGGTGGCAAGAAAATTAACAGCGGTTGTCGATGGAGGCGCATATGCAAGTGTTGCCTTGGAAATGACCAGCTACGGTGTGCATGGTGCCATTGGATCGTATCGCCAGAAACATTTGAAAATTGACATGTATGGAGCATATACCAATACATCTCCAAAAGGAGCATATAGAAGTCTGGGATCAGAGATGCTCTGTTTCAGTATTGAAAATAATATGGACAGAGCATCGGAAATTCTGGGAATCGATCCTGTTAAGCTGAGAGTTATGAATCTGCTGAAAGAAGGTGACCTGGATGGCGGCGGTAAAGTGACGCACAGCAATGCATCGATACAGGCACTGGAAGGCGCTGCGGAAGAATTCGGATGGGATCAGCCTGTGAAGTCTCCGGAAGGTCCATGGATTTACGGAAAAGGTGTGGCAGTAGGAAATAAGGTTGGATATTTCGGCGATTCGGGCACTTCCGCCAGATGTAAAGTAAGAGAAGACGGCGATATTGAGATTTATGTTTCCCATGTAGAACTGGGGCAAGGGGCATTGACGGTTGACGCACAATCCGCAGCAGAGGAATTCAATGTTCCGATGGAAAAAGTACATATTACTTTTGGAGATACGAAGCTTTGTCCATATGACGAAGGAACTTATTGCAGTAAGGGTTCATTTCTCAATGGCAGAGCCGTTAAAATGGCATGCCAGAAAACCAAGCAGAAAATGTTTGAATTTACAGCAGAAAAATTTGGTGTGGAAAAAGAGTATCTTTATACAGAAGACAGTATGATCTACAGCGCAAGAAATAAGGATTTTCGCGTACACATTTCAGAACTTTTCCAGTACGGCGGATGGATTGAATGCGGGGAATTGTCGGAGACTGCAACCTATGTCTGCCCGAATGAGGCTTACGACCCTGAAACAGGACAGAGTGAGGGATTTGCAACTTTCTATTCTCATGGTGCATGGTGTGTAGAAATTGCGCTGAATGTAGAAACCGGTGAAATCAGATTTGAGAGAGCAGTAGGAAAATATGACTGCGGACAGGTACTCAATTATGACGCTGCAATTTCTCAGATTGAAGGTTCATTTTCCATGGGTTTGGCGCAGGCTGTATACGAAGAATGTATTTTTAATGGAGAAGGAAAAATCATTAATAATAATTTCAGAGATTACAGACTGCCGACCTTCATGGATGGACCTAGTAAGGATAATTTAAAAAGTGGATTTACAGGAGCACTGCATAAAGATGGACCATGGGGATCAAAGGGTATTGGCGAGGTTGCAATGATCCCGGTACTACCTGCTGTAGCCATTGCCATTAATAACGCGTTGGGCATTAAAATCAATCAGGTTCCAATTAACTTCGAGCGTGTATTCACGACACTGCAGGAGCAAAAAGATAAAGCTGTCATTTGTGTTTAGAAAGGAGATTTCAAATGAAAAAAGCAGAATACTATCGTGAGAATGACTTATGGTCAGATGCAGTTATTGTAGAGGATACTATTTACTTGTCGGGAATGGTTTCCGAAAATATGGAGACCGAAGAACTTGTTTTGGGAACCATCGAGGAGGAAACAACACAGTTATTAAAAAATATTGAAGCGAAGCTGATTCAATATGGATCTGACATCGAACATATCATTAAAATGGAAATCTATCTGAGGGATTATAAGTTCTATGATAGAATGAATCATGCTTACAATGCATATTTCACCAATAAGGAAAGGCTGCCAATCAGATTATGCTTTGGAAATGTGGATATCTATGATGAATGTAAAATAGAAATTTGTGTAACGGCATTCAGAAAATAGGAGGGTATGCCCATGACAAAAAACAGTGAAAATACTTTAAATGGAACAATAAATCATGAAAAGATTCCGTTTAAGGTGAAAGTGGGATATGGAGCAGCAGGATATGCAGGTATGTTTACCTTTACTATGGTAGCTACATACGGGATATTTTTCTTTACCAATGTTGTCGGATTTTCTGCAGCATTTGCGGGAACATTGATCAGTATTGGAACCATTTGGGATGCTATTTCCGATCCGGTAATTGGTTCGATTAGTGACAAAAGGGATCCCAAAAAGGGAAGGCGAAGACCATTTTTGTTGGCTGTAGCGGTTCCTTTTGGAATTATATCATGGTTATTGTTTACAGACTGGGGATTTGATGGTGTAGGACAGAAGATTTATTTTGTACTGATTATCATTTTCTGGTATACGGTGCAGACTTGCCTTGATGTGCCATATACAGCGCTTGGATCTGAGATGACGACTGATTACGATGAGCGATCCCGTCTCAGCACGATTAGAAGTATGTTTAACAATGGGGCTTCCCTGGTGGGTTCATTTACCTTATCAATCGTAGCGGCATTTTCTGGAATTTTAGGCTCAGAGCGGCTGGGATGGTCTGTTACCAACTTGATTTTTGCAGTCATCAGTGTAATCACAATTTTGATTACCTGGAAAGCAACCAAAGGATGGGAAAGCAAAGAAGCTGCGGATGTAGAGAAATTTAATCTGATTCAGATGTTCAAGGCTCCTTTGTCTAACAAGTCTTTCAGACATATTACAATTGCCTTTGCATTTTCAATCATAGCAATGACTGTAGGCGGCTCGATTATCGTGTTATATATGAGTTATAATATGCAGATGTCAGATGGACAGGTGAGCACGGCAATGGCTGCTATGTGGATAGCTTGCTACATCTGGGCGGTTGTAACTGACTGGCTGTCTCAGAGGTTTTCGAAAAAGACAGCATGGCTGGTCGTTATGGCAATATGGGCGATTACATTGATGATATTTATCACCTTTATCAATAGTCCGGAACATGTAGCGACTGTTTACATTATGGTATGTATTTATATGGTTGGTGTAAACGGTTTGTACCAGATTACCTGGGCATCAATTCCTGATTGTGTTGAAATTGACGAGTTTAAGACAGGACAGCGAAAAGAGGGAAATTACTATTCCATTGCATCATTTTTCCAGAAGTGCGGCGCGGCGATTGCTATTTTCATCACAGGACATCTTCTGACTATGGTCGGATATGATCCGGCTTTGATCGAACAGTCACCAGAAACGCTGACGGGAATTCAGTATCTTTATGCATTTGGTCCTGCAGCATGTCTGGTTGTATCGATGATTGCTTATGCAACGAACCCGATGACGAAAAAGCGACATGAGAAATTGCGCGAAGCAATTGAACTGAAGAAAAAAGGAGAGAACTATTCTACGGAAGGCTTTAAGGAATTACTCTAATATGATACCCACTACGGTACTTTGACGCTGTAGTGGGTATTCCATCATCATGATAGGAGGAAAAAGATGAGTCAGGATAACAGGCCCGTAAATGGTGTTGCAGGGCTGCAGAAAGTTGATATGAAGGTAACCGGAATCATCGTTATGGTTTATTGTCTGTGCAGTGCAGGGGCATTTGGAATTGAAGAAATGATACCTGCTGCAGGGCCGGGAATGTCGATTATTTTACTGTTGGTATTTCCGATTATATGGGGTTATCCGATTTGCAATTGTGTATCAGAATGCGGATCGCTGCTCCCGGAAGAAGGCGGCATTTATATTTGGGTACGGGAGGCCTTTGGTGAATTTTGGGCGTTTCTTGCCAATTGGTGGGGTATTATGGCGTTGGTTGTAGTCAATGGTACATTTGTGGTGCTTTCAGCGAATTATATGAGTCAGCTTATGCCTATGTCAGCGGCAGCAGATCAGGCTGTAAAAGTTGGGATGATTGCAATTGTTACGATCGTAAATCTACTGGGGCTGAAAGGAGTAGAACGATTTAGCACCGCGTTGTCCGTTGTAATTTTACTGGCGTTTTTGCTGGTAGCTGTAGTGGGTATCATCAATTGGCAGACGAACCCGGTATCTCCGATTGTACCTGAGGGGTATCGTATTTTAGATGGGGTTGGTGCCGGAATTCCAATTTGCATTTGGATGTATTGCGGATATGAAGCTTTATCAAATATGGCAGGTGAGTTGAAAAATCCACAGGTTCTTCCAAAGGGTCTGCTCATTGCATTGCCTCTGATCGCGCTTTCTTATGTACTTCCGGTAATCGGCAGCATTGCTTCTATGCCGAAAGGATCCTGGATGCTTTGGTCAACGGAAGGCGGTTTTTCCGTAGGATACGCGACCACTTTGCTGAATAATCTCGGGCACATATGGGGGTACATTTTTTTAGTGATTGCAATTATTGCGCAGTTTGCCATTTTAAATGCCTATGTTGCATCGGGGTCGAGAAGTTTTTTGGTTTTGGCAGATGATTGTTTGGCACCGAAGTGTCTTATGAAATTAAGCAGAAATCGAAGAATACCATATGTGTGCATTTTGTTGATGGCAGTTTTGGCCTGGCTGTTTGCACAGTTTGAATTTGGCATTCTTGTTATGGTAGAAGTGATATTCATGCTTGCAATTTATGTTATTATTCCGTTGGCTGTCATTAAACTTAGAAAAATGTACCCGATCGAAGAACGAAAAGAACAGGGGCTTTATGTTATGCCAGGGAAAACGCTCGGCCTCGTATACTTTGTTGGTGCTCCTGTTGTCATTGCCGTCATTACGATGTTGTTGAGCGGTACAGATTATTTCTTCGTTGGGGTGATTGCTCTGGCAACTAGTCCGATTATCTATATGATTGTAAAGTGGCTGTTTGGAGGATTGTATCAGGTGTCGCCAAAGACGCATCCATTAAATAGAAAAACGAGACTGGCTTTTGGGGATCTGAGACGCTTAGGCTTGATGATACTTCTTTCTGGCGGGTTTTCCTTTCTAGGGCAGTTCTGGCTCAGGTGGTATGAAATCGAGTATGGAATGTGGTCTCCGGAAATGTATACTGCATTTGGCGATATGATTCCGCAAATTCAGGATTGGCTGCTGTGGGGAGGGCTGATTGCTGCGGCAGTGGGTGCGATTCTTCTGCTGATCGGAAAAAAGGTCGAAATAGAGGAAAATAAGTTAGGTGTGTGAGGTAACGCAATATGGAAAAAAAACAGACGGATAAATTGGAGATGCGGGAAGTACAGCGGAAGATATTAAGTTGGATAGAGGATGATAAAGAAAAAATCGTTGATTTTTTTTCAAAGCTGGTGCAATGTCCGACTCCCAGTGATCCAGGAGATACGAGGGCTGCTATGGAGTTGATCAAGACGTTCCTTGAAAAAGAGGGACTTCCGTATCGGGAAGTGACTGCTGATGAAATCATGCCGAATCTGATTACTTCTGTTGAGACACCTCATGCCGGCCGCCATCTCATGTTTAATGGACACCTGGATGTTATGCCGGCAGGGCAGGAACCCGGCTGGACAGATAATCCATGGAGCGGTAAAGTAGATGCCGGCAAGGTATGGGGAAGAGGAACCTCCGATATGAAAGCGGGGATTACAGCCATGATTTTTGCATACGCTTACCTGGCGCGCTTAAAAGATAATCTGTCAGGAAAATTTTCATTAACTGTTGTTTCTGATGAAGAGACAGGATACGGCAGAGGAACGGGGTTTATGTTTGACAGGATTCCCGATGAAATGAAAGCGGACTGTGTATTAAGCGGAGAACCGTCGGGCTCCTATTCGATCAGTTACGCATCGAAAGGATATGTGCAGTTTTCTGTTGCGGTGACGACCCGAGGTGCCATTGCCGGCTACTCCAACGAAACGGAAAACGCAATTTACATCGCGAATGATATCATATGCGAGCTGCGTGAAGTTGAAAATATGGAAGTAAAGATATCTCCGGAATTTGCTGATATCATGAATGCGGAAGGCTGGCTCAAAGAGCATATTGCGGTGAGGGGAGAAGGACATGGAGAACTGCTAACGAAGGTTGCGGTAGATGTGTGCACCTTTGATGCGGGATGCCTTCATTGCGTCATTCCATCGAACTGCAGATTTTCAGTGACGGTCACGATACCGGTTGGCGTGGATCCGTATCAGGTGATTCATCATGTTAAGGCAATTGTGGAGAAATATCCTGAAGCGGTTTTTAAGCTGGAAAGTATTGATTCACCGGACATTTCGGATCCGGATGGAGAGATGGCGGAAATTTTGAAATCAACAGTTGCGGATTTGGGATGGGATGAGCCGGTGCTTACTCCGGACATTGCCATATCTGATTGCAGATATTGGAGGTATAAAGGGACGCCGGCATACTGGTATGGTCCCGATGGAGCTGATTGCAGTGCTGCCAACGAATTCGTATCCATAGAAGAATTACTTCATGTTGTCAGAACCCATGCTTTGTCAGCTGTGAAATACCTTCTTTCCAAGCCTTCGGAAAAGACGCAGAAGCACTTTCAGCTGACAGAAATTTTGCAGCCTGAACCGAAACTGAAATTATTAAAACCGATTCGTGTTGTAAAACGTTCGATGTCAGTTGCAACAGATGATTTTGCAGCAGTACAGTCAGATTATGAGGAATTGCGTGATAAATTGTTTTTGGATTTAAGCAAGGCAGGCATCAATGTACCGCTTACTCCCATTGCAGCAGTAGAACAAAACGGCAATGGGTATACTTTGACTGCTGCATATCCGGCTGATGCTGAAGAAATCGGGGGTATGTTTGAAACAGTACAATTTTTTGGTGCGGGTGCTGCTGCAACAGCGGTTCATAGAGGCTCAAACGAGGATTTACCAGAGACAATTGCGGCTTTGAGAGCCTGGATGCGCGATCGGGACTGTACAGCGACGGAAAATTATTATATTATGTATATAATTGCCAATCATAATTACCAGGAACAGTGGGCGATGGAAATCATCATGCCTTTGGCAAATAAATAAACCATTCCAGCAGAAGCAGAAAGGAGACGGGGAGGTTACTTCTCAAGATAATATTATGAAACCTTGGAGAGAAATCGCAACAACAGATATCAAAGAAGCAGATGTATGTATTTTAGGGGTTACATTTGATGGCGCCGCCAGTGTCGGTAAGGGAGCTGCACTGGGACCCGAGCAGATCAGAAAGTGCTCGGAAGTGCTGCCTCCGGTTAATATTGCGGGTGAATTTTTTGAGAAACTGCGCGTTTACGATGCGGGGGATGTTGCCTTCAGCCTGAATTGGGGGGAGTATTATAAGCAGGTGGAAGCGGATGCCTATCGGCTGCTTGAAAGCGGCAAATTCTGTATTTTCCTCGGTGGAGATCATTCTGTAACGATTCCGTTGAGCAGAGCGCTGGGGCGATACCACAAAGGCAAGAAAATCGGGGTGATTCATTTTGATTCACATCCGGATCTGTGTGACGAATACGAAGGCAGCAAATGGTCGCATGCGTGTCCGCTTAGACGTGTCATTGAAGATGTGATCGATACAGAGGATCTGGCGCAGGTGGGAATCCGTTCCTATGAAAAAGAAGAAGTTGAATTGTACAGCCGGCATCCGGAATTGACCGTGATCAAGGCTTATGATATCTTCAGAGAAGGCTATGAAGCAGCTGCAGAGCGTCTGATCGAGAAGTTCAAGTCGTATGATACCGTTTATATCACACTCGATATCGATGTGCTGGATCCGGCATTTGCTCCGGGAACGGGGACGCCGGAAGCGGGCGGACTGTCCAGCAGAGAGCTGATGTACATCATCAATGCATTGATGAAAAATCTGCCGGTTGGCGCCATGGATATTGTGGAGGTGTCGCCGTCGCTGGATACCGAGAACCAGATCACATCCTGGGCAGCTGTAAAGATTATTTATGAAGTATTTCAGCATCTTGTTTAAACAGTACATTCGCGATTTAAGACAAACCTTCTGATCGGATCAGGTATCAAATCGCAGCAGAGAGGGAGAATAGCATGAGGAAAGAACAGAAAATCAGATTAGATCGGGGCGACATTACGAGGTTGGAAGTCGATGCGATCGTTAATGCCGCCAATCGCAGTCTGCTGGGAGGCGGGGGCGTAGATGGCGCGATTCATCGTGCCGCCGGCCCCGAACTGTTGGCAGAATGCCGGACGCTGCACGGCTGCGAAACAGGAGAAGCTAAAATTACCAGAGGATATCGCCTGCCTGCAAAGTATGTGATCCATACCGTGGGACCGATCTATTCCGGTGTGCCGGAGGATGCGGTGCTGCTGGCAAATTGTTATCGGAATTCGCTGGAACTGGCGAAGCAGTATGACCTCCATAAGATTGCATTTCCGGCAATCTCTACAGGTGTGTACGGCTATCCGACAGAAGAGGCGGTACCGATCGCACTTCATACGATTCAGGCGTGGCTGCGGGAAAACGAAGATTATGAAATGGAAGTGGTGCTGTCCTGTTTTAATCGGCGAACCTATGAACAATATTGGGCATTGCTGGAATTACAGGTCTGAGAGAAGGAGGCGCTTATGAGCAAATCAACATTTGCTAGGGAATTTTTTAAATTGTATGATCGAAAAATTGCAAACGGTGAAATTACGTTCAGCCAGATCGGTATGGATAAAAGTGATTTTAACCGAATCTGTACGGATACGACGTTTGTGCCTGCGCGGGACAAGCTGGAGGCAATCTGCCAGCGAATGAAGCTGACAGAGGAAGAGTCGGCGCGTCTGCTGGCTTATGCCGGGAAAGCGTGATCCTTATTCGAAAGACTGCAAGCTGTATTACCCCCCTGTTTCATGGAAGGAAACAGGGGGATGTTTTAATTTCAGATCTTCAAAAGCCGTTATGTTTCGGAAACAGGTTGACAGCTGTGTTTTTTTCGGTTATTATATAACAGTGTTATATAACGGCGTTATGTTGAGGTGGACGATGAAAACCGATGAAATCAGTACCTTGCAAAATATATTGGATGCCGGGAGAATCGAATTCCTGGAAAAAGGGTTCCGCGCGGCATCGCTTCGCAACATCGTGAAAAACGCGGGCGTGACGACCGGCGCATTTTACGGCTACTTTTCCAACAAAGAGGCATTGTTTGCTGCCCTGGTTGAGAAGCATGCGGCAGAGGCGATGGGAAAATTCGTGCAGACGCAGGATTCTTTTGTGGCATTGCCAAAGGAAGAACAGCCGCGTCATATGGGCTCAACAGCCGGGGACTATATTCACTGGCTGGTCGATTATGCCTATGACCACTTTGATGCCTTTAAACTGATTCTATGCTGTTCAGAGGGAACTGCATATGAAGACTTCGTACATTCCATGGTGGAGATTGAAGTAGAAGGCACTTATCAGTTTATGGATGTGATGCGGGAGTTGGGAAATGAAGTGCCCGAGATCGACCCGCAGTTGATGCATATGATTTGCAGCGGCATGTTCAACGGAATGTTTGAATCGATCATTCATGGCATGTCACGGGAGCAGGCGCGGCAGCACGTTTGCAAATTAAAAGAGTTTTATCAGGCGGGCTGGTCGAAGCTGATGGGGATGGATTTTGGCTGACAGAACAGATCGGGCGAATTGCCCGTTTCTTTTTCACCGTGGGTTAGAATGAACTAACTTACGATCAATAACCCTTACTATAAAATGATAATATGAGAGGAGGAATTTCTTTGAAAAAACAATCGAATCTTTCCAGACTGATGCGCTACGCGGGAACTCACAGATATCTGACATATGCTTCCTGGGGACTTTCTGCGATCAGCGCTTTGATTGCTCTGGTGCCATTCTGGTATATCTGGAGAATGATCAGAGAAGTCATCCGGGTGATGCCGGAGTTTGAAAAAGCACAGCACCTGCCGTATTATGGCTGGATGGCGGTGCTGTTTGCTGTGATTGCAATGGTGATCTATTTAGGTGGGCTGATGTGTTCGCATATTGCAGCGTTTCGGGTGCAGGCGAACTTGAGAAAACAAATGATGCATCATATTGTGATGCTGCCGCTTGGTACGGCAGAGCAGGTCGGAAGCGGGAAATTGCGAAAGATCGTTAATGAGTCGAGTGCTGCTACGGAAACTTGGCTGGCACATCAATTGCCGGATAAGGCAAATGCGATTGCAACGCCGATCGGGTTGCTGGTTTTGTTGCTGGTATTTGATTGGAGACTGGGTCTATTGAGTCTGATTCCGGTGCTTTTGGGATTTGCTATCATGATGACCATGACCGGTGCGCGGATGCGCGAAAAGATGAAAGAATATCAGGATGCATTGGATGATATGTCCAATGAAGCGGTAGAATACATTCGCGGGATTCCGGTTGTGAAGACCTTCGGGCAGACCGTGTTTTCTTTCAAAAGGTTTAAAGATTCCATTGATCGTTACAGCACCTGGGCGATCGCATATACCAAGGATCTGCGTTTGCCGATGATGTGTTACACGACTGCTATAAACAGCGTGTTTGCATTTTTGATTGCAGCAGCGCTCATTATGACAGCAGATGGTGTGCATGCAGCATTTTTGTTGAATTTGATTTTCTACATCATCATTACGCCGATCATTTCTCTGACCCTGACGAAAATTATGTATCAGAGTGAAAATCAGATGATTGTGGATGATGCGCTGCAGAGAATGGACAGCATCCTGAATCTGCGGCCGCTGCCGCGTACCAACAGTCCGCAGGTACCGCAGAATGGCGCTGTCGAATTGCAGGATGTGACCTACAGTTATGATGGGAAGAAAAATGCACTTGAGCATATCAGCCTGAAGATTGAAGCTGGTCAGACTGTGGCTTTTGTGGGGCCATCCGGCGGCGGCAAGACGACGCTGGCAAATCTCATTTCCAGATTTTTTGATCCGCAGCAGGGACGGGTTTTGATCGGCGGGGTCGATGCCAGACAGATCGAAAAAGAAGAACTGATGGAGACGATTTCCTTCGTGTTCCAGAACAGCAGACTGATCAAAGGCAGTATTTTGGAAAATGTTCGCATGGGGAAACCGGATGCTGACAGAGAAGAAGTTATGGCGGCGTTGCAGGCGGCGCAATGCATGGATATTATCGAAAAATTTTCGGAAGGAGTAGATACCATAATCGGCACGCAGGGAACCTATTTGTCCGGAGGAGAACAGCAGAGAATTGCGATTGCACGTGTTTTGCTGAAAAATACACCGATTGTAATTCTGGATGAAGCGACGGCATTTGCCGATCCGGATAACGAAACAAAGGTACAGAAAGCATTTACGGAAATGGCAAAAAACAGAACTGTAATTATGATTGCACATCGATTATCCACAGTAGCGGATGTGGATCGCATCTTCGTATTGCGTGATGGGCATATTGCAGAAGCGGGAAGCAGTGAGGAATTGCTGCAGAAAGAAGGGTTGTATCATACGATGTGGCAAAACTATCAGACTTCGGTACAGTGGAAGGTTGGAAAGGAGGTGCAGGCATGATTCAAAAATTACAGAAACGATATGCGCTGTCAGAGCAAGGGGCGAAAGATCTGATCAAAGGTGTTCTGGGCTGTACACTGCAGTATCTGACCTTTATGTTTCCAGTGGGGCTGCTGTATTTTCTGGTGGGAGACCTGTTGGATGGCGGCGTTCCGCAGGGAAAGACGGCATTTTACATCATCGGTGCACTGGTCTGCATGGCGTTGATCTTTGGCAGCACCAGAGTGCAGTATAATACAACATTTTTGGCAACTTATGTAGAGACAGGCGTCCGCAGAATCCGTCTGGCAGAAAAGCTTCGGAAGATTCCGCTCTCCTATTTTGGGCGCAAAGATCTGGCGGATCTGACCAGTACGCTGATGGCAGACTGCACATTTTTGGAAACGGCGTTTTCTCATTTTATTCCGCCTTTGTTCGGATCGATCATTTCTACAGTGTTGATCGCGATCAGTCTGTTTTTCTTCGATTGGAGAATGGCGTTGGCAGCGCTCTGGGTGTTGCCGATCGCATTTGCACTGGTGGCATTTTCCGCTAAGGTGCAGGAAGCGCTGAATCAGAAGGCTATGGACGCGAAGATGGCCTGCGCGGATGGGATTCAGGAGTGCATTGAGGCGGCGCAGGATCTGAAAGCAAACAATGCAGAGTGGAATTACATGAAGGGTCTGGAGCGAAAGATCGATGCCGTAGAAAAGCGGGCGATTATTACGGAATTCGGGACGGCTGCTTTTGTCGCAACGGCGCAGATGATTCTCAAACTGGGAATTGCGAGTACTGCACTGGCGGGCGCAGCACTGCTTGCAGCAGGAAGTCTTGATGCACTGACGTTTTTCATGTTCCTGCTGGTCGTTTCCCGAATGTACGATCCATTTCAGGAATCACTGCAGAATCTGGCTGCGATCATTGCGTCCAGAACCAATGTTAAGCGAATGAACGAAATCTTTGATCATTCGGTGCAGGGCGGTGTGGACCAGCTGACAAATCAGGGCTGCGATGTGGTATTTGATCATGTGGGATTTTCTTATCAGGATGGCGAGACAGTCTTGAAAAATGTATCATTTACAGCAAAGCAGGGACAGGTGACCGCGCTGGTGGGGCCATCCGGCGGCGGGAAAACCACCGTTTCCAGAGTGGCAGCAAGATTCTGGGACATCGCGAGAGGATGCATTACGGTCGGTGGTATGGATATTTCGAAGGTTGAACCGGAAACGCTGCTTTCTCTGTATTCTATTGTATTTCAGGATGTTACGCTGTTTAACAATACCGTGATGGAAAATATTCGTCTGGGCAGGAAGGATGCGACGGATGAGGAGGTTCTGAATGCCGCAAGGCTGGCAAATTGCGACGAGTTTGTGCAGAAGCTGCCGCAGGGGTATCAGACGGATATCGGGGAAAACGGCAGCGCGCTTTCCGGTGGGGAGCGTCAGCGGATTTCCATCGCCAGAGCGTTTTTGAAAGATGCACCGATCATATTGCTTGACGAAGCGACTGCGAGCCTTGATGTGGAAAATGAGACGTTGATTCAGACCGCACTGTCACGCCTGATTCGGAACAAGACCGTTCTCGTGATCGCACATCGCATGCGTACGATTGCGGGTGCCGACAAGGTGGTTGTTCTGGCAGATGGTATTGTTGCCGAAGAAGGAGCGCCGGATGAACTGATGAAGCGGGACGGAATTTATGCCCATATGGTAAATCTGCAAATGGAAAGCCAGAACTGGGCAATCGGATGAGATCAGACCTTTATGTGTGGGCTCCGGCAGGATGGCCGCTGGAAGAAACGTTTGCAGAAGAGAATGAAAAGATCGTGCTTATTTTTGCACGATCTTTTTGTGAAAGTGCTGATAATCGCGCTTCCATTGCATCTGCTGCTTTTGGCTGAGTCTGCTCGGTGCAAGACCGAGCTCGTTTTTCAGCTTTTTACCGAAATCCTTTGTTACAGTCAATGCGCCGTTGTAGTTCAGATGGTTGCCGCCATCTTTGGAGTGCAGACTCCAATCGAATCCGTCCGGATAAATTTGATTGTAATCGTAATATTTGATGTGATAGCGGGCGGCAAGTGTTTGAATGGCGGCAGATTTGGCGTTGTTCCAGGTGTTGGCAGATGGAACGGTAATCAGGATCAGCTGTATATTGTTTTGCACACACAGATTGTAGATCTGATCGAAAGAATCCCTGTTGCTGGCGCTGATCCGCACCGGTCTGCCCGGAATGTTGTTCATATAATCTACCCGTGCAGGATATGGCTTGACGCGGTTTGAGTAGGCCATGCCTTTATTGGAAAAACGATAGCATCTGCGTGAGAGATCTGTGAAGGAGGCAATTGTGAGCTGCCGCCAGTTCGCATGATATTTGATCAATGGGAAATTGAAGTTGATCGCAGAAATCAGCGCGCTGTCAGCATTATCAAGATCGGCTTTCCTTCTGCGGAACCATGATCTGACTTTGCCGACTCTTTTGCCGCCGCTTTGATCGGCGGTGAATTGTGGATTTCTGCTGGAAAACATGCAGTCGGTTTCCAGAACAAGAAACTTTGGATGTTGATAGTTCAAAACATCCTTTACATCCTTCCGTATCTCCCGAAGCGTATTTTTTGGTCTTCCGGCAACAGCTGAGGTGATTCCGGTATCGTGATACAGATCGACAGGAGACAGCGCTCTGTAAATGTCGCTGTTTCCGACAAAAATAACATCCAGCGAATTTTTATCTTCTCCTCGGTATGCTTTGGTAATGCGTTTTTCCATTCCGTCTTCCGAAGTATTTCGATCAGGGGTAAAAACCCTTGACAGAAAGACAAAGAGCAGTGCGAACAGCAGTATGAAGATCGCCGCTCTGGTAATATTTCTGATGCTTTGATTGAACTGCTTCATAAGTATTCTCCATTAAAATTCTCCGTAAATGAATGTCGTATTGGTAAAGTTCCCGCCATATGCTCCGAAAATAATGATAGAAAACAGCAGGATAAGGTACAGTGACCAGCGCAGCGGCAGAATTTGCCTGGAAAGCAGTTCCCGCAGATCCACGCCCCGCTCTTCCAGCAAAGATACAGTCAGTAAAATGAGAAATGCAATCAGCAGGATCAGATAATCCCCTGCTGAGACGCCTTTCAGCAGTAAGGTTCCATCAAAAAGCCCGGATATGTGAAAGCTTGTGAAAATGTTTGCGAAGATTTTCCAGGCCTGACTGAGGCTGGCGGAGCGAAATATCATCATGCCGAAGCAGACGATGATACAGGTTCTCACGATCTCCAGGAAATGATACCAGGCAGCGTCCTTTGTGATGCTAAGTGACTGCAAGAGTTTTTCGGTTACAGGTTTCAGGATCTGACCGAGCATCATTAACAGGTAGTAATATAGTCCGTAAAAGATATATTTTCCGCTGGCACCATGCCATAGTCCGTTGCAGAACCACACGAAGAATAAGGCATATGCACTCGGAAGCAGCATGAGAAAATGCTTCGACCGAATATGTGTGCGGATCATTTTATTGATGTGTTTGAAATGCCCGGAAAGACTGACCGGATAAAATACATAGTCCTTCAGCCAGGTTCCCAGCGTTATATGCCATCGCCGCCAGAATTCGCTGATGGATCTTGAGAAAAACGGATGTCTGAAATTCTCCGCGATTTTGATGCCGAACATCTGTGAGGCACCGCATACCATATCCATGCAGCCTGAAAATTCCGCGTAGATCTGCAGTGTGTAGAGCAGCACAGCAAACCCTTGTACACTGCCGCTGTACAGACTGAGATCAGAGAAGATCGTATTGACAATCAATCCGGCGCGGTCTGCAATGATGATTTTTTTAAAAAGACCCCATACAAATCGGATACCACCGTTTTTCAGGTTGTCATAGCAGATGGGATGCGGCGTTCTGAACTGCTGAGACAGTGCTTCATAGCGATCGAAGGGACCCTCGACGATATGCGGAAAGTAACAGAGGAAAAGCAGAAGCATCAGAGGATTCTTTTCCGCTTTTGCCGTCCCTCTGTACACATCGACAATATAGCTGATTCCCATAAGCGTATAGTAGGAAATCCCCAGCGGCATCATGATGGTGAGCACAGGAAACAGCTGATCGTGGTGCCAAAGGCGGCCTGCAGTGTTGATGATGGAACCAAAAAAGTTAAAGTATTTGGTACCGAGCAGCATCAGTAGTGTGAGTAGTACGGATATCAGTACAACTGTTTTTTTGCAGCGGTTTGTTTTCTGCTGCAGCAGTTTCCGGTCGGCTTTATCCAGCGCTTTTTTCTGCAGCATGAATCTGCGGTCGAAATGATCGAGGATCAGAGCCGCAGTATACAAAACTGCTGCTGCCAGCAAGAGAAACACGATTTTTGTTCCGCAGGAGAAGATATAAAAGGTCAGCGAGGCGATTAGCAGTATGCTCCACTGCAGCCTGCGGGGTACTGCAAAATAGAGGATGCCCACAGCCAGCAGGAAACATAGGAAGGTGATCGTTGCATAGTTCATGATGAACACCTTTTATTCTGCTTCATTTTGAAGCCGCTGGATCATACTGAGCATGCCTTCCATGGAATTAAAGTTTTCGGGAATGATGTCTGTGACTTTGATTTCAATATCAAAGGTATCGTTCAGCTCCGGAACCAGCATGACGATGCTGATCGAATCAAGATCGCCTGATGTGAAAAGGTCGGTTCTGCCTTCATAGGTGATATCCGGATTGAGCTCCTGTAATAATTTTAATAACTGTTGTGTTGTCTGTTTCATGTTCTGTTCCTTTCTGTAAATGATCTGAATTTGATTAGCCGATATATTGTTTCTTTAATTGTGCTCTGTCTATTTTTCCGTTGGCATTATAGGGCATTGTTTTTACACGGATCAGGCGGTCAGGGCACATGTAGGAGGGCAGCTTTGTTTTTAATACGGCTGCAATCTCCGATGTGTCCCTGCATTTTCCATCGTACAGTACGATGATGTGGTCGGCAGCATCATCGTAGATGACCGTGGAAGCCTTGATATCCTCCAGCGAATTGACGGCGGCTTCGATTTCACCTGGTTCGATGCGGTACCCCATCCGTTTGATCTGAAGATCCCGGCGTGATATGTATATGAATTCCCCTTTTTCGTTGAGTCTGGCGATATCACCTGTTCGGTAGATGCGTTCCGGATAGCTGCTGTTAAGCGGGTTTTGCGGAAACGCGGCGGCTGTTTTTTCCGGATCGTTGTAGTAGCCGTCTGCCAGAAAAGACCCGCGGACAATCAGCTCACCCTCTTCTCCGATACCCGCCTTCCGGCCATTCTCGTTCAGAAGAAAGACGTTGCAGTTATTGCATGCTTTCCCGATTGGAAGGGTTTCGTTATCCTGAAACGGACGCTCAATTCTGTAAAATGTACAGATATCCGTCGTTTCGGTAGGACCGAAGAGATTGGCATAAGAACAGTCCGGCAGAAAGCCGCGCCAGTAATTCAGATGCTTAACCGGCATAACCTCGCCTGCAAAGAGGATTGTTTTTAAATATTCCGGCATAGCGTATGAAAATACATTCCAATTGGAGATGATCGCCATCGCAGAAGGCACCCAGTATATGGTGTTAACCTGCTTTCTGTTGAGGTATTCAATCAGCTTTACGGGGAAAGAAAACAGCGTTTTTGGGATGATGCTGTAGGTTCCTCCGCATTTGATTGTGGAGTACAGGTCCGTCACCGACATGGAAAAATAGAGCGGTGTCTGAGAACCGAAGATCGTAGCGGAATGGAAGGCGAATTCCTCCGACACCCAGTTTATGTAACTGATCACACTTCTGTGGGAGAGAACCGCGCCTTTGGGAACTCCGGATGATCCGCTTGTGAACAGAACATACAGTGGATCGGTGTCAATCATGCGCTCGCGCACCTCGTCGATAAAGACCTCGTCGATGGGATTTTTAACTGCCTCCTCATACAAAATGATGGTATCTTTCTCATGGACGCTTTGCGCCAGCGTCAGGAATGTTTCATCCGTAATTACGGCTTTTGGCGACAGCGTTTCAAAAATCCTGGAGATTCTGGATGCAGGTGAGTGAACGTCGATGACGACGTAAAAACAGCCTGCGTATACAGCGGCAAACATGGATTCGATACACTGGATATTTTTATCCAGCATGACAGCTACCGGACTATTTGCCTCACAATTTTGGAGGGAACCGGCAATTCGTTTGGAATGCTTCATGACCTGGAGAAAGGAAGCGGCTCGATCCATATCGGTAAAGCCGATTTTGTCAGGATAGTTTTTAGCCGCCGTTTCTAGATATTCAAGTATGTTTTTCATATGAACTTACCCCTTTTGTTTTGATGCTCTTATTATGAATGAAGGTTTCTTAAGTTTAAAGCTGGTAAACCTTTAAGAATTGATTAAGCAAATTATATACGGGGGGGGGTATGTCAAGTATAGGATTTTTTTTCTGGGATTTCAGCTTTCAGAAGAGGGCAGCTGTGAAATTTGCAATAAAAATACAGACAAGTTTCTGAAAAAGAAAAACGTTGACCATAGTACGATTTCGTACTACAATAAAACGGTACGAAATCGTACTGCATTTCAGGGAACGTTTATGAAAAATGTATGAAAAAGATGGAATTATTAATTCCGCATTGAGAAAGCTGGAATCGGTGAAAAGAATATAGGAAAGATTTATAAGAGGGTTTGGTGATGAGCATTAAAATTTCAGATCATTTCGATAACAAAAAGTTAATTCGGTTTACGCTGCCTTCTGTTGCAATGACAATATTCACATCAATTTACAGTATGGTAGATGGCTTTTTTGTTTCCAATTTTGTCGGAAAAACTTCGTTTGCAGCACTCAATTTTATTATGCCTGTTTTAATGCTTTTGGGATCTGTCGGTTTTATCTTTGGCACGGGAGGAAGCGCTCTCGTTTCGAAGACGATGGGAGAGGGTGATTATGATCGAGCGAATCGGCTGTTTTCCATGTTGATCTATATTGCGGCAGCCTGCGGGACAATATTGGCAGTGTTGGGAATCCTTTTTATTCCTGATATCGCAGCATGGATGGGAGCAGAAGATGATATGCTGCAGGATTGCATCTTATATGGAAGGATTATTTTATGTGCATTGCCCGCATTTGTGCTGCAATATGCCTTTCAGAGCTTTTTTGTGACTGCAGGAAAACCGCAGCTTGGATTTGCGGTTACCGTAGCGGCAGGTGTGACAAATATGGTACTGGATGCATTGTTTATTGCAGGATTTCACTGGGGTCTGGCAGGTGCAGCAATCGCAACGGCAATGAGTCAGCTTGTAGCCGGTGTGGTTCCCTGCGTTTATTTCATCCATCGCAATACAAGTTCGCTGAAGCTGACCAAAACACGGTATGATGGAAAAGCGCTCTTGAAAACATGCACAAACGGAGTTTCTGAATTTGTGAGCAGCGTGGCGATGTCTATCGTAGGTGTATTGTATAATGTTCAGCTGATGAAATATGCCGGGGAAAACGGTGTGGCTGCATACGGTGTGATCATGTACATCAATTTTATATTTACTGCGGTATATCTGGGTTATTCTATAGGAACGGCTCCCTTGATCGGATACAATTACGGGGCGGAGAATCATGAAGAATTGAAGAATCTTCTGAAACGCAGTCTTAGAATAATCGGCTTCTGCGCAGTGTCATTATTTGCAGCAATTCAGCTTCTAATTGGAACATGTGCATCTGTTTTTGTCGGTTACGATATGGACTTGATGGAGATGACCGTGGCTGCTTTCAGAATTTATTCCTGTTCATTCTTGTTTGCAGGATTGAGTATTTTCGGATCATCATTTTTTACCGCATTGAATAACGGGATGATCTCAGCAGTGATCTCCTTCATGCGGACGCTGGTTTTTGAGGTGGGAGCTGTGCTTTTACTGCCACTGATATTTGGATTGAACGGTATCTGGGGAGCTGTGGTGGTTGCGGAATTTGTATCAGCGGTTTTGACTGTCGTATTGATAGCCATGAAACGATCAAAGTATCATTACTGGTAGAGAATGCCTCTTTTTTTCAATTGAAAAACCTTCCAGCTGAAATGTTGTGTTTTGCACTGCGGCAGTTGGGAGGTTTTTCGATTATTGCGATATACTGCTGTAAAATACCTGAAAAAACACAAAGCCATTGGAATTTGTGGGAGCTCCAATGGCTTTTCGTTTATTTGGAATCGAAGGAATTATGAATTGGAGGCCTCCGATTCCGGCAGCAACTCTGCGTGATGCTCCAGCAGATTGGTCATGCTTTGCAGTGTAATGCCAATGGTTGACATGTTATGCAGCAGAGCGGAGGTTCCCGGAGCCAGTGTTCCGGTCAGCCCGAGTCCGATCAATCCGGCGTTGAAGCCGATCACAAACCGGTAGTTTCTTCGAATGCGCCGCATCAATGCGCTGCTGATCCGTTTCAGGGCAACAAGGCGGTGCAGGTCATTTCCGGAAATTGTGATATCTGCAATTTCACGAGCAAGCTGAGCGCCGCTGTTGATTGCGATTCCGACATCTGCTGCTGAGAGCGCAGGGGAATCGTTGATGCCGTCACCAACCATGATGACGCGGCGGCCTGCCGTCTGTTCTGCTTCAATAAAGGCAGCCTTTTCTTCTGGAAGGACTTCTGCATAATATTCATCTACTCCTGTTTTTGCTGCGATAGAGCGTGCTGTTCGCAGACTGTCACCCGTCATCATAACGACCTTTTTGATTCCCACCCGTTTCAAAGCGGAAACGATTGTCAGCGCTTCCGGGCGCAGTGGATCTTCAATGCAAAGCACTGCCGCCAGCCTGCCGGATATTGACAGATATAAAAGAGAATATTCCGGCGGAAGCTGATCGAATTTCTCCTCTTCTCCATCTGGAATGATGCACTTCTCATCTTCGAAAATAAAATGGTAGCTGCCGATGGCAACATCAACTCCCTCGATCTGTGAGGAAATCCCATGTGCGACGACATAGTTGACTTTGGAGTGCATTTCTTCGTGATCCAGTCCTTCTTTGATAGCCTGCGCCACGACGGCATTGGCGATGGAGTGCGGAAAATGCTCCTCCAGGCAGGCTGCTGTTCGAAGCATTTCATCACGGTCATTGCCATCAAACGGAATAACCTGGGCAACGATCGGGTTGGATTCTGTAAAAGTACCGGTTTTATCGAATACTACAGTTTCTGCCTCGGCTACAGCCTCCAGGAATTTGCCGCCCTTGACGGTGATATCGCAGTTCTGGCATTCCCGCATTGCGGAGAGCACTGCAATCGGCATGGAGAGCTTCAATGCACAGGAGAAGTCTACCATCAGAATGGAGATCGCTTTGGTCGTATTGCGTGTCAGTGCCCAGGTCAGTGCAGCGCTAAGAAAGCTGTAAGGAACCAGCTTGTCGGCCAGGTGCGAGGCCTTACCCTCCAGAGAAGACTTGAGTTTTTCGGAGGATTCGATCATGGTGACGATTTTTTCATATCGCGTTTCCCCGGCGGCATTTTTGACAAGGATCTGCAGGCTGCCTTCCTCTACGACCGTTCCGGCATAAACATAGGAATCCGGCTCCTTTTTCACCGGGATGCCTTCTCCGGTAAGGGAAGCCTGATTTACCATAGCTTCCCCTGCTGTCACGATGCCATCCAGCGGAATGACTGTTCCCATGCGGACGGAAATCGTGTCATTTTCCCGGATCTGACTCAGCGGAACCAGTTCCTCTGTACCATTGTGAACCAGCCAGACCTTTTCGACATTCAGTGACATACTGCGCGCCAGATCTGCAACGGATTTTTTATGGGTCCACTCTTCGAGAATCTCTCCGGTTCCCAGCAGGAACATGATAGAGCCGGCTGTTTTAAAGTCACCGCGGAGGATGGAGGCTGTGATTGCCGTTGCATCCAGCACAGGAACCTCCAGTTTGCGATGCACCAGACATTTCAGCCCTGCTCTGACGAAATGAAGCGCCATCAGAACTGCTTTGACTTTGCAGAGCGGTTTTGGCAGGAGCAGTTTGCACAGATAGTGCAGGATGAACTTGGAGATCAGTTTTTCCTGATAATATGAAGTGAGTTCGCGGGCATTGTTTTCGGGAAGCAGCGCCCGCAGCTTTTCATCTTCAAAGGAAAAGGCCTGAATCCAGTCCAGAAGGACATTCCGTGAACCGGTGTAGGTAACGGTCGCATTGCCGGTTCGTTCATAGACTTTTGCCGACTCTACCTGTTCCAGTGAGGAAAGGTAGAAAAGCAGCAGATCAGCATCTTCTGCAGAGAGCTTAGGAAGACCTGTTGAAAAACGGATCCTGTTTTTGATTTCGTGTTGAACTGTAATCTGCATCATTGTTTCCTATGCGCTTTCCTTTGCATCCGCACATACCGCTTCCTTTTCTCTTTCTTCGTTGATTTCTTTCGCTTCTGCCAGAATGTCTTCGGCGTTTTCCTGTGCCGTTGTTACGGTTTTCATGACGCAGGATTTTGCACGCAGAACAGCAGCCGTGACGTGCGTGTAGGCTTTTTTGGCATCTTTGCTGGTCAGGACCTTCAGCCCGGCTGTACCAGAAGCGATGCCGCCTGCGAATAAAGCAATGTTTTTGATTAAATCTTTGTCCATATTATTCTCCTTTTTTAAATTGTGCTGTAATGTATAAAGGAGTGCCATGAGTTAGTCGGCCATAACACACCATGATATAATGTTAGCAGTTACTAACCTGAAAGTCAATGCGTTTTCGGTGCGGACAGGTGGAAAAATGGAAAAAGTTATTGAATCCTGAAACAAAATTCTGTACAATAATATATAGTAATGAACCAAAGGAGGGGGAAATGTCTGCGGATATCAAGTTTTTAACAGTAGAAGATGTGGCGGAAATGCTGCAGGTGACGCGAACAACGATATACAATTTGAAAAAGAGGGGATTACCTTTTATTAAACTGGGGAAAAATATCCGGTTTGATGAAGCTGAAGTTGTTGAATGGGTGAGAAGCAATAGCAGATCTGAAATCGATGAATAACTCCTACTATTTTTTGGTGATATATATTGTCATATTGTTTGTAATAAGCGCCTTTCTGGTCAGGAAGGCGCTTCATTCGTTTGAAGAATACAGCTACTGCGGCAGATCGCTGAGCATTGGTTTCATTTTCTTCACGTATCTGGGAACCTGGATCGGCGGGGGGACGATCATCGGTCTGGTCGGAAGAAGTTACGATTATGGCGCCAGCCAGTATTGGATCATTGCGCTTTCCTGCATTGCAGAACTGTTTTTTGCCGCTTTTTTTATCGGGAGGATTCGTTCTCTGGGCTTGAAGAGCATTACCGGTTTTTTTGCGATGCGTTATCCGGAATATGGAGAAATCATTCGGATTCCGACGACGGCTGCGCTGCTGATCCGCAACGTGACGATGATCGCAATGCAGTTCAGCGCCTTGTCCTATTTGATTACCTTTATTTTCGGAATCAATCGGAATCTTGCCCTGCTTCTGGTGTTTTTTGTGATTATCGCCTATACGGTGCTCAGTGGGTTATGGGGCGTGGCGGTTACAGATGTATTTCAGGGGCTGCTGCAGACCGCGAGCCTGATTGTTCTGGTTGCAGTTACGGTGCGGGCTGCGGGTGGCATGGAATCGATAGAAGCGTTTTATCACGATGCGGGAAGCCTGCGGAATTTGAATCTGTTTGCAACCGATCTGCAATGGTATGAGATTTTACTGTATATCATTGCCTTCGGATTGTTCTTTCTGATGAACGATCAGGCAAACTGGGAGCGGATCTATGCCAGCAAAGGAGAGAAGACCGCGAAATGGGGATTTATGATTCCGCTCGTCATTACATTATTGATGTTAATTGTGATCGCCTATCTCGGTGTCTTTCAGCGTGTCGTTTTCTCTGGAGAAGATGCCTCGGAGTCGATCCTGTATGATTTTATTTTTAACTTTGCCAATTCGAAATGGATGATCGTCATACTGGTTGGGTTGATTGCGGCGATCATGTCTTCTGCGGATTCGTTTCTTCTGTCTTCAGGGGTTATGATTTCAGAGGGTATCATCAAACGCTTCGTGATCAAAGATGCCGGAGATAAGGAATTGATTTTCTTTGCGCGGATATTTATCGTGGTAACCGGTGCGATCGCCTTTGCGTTTGCCATTAATATTGACGACATTTTGTATTTATGGCTGGTTGGGATCGGGATGACTTCGGTTATTTTGATTCCGGGGTATTTTCTGGGTTGGTTTACGAAACGGACATCCACGAAAGGAGCGCTGATCGGGATGCTGGTCGGAAGCCTGTATGTCGCAGCGATGCTGATCGGTCTGATCGAACCGGGAGCACTTCAAATTTGCATTGGAATGGCACTGAACCTTGTGTTCAGTGCTTTCTTTTTGTCGAAAATATGTTGACAATGTAAAGATATTGTGTTTAAATTACGATGATGTACAATAATGGACAATAAACTATACTTACAATTAACAAGTCAGAGGTGATGAAATGAAAGACATTATCACAGTTGCGGTTGTCAACTTCAAGGTTGATGCAGCAAACAAGGAAAGCAACCTTTCCAGGATCTGCGGATTTACAGAAGCAGCAGCAAAAAGAGGTGCAGATCTGATTCTGTTCCCGGAATTATGTCTGTACGGCTACGATTACTATGTAGATGAAGCTGTACCGCAGGAAGAAAAAATCAAGACTGCGGAAACCATTCAGGGACCATCCTGCAGTGCGATTGCAGAAATCACACAGAAATATGGTGTTTATGCGGTTCTTGGCATGGCGGAAAAGAAAGAAGATACCCCGGATGCCGTACTTTACAATTCCGCTGTAGCAATTGGTCCGGAAGGTGTGATCGGCTCTTATCAGAAAATGCATCCGTTCGAAACGGAAAGCATCTGGTGTGAAAAGGGAGAAGATCCATTCATGTTTGATACACCGTGGGGACCGATCTCCGTGGGAATCTGCTTCGATACCTATCAGTTCCCGGAACTGCAGAGACACTATGTTGCACAGGGTTCCAGACTGTATTTGAACCCAACTGCAGTAATTGAAGAAATCCCGAAAGAAGGAAGCCGTCAGGCATTTATAGACTACTATGCCCCTACATTGGAATACGGCGTTCTGTGCAATACGATTTATGTGGCAAGCTCCAATCTGGTGGGAACGGATATCGTCAACTATTTCGGCGGTGGCAGCTGCATTATCGGACCGAAGATTACACCGTTTTATGAAACAAATCTGCACTATTACGCAGGGGATAAAGATAATGTGCAGGAGGAAATCCACATGGCAACGATCGATTTGTCTCTGGCAACAAGAAGACTGGCTGTGGACAAGGAGCTTACAGGTGTTCCGGATTACAGACCGGAGATATATAAGAAGTTCCTGTAAACTGTTTCTCAGAGAAAAACAATTTTACGAAAGGAAGAAGGTATTTTAATGAAAGACGATACTTTAAAACGTACAATGAAACTGCACCACCTGGTCATCTTTGGTGTAGCTTTCCTGACGCCGATGATCGCCTATACGATATACGGTGTTATCGCAACAGCCTCTCACGGTGTTGAATCGGGATCGATCTGCTTTGCTGTTATCGCGATGCTGTTTACGGCGCTGAGCTATGGTCACATGGCGAAGGCATATCCTGCGGCGGGTTCTACATATACTTATACAAGAAAAGCCATCAACTCAAAACTTGGCGTTATCGCAGGATGGATCGTTCTGCTGGGATATGTTTTCTTCCCGATGGCTATCTGGCTGATCGGTGCCTCCTATTTCAGCGCAGCTGTTCCGGCTGTTCCTTCCTGGGTATGGCTGATTGGTTTCATCGTAATCACATCTGCCATTAATATTATCGGTGTTGAAGTAGGAACTAAGATCAATTTTGTAATGGTTTCCATTCAGGTTGTTATTATTATAGCTTTCCTGATTTTCACAATTAAAGCAATCACAGAAGGTATGGGAGAAGGTACTCTGGCTTCTTTCTCGCCGTTCTACAATCCGAATATTGATTTCAGCTACACAGTAGCCGGAGCAGCAGCAGCGTGTTACTGCTTCTTGGGATTTGATGCTTTGACAACCTTTTCGGAGGATGCGATCAATCCGACGAAAAACATTCCGAGATCAATCGTACTGACGCTTCTTGTATGCGGAGGAATTTTCCTTGTTGTAACTTACTTCACGCATCTTGTGCATCCGTCATTTGAGTATGCAAATCCGGACAACGCTGCATATGATATCGCTCGTCAGGTTGCTCCATCCATTTTCGGAGGTATCTTCCTTATCGGTACGATTGCAGGTCAGTTTGCTGCAGGTTTGTCAGCACAGGCAAGCGGCGCTCGTCTGCTCTACTCGATGGGAAGAGACGGCGTACTGCCGAAGAAATTATTCGGTAAACTGAATGCTAAGACAAAGACTCCTATTAATGCGATTATCCTTACAGGTATCGTTGCATTATTTGCGATTTTCCTGGACGTTACCAAGGCAACAGCGTATATTAACTTTGGTGGATTCGTAGCATTCTTCTTTGTGAATCTCTCTGTAATCGCGCAGTACTTTGTAAAACAGAAAGAACGTTCATTGAAAGGATTCATTCTGTATTTAGTATTCCCTATTCTGGGCGCTCTGCTTTGTCTGTATCTGCTGGTACACCTTGACAGATTCGCGATTATTTTGGGATGTGCATGGACAGTATTGGGAATCATTTATCTGCTCGTTTTGACGAAGGGTTTGAAGGAAGAACCGCCTGAACTCGGTATCGATGAATAGTTATGAATTGACAAGTCCATGATTGGACTTATCAAAATCAAAGACAGTGAGGCATATCGCATTGGATAGAATCCGGTGCAATATGCCTCCTTTATTCTTTTATCGTCTTCCTGTATCTTCGCATGTTTTTATAAGAATCGGATCATGTTGTGGTAGCCGTTGGTAGTAATTTAGTGTAAAATACTATATTATGATGGAAAAGAATGCATCGGTATCGTAAGGAGACAGATTTATGTCCGGTTTTATTATCCTGGCAGGCTATGGCATTATGCTGAGTTTGATATATCTTATTTTAAGAAAAAAAGGGAATATCGATAAATACAGTGTTAATCATATGATATTTGCCGGAGGGCAAGTCCGTTCCGGGACGCTGATCTGTACCGTATTTGCATCCTGGATGTGGACGACTTCCATTTTGGGATCGATCGAAACGTATCAGCTGTACGGCGTCTGGGGACCGGTTGGATATGTTGGCGGAGCCTGTATTGCGTTCTTTCTGTTTGTTCTGTTTCTGACTGCTTTTCGGAAAAAACTGCCGGAGATGGTGACTTATCTGGGATTTATTGAGCTGCGGTTTGGACGGCGTGTAAAATACTTCTTTTATATGTTCGCTTTTATTATTTCAGCATATGTGCTGGTAGAACAGGCCGTAGGAATTGCAAGCGTTCTGGAGACCTTTTTCGGGTGTTCTTTTAAGCTGACCGCGTTTTTCAGCGTCATGTTGGCAATGGGCTTTATTTGTCTGGGCGGCATGCGGTCGCTGCTGGTCAGCGAGTGGATTACGACAATCGCAGTGATTGCAGGATTTATCGCTTTTGGTGTGTATTTTATAACTACAGATACAGATCCGATCGGAGTTGCTTCTGTGCTGGCTGGATGGAGGCCGGGGCTTTCGCCGATGGACAGCTGGCTGACAGAGACTGTACTGATTCCGGGATTTCAGTATTTTATCATGGCAACGGTGATCGCGTTCAGCCAACTGGTGTTTGACACAGGCTACTATCTGAAAGGAAATATGGCGAGAAGCACCGCGCAGCTGCGGAATACGTATCTGATCGCAGGTGTTTTGCTTTGGGGCGCTGTTTCTTTTGTAAGTGCAGTTTATCTGGGACGGGCATCTGTACAGAATGATATGGAAATTCTGGGCCTGTTTCTGAAAGGAAGCGCAGTTCTGTTTGCGATTTTGATGGTTTTTATTGGAATCAGCACGATAGAGCATTATCTGATGGGACTTTTGGGAATCTTTACGACAGATTTATATGAGACGCTTTTGCGGCCGCAGGCAAATGAACATCAAAAACTGGTTTTTGGAAGGGTTATGGTAATCGCGGCAGGCGTATTCTGTGCATTGGTTGCCATTTCTCTGGAGGACATCAGCCTTCTGACCATTGACGTATTTTGTGCGATCTTTTTTGCAGCACCGTGCGGACCGCTGCTGGTCGGCTTTTTCAGCAAACGCCGTTTTTCAGAGGGCGTTCCGATTGCAGCAACTGTGAGCGGGATCATCGGCGGACTGATCGTTTGGACGGTTATGCCGTCTACGGCGCAGCAGAATCAGTTCTGGGGGATGGGCGCATCCATTGCCCTGCCGCTGATTATCATGTTTCTGAGCAAGGTGATGCCGCGTATCAAAGGAGATAAAACGGAAAAGCCGATATGAAACGCATGAAAAACGAGACGGAGAGAAGCCGTCTCGTTTTTTCATGCAATAAAATGGCAGAATTTGATTAAAAATGAAAGAAAATGATTGACTTATGCATAAGACCTGCGCTAAAATAACCATGGCAGGAGGACGGTAAAATGTTACATGATCAAAGACATGAAAAAATACTGAAGCAACTGGAAGTCAAACATGCGGTAAAGGTGACCTCGCTGGCGAAAGAACTCGGAATCAGCGAATCGACGGTCAGAAGGGATATCAATGAGCTGCACGAACAGGGCAAGCTGAAACGGGTATTTGGCGGAGCGGTATCTTTGACGGGCGGCAGAACCTCCGGCGAGACGAACGTTGCACAGCGATCTCAGATCAACGTTGCAGGCAAGGAACGAATTGCCCGCTATGCGGCATCTTTGATCGAGGACAATGATTTCGTATACATCGATGCGGGAACCACGACCGCTAAAATGGTGGAGTATCTGGAGAATCAGAAGGCAACCTATGTGACCAATGGCTTGATGCATGGCAAGCGGCTGCTGGAAAGAGGGTTCCGTGCATATATTATCGGCGGACAGCTGCGTCCTTCGACGGAGGCATCTTTGGGTGTCATGGCAGTAGAAGCAATTCAACAATATAATTTTACAAAATGTTTCATGGGGGCCAATGGCGTAGATCTGCATAGAGGATTTTCAACACCGGATATCAATGAAGCGGCGATGAAGTCCGCGGCGATCAAACAGTCTTATCAGTCTTACATCCTGGCAGATTTTACAAAGTTTGGCCTCATTTCCCCCGTTAGTTTCGCGAAGCTGGAAGATGCGAATATCATTACGGATCGGGAAGAAAATCAGCAATATAAACAGCATACGAACGTAACAGAGGTTTGTAAATAAAGAAGTCAATATTCAGGTATACTATAGAAAGAAGCGATGAGCAGGAGGAAGAAAATGGTAAGAATTGCAATTAACGGCTTCGGACGGATTGGAAGACTGGCATTCAGAAAGGTATTTGCGGATGACAACTATGAAGTTGTTGCAATCAACGATCTGACAAAACCGGAGATGCTGGCATATTTGCTGAAGTATGATAGTGTGCAGGGGGCATACAGGGATCACACAGTAGAAAATGACGAGACATCTATTACAGTGGATGGAAAACAGATTCCGGTATTTAAAGAATCTGATCCGACCAATTTGCCATGGGGTAAGCTGGATGTAGATATCGTGCTGGAATGTACCGGATTCTTTGCGTCCAAAGAAAAGTCGCAGGCGCATTTGAAGGCAGGTGCAAAGAAGGTGCTGATTTCCGCACCGGCTGGCAATGATCTGCCGACGATCGTATATGGTGTCAACCATCAGACGCTGACCAGAGAGGATACGATCGTATCCGGTGCATCCTGCACGACAAACTGTCTGGCGCCAATGGCAAAAGCGCTGAACGATTACAGAGAGCTGAGAACAGGTTTTATGACGACGATACATGCTTATACGGGAGATCAGATGATTCTCGATGGACCGCATCGGAAGGGTGACTTCAGAAGAGCGAGAGCAGGAGCAGTTAACATCGTCCCGAATAGTACAGGTGCAGCAAAAGCAATCGGGCTTGTCATTCCGGAACTGGCAGGAAAACTGATCGGATCCGCACAGAGAGTGCCCGTTCCATCCGGTTCGATTACGATTCTGGACGCGACCCTAAAAGACGATACGGAAAGTGTAAGCGTAGAAGGAATCAATGAAGCGATGAAAAAGGCTGCAGATGAATCTTTCGGCTATTCTGAAGAGCAGCTGGTTTCCAGCGATGTGATCGGCATGAGCTACGGCTCGCTGTTCGACGCGACCCAGACGCTGGCACAGAGATGCGGTACGAAAATTTATGAAGTGCGTATTGTTGCCTGGTACGATAATGAAATGAGCTATGTATCGCAATTGATCAGAACGCTTGGACATATGGCGACCCTTTTATAATCCTCTTTTCAGGAACGTATGGAAACAGCCTCCTGAAAAATAGTAAATAAAAATGATGTTAGAGAAACGGAGAAATACCGGAGCCTTGCAGAATGGTTCCGGTATTTTTCGTGGCCTGCAGCTTGTTTTGCGACAGGACCTTTCTCGCGGTTTCTCGGTTGACTTTTCAGAAGGTGCATGAGAAAATGGCAGTAACCCAACGAGCTGAAATTGCAGAACAGATACAGGAGGAAGGCATGCGATTAAGAGATTTTATCAATGAAAGACAAACTGTGAAACGAGAGCTTTTGATCGGCAGAGAGATCGAGGTGCTGGATCAGAAGGCGTTGATTTTAGGGCTGCAGACGCGGGATGAGGAGATTGACGGCGTCTGGGAGGAAGTGACGAAGCTCTATTTGTTACATGAAGAGGTTTTGGAAGAAGACGAGTGGGACGAAGAAGAGGACTGGGATGAGGATTTTGAACGGAAGACAAATCGCCAGATGCTGATTGAGCTGATGGACGTGGATTGTGAACCGGGCGTGACGGAGATCGGAACGTTTGTGATCGGCGGACAGGAGTTTGCAGTAGAGGAGATGGAAGATATCGGACTGGTTGACCAACCATATGATCTGACAGTGATGCTGCAGCGTGCAGGCAGAGCGGGGCTGATCGCTGAACACTGGCTGGAAAAGGATCTGGAAGAACTTTGGGTGGCGGCTTACAGTGTGGAGCCGGCAATGTTTGATCTCGCCTGGAATGCAGATATTCTGGGAATTGGTGTGAGGCTGGAGCCGATGGCGGAGGATGTCCTGGTCGGAAAGGTGTTCGAATGCAAATGTGAAAGACCGGATGTACCTTGGGAGCTGTTCGTGAAGGACAAGCTCGGGAACGATGTGCCAGTCAGGATTTATGGAATGGCATTGTACGATATCTGGGGGCATTCCGATGATTGGGAGCTTGATGAGGAAGAACGAGGGGAGCTGGAGCTGCTTTGCGGCAGGCAGGAACGGCTGCTGATGATTGAATACAGTACAGCCGAAAATTTACAGATGAATTTCTACACCAGGGAATATTTGGATGCGGAGGCTTATGAAGAGGAAGGTCCAGGTCTTTACGGTGGCTGGGGCGTCATTCCGGAGCAGGAGGACAGGCGCTGCTGTGTGCTGGATGTTGTGCCGGAAGATTTTGATGAAATCGTAGAAGTAGAGCTGCTGTCCTACACCGTATTTCGCGAAGACGCGATAGAATTTTAAAGAAAATCTGAAGAGGATCGTCATGGCAATGAAGGATACCAACAAAGAAGATAAAATGCTGCTGGCTTCTGCAGAAGATAAATTTCGGCAGGCTGCCGGACAGTATATGATGACGAACACGGGATTTTTGGATCTGCGCCAGCGGGCGCTGGTCGAGCGTCAGTGCAGGGCGCTTGGCAAGGGGCAATCCGAGATACGCTGCCAATGCTTTGGCGGCTACGAGGATGCGGAACGAACGATTGCCCTGTTTCTGCCGGATTATGCGCAGCTGGAGGATGCGCCGCTGTGCATTGTGCGGGCGACGGTGCAGTCGGGAGGGCGTAAGCTGACACATCGGGATTATTTGGGATCACTGACAGGCCTGGGATTGAAGCGGGAGATGATCGGGGATATCCTGACGCGTGAAGATGGGGCGGATATTATCATCCTGGAGGAAATCAGGGAGTTTCTGCTGTACCATTATGAGAAGGCGGGCAGAACTTCGCTGACGCTGGAGGCGCTGCCGCTTTCTGAACTGAAACTGCCGGAGGTTCGTACGGTGCTGCAGAAAGATACGGTAGCATCTCTGCGCCTCGATAATGTGATTGCTTCGGCTTTTTCCATGTCACGTGCAAAGGCGGCAGAAGCGATTCGCTCCGGTCTGGTGTTTGTCAACAGCCTGCAGATCGAAAAAACAGATGCAGCGGTTCATGAGGGGGATAAACTGGTACTCCGCAAAAAGGGAAAAGCGTTTTTGCGGGAGGTAGGTGCCCGTACCAGAAAAGACAGAATTTTTATTGTCACGGAACGATATTTATAAATGCGTATCGCTCACCAGCATGTAGCGGTCTGCACTGCTGAGCTTTGCGCAATATTCAATGATATGCTCCCGTCCATGTGTAACTCCTTTGATGGAGAAGGCGGGAGCATTTTCTGCTGTTTCCAGCAAAATACTTTCCCGGCTGTTCAGATGGGTGATGGAGATGCTTTCTTTATGCTGCAGCAATTCGAGATTGTAATGGTGCCGCAGCGTATCGTAGAGAGAGTTTTGGGAGAAATCATACGCATCCAGTCCGGGACAGAGTTTCTGCGGAATGCAGGAAGTCTCCAGCGCGATCGGCATACGATCTAGGAAACGGATTCTCGTCAATTCATAGACCTGCTCTCCAGCTGGAATTTCCAGATGGCGGGCAACCGGGAGTGAAGCATCTGTAATTTGAAAGGAAATTACTTTACTGCTGGTTTCATAGCCGTCTTCGGACCAGCCCGCGCTGAAAGAGATAAAATCAATGGTGTCTTCTTCAATTTTCGGCATGGCGACCGCATTTCCTTTGCCGTGTCTGGTGATAATGCGGTGCTCATTGCGAAGACTTTTCAAGGCGGCGCGTACGGTAAGACGGTTGACTTGAAAGTATTCTGAAAGCCGGCGTTCCGACGGAAGATATTCTCCCGGCTGCAGATCGTTCTGAAGAATATAGATTTCAATTTTTTCTTTGATTTCTTCGCTGAGTAGATTGGTATATTTGCTCATAGCATGCTCCTGTTTTGATTTGATGAAAAAGCTTTGATTTGCAGAAATTGATCATGCTGCTGCCTTCAAGTTAGAAGACTTGTGAAGGTGAGCATGTCTCCGCTGACATAGGAGCGGGTGTGTTCGATGACGCGGCCGTTTGTGTCGGTTACAGTGTTGTGCAGCATGAATACCGGGGTGTGTTCCGGTATTCCGAGGAGTTTTGCCTGCGGATCATCGATGGTAACGATTTCGAGCTGCTGATGATCTGCTTGAATCTCGATGTGATGCTGTGCCAGAAGCTGGTAAAGCGAAGTCTGCTGGAAATCATAACGCGTCAGGTCGGGAATCAGATCAGCCGGAAGAAAGGTGTATTCCAGCGCTACCGGTTTTTCATTTCCCAGCCGGATCCGGCAGAGCTGAAACAGCAGAGCATCTGCTGCAATCTGAAAAATCCGTCCGTATTTGATGCCAGCAGCGCGTATGCCGGAATAAAGCACCTTATTGGAAGCCTGCATACCGGCTTCCTGAATCATTTTCCCGCTGGCTCTGATGATACTGATCGGCGAATCCAGTTTCGGCAGATTGACGTAGGTGCCTTTGCCCTGAATTCGTGTCAGGTGCCCCTTTTTCATCAAAACCTCAATGGCTTTTCGAACTGTCATGCGGCTGATGCCGAACTGTTCGGTCAGTTCCCGTTCAGAGGGGATTTTTGTTCCAACGGTATATTCGCCGGCTTCGATTTTTTCCTGCAAAATATCAGCTAATTGCAGATACACCGGCTGTGTTTGTAACGTTTTTTTCATAAGCACCTCATCAAGTGGTCTAGCAGCTTCGGAAACAAATGAACGCTTTCCATTTCGGATGGTATAGTCTGTTTGTCAGACGCACTTTGCAATTGGAAACGATTTGGATAACTGGTATGCTCATTTTACAAATTTAATCCTACATCAGAATGATAAACAAGTCAAGTGGTATGGTGTTTCGCTGAATGAATGGCGTATAAACGTTGAAATTACAACGATTTTTGTATTGACATGGAAAAAATCAAGTGGTATATTAAGTCTGCAAAAATGTATAAGTGGTATAAGGAGGAAGTCAATGATCAATTTTGAACGTCAGGCATATTTGAAGGATTTTGCGACAATTATGAATCTGAGAGCGCAGGTAGAAGGCTATATGGATGAAATCTTTGCAAATGGTGTGGACAATCTGGTGCTGTCCGGGATCGGCGGAACGATTTCAATTATGATGCCAATGGAGATCTTTGCGAAAAAACATACGACGATGCCGGTATATCTGGAAAATGCAGCAGAACTGGTCTTGGGAACGAACAAAGCCATTGGAGAGAATTCTCTGGTCGTGCTTTACAGCGATTCCGGCACGACGAAGGAGACGGTTGCCGCTGCTGAATACTGCAAGGCGCACAACATTCCGACGATCGGGGTGAGCTGCACAGAAGGCAAGCGTCTGCAGGAGGTTCTGACCTATCCGATTGTCAGCACGGCATCCGATCACTATTCCTGCGATGGGGACTATATGCGTCTTTATTTGATCCTGGCAGCCTTTTTACATAAAAAGGGAGATTTTCCGGAGTATGAAGAATTTCTGGACAATCTGGCAAAACTGCCGGTTGCCATGGCAGATACCAAAGAAGCGGTAGATGCGGAAGCACGCGCTTATGCGGAGCAAATTAAAGATGAGAAGTATCACATGCTGGTTGGCTCAGGCAATCTGTGGGGACCGACTTATTGCTATGCAATGTGCATTCTGGAAGAGATGCAGTGGATTCACACCAAGTCGATTCATGCGGCGGAATTTTTTCACGGAACCTTGGAACTGCTGGAGGAAGATACCAGCGTGATGATTTTCAAAGGAGAGGATGAAACGAGATGCCTGACAGAGCGTGTGGAGGCTTTTGTTCCGAGAATTTCCAAAAAGATGAAGGTCTTCGATACCAGAGATTATGCGCAGGGCGTCGTGGCAGAGAAATACCGCGGCGATTTTTCCCCGGCGATTATAGAAGCAATCATGGGAAGAATCAGCGCGCACCTGGAAATCGTCAGAGAGCATTCTCTTGATATTCGAAGGTATTACAAGGTAATGGATTATTAATACAGGCTTTTTGTTTGAAGGGCTGTCTGACAGGCTCCGGTATGCTATAATGAATGCATAACCGGAGCTTTTTTTGGCAGCATTGCAGAAAATACCGTGAAATGCTGATAAAATATAGTATAATTGGGTAGATTAAGCAAAACTGACAAAAAGGAAGGAACGACAATATGAAAGCAGTGATCATTGCGATGATCATTTTAATAATCGGATTTGTTCTGCTGATCAAGGGGGCGGACTTTTTTGTGGAAGGAAGTTCGGCAGTTGCCAAAATGCTGCGGGTTCCTTCGATTATCATTGGGCTTACTGTCGTAGCAATGGGGACGAGTCTTCCGGAATGTGCGGTCAGCGTTACGGCATCCCTTGGCGGAAACAATGAACTGGCGGTCAGCAATGCGATTGGATCGAATATTTTTAACTTGATGGTCGTCTGCGGTGCGTGTGCGCTTTTTGTTCCCTTAAAGGTCCATCTGAGTACACTGAAAAAAGAATTTCCGTTTTCTGTGTCTTGTGCAGCGCTGCTGCTGATTTTGGGATATCTGGGAATGCAGCTCGGCAGACTTGATGGCATTTTGCTGTTGGTGATTTTCGCAGCCTATCTGGTCTGGATGGTGCTGTCCGCAAAACGCGCCCGGGCAGAAGCGGAGGGACTGGTAGAGGAGGAGGACTTTAAGAGTCTGCCGGTCTGGAAAGCGCTGCTGTTTATCGTAGGCGGAGCGGTGGCAATCAAATTCGGCGGTGATTTCGTCGTGGATGGCGCAAGCGTGATCGCGGAAAAAGCCGGCATGAGCCAGACCCTGATCGGTCTGACGATCGTGGCACTTGGGACGAGCCTTCCGGAGCTGGTGACTTCAATTGTGGCGGCCAGAAAAAACGAGGTGGATATGGCAGTCGGAAATGTGGTAGGGTCCAATATTTTTAACCTTTTGCTGGTTCTGGGGATCGCCGGGACAATCAGCCCGATCACATTTTTGATGGAAAATATCATCGATATCGGAATTCTGATCGGTATGAGCGTGCTGGTATGGATCTTTGCATGGCGTACCAGCGATATTCGGCGCGGTGAAGGTGCGGTGCTGCTGACGCTTTATGCGGCATTCGTGGTTTATATCGGACTGCGCTGAGTTTGAATAGGAAGCAGGAGGAAGACTATGGTAAAAATCGTAATCACCGCCCCGCGGGGCAATATGGATCGGCTGATTGTGGAGGCCGCATATCAGAGAGCAGGCATTGAAATTGTCGGTGCGGTCGGCGCTCCCGGTCGGGATTATATCGGCAAGGATGTCGGCATCGTGGCAGGACTGGGGCAGGAAATCGGCGCACTGGTTTACGACGATATTGAAAATGTGATCGGACAATGTGATCTGGTCGTCGACTTTTCGACGGTAGAACTCAGTATGCAGGTGCTGGAAAGCTGCAGGGAGCATGGCAAAGCGCTGATCTGCGGTACGACGGGATTTACGGAGGAGCAGACGGAACAGCTTCTGGCTGCAGGCAAAGTGATTCCAATGATGAAAGCTGCCAATACATCGTTTGTTGTCAATGTGATGCGAAAGCTGCTGGGGCAGGCCGCGGCAATGCTGGGTGAGAAATGTCAGATCGAGGTCATCGATATGCACAGTGCAGATAAAAAGGATGCACCGAGCGGTACCGCGATTGAGCTGGCAGAAGAAATGGCGGATCAGGCGCCGGATAAGCGATATGAAGATATCGTATTTCATTCTGTACGGGCAGGCAATACGCCGAGTACACATCGGGTGATTTTCGGCTGTATGGGTGAAAAGATGGAAATTTCACATGATGCCTATGACTGGAGGTGCTATGCATCGGGAGCCTGTGATGCTGCACTTTACATGGCAGATCAGCCGCCGGGACTTTATACGATGGAAGATGTGATTGGTGTTTAAAAAATCGAATCACTTCAAACAGATAAATTCAATATAGTATGATGTGAGTGATAAGGAGAAGGTTATGGAATTTGGTTACACAAAAGAACAGCTGGAGCTGAAGGCGAGATTAAAGGAGTTCGGAGAGACAGAGCTGAAGCCGATTCTGGATGAAATGGATCGTACAGCAGAATACCCGCTGGACACTGTGAAGAAACTGGGGAAAATGGGCATGCTGGGAATGCCGTTTCCGAAGGAATACGGCGGAATGGAGCTGGATTATGTGACTTACGTGATGGCGGTAGAGGAGATTTCCAAGATCTGCCCGTCCCACGGGGTTATCGTGCAAACACATAATGCACTGTGCTGCTGGCCGATTTTTACATATGGAACGGAAGCGCAAAAGCAGAAATATCTGCCGAGTCTGCTCTGCGGCGATACCATCGGAGCTTTCGGACTGACAGAGCCAAATGCGGGAACGGACGCTGCCATGCAGCAGACGATCGCGGAAGATAAGGGCGATCACTGGCTGCTGAACGGCTCCAAGGTCTTCATTTCCGGCGGCGGGATTGCCGATGTTTATGTGGTGATGGCGATGACCGACCAGTCAAAAGGCACCAAGGGCATCAGTGCATTTATCGTAGAGAAAGGAATGCCGGGCTTCTATAAAGGAAAGACAGAAAATAAGATGGGAATCAAGGGCTCCATCGTTTCCGAGCTGGTATTTGACAATTGTATCGTGCCGAAGGAAAATCTGCTGGGAGAGCTGGGAAAAGGCTTCAAGGTAGCAATGACATCTTTGGATGTCGGCAGACTGGGAATCGCGGCACAGGCACTGGGAATCGCGCAGGGTGCATTTGATATGACTGTGGAATACATGAAGCGCAGAGAGCAATTCGGCAAAAAGCTGAGCGGATTTCAGGCGCTGGCATTTGACATGGCAGATATGGAAACGCAGATCGATGCTGCCAGACTGCTGCTTTACAGAGCAGCCTACGTTCGGGATGCAGGATTGCCGCAGACGACGGAAACGGCTGCCAAGGCAAAGCTGTTCTGCTCGCAGACGGCGATGGATGTGACGATCAAGGCCGTGCAGTTCCACGGCGGATATGGATACATTGAAGATCTGCCGATCGAGCGCTATATGCGAGATGCCAAGATCACGCAGATTTACGAAGGTACTTCTGAAGTCATGAAGCTGGTGATTTCAGGAAAGATTTTTGCGGGACCGAAAGAAAAGAAAGTAGAAAAAGCACCGGTTAAGCTGTTTGCTACGGTTGAAGAGCTGGTTGATGCGCTGCAGGATGTTAAGAAGGATACGATCATCTGCTCCGGTGGCCGCGGTTTCAAAAAGACCGAGGATTTACAGCTTGTAAAAGAGCTGGCGGAGAAAGTCGGGGGCAGCATGGGAGCTTCTCGCGGCGCGGTTGCCATGGGCTGGGCCGAGGAGGAAATTCAGGTTGGTCTTACCGGCAGACGTGTGACGCCGGATCTGTATATTGCCTGCGGTATTTCCGGGATGAATCAGCACCTGGCAGGCATGAAGGAGTCCGGATGCATCGTAGCCATCAACCGCAATCCGAAAGCACCGATTTTCAAGGTGGCCGATTATGGGATTGTAGGGGATGTATATGAGATTCTGCCGCAGCTTACCGCACTTTGGAAATAGCGATAAAACCCTTGACTTTTCAAGGGGCAGCGTATAGAATAACGGAGTATATCAAATTCATATTCGGCTGTGACGAAGACAGTAGCCCTGCGTAAGATCCTTACAGAGAGATGTTCATTCGCTGAGAGAGCATCGGTGAAGCGGAACGCGAAAATCACTTCCGAGCCAGACACTTTAAGAGAGATGGGATGATGGTCCCATAATTAGGGTGGTACCGCGGTTTATAATCGTCCCTAGCCTTGCGTTGGGGACGTTTTTTTATGTAGGAATATCAGCGTGCAATGCGAACTGAAGTGGAATGATGTAATACAGTCAATAAAATCTGCCGTACTACGGAAAGGAATTTAGGAATGATCAAAAACTTATCAGAAAAACCGATCGCCGAGCTGCAGAAAGAGCAGGCGAAAAAGTGGAAGCAGGACAACCTGCTGGAAAAGTGTGTCACGACACGGGAGGGTATGCCGTCCTTCGTATTCTATGAAGGTCCTCCGACGGCAAATGGAAAACCCGGCATCCATCATGTGATTGCCAGAACCTTGAAGGATTCCGTATGCCGTTACAAGACGATGCAGGGCTACGCTGTCAAGCGAAAGGCCGGCTGGGACACGCACGGTCTTCCGGTAGAGATCGAAGTGGAAAAGCAGCTGGGAATGTCCGGCAAGCAGGATATCGAAGCATATGGTATCCGGGAATTCAATGAAAAGTGCAAGGAATCCGTATTCACCTATGAAAGTATGTGGCGTGAGATGACGGAACGCATGGGCTATCTGATCGATCTGGATAACCCGTATATTACACTGGACAATGATTATGTGGAAACGCTCTGGTGGATCATTAAGGAATTTTTCAAGGCGGATATGATCTATGAAGGTCATAAGATTCTGCCGTACTGCCCGCGCTGCGGAACGGGACTGGCTTCTCATGAAGTTGCACAGGGCTATAAGGAAGTCAAGGTCAATACGCTGACCGTAAAGTTCAGAAAGGTGGGCACGGAAAACGAATATTTCCTGGCATGGACGACAACGCCGTGGACGCTGGCCTCCAATGTTGCCTTGACGGTCGGTCCTGATATCGACTATATCAAGGTGAAAATGACAGATGGCGAAGAAGAAGGCAATATCTTCTATGTAGCAAAGGCGCTGGCAGATAAGGTTCTGGGTGCTGAAGCGTATGAAGTGCTGGAAGAGATGAAGGGCAGCGCGCTGGAGTATATCGAATATGAACAGCTGATGCCATTCGTGAGCGTAGACAAAAAGGCTTTCTTCGTAACCTGCATGGATTATGTTTCTATCGAAGATGGTACCGGTATCGTTCACACGGCTCCTGCTTTCGGAGAGGACGACTATCAGTGCGGCAGAAAATACGATCTGCCGGTCGTACAGCCGGTTGATGAAAGAGGCTGTTATACAGAAACACCGTGGAAAGGCCGTTTCGTTATGGAAGACGGACTGGATGTGGAGATCATCAAATATCTGGCAGAGGATCGTAAGATTTATGCCAAGGAAAAGCTGGCTCATAATTATCCGCACTGCTGGAGATGTGATACCCCGTTGGTTTACTATGCGAAGCCGAGCTGGTATATTGAAATGACCAAGCTGAAGGATCAGCTCGTTGCCAATAACAACGGCGTTGACTGGTTCCCGAATTTTGTAGGGGAAAAGCGATTCGGAAACTGGCTGGAAAATGTCAATGACTGGGCGATTTCCAGAAACAGATACTGGGGTACGCCGATTCCGATCTGGCGTTGCGAATGCGGCCATCTGGAATGCATCGGCAGCAGAGCCGAGCTGGCGGAAAAGGCGCAGGAGGATATTACGGAGGACATTGAACTGCATAGACCATATGTAGACGATGTACATCTGACTTGCCCGCACTGCGGCAAGACAATGACCAGAATTCCGGAGGTTATGGACTGCTGGTTTGACAGCGGGGCGATGCCGTTTGCTCAGCAGCATTATCCGTTTGAAAACAGTGAAACATTTGATGAAGAGCTGTTCCCGGCAGATTTTATCTGTGAAGGAATCGATCAGACGCGGGGCTGGTTCTATTCGCTGATGGCAATTTCCACATTCATCAAGGGAAAGGCGCCGTATCGAAATGTGCTGGTAAATGACCTGATTCTGGACAAGCACGGCAAGAAGATGAGTAAACATGTAGGCAATACCGTCGATCCGTTCGAGCTTTTCGACAAGTACGGTGCCGATGCGCCGAGATGGTATCTGCTGTACACATCGCCAGCCTGGTCACCGACCAAGTTTGATGAAGATGGATTGATTGAAATTGTCAGCAAGTTCTTCGGAACCATTCGAAATGTATACAACTTCTTTGTACTGTACTCCAATCAGGACGATATGGATCCGGCTTCCCTGCAGGTGCCGTATGCCGACAGACCGGAGCTCGACCGCTGGATTATTTCGCGATACAACCGCGTTGTCAAGGAAGTGACGACGGAAATGGATCAGTATGATCATATGAAGGCAGTTCGCAAGATTCAGGATTTTGTAGTGGAAGACTTATCCAACTGGTATATCAGGAGAGCCAGAAGAAGATTCTATGCAGAAGGCATGACGGAAGACAAGAAGGCGGTTTACGCAACGACATATGAGGTGCTGGTGGGCATTTCGAAGCTGATCGCACCATTTGCACCGTTCCTGTCCGATGAGATGTATCAGAATCTGACAGGAGAAGAATCTGTTCATTTGGCATTCTTCCCGAAGGCGGATGAAAGCCTGCTGGATGACAAGACGGAAGAGAGAATGGAGCTTGTCAGAACGCTGGTTGGACTCGGCCGGGGAACGCGAGAAAAGGAGCGCATTAAGGTAAGACAGCCGCTTTCCGAGGTCATGGTAGATGGAAAATACGAAGCTGTGATCAGCGACTTGACGCCGCTGATTCAGGAAGAACTGAACATCAAGCAGGTCAAATTCGAAAACAAGCTGGATGAATATATGAACTATGCTCTGAAGCCGAATTTCAAAGTGGCCGGTCCGATGCTTGGCAAGAACATCAAGGCATTTGGCGGTGCGCTGGCACAGGCTGATCCGGCAGAGACTGTTGCGGCACTGGAAGCGAACGGCAAGATTTCCCTGGATCTCAATGGAGAAATGATGGAAATCACCAAGGATATGGTGGATGTGAAGATTTCCGCAAAGGAAGGCTTTGCAGTTGCCATGGAGAACAATGTGTTCACGATCATCGATACCACGATTACGCCGGAGCTGGCAGCGGAAGGTCTGGCACGGGAGCTGATCTCCAAAGTGCAGCAGCTGAGAAAGCAGCATGACTTTGAAATGATGGATCAAATTAAGATCTATGTGAATGCAGACGAGGCTGTAGCGGCAGCCATCGAAACCCATCAGGATTACATCATGAAGGAGACGCTGGCTGTAGCATTGGAAAACAGGGCAGATCTGGATACTTATGACCTCAACGGTCACAAAACCGGAATTGCAGTAGAACGTGTATAGGCAGAGGGTGTGAAGAATGAGCACATCAATTGAAAATCTCAGGAGAATTGCGAAACGCGATTTGAAGGATCATACGGCGATCTTCGATGCTTATGTAGTGATGGGACGCGATCTGGAGTATCTTGCTATAAAATTCGGAATGGATCCGCAGGATATTATCCATTTGCTGGAAGGCTACGGGGAGCACATTTTAAATGATGACGGGACGCTGGATGAATCTGGACGGGGCAGACAGAAGCATCTGTCCAGACTCCTGATCCAGGAATACATTGAGCAGTTCTATCCCGGCATTGCTTCAGAACGCCCGGAAAATAACTGGATTACGCTGGAGGCTTATCTGGATCGAAAACAGCCGTCCTGGCGGGATCATCTGGGCGAGGATGAAAACTCCGTAGGCTGGAGGAAGAGGTTTTAGTATGGAGAAGCGAAATCTTCTGGGAATGACAATAGAAGAAATGCAGGCGTTTGCCGCGGAATTGGGAGAAAAACCATTCCGCGGCAAGCAGCTTTTTCGCTGGATATCCCGCGGCGTTACGGATTTCGGTCAGATGACTGACTGTTCAAAGCTGCTGCGGGAAAAGCTGGAGCAGCATGCCTATATCGGCGCTGTTACCGTGCTGGATGTGCAGGAGGACTGTAAAGACGGAACACAGAAATTTTTGTTCGGTCTGGAGGATGGCAATGCTGTGGAGAGTGTTTTCATGCGATACCGTTACGGAAATTCGCTCTGTGTTTCTTCTCAGGTTGGCTGCCGTATGGGCTGTGTATTCTGTGCATCAACGCTGAATGGGCTGGTACGGAATCTGACGGCGGGTGAAATGCTGTCGCAGGTGTTCGAGGCAGAGCGGCAGACCGGAGAGGAGATCAACCATATTGTGGTTATGGGGATGGGCGAGCCTTTTGACAACTATGCATCGTTAAAACGGTTTTTACAGCTGCTTCATCATAAGGATGGAAAGAATCTCAGCTATCGCAATATCACAGTATCCACGAGCGGTATTATTCCGGCAATGGAACGGTTTGCGGAGGATTTTCCACAGGTCAATCTGGCTATTTCACTGCATTGTCTGACGGATGAGGGCCGCAGCAGCATTATGCCGGTTAACCGGGCGTATCCATTGGAAGAACTGCTGTCTGCTGCCAGAACACATGCAGAAAAAACCGGCCGTCGAGTTACTTTTGAATATACGCTGATTCGCGGGGAAAATGACGGAGCGGAGGACATCCGCCTGATGAAGCAGAAACTTTCGGGGATCTTGTGCCATATCAACCTGATTCCTTTGAATCCGGTTCAGGAAACAGGGCTTTCCGGCAGCAGCAGAAAACGGGCAGAAGTGGTGGCGGCAGAGCTGCAGCAGGCCGGGATTGCAGCGACGGTCAGACGTGAGTTGGGTACTGAAATTGACGGCGCCTGCGGACAGCTTCGATTGAAGAATTTGTAAGGGTATCTTCGTTTTTTTGGTTGCCCGCCATATCGACTTAGTGTATAATATTAGGTATTATAAAGGTATAACATTCTGTTCGGCAAGTGAAGGGATCAGCCCGGCAGAGTTTATGCTAGAAATCCCGGCGCGCTTTGCGAGCGAGAGGATTTTATCGTATACGAGCAGATCTAGGAGGACGTTTATTATGGTGAAATTATTAATTGGACATAAGGGAAGCGGTAAGACAGGACAGATGATTCAGCTGGCAAACGATGGCATTGAAAACAGCAATGGAAGCATCATCTTTATCAATAAGAATCATCGTTTGATGTACGAGCTTAATTATAAAATCAGAGTAATCTGCATGGAAGATTATGAAAATATTACGAATATAGATGAATATATCGGCTTCATCTATGGAATTATCAGTTCCGATCACGATATCGAAACGATCTTCATCGACAGCATTTTGAAACATGCTGATGTAACGCTCGGCGATCTGCCGGAATTCATTGACCGATTAAAGGCGATTTCCAAGATTTACGGCTTAGATTTCGTAGTAAGTGTAAGCGCAGAAAAGGAAGAAATGATCGGCGTTGATTTCGACGGCTGCGAAATTTTAAACTAACAAAAGAACCAGAACTGGCGGTGAATTCACCGCCTTTTTTTCGTGGTTGGAGAGGTTCAAAGGCGGAAGTTTGGATTTCAGGTTGTCAGATCATCAAAAAAGACATAAAATGATAAGTAGGAAGTGAATCAAAAATGAAGAAAGCGTATTTTTTCGTAGTGTTGACGGCAGTTTTGTTTGGAACGATGGAAGTAGCCTGCAAGGTTGCAGGAAGCAGTTTGGATCCATTTCAGCTGACTTTTCTGCGGTTTGCGATCGGAGGACTGCTGCTGCTGCCGTTTGCAGTACGCGAATTAAAGCAAAATCAAATCAAACTGGAGGCGAAGGATTTTCTGTGGCTGGCAGGAGTGGGAACGTTGGGAATTCCCATCAGCATGGTACTGTTTCAGATCAGCATTATGCATTGCAATGCGGCGACTGCTTCCGTGCTGATTTGTTTCAATCCGATGTTTACGATGATATTCGCCCATTTCTTTACCAGCGAAAAATTCAATCGTTATAAAGCGATTGCGCTGGCGATCGCGCTGGCGGGACTGGTTTTTATGATTCGCCCATGGGATATTCAGGAAGGAAATACCGTTCTGGGAATTGTTACGATGATTTTGGCGGCGGTTTTCTTCGGTGCCTATACGGTGGCAGGGAAGGTCAGTGCGCAGAAGATGGGAATCATGGCCCAGACCAGCATCAGCTTTTTGCTGGGATCATTGATTTTGCTGATAATCATTTGCATTACGGGGAAACCTGTTATCAGTGGGGTTGCAGATAATTTCGTCCTGTTGCTGTACGTGGGAATTTTTGTGACAGGGCTTGGTTATTGGAGCTATTTCGAGGCCATGAAGCTGGCGGATGCGACGACCGGTTCTTATGCCTTTTTCCTGAAGCCTGCGATCGCGCCGATATTCGCAGTGATTTTTCTGCATGAAACAATTTTATGGAATACATTGATCGGAATCCTCTTGATTCTGGTGGCGTCATTCCTGAATCTCAGATATCAGAGGAAAGAGCATGAATTCAAAACACAGCTTGCAGGCTGAAACATTACGAAAGATTTTTCAAAATAAAGTACCGGGTACAGAAGAGGGTTATAAATTTTTTTCTGTACTGGTGCCGGTCGTTGAGAAAGCAGATGGACTGTACCTTTTGTATGAAGTGCGGGCAAAGCATATGGTGCGTCAGCCCGGAGAGGTTTGTTTTCCCGGTGGAGAAATGGAAGGTGACGAAACCAGAGAGGCGTGCGCCCTGCGTGAAACCTGGGAAGAAATTGGAGTTCCGGCGGAGGAAATTGAAATCATCAACCAGTTGGACACAATTTACACTTACAGCAATTTCACGATGTACTGCTATCTGGGGCTGCTGAAGGAGGATGCGTTAAGCCGGATGAAGCTGAATCCCGATGAAGTGGACGAGGTGTTTCTGCTTTCCGTGGATGAACTGCTGGCGCAGGAACCGGAGATTTACCGGACAAAGCTGGTGCCGGAAATTCCGGAGGACTTTCCGCATGAACGGGTTACCGGAACAAAGCATTATGCGTGGAGAACGGGAAATGCGATTGTGCCGGTTTATGAACTGAATGGAAGAATCGTCTGGGGGCTGACTGCCAGAATTACCAGACGGCTGATGGCTCATATCAGAGCGGATGAAATGAAATGTGCTATGGATGAGGAAAGGAAGGGTCAAAATGTTTAAGATCGGATTGTGTCAGATGAAGGGTTCTTTTGATAAGACAGAGAGCATGGCCACTGCAGAACGATTTGTAAAAGAGGCGGCGGCAAATGGCGCACAGGTGATTTCGCTGCCGGAAATGTGGAATTGCCCGTATTCCAATGATTATTTCCGCGCGTATGCAGAACCCGAAGATGGGCAGACCGTAGAATTTCTGTCCAGGCTTGCGGCAGAGGAACAGATTTATTTGATCGGCGGTTCGATTCCGGAGCTGGATGAAAACCAGGTGTACAATACTTCGTTTTCCTTTGACCGGAAGGGCAAGATTATCGGCAAGCACAGAAAAGTCCATTTATTCGATATCGATGTAGAAGGCGGCATCCGATTTATGGAATCGGACACCTTGACTGCAGGCCGTGAAATGACGGTGATTGATACAGAGTACTGCAAAATCGGTGTGGCGATTTGCTACGATGTGCGTTTTCCGGAGTGGTTCCGCAAGATGGCGCTGGCGGGCGCAAAAGTGATCGTGCTTCCGGCAGCCTTTAATATGACGACAGGGCCTGCGCACTGGGATTTGACGATGCGCGCAAGAGCGCTGGATAATCAGGTGTATTTTGCGGCAAATTCACCGGCACGGGATGAAGACGGTGTCTATGTGGCCTATGGAAATTCCTGCATTGCCAGCCCTTGGGGGGATTTCATCGCGCATGCGGACGAGAAAGAATGCATTCTGTATGGTCAGATTGATTTGGAGCGTGTGGATGCCGTGAGAGCACAGCTGCCGTTGCTGGCACATCGAAGACCGGAACTATATTAAGGAGGTAGGGAATGAAGAAAACATTACTGGCGCTGCTGATCGCTGTGGCGATGATACTGGGGCTTGCAGGCTGCGGCAGCCCGGAGGAAGAGCAGCCGGAAGAACAGGTTACTTATGATATTGCATTGGTTACAGATGCAGGCCTGCTGATGGATGGCGGGTACAGTGAAGTGGCATGGAACACCATCAGCGAATATGGTGCAGCCAACGGTGTATCACATAAATATTATAAGGCTTCTGAGGCATCAGAAAAAGCTTATCTGGATACGGTGAAAATTGCTGTTGAAGGCGGGGCAAAGATCATTGTTGCGGATGGAGCGGCATTTGAAGATGTTGTGTATCAGGCACAGGAAGAATATCCCGATGTAAAATTTGTTTTGATCGATGCAGAGCCGACGAATGAGGAATCAGGCGACAGTAAAATTGCGAAGAATACGATGTCCGTCATGTTTGCTTCGGAGCAGGCCGGATATCTGGCGGGATACAGTGCTGTGGCGGAAGGCTTTACGAAGCTGGGATTTCTGGGTGGTGTAAAGAATGCTACAGCGATGGATTATGAATACGGATTTCTGCAGGGGGCAGAAGCTGCGGCACAGGCACAGGGCGTAAGTGTTTCTGTTCGGACCAGCTTCAGCGGTGCAGAGACAGAACAGCGAGCTGTTGTAGAGAAAGCGAAAACGTGGTATCAGGACGGGACGGAAGTCATTTTGGCCTGTGGAAAGTCGGCGGAGCTTCCGGTCATTGAAGCTGCAGAGCTGGCTGAGGGCAAGGTGATTGTCTGCGAGACGGATAAGAGCAAGCTCTCCGATACCGTGATCACATCGGCAGAGAAGAATTTCCCGGCTGCAATCGAAGCTGCACTGGAACAGTACGGAGCAGATGCGTTTCCGGGCGGCACATCGGTAAAGTATAATGTAGCCGATGAAATGATTCAGCTGGAGCTGGAAAACAGCCGTTTTGAGAACTTTCAGAAGGGTGATTACAAGGCGCTGATCAAAGCGCTGGAAAATGGCGAAACGGAAGTGAAGACGCATGAAGCAGGGTCGATGAAAAGTTTGGATTTAAAGGCAGTGACGATAGAAGAAAAGTAGAATAACGAGGAGAAGAATATGAGTTTACTGGAAATTATGAGGAACAGAAGAAGCGTTCGATCGTACACACAGGAGCCGATCACAGATCAGGCGCTGGAAGAAATCATACAGGCAGGACTTCTGTCGGCATCCAGCCGTGCATTCCGACCATGGGAGTTTATTGTAGTTCGTGATCGTGAAACGCTGAATCAGATGGCTGCCTGCAGAGATGGTGCAGCCAATATGCTGAAGGGAGCAGATGCAGCGATCGTTGTGATAGCAGATGACGGTAAGTCTGATGTGTGGATTGAGGATTGTTCCATCGTCATGTCAAATATGCATTTAATGGC
>Ga0129308_1000500_pt1 | contig 57393 bp, 56 predicted proteins | sample L827metagenome_FD_94440 | JGI IMG/M metagenome (GOLD analysis project Ga0129308, IMG submission 94440) | Ring-tailed lemur group fecal microbial communities from Wisconsin, USA - L827 metagenome | ecosystem: Host-associated > Mammals > Digestive system > Large intestine > Fecal | place: USA...
AATGATAACAACAGCAAGACAACTGAAAGATTTGATCCGCAACCTGTCAAAGAAGAAATCCGCAGACGCACAGATTTTAATGCGGAATTACATGATGGAGCGTTTTCTGGAACGCATTTCCCTCTCGGACTATAAGGACAGATTTATCCTGAAAGGCGGTATGCTGGTGGCGGCGATGGTCGGCCTGGATGCCCGCTCTACGATGGACTTGGACGCTACGGTGAAAGGAGCTAATGTCAGCGTGGAGGATGTAGAGAATATCATATCCTCCATTTTATCGGTTCCGATGGAGGACGGTGTAGAATTTCAGGTCAAGCGGATCTCCGAGATTATGGAGGAAGCGGAATATCCGGGAGTCCGTGTCAGTATGGAGACTACTTTTGACGGTGTACGGACACCGTTAAAAATAGATATTTCCACTGGGGATGTGATTACGCCCCGTGAAGTCCGGTACAGCTTCAAGCTCATGCTGGAGGAGCGCTCCATTGAGGTGTGGGCCTACAATCTGGAAACGGTGCTGGCTGAAAAGCTAGAGACGGTTATCAGCCGTAATGTTACCAACACGCGCATGAGGGATTTTTATGATATACATATCCTAAAACAGCTTCACGAGGAAAGCCTCTCTGCTTCCGTCCTGCGGGATGCGCTTGCGGCCACCGCCACAAAGCGCGGGACGCTGGAACAGATGAAAGACGCCGTTTCCGTCTTTGACGAAGTGGAGGAAAGCCCGGTCATGGAAAAGCTCTGGATGTCCTACCAGAAGAATTATTCCTACGCGGCTGATCTTTCCTGGCATACGGTCATGGATTCTGTCCGGGCCTTGTATGCGGTGGGAGGCATCGTATGACAGACGGGGAGCTGATCGGCAAGGTACATTCCGCCATGTATCATCAGTGTCAGAACCGTGGATATGCGGCTCCGGTAGATGTGCTGATGGACATAGGCGTTTTGCCGAAACAGAAGTATGAGGATTGGCGATTTGGCCGTGTTCCTTACTTGGAGGGTGTTTGTACGGTCAATCTCCGCAAGCTCTCGTTCATCATGCACCAGATGCGCGTGTATGCGGAGAAAGCTGGTCTGAAACCGTCCTTCTGCTATTATAAGCAATGGGGTGTAAAAAAGAAAAACGGCCAGGGCAATAAGCCGGTGATTCCTCTCCGCTTCAGCAAAAGTGGCGATCCTGCTATTGATCGGTGGTATGCAACACACTTTGTTGATTCCAAAAGAATCGGTCAGCTAAAAGCCGGGAAAGAAAAGCAAGCGGAACAGGCTGGCATTTCTACGGGGCAGTCATAATGGCTGCCCTGTTCTCGTTCAGAAAGGAGGTTCAAGTATGGCAACCACTCGCTTGATTCCCATGCACAAAATAAAAAATCAGTCCGTGGCCTATACCGTTCATGAGCGGATAGACTACGCGATCAATCCTGCAAAGACCCTGGGCGGTGAGCTGGTGATGTCCTATGGCTGCGATTCGGCCACCGCTGCCAATGAAATGCTGCTGACGAAACGGGCCTATGCTGATTTTACCGGCAAGGAGATTCCGCAGAAGGATGTGCTGCTTTATCAGATTCGCCAATCCTTTAAGCCCGGAGAGATTACACCGGAGCAGGCCCAGCAGATCGGATACGAGCTGGCGATGAGCTGGACAAAGGGCAAGCATCAGTTTATCGTTGCCACACACATCGACCATGCACATATCCATACGCACATCATTTACAATTCCACCCGAATAGACGCAAAGCATAAATACCGGAACTTCCTCGGTTCCAGCTTTGCGCTGCGCCGGGCCAGTGACCGGCTCTGTCTGGAAAATGGTCTTTCCGTTGTTGAGAAGCCCAAGCCAAGTAAGACCCACTACGGCGAGTGGCTGGGCGATAAAAAGAAACCGTCCTTTCAGAGTAAGCTCCGTCTGGCGATTGATGCGGCCTTATCTGAAAACCCAAAAAACTACGATGCTTTTTTGAAGCTGATGCAGGAGGCCGGTTATGAGTATAAGGGCGGGAAGCAGCCTGGTTTCCGGGGGCCAGGACAGAAAAAGTTTACCCGTTTGCGCTCATTGAAGGTCGGTTATCTACAAGAGGACATTCTTTCTATCATCATCGGGAAAAAGGAGCTTTCCCCGGCCCGGAAAAATGCAAAGAAAATCCAAACCCAGCGTGTCAATCTGCTGGTGGATATTCAGGCGAAACTTGCTGAAGGCAAAGGAGCCGGATATGCGCGGTGGGCGCAGAGCTTCAATTTGAAACAGATGGCCTCCACCCTGAATTTTCTGACGGAGCGAAAGCTGCTGGACTATGGGACGCTCTGCAAGAGAACCGATGAAGTGACAGCGCGGTTCCATGAGCTGTCCGATCAGATCAAAGCAGCGGAGGCGCGTATGGCCGAGATCGCGGTCATGCGTCAGCATATCATCAACTACTCCAAGACCCGTGAGGTCTATGTGGCCTACCGGAAAGCCGGTTATTCCAAGAAGTTTCTGGCGGAGCATGAAGCGGACATTCTGCTGCATAAGGCAGCGAAAAAGGCTTTTGACGAAATGGGCATCAAGAAGCTGCCCACGGTCAAGAGCCTCCAGGCTGAATATGCGGAGCTGCTGGCAGAAAAGAAAAAGCTCTATCCTGAATACTCCAGCACTCGGCAGGAAATGCGGGATCTTCAGATGGCCAGAGCCAATGTTGCCCGGTTGATGGGATACGATGAAAAGGAAAAAGAACAGGAGCAACAACAGAAAAAAGAGGCCGAACAAACTTCAAAGGATTCTCGTTAAAAGAATTGGAAGCATGAGCTACGGTATATTGGTTGTCTCTGCTTCCATTCTTTTTTATTTTCTAATCAGGAGGGAATGGAATAAAATGCTCTTTTGCCGTAGTAGGCATTGTGGGAATGTGTATAACCGGACGTTATATGGAGCTGTGGGAAACGGTGTTTGCAGAGTGTGGGAAAGTCACGACTTTTCCATGCTCTGTGAATGGCGTTTTCCATCGGTGGAATGACCTGTTATGCACATTTCCATGATGCAGTTTTTAGCGGGCCTTGTGTCCGCCAAAGCGTTTCGCAGAAACGCGCAGCCAGCTCCGGTACGGAGCTGTTCCGGGGGATTGGGGGCCGTCCACCAACAAGCAATTTTGCGGAGCAAAATCGCAGAGTGTGTACCACTCTGCATTGCTTGCCAGTTTTGTTTGTGTCCTCTATGATACTCTATCTAATGGAACAGTGTTCATGACATGGGGATTTAACTTGACTTTTAATTCTTACTAGTGTAATATTTACATGGGCACAGGGAACGTAGAATTTTTTTTGTTCTTAAATATTACAAATGTAATATTTATATGAGAGATGCACATGAAAATGAAGTGTGGTCATATTGGCAAAGCAAGATGAATGGAGGTCAAAAATGAAAGGAAAAAGCAGGCAAAAGCGAAAGAAAAAAAGAAGCAGGCTCCTATGGATTGGAATTGCTGCCATAGGAATGACTATGGCAACTGCAGCGATATGTGTTGTTGGAATGCTCACAAAGAGAAATGATTGGAAACTGCCGGAAGAACTTTTGGTTGAATATATGGGTCACGTTCCCAGGAAGGAGTATGAGCAAATGTATGCAATGTTGCATATGGAAGCATCCGGCAATATAAGCCAAGAGGATTTCATAAAACGAAACTCGGCCATTTATGAAGGGATCGAGTTGCAAGATATGGTGATTCATGTCACCTCATATGATGAGGATCAAATGAGAGTCACTTACCAGACTTCTTTTGATACAGTTGCAGGAAATATTAGCTTTGAGAATCAAGCTCTTTTCCTGGAGAGTGAAGATGGGTATCAGTTGGTTTGGGATGATTCACTGATTTTTCCAAATCTGACTTCCGGAGATAAGGTAAGGGTATCTAGCACACAAGCAAATCGGGGAGAAATTTTAGACAGGAATGGGCGTGTACTTGCCGGAAAGGGGGTTGCATCATCCGTTGGAATTGTTCCAGGAAAATTGGATGACAGGGATGAAGCAATTCAGAAAATAGCAGAGCTGTTAGAAATCGGGTCGGAAGTTATAGAAAAGAAATTATCTGCGCAGTGGGTAAAAGAAGATTCTTTTGTGCCGATTAAAACGATTCCGAAAGTTTCGGAAATTGAATTGATGTCGCTCACTCCGCAGGAAGAAATGATAAAAGAACAGGAAAGGCAGGAAAAGCTACTGGAAATTTCGGGAGTAATGATTTCTGATATAGAGATTCGCGAATATCCTTTGAAAGATGCTGCCGCACATTTGGTTGGGTATGTCCAGAATGTTACGGCAGAGGATTTGGAGGAGCATGCCGGGGAAGGTTATACTTCCAACAGTGTCATAGGAAAAAGCGGAATGGAAGGTTTGTTTGAAAAAGAACTGAAAGGCCAGAATGGTTGCAGGATTTATATTGTGGACGATCAGGGAAAGGAGAAAATGGAACTTGCCTCAAAACTGGTACAGAATGGACAGGACGTGAAATTGACCATAGATACAGACCTTCAGACAGCATTGTATGAGCAGTTTAAAGAAGATAAGAGCTGTTCGGTTGCTATGAATCCATATACAGGAGAGGTGTTGGCGCTGGTCAGTACCCCGTCTTATGACAATAATGCTTTTATTATGGGAATGTCTGGTGAACAGTGGGCAATGTTAAACGAGGATGAAAATAAGCCGTTGTATAACCGGTTTCGGCAGGTATGGTGTCCGGGTTCCACATTTAAACCGATTACAGCAGCGATCGGCTTGCAATCAGGTGCGGTTGATCCGACAGAAGATTATGGAAATGTGGGCTTGAGCTGGCAAAAGGATGAATCCTGGGGAGCTTATTATGTAACAACACTTCATGCATATGAGCCTGTGATTCTGGAAAATGCGTTGATCTATTCTGACAATATTTATTTTGCTAAAGCAGCATTAAAAATAGGCGCAGAAGAACTGAAAAACTCTTTACTGCATTTGGGATTTCATGAGGAAATTCCGTTTGAGATAAAAATGGCAAAATCACAGTATTCCAATACAGACCAGATCGAGACGGAAATACAGTTGGCTGATAGTGGTTATGGACAGGGGCAGATGCTGATCAATCCTCTGCATATGGCCTGCCTTTATACAGCTTTTTGCAACAATGGAAATGTAATACAGCCCTATTTGGTTTACCAGCAGGAACCAGAGCCGGGATATTGGATTTCGGAAGCTTTTTCTTCTGAGGTTGCAAACAGGGTATTGGATGGTATAAAAAAAGTGGTGAATGACCCTCATGGAACTGGATATGCAGCACATCGGGAGGATATTGTCCTGGCTGGAAAAACGGGAACTGCGGAGATTAAGCTCTCGAAAGAGGATACTTCCGGCACAGAGCTTGGCTGGTTTGCGATTTTTACTGCGGAGAACACAGTGGAGCAGCCTATTATGATAATCAGTATGGTAGAAGATGTAAAAGGCAGAGGAGGAAGCGGCTATGTTGTGCAAAAAGACAGACAAGTTTTGGAAAACTGGTTTTATAACAATTAGTATGATGATAGTTTTAAGTATTTCGGGATGTAGCGATGTTTCGATAGAAGAAACTGAAATCATAGAGACGGAAAGTGAGGTGCCGATTCCCGTCCGGAGCGATCCAGAAGAAGCGGAAAAAGTGATAGAAATCTGCTTTGATCTTTATGCAAAAGCGGCAGAAGAAAAAAGGACGTGGGATGATTTGGGAACAGTACGCGGTATTGTGAATCGACTTGGTGAAAATGGCTATACAGCAGTTGATAGCCAAAATCAAATTGATATGACCTGCATTGCCCAAATAGAAGACTTCTGCAGGAAAGTAGATGAAAAGGCTGATGCTGAATTTACAATGATAGAGGTCACTTACTGGGGAGGATTTTCGATTTATCATTTCCGCACGGAAGAAGGAACAGTGTATGTAGCCAAAAGTTATTACGAATATGAAGATGGGCAAATAGAAGAAATAGCCACAGGGAGTTACGTTGCCAGTAGCTGGAACTATACAGAGGATGGATACTTAATGTTTTCTGGAAATTGGTTTTCAGAGACATTATATATACTTACTCTAAGTGAAGCAGAGGAATATATTGCATTTCGGGTGCAGCCATTGAATGAAACGTGCAGGGAACTGAATCGAAAGTATTTGCAGCCAATTGGTTATGAGCGGAATAACATGTTTTTAGTGGATTGGAGTGAAAAGGATTTTGGTGATCTGGACTTTTATGACTTGTATGACATTTTATATTCTCTGATAAATGCAAAATTTGTGCCATATACTGCCGATGATAATTTAAGTGTTGATACCGTTTACAGGATACAGAAAGAGGACTTTGAACGTGTAATTATGACATATTTTCATATTGACAGTGAGGCATTGCAGGCGAAAACAATTTACTATCCAGAAGAAACAGCTTATGAGTACAGGCCCAGGGGATTTTACGAAGCGGAGTATCCTGAATGGCCATATTCAGAGGTGGTTGCTTTTACAGAAAATGACGATAGAACCATATCACTTACAGTCAATGTCGTATTTCCATATGCCGGTATTTCAAAAGTATATGCACATGAAGTTGTGGTACGTCCACTGGAGAATGGAGGAGTCCAATATGTGTCAAATCATATCATTCCCTCAGAAGATAATTATGAGGTAACATGGCATACCCCTCGTCTGACAGCGGAAGAATGGGAAAAAATGTATGGAGATTATGAATAATGGAAGATGTGAAATGGCTGGTTAGAAAGTTTGGTCTGCTTTTTATGGTATTGCTGATCACCATGATAGCAGGAATCATATTTTGGGGAAAGATGTGTGGAATACATAAGAACCTGGTTGAGGAAGTATGGGAACCGCCGGTGGAAATCCAGAGTATCAAAGTCATAGATGATGAAGATAGTACGACAGAAGATTCTGAAGAATCTGCCTATTGGTTCTTGCCGGAAACTACAACGTGTCTAATTACGGAGAGAGAAAAAGAGCAATTACAAAGAGAGGCTTTATCAGCGGCAAACCAGATCAGGGAGATATACAAGGATGCCGAATTTGAAGAGGAGGATTCTATTTATTCTTCCGGCATTTGTAGATTTACTGGTGAGCAACGAAAAAGAGTGGTGATAGAGCTTGGGAAGTACGGATTTATAAGTGTTGAAGAAGATACTAATATGCAGAATTATGAAAAACTGGAAACATTTTATAGGGAATATTTATCTGAAGGGGAGGCTATGGTTACGGTATATGAAGTGAATCGGGATGGATTGATTGGAGCCAGGACATTCATATACAGACGGGGAGATTTACAGACTTATTATGTAGGAATCCGATGGGCAGAAGGAGGGATACCAGAAATACAAGGTTCTTTGGCAAATAATCTGGCAGAAATTAAGCTGACAGAGAAAGGATATTTTATCTATGCGTATGAGAATGTGATTGCTCATGCAAGCTTACGTCAGTATTATCGTGTAAAACCTTTGTCCGATATATGCCGGGAATTGACAAAAAAATATGTGTTTGGTTTGAGTTATGTAAATTACAATATGCTCGTTACGAACTGGGATAGCAGTAATGTGGAAGATATTCTAATGCCTCGTATGTTTGAGGATATTTATCGTATTTATACAGGAAAGAATCTAAAAACGGAGAATTGGGAAATTCCGGCAGATATATATGAGAAAATTATGACAACATATTTTCCTGTATCAAAAGAGAAACTAAGGAATCATTGTGGGTATATCGAAAATAATGACAGCTATCCCTATGAAATGATATATGCAAGCCCTTATGCGCCTTTTGGAGAGGTTGTTGATTATTCGGAAAATAAAGATGGAACAATCACATTGATTGTAGATGGGGTATGGCCGGATTACAATTCAGATTGCGCTTTTTCTAATTGTATTGTGGTTCAGCCTTTTCAAGATGGTACTTTCCGGTATCTGTCAAACTCCATAGAAAAGAAGGAATTAGACATCCCAATAGTAAAATAATGGAGGGCTTGCATGAGTAGTTTTACACTAAAGATGTTGGCGTTGGCATTGATGGTTATTGACCATATAGCACAGTTTATTCCGGGGATGCCTGTCTGGATGCATTGGATTGGTCGATTAGCGGCACCTTTTTTTATTTTTTGCAGTATTTGGAGTTTTTCATATACAAAAAATCTGAATAAATATTTTTTGAGACTTTATTTTGCTGGGATAGTAATGTCGGTTGTTCAGTGGAAATTACATATTCCGAATAATTTCTTCCGGACGTTATTTTGTCTAGTGAGTATTCTATATTTACTTGAATCCTATCAGAAGAAGTTGCATTTTAGAAAAAAATTGTTTACTTATTTGTTCTGGCAGCTTGGCTCGATTGGGTTATGTATCATTTTATTATCCTGTTCGCATCTGTCAGAGAATTTTATAGCGTATGTTCTGGCAGCAGTTATGGGAAGTATTTTCTATCTGGAAGGTGGTTTAGTATATGTTTTTTTGGGTATTCTGTTTTGGATTTTCAGAGAGCAAAAGAAAAAATTAGTGGTGAGTTTTTGCTTATTTGATGTAATTTTATTCGGATTAACAACAACCTCTATTGTTTCATTGTCAATGGGATGGCTACGGTTCCATTTCCATATATTATCTGTTCCGTTGGAAGTGTTTGGGTATCTGCTGGATACGGTTATCGGGTTGCCACCTGTTGAATTGGGAGGTTCTATGTGGAGCCAGAATTACGAATGGATGCTGATTGGTTCTTTACCGCTGATACTCTTATATAACAACAAGCGGGGCAGAGCGTTCAAATGGTTCTTTTATATTATATATCCAGTACATATAGTAATTCTATGGTGTGTTGGCAATTATTATTTTTAGAGTAAAGGAGATATGATAAAGCAGAAAGGATGAGATGTATGGTAAAAAGTAGGATTTGTAGATGGATAGTTTTTTTAATAAGTTTCGGATTGCTGTGTGCATGTGGCAGGGAGGAATCATTAGATGCGGCATATTCAGATACTGAAGAATTGCCCATTTCTTCTTCAGTAAATGATGAAAGCGAAGATATAAGAACTCAATGGGAAAAAGGATATGATCTTCCGATAGAGGATAGTGAAAAAGAAGAAGTGGAAGCTGACTGTAAGACTGTGCTGGGGATGGTTGTAGAGATTTATAGGTTTGCAGATAAGGGAGAGGCTTCTAATGTTGTTCTTCCAGATGAAGCTATATTACAGATGAAAGAAGTAATTAAGGAAACCGGTAATCCTGTCATAGGTTCTGAAGCATATTCTGTTATGGAAAATTATGAGGAAATGGAGAAGTTCCTTTTAAACTCGGAGCGAGGACAGCCTGGAACAATTATCTTGTATGAAATACATTGGGATGGAGGAATTGGAAGGGAAAAATTTAGTTATGATGGTACGGATATGTACTTATTATCAGCAAAAGCAGCGTGGAATGCAAATGGAAATCCGGTGGTTACATATGTTTCCTATACGAGAATAAAGGAATGGAGATATACAGAAAAAGGGTACTTCTGCTATGAGCTGTGCGTACCGGAGCCTCCAGATGTTACGGAGATTGTTGACGGAAGCAGCCTGGTCAGGGTAAAGCCATTAAATGATGAGTGTCGTGAAATGTCTGAAAAGTGTGTACTTCCTCTAGGGTATCAGGGAAATAACATTCTATGCTCAAATTGGAACACAGAGAATCTGGAGGACTTAGACTATAATGGGATCTATGAATATTTGTATAGAATGAAATATGAGGAGCGATTTGATTCAGAGCGATATCCTAACGGAATCCCAAAAGAAGAATTTGAGAATCTGATCATGGAGTATCTTCCGGTTACTGCAGAACAGATCCAAAATTATGCAGTGTTTGATGAAGAACATCAAACCTATGCATGGTCAATGTTGGGATGTATGAATTATGCTCCTACATTCTTTGGAACGGCCTTGCCAGAGGTGGTCGATGTAAAGAAGAATGGAGATGGAACCGTTTCCCTGACAGTGGATGCAGTATGTGATATGGTTGTTTGTGATGATGTAGTCATAACCCATGAACTTACAGTTCGCTTATTGGAAGATGGTCGCTTTATGTATTTGGGTAATAAAATCCTGAATAACGGAATTGACGATATACCCGAGTATCAATATCGATTTGGAAATGAGTAAGATTTGGAGGAGATATAATGGTGATAGATGAAATAAAGGAAATTTATGAAGAACAAAAAAGAGGAAAAATGAAAGCTATTTTAACTTTCATAGGAGCCTATATCGTGATGATTGGCATGGTCAGTGTATTTTATGGAAATCCATTACCATATAAGGAGAAAATACTTTTTTTTGAATCAATGCAAATGGGGTGGATGATTACGAAAGGTTATTTGTTGGTGTTATGTGCTATTGTTGCCTTGGTAGTCGGAGTGGGAAGTGCTATTTGCAAAATAATGTGGAAGTTTAGAACCTTGGATTTTGTATTGTTACAAAACTGTGATACAAAAACCTACCTTGAAGTTATGGAGTTTGCTGTATCTTATGGGAGAAATATTACCTTTAAAGGTTTTCAAAAATCAGTTTTTCTACTTGTGCAACAAAGATATGTTTTGGCTATGATTGCAGATTTGAAACTGAAAGAGGCACGACAATATTTGAACTATGAATGGGTTGGAAATAGAGGTGGAAGATTATACAGGCAGATTAATATAAATCTCAATCTTATTGGAATGTATCAGAGTCAAAATTTGGAAGGGTTTCAAACAGTATTTAAACGAGCGGGTAGAGCGTTTCAAAACAATAAAATATTCATAGCAGAGAAATTCTTTTTAGAACAGAGATATGGAGATGCAGTCGAAGTCCTGAACAATTATAAAGAGAAGATGGCATATAACGAGGTAAATCGCAACTATTTGCTGGGAAGATGTTATGACAGGCTGGGGAACAGGCAATTAGCTGAAGAACATATGAGATATACAGTGGCGAATGGAAATACGATGCCCTGTAGAGAAAAGGCAAAAGAATGGTTGCTGGCAAGCTCTTTAAAGCTGCTCGAACAGAAAGGGGAATTGTGGTGCGGTGGAGAAAATATTGGGGAATAATACCAATTGGAATAGTTATTACTTTACAACTATGTATTTCAATAATCAATGATTTGACGGACTCTGTTTTAAGAAGTATCCCTCAAATCATTATGATTTGGCTGACAATCATACCCGTTCTGATATTTGTTTTTTGGATAGGCAATATGTGTTGCAAATGGGAAAAAATCAATCGGTTAGCATGGAAGATATTGTTGAGAAGGCTATTTCTTGCGGTTTATTGTATTTTGGTGTGCGGAACAATAGGTTTTGGATTATTCATCAGCACCCTTATGTATAAACCAGAATATGTTGTAGAGCGTAACGGGATATGTATGGTGGCAAGCGTCAATAGTTTTCTTCAGGAAAAGGTTTATTATTATGAATATAAGAATTTTCTGTTTCGCGGTGCTGAGCAGATAGGATGGGAAGATTACGGAAACGGAGGAACAGATCCACTTAAACAAGATGGCAGGGAACCGAAGCGTTGGTATTTTGAGGATTCTGGGGAAAATGTGATAGAAAGCAGCGGTGAAAAATAGATGGTACATAAATAATGAGAACTGATAGAGAGTGAAACTTTCTATCAGTTCTTTTGTTAATTCCATATTTGCAAATCAGATAGAACAGACATAGTAATATCGGCGGCATTGCTTCCGGTCGCGCCGGATTCACCCTGAATGTTCGTTGCAAAATAATAGACATTATCGGATTTTTCGACATATCCGATAAACCATCCATTGATATCCTGGCCATTCACCCGGCCGGTTCCGCTTTTTCCATAAATCGTTTCACTTGGGGTTACCAAAAGGCATATACTGTTTTTCACTGTCTGAATGTTTTCTGGAGCAAATCCAAAACGGTTATGATACATAGCGGTCAGAAGTTCTACTTGCTCTACTGGTGATATTTTTAGAGTGGATTCCAACCAATAAGAGGGAAGCTCTCCGCTTATATTCTTATTCCCATATCCAATTTTTTGAATATAAGATTCGAGGCCAGATTTGCCAAGTTTTTCGTCTAAGGTCTGAAAATACCAGTTAACGGAGGATGTCATTGCAGATGGTAAAGTCTGATCGGTATTCCATGCTTCAAACGGGTACTTTGTTTTATTCCATGCCATGAAAGAATCTTCTGGTGTGATGATTCCTTCTTCTAAAGCAAACAGAGAATCATATATTTTGTAAGTGGAGTTTGGGGATACTCTTGTAGTTGCCTGCTCCATATCATAGATGTTCCAGTCATCTGCATTCGAATCATATAGCACGAAACTTCCCTTGTATCCTTCAAAATATGCAGAAAGGTCTATCTGAGAAATTTTTTCATCAGAGGCATTCCATTTATAGAGGTTTGCCTCTGCCGCATATGTGGACAATATGGGAGTGACACTCAAAAGAAGGGCTGCAATCATACAAAAAGCGGTAAGTCCTCTTATTTGTTTCCAGATCGTAGGCTTTTGATAGGAGGCTATATTGAGAATACGGCGCTGGATTTGTTTCATGTTCCCGCCAAGGCCCGCAGCAAATGGAAAAGGGGTAAGAGAAATCTTTTCCGCAAAGTTAATCAGAGTGTTCCCGTAATCTTCGTAGTCTTCTTCATTTATCATTTTCAATACGGAAGTATCACAGGCAACTTCTCTATCACTACGCATTTCTTTCAGCGCAGCCCATACAGCAGGGTTAAACCAATAGATGATCCCGGCAAGGTTCATCAGATAACCGGCAATGGCATCTTTGTGCCGATAGTGCTGCAGTTCATGGAGCAGAATATATCGCATATCCGATGCCCTATATTCCGAAATAAGATGAATTGGCAGATAGATACATGGTTTCAGCACACCTACCATAATAGGGGATTTCAAAAATGCTGTGCTGTAAATTGGAATATCTTCAGATATATTCATCTCGTTCAAGCATTTATCATAGAGCTTCCGTACTTCCGGATTTTGTAGCGGCAGTGCAGATTTTTTTAGAGTGATCAGGCGGAGGAAAGACTTAAAAAATAATACAATCATCGCCAGGACACCTACCAGCCATATGGCGCACAAAATCTTTCCGGCTATGGATGGAGTTTCTCTGCTGACAGAAAGCGTAAAGTCATTTATCCAGACAGTAGTGCCGGATGGGGCGGGATTAACAGTAGCATTATATACAGTTTCTGTTTGTAGTAGATTATAATCATGAAAAATTCCAAGCAGCGAGAATACCTGAAAAATTCCAACTGGGTGAATCGGCATAAAAGGAACTGCCAGCAGTCCGAGCAGTATAAACCATAGATTATATTGCATCCGACTGGATAGATTATTTTTGAATATCCGTTTCGCTGCCAGAAAGATTCCGATAATCACACTGATGCAAATATTACAGATTAAAAAACGAATCATAAAACTTGCCAATTTTAATTCCCCCCTTTTTTTGACCTCTTGGAGAGAAGTGTGCGGAGCGTGTCTATCTCAGCTTCAGACAATTTGTCATTTTCTATATAGGTAGATAGCATGGCTGTGATGTCACCATTGTAATAGCGTTTCAGAAAAGAATTACTTTTCTGGTCTATATATTCACTTTCCTTTACCAGTGGAGTATAAACAAATACTCTGCTCTGTTTTTTATAAGAAAGCGCACCTTTCGTTACAAGGCGCTTGATGAGTGTTTGTATTGTCTTTGGATTCCAAGTGGTGGTTTTTTCCAGTTTTTCTGTTATTTCATTTGTACTGATTGGTGCGTATTTCCAGACTATTTTCATGACTTCAAATTCTGCTTCGGTGATCTGCGGCAAAGCACTCATATTATCCTCTCCTTAAATCTTACGGATGTAATAAAAATATTATATAACCAATGGAAGTGTTCTGTCAAATAAGAAAAGGGCTTGAACTTAACTCTTACATGTGTAATAATATTAAATATTACATATGTAAGAAATAAAATGCCTAAAATGAAACCAGCGGGCAAGGGTTATTTCCTCACCTGCTGGCCTCATTTGTTGGATTCGTGTTCCAGGTATGAGTCCATCAATTCATTGGCTAAGGCTCGCGTGGTGGCTGCAATCAATCGTTTTCCATTAGGAGGACAAGCCTTATAGAGACTTACAATTTCCTGAAGCTCTGCGGTTTCTCTATCCGTTGCCGGATTATAGAAAGCATCGAAAGATGTTCCAAGAGCCGTTATCAGCTTCTCCAGTATATCGAAAGATGGATTGATAACACCTTTTTCGATTTTAGCTATATGACGGACAGAAACACCGGACACGTCAGACAATCGCTCTTGGGTAAAGCCCCGGCTTTTGCGGGCATTCCTCATAGCGTTGCCAAGTTTTGAAAAATCACCTTCCGGCATAATCGTTCACCTCAATAGTATTATATCGTTCTGGAAGGAGGAATTTAATTACCCTATCAAACTGGTAAACCAGTATTATCATTCTGGTTTTGGGTTGATGATATTCTAAAAATCATCCCAGGAAGCCGTTAAAAAAAACGGCAGCTATCTGGGACGATTTTGTGCGCTCAAATTCAAGTAGCCGCCGTTGGAGGCGGCTATGATCTTTTTCACCCATGTTTTAATTGTTCTCATAGCTCACCAGTTAGGTGAACTAAGAAAAAAAGCCCTGGTTGTTTCCCACCCCTTTATGGCTATGAACCGGAACGACTAGCGTATATAAAACAGAATAATCCGTCTAACAGGTATTTTCGCGCCGGATGCTCTATACGAGTGTCCGGCGCTTTTCAGTGTCGAAAACGGGGGCTTTTCGTCGGCTCCTGCGGGTGCCGATCTCCGCCGGTTTTCTCCGATTCACTTTTAACCCTTTTAATCTGAAACGGAGGAAAAATAATGACAAAAATCAATCTGCGGGAGCATTATCCCAATTATTATAAGACCGATTATATTATCGAGGTTCCTGATGAAGTAGCTACTATTATGCTGGAGTATGACCGGCTGGACGCTGCATACCGCCGCCGTACATATTACCACAAGGCCCATTATTCCCTGGATCGCGGGGATGGCATTGAGTATGAAGCTCTGTTCGTCTCTATGACCCCCTGTGAGATTTATGAGCGTAAAGTGACGATGGAGCAGCTTCACGCTGCTATGGCCTCTCTGCCGGACAAGCAGGCCAAGCGCGTCTATGCCCGCTACTTTTTGGGACTGGAAACAAAATCTATTGCAAAGAGTGAAGGCATTAGTGTAACCGCAGTAAACAGCTCGATTCAGAGGGGCTTACGCAACATGGAAAAATTTTTGAAAAAAGTTCTGTAATCATGTTGTAATAGGCTCCTGAAATCTCATGGTTATTAGAAGGACACGCTATCCTCGTGGCCTCAAGATCTTTGAAAACTGAATATACGGTATTACAGGTACGAAACCCGCGTGAGTAGCGGCATAAGACCCGGCGCGGCGACGGTGGCTTGAAGGAGGTGAGAAGGACAAGCATCAGAGCGATAAACGGAAGTCTTAGACCCGGAGTGGCAATCCGGGCGCGATGACAGCGCGGGGGCTAACGATACTTTCTCACGACCTCCCACAGACTTGAGGGGGAACCCTGCGGCGCACGAGTAAAACGACGCTGCAGAGTTATGACGGCCCAGCCGGGGGCGGCCTGTAATATTCCTATCGTCAGGGGTGCGTGGCAAAAATGGCGAAATTGAATCAACGATGTTTGAGCGGCTGTGTCTTGTATATTCACTATGTTAAGGTGAGCCAAATAAATAGACACAGCCGCTTTTTTGTTTTGAGAACAACAAATTTGAAAATTGCAAGGATGCGGATGGAAGATCGGCATCATGGACGGATGGCGGCTGGCAGGATATTATTATCGCATACAGACGCCTTTCCAGATGGGAGGTGGCTGAAATAGAGGCTCTATGTAATGAAAAACAGGTTTATGATGTTGAGGATATTCAGAGACTGCTTGGAATTGGCAGAAGCAGAGCATATACCTATCTGGATGAGGTGTATCAGAGGCAGGAGCCGTTTCGGGTGATTAAGATTGGAAAGCTTTTCAGGGTGCCCAAACAATCTTTTGACAACTGGCTGAATGGAATCAGTTAAGGAAGGTGAAACAGTTGAAAAAAGAAAGTCCGCAAAAAAGTAAATCTTTCTTTGAAAATAATTCCTGGTATCACCGCACGAAGGTTCTTCGGGAAGATGGTACGGTGAAGTACAGCAAGAAGGGTGGTTTCACAACAAGTCAGGAGGCCGATAAGAGCTATGACAAATGCGAGGCTGAATTTAAAAAAGCATACCGGGCGTATGAGCTTGCTCATAAAGTAAATACCGAGGTCATGCTCAAGGATTACTTGATCTATTGGTTTGAGGAAGTGTTTTCAGAGCGTGTAGAGGCTACTACCCGCATGGTTGGGGCCTATGCGGTTTATGATCTGGTTCTTCCGTATATCGAGTACGATATAAAGGTTCGGTATGCAAATGTGGAGTATCTGGACGCATTGCTGGCAAATGTCGCCAAGTGCAGTAAGTCGGCAGGCAATAAGGGCAGAGAAATATTGAATCTTGCCTTTAAAGAGGCCGTTGTTGCCGGATACATTAAAACAAATCCGGTTACCGGCACGAAACCTTATAAGCGTGAGAAACCTAAAATTACAATACTGAGTAAGGAAAAGATTAAAGTACTGCTGAAAGCCGCTTCACAAAATAGCTGGTATCTTGAAATTTTGCTGGGCTTGTTTTGCGGTCTGCGTAAGGGTGAAATTTTAGGACTAAAGTTCAGTGACTTTGATTTTGAGAAAAATACAGTCTACATCAGCCGTCAGATTGCCTCTAATCCGGTAATCGAAAAGGGCGGTAGCAAGATTGATGAATATGGTCTTGTGGAGCGTGATCCCAAGACACCCAACAGCTTTCGCGTTCTAAGAGTGCCGGAGGTGGTGATGCGGGAGGTTAAGAAACGTAAGTTGTTGATTGAGGCCAATAAAGTAAATTATCCCATGGACTATCAGGATAGAAACTATGTTAGCTGCCAGCAGAATGGCCGCCTTCACAGCATGTCCTCCATGAACCAGGCACTGACAAAATTGTGCAGTCAAAATGCGCTGCCAAAAGTTACTGTGCATGGGCTCCGGCATATGTATGCGACTATTCTGATAGAAATGGGAGTTCCGCTGGTAAAGATTTCTGCCCTGTTAGGACACAGCTCCGTACATACCACATTCGAGTATTATTGCGATGTGATGGATGAGAACGAGAATATTCTGGCATTTATGAATAACGCATTTGTGCCAATCAGCGCATAGGAGGTGCGGCATGAAATTTGATTTGAGCCTGCAGAAGTATGTGGAATGGGAAGTGTCGAATGTGATGCCGCTCAAGGGAAAATTTGGATACAGGGTGTTTCTTATTTATATGGATGGGTCCAAAAAGCCGCAGCAGAAAGCCGGATTTGCCACGGAAAAGGAGGCCAATGCGGCCAGGGATAAAACCATTGGAGAATTGTATTCCGGCACCTATGTCGTTTATGCCAATGTGCTGGTGAAGGATTTCCTGGAATTTTGGGTGGAGGAGGATATACAGAACCGGGTGGCGAGCAGCGAGACCTACGAAACCTATTCCGGAATCGTAAACAACCATATCATTCCTGTCCTTGGCGGGAGGAAGATGGTGGAGCTGAACCGGGGCGACGTTCAGAAACTTTATAATCAGAAAACGGACTATTCTGTATCGGTTGCCAGACTGGTAAAAACGGTGATGAACGTGTCCATGCAGTATGCGGTGGATAAAAAGGTGATAGCCGAGAATCCGGCGGAAGGGGTGGCCCTGCCAAAGAAAGTATCAAAGAAGAAATATCATACCCGGAATATTGATACGCAAAAGACGCTGACAATGGATCAGATCCTGGTCTTGCTGGAAGCAAGCAGGGATACCCCGATCCACATGCAGGTGCTGTTTAATGTACTGATGGGACTGCGGCGCAGAGAGATCAATGGTGTGAAATTTTCGGATGTAGACTATATCAACCGGACACTGAAGGTACAGCGGCAGTTGGGAAAAAAGATAGGGAGCAAAAAAGAGGATTTCGCACCAAAGACATTTACAAAGCAGGAGGTTCGGCTGAAAACGCCATCCAGCTATCGGGATTTGCCGATTCCGGATTATGTGTTTGAGGCGATTCTGGAGCAGAGAAAAATCTATGAGCGGCAGAAAAGCAGAAGAACCGGAACATTTCAGGATTTGGATTATATCTGCTGCTCCAGCTATGGGAGGCCGAGAAGTAAGGACTTTCACTGGACGCATTATAAGAAACTGTTGGCAGACAATGGGCTGCCGGATATTCGCTGGCACGGTTTGAGAAGTACTTTCTGCACGATCCTGCTGAAGAATGATTTTAACCCCAAAGCAGTATCAAAGCTGATGGGCCATGCGAAGGAATTGATTACCATGGATGTTTACGGCGACAATAGAGGAATCATCGCCGACTGTGTGGATGAGCTTCAGCCGTTCATTGACGAAGTGATGCCGGATATGGAAACGGATGGTACACTTGTGACAGAAGGAATTGACGTAGTGATTGCTGCCGATTCTTTCCTATGTTAAAACATAAAAAGAAAAGTCAGAAAATAGCCACAACTCGAAAACTTATGTTCGATTGTGGCTATACTTTTTATAGGGGCTGTGTTATAATTTTCAGTGACTTTTCGTGTTGCTAATTCCGCCTGGTTTTATCTGGTGTTGCGGCGTCGCGGAAAAACGGTTTTAGTGACTTTCATTCGTAAAATGAAAAAAGTTCGTGTATTGGCCAGGCCAAAATGAACGAATTTTACGAATTTCGGGCCTATACACGAACTTTTTTATGGGTCACTTGGGAGGTGGAAACACACTATGGAGTTCAAATTACACGCAGAATACCAGCCCACCGGCGACCAGCCGCAGGCCATTGAGGCACTGGTGAAAGGCTTCCGAGAGGGCAATCAATTCCAGACTTTACTAGGGGTTACGGGGTCTGGCAAGACTTTTACGATGGCGAATGTGATCGAGCAGTTACAGAAACCAACACTGGTAATTGCCCATAATAAAACCCTTGCAGCACAGCTTTATGGGGAGTTTAAGGAGATGTTCCCAGAGAACGCGGTGGAATATTTTGTGTCTTACTACGATTACTACCAGCCCGAGGCATATGTCCCATCCACCGACACATATATTGAAAAGGATTCGTCTATCAATGATGAGATTGATAAGCTTCGTCATTCTGCGACAGCAGCTCTGTCAGAGCGGAACGATGTCATCATTGTGGCCTCTGTATCCTGTATTTACGGTCTGGGCAGCCCCATTGACTATAAGGAGATGGTAATTTCCCTGCGGCCGGGCATGATTAAGGACCGGGATGAGGTGATTCATAAGCTGATTGATATCCAATATTCGAGAAATGACATGGATTTCAAACGCGGCTCTTTTCGGGTACGGGGAGATGTGCTGGAGATCTATCCGGCCTATTCCGGAGGAGATGCCTACCGGATAGAATTCTTTGGGGACGAGGTGGATCGGATTACGGAGATTGATACGCTGACCGGAGAGATCAAGGCCCAGTTGGGACATGTGGCAATTTTCCCGGCCTCTCATTATGTAGTATCTAAGGAAAAAATGGAGGCTGCTGCTAAAAATATTTTAGAGGAGATGAAAGAGCAGGTAGCTTATTTTAAGAGCGAGGATAAGCTTTTAGAGGCACAGAGGATTGCAGAAAGAACGAACTTTGATGTGGAAATGATGCGGGAGACGGGCTTCTGCTCCGGTATTGAGAACTATTCTCGTCATCTGGTGGGCTCAAAGCCGGGTGAACCGCCCTGCACGTTGATTGATTATTTCCCGGAGGAATTTTTGATTATTATCGATGAATCCCACATCACGTTGCCTCAGGTGCGCGGAATGTATGCCGGAGACCGTTCCCGAAAGAAAACGCTGGTGGAATATGGTTTCCGCCTGCCCTCGGCTCTGGATAACCGGCCTCTGAATTTCGAGGAATTCGAAAGTAAAATCGATCAGATGATGTTTGTATCCGCGACCCCGTCAACGTATGAAGCCGACCATGAGCTGCTGCGGACAGAGCAGATTATCCGTCCAACGGGTCTTTTAGATCCGCCCATTGAGGTGCGTCCGGTAGAGGGACAGATTGATGATCTGGTATCAGAGGTAAATAAAGAAGTGGAAAAAGGCTTTAAAGTGCTGATTACCACTTTGACCAAGCGGATGGCAGAGGATTTGACAGATTACATGCGGGAGGTTGGAATTCGTGTGAAATACCTCCATTCGGATATCGATACTCTGGAACGGGCGGAGATCATCCGTGACATGCGTCTGAATGTATTTGATGTTTTAGTCGGCATCAACCTTCTGAGGGAAGGTCTGGATATTCCGGAGATTTCCCTAGTGGCGATTCTGGATGCGGATAAAGAGGGCTTCCTGCGTTCCGAAACCTCTCTGATTCAGACGGTGGGCCGTGCTGCCAGAAACTCTGAGGGTCATGTTATCATGTATGCTGACACGATCACGGATTCCATGCGGGCAGCGATTGAAGAGACAGAGCGAAGAAGACAGATACAAAAGGAGTATAATGAACTTCATCATATCACGCCGACTACCATCAAGAAGGCTGTGCGCGATTTGATTTCCATCTCCCAGGCAGCGGAAAATATTACCAATGAAGTGACCAAGGATCCGGAATCCATGGATCGTCAGGAACTGGAAAAACTGGTAAAAGAACTGACAAAGAAGATGCACCAGGCGGCTGCAGAGTTAAACTTCGAGGAGGCAGCTGTGCTGCGTGACCGAATGGTGGAAATTAAGAAAATGATTCTGGAAATGGAATAAAAGTCTGCGTCAGAGAATTTTGTAGATCTGAGAACTGGTAAATTCGTGAGTGAGGTGGAGCCGATTGAAACTTTGCGAAGGCAGACCCGGAGAATGCTGCGAGATTCAAAAGATTCTGATCCCAGGTCCTTTAGCCGTTCGGCTGGAGGCCCTGGGATTTCATAAACACACCCGATGTATGGTTTTGACAAAGAAAAAGAACGGAACCGTGATTGTTCTTGTCAGGGGAACCAGGCTGGCCCTGGGAGAAAAGATTGCCGGAGAAATAGAAATTCAGAAAATACAGGAACCCCGAGGAGATTGGAGAGCGGGAGGAAAAGGAGAGCTGCGAGAGAGCCGGAAAGCGTGGGAAAGTCAGGAACTGCGAGAGAGCCGGAAAGAGCGGGAAGGTCAGGCACCGCGAGAGAGCCGGAAAGCGTGGGAAAGTCAGGAACTGCGAGAGAGCCGGAAAGCGCGGGAAAGCCAGGAACCGCGTGGGAGCCGGAAAGAGCGGGAAGGTCAGGAACTGCGAGAGAGCCGGAAAGCGTGGGAAGGTCAGGCACCACGGGAGATCCGAGGGCTGGAGAGGAAACAGCGCTTTTGCGAGACACGGTCAGATCCACAGAGCCAGGAGGGACAGAACAGCAGAAGGCCTGAGGAAAAAGCAGAAAACAGTGAATCTCCGGGAGTCCATAACAGCTCAAGCTCCTGTGACAGCCTATCGTTCACGATCGGTCTGGCCGGTAATCCGAACTGTGGAAAAACCACCCTTTTTAATGCGCTGACCGGTGAACGTTTAAAAACGGCCAACTGGCCGGGCGTTACGGTGGAGAGGGTGGAAGGAAAGACTGTCTGGCGGGGACAAACGGTTCACATCGTGGATTTGCCTGGTATTTACAGTCTGGATTCCTATACCATGGAGGAACGCATCACAAGATCCTGTTTGGAAGGCACAGAACTTTCCCTGATCGTTAATGTGGCAGATGCCTCATCGCTGGAACGGAATCTCTATTTAACACTCCAGCTGTTGGCATGCGGAAAACCGGTGGTTTTGGCGCTCAACATGATGGATATTGCCAAAAAGCGGGGACTCTGGATTGATACAGCCCGTCTGTCCCAAATGCTGGGCAATATTCCGGTCATCCCCGTTTCTGCACGGAAACGGGAGGGGCTGGACTGTCTGATGGAATCGGTTTTTTCCATTGTCTCTCAGGGCTTCCAGCTGGAGCGGTACAGCTCTCACCGAAAGGAGGGCAGGATGGTTTCGGCAGAGAGACTGTCAGTCCCTCCCGCCGATCCGGAAATTGATCGGAAAAAAGGATACAATTACATAGAGCAGATTCTCATAGAGTGTGTTCAGACTCCGGAGAACCGGCACTTTAGACCCGTATCCGGAATGAATGGCTGCTGTTGGAATCGGGCGGATGATATTATGACGCATCCTGTTTTTGGGATTCCCGCTTTTTTTCTGATTATATCGGTTGTATTTTTCCTGACTTTTACGGTAGGAGATTTCTTAAAGGGCTATCTGGAGACCGGACTGTATAGCTTGTCACTGACAGCGCGGATGCTTCTGACAGGGTTTCATGTCTCCGACTGGCTCACTTCTCTCTTGGTAGATGGAATCCTGGCCGGCGCAGGCGGCGTTCTTACCTTTTTACCGAATTTGGTTATGTTATTTCTGGCACTCGCTGTCCTGGAAGACAGCGGATACATGTCCAGGGCCGCCTATGTGATGAATGAGGCGATGGGAAGAGCCGGACTTTCAGGAAAGGCGTTTCTGCCTATGCTGTTGGGATTCGGCTGCAGTGTTCCAGCTGTCATGGCGGCAAGAACCTTAGAGACAATGCAGGATAAACGGCGGACCATATGGATGATTCCATTTATGTCCTGTTCGGCCAGACTTCCGATTTATGTTCTGTTTTCCGGAATGTTTTTTCCGGAACATGCTATGGCAGTGACACTTTTACTCTATATAGCAGGGGCGGCGGCTGCGATTCTCACATCCTGGGCCGTACGCGCTCTATCCCGTGAAAAGGACGGTGTACCGGAGCATGGCAGCAGTCTTCTTTTGATTGAACTTCCCGATTACCATCTGCCGGATCCCCGGACCGTCTTTCTATCTGTATGGGAACGGGTGAAAGACTATTTAACCAAGGCCGGGACCACCATCTGTTCTGCGGCGCTTTTGCTGTGGGTGGTTCTGCACACCGGGCCGCAGGGCTTTTCTGATGTGCTTTCGGAAAGCTACGCAGCCCTTCTCGGAAAAGCCCTTGTGCCTGTTTTGCGCCCGGCCGGGCTGGGAAGCTGGCAGACAGCGGTTGCCCTTCTTTCGGGACTTTCGGCTAAGGAGGTTGTGGTATCCAGCTTTTTTGTCCTGTATGGAATTGAGGGGGCCGGTTCGGCGGAAGGCATGAGCCGGCTGGCCGGTTTTTTGCGAGAAACGGGTTTTACGGCGGCCAATGCCGGAGCGCTTATGGTATTTTGCCTGCTCTATCCGCCCTGTATGGCTGCATTAAGTGTGATACAAAAGGAAACAAGGTCTTTTCTTTGGACCACAGGCATGGTAGTATTACAATTAGGATTGGCCTGGGGAGCCGCAGCCGCGGTATTTCAGGCAGGGAGTCTGCTGGGATGAAAGGGCCGGCTGCGTTCTGCCGCCCGGTTGGATGATAAGATCCGGATGGATGGCAGGCAACCTATTTCAAAAGAGACAGAGGGAATGAGAGATGGACTATCAGGCACTGGTTGATATGGCAGTGATGGCCGGAGAAATTATGCTGGTCAGCGGCGCCGAGGTTTACCGGATTGAGGATACTATCAGCCGCATTTTAAAGAAATCAGGAGTAGAACACAGCGAAGTGTTTGCTCTGGCAACCGGTATTTTTGTTACGATTTCAGATCCCCATGCCGGGGTGATTACTGTAGTAAAAAGGGTGGATCGTCATTCAACCAACCTAAATCGAATCTACAGCGTCAACAATGTATCCAGAAAATTCTGCCGGGGCGAGATGACAGTAGAGGAGGCCATGGCAGAGCTTACCCGCATTGCCGGGGAGGTCCAATACGGATTTTTTCATAAATGCATTGGTTATGTGATGACAACCGGCTTTTTTGCCATATTGTTTGGCGGGAGATGGATAGACTGCCTGGCAGCCGGAATGGTGGGCTTCGTGCTTGCACTGGTAGGAGAAGCGGCGGCAAGGCTGCATTTGAATGACTTCTGCCAGAATGCGGCCGGCTCCTTTGCATTGGCCATGGCTGCCATGCTTTTATCATGCATTGTTCCGGGGCTGAATCAGGATGCAGTGATCATCAGTGCGATTATGCCTCTGGTGCCCGGGGTAACCTTTACTTCTGCTATCCGCGATACCTTAAACGGAGATTACAGCTCCGGTGTGGCTAAGGCTGCAGAAGCGGTCGTAGTAGCACTGGCCGTGGCATCGGGAGTCGGTGCCGGCATGATGGCATTCCGCATGATGGGAGGTATCGTATGATGGAGATCGTAATTCAGACCGCAGGGGCTTTTTTTGCCATATTCGGGTTTTCCATTCTTCTGGATGTACCGAAAAAATTTTTGTTCTGGACCAGCGGATCCGGAGCAGTGGGATGGCTGGCCTATATTCTGGCCCTGGCCGGCGGCCGTTCCCCCATTATGGCGGCATTTTTGTCCAGTCTGGCAGCTTCGCTGTTCAGCCATACCGTTGCCCGTATCATGAAGGCGCCGGTAACCGTATTTCTGGTGGCCGGAATTCTGCCCACAGTACCGGGAGCCTCCATTTACCGCTGTGTATATTATCTGATTCAGGCAGAACCTTCCCTTTCCAGCTTCTACCTGATCCAGACGCTTCAGATTGCGGGAGCGATGGCACTGGCGATTTTTATTGTGGATTCTCTGTTCCGCCTGACACAGAAGCCGCAGGGAAGGGAAGAGAAGGGAGAAAAAGGCAGTTCTGTGTGCGGCTGAAGCAATATATATGATCGGAGAGCCGATCCTCCCTGGGAACATCCGATTGATTGATGCAGGAAACCATGGCGTTTAATTCCCCCAGCGGAAGCGCGTGCGAGCAGGGGGCAAGCAGCACTTCGTGGATGCTGGAAGGAAGGATATACAAATCGTCCTCCAGCTGATCCGCGAAGTTTTTTAAAATGTCCGGATAGAGGATGCAGGAAGCTCCGTTCATACCCTTTTGATTGGTGAGCACATAGAGATGAACCGGAGAATCAGACTGTTCCTCACCAAACAATTCAAAGGTATCCAGATCGGATAAGACTTTTTCGATCGGAGTAATGCGGCAGGGCAGAAGGCGCAGTGTATTTTTTTCGGCCAGCTGCCACAGCTCCTCTTTTGTGATATTCCACATGTTCAGATGTTCCTGATGGATCAGGGCTGTCATCTGCCCTTCGTCATTTTCCGAGACAATTAAATAAAAGACAATGGCCAGATCCAGGTAAGGATAATGGGGCATATCGGAGAGCAGCAGTTCATTTTCTGCGGCATTGATCAGCTTGTAGACAATCCGTTCCCGGACAAAGGAAAAGTCGTGCAGAGATTCTTCCAGATCCTCGGGAAGCGCAGGATTTTCTTCGCACAGAAGCATGATTTGATCCGTGATGATGGAAAGCGGGAGACCTTCCTCTGCCTCTTCGTAATAGGTATTCAGATAGACGGTCGGGGCCATTTTTGAGGAAGGCGAAGAGATCATAAGCCCATCCAGCAAAAGTCCGTTATTCTTTAGAACACGCCGGAGCGAGACTTCTGCTTTGCCCTCCAAACGGGCCTGCACCAGTGCCTGAATCGTTTTAAGAAATGTTTCATATACCATAGAGGTACCTCCTGAGAAAAAATATTATGTCAACTGCTAAAACAGCAGATGCATGAGAAAAATAGAAGAAGTGGAAATCATGGTTCTGGAATCAATGCGTTGGAATCCATTCAGAATCACTTCAGAGCCGGAATCACAGATTCCGAAAAGAGCTGCTGACGCAGCGTTGATACATGAAATTGGCGACGCCAATGTATCAGATGTAACCCTCATTATAGCGGAATCGGTGTAAATATACAAGACCAAAATGGAAATTTCATAATTTCACGGAGCATTTCAGATAAAGTGTTTGATAGAATCATTTTACAGCATGGACTATAAAAAATGCACAGAGTTTTAGTTTGATAAATTGGATAAAAATTTTGAAAATAACCAAAAATTAATGAAAAAAACAAAATAGAAAACCATAAATACCAGTTTATAACTGCAAAGAATTCGATAAAGAGAAAATAATATAAAAATATTTAAAAATAGTGTTGACAAAATGATTGCTATCCGCTATAATAAAGACAACAAAACAAAAGAAATTAAAAAATAAAAAATCTAAGAAAAGGAGGTACGGACCACCGAAATGATTAAAATCGTCTGATTTATCTTTTTAAATCAGGCATAGGAAAAACAACAACCTGAAAAAAAGAATCAAACAAAATCTATAAAATATCAAACGAAATAGATTCGGTTTAGTAATATGACGAGAAAGTATTATTAAGAAGAACAGATTCGAAAAAGATAGATAGAAAAAAGAAAAATAAAGTTTGATGAAGAGAGAAAGGGTTGTTGGTAAAAATTTCATATAGATAACATCAAGAAAAAGAGAGGTAGAATCCAATGGACGAGATGTTTTAAATCGGGTATCGGTAAAATGTCAATTTATCGGTACCCGATTTCCGTCGTTCCTTTTTTGCCTGCCGGTCAATATCCGGCTGTTTTTTCGATTCCCTCCAATTCAAATGGAGGCGTGTATTCCTCTTTTGCACTGCTTTTTTCCTGCATAAAGCCCTCTGTTAATCCCAGACGAATCGCTTCATTCAGAACTTTTTCATATTCATAGGTCGTGATCCGCCGGTTGAGTTCCGGATAGTGACTGCTTTTATAAAACGGGGTATACTGACTCATCAGGCTGATGAGATAGCTGCTCTTTGGAAGCGTATTTCGGATCCAGGAAAGCAGGCGGAAGGAGTCTTCTTTTTGCCCGGGAAGAACCATATGGCGGATTAGAACTCCCTTTTTCAGCAGCTGAACGGATTTTGTATGCTCTGTAAAAGTTTCAAATACAGGCGGTCCCGCATATTCAATCATTTTCTGCACAGCAGCAGAGGCAACTTTAAAATAGTCCGATGCACCGGAATAGCGGGCGGACAGCTCGGAATCATAATATTTTAAATCGGGCAGCCAGACATCGATATACGGGGACAGAGCCTTGATGGTCTTCTGCGTTTCATATCCACCGCAGTTGTAGACTACCGGGATGGTGAGCTGTTCCTTTACAGCATCCAGTGCATGCAGGATGGAAGGGAGGTACTGGGTGGCGGTAACCAGATTCAGATTGTGTGCACCCTGTGCCTGCAGCTCCAGAAATATTTCGCCAAGACGTCTGTCTGTAATAGGGGCGCCGAAGCCCTCACTGCTGATTTTATAGTTCTGGCAGAAACAGCATCGAAGGGTGCAGCCGGTGAAAAATACAGTTCCGCTTCCGTGAATGCCGCTGATGCAGGGCTCTTCCCAGTGATGCAGGGCGGCTCTGGCAGCCACCGCATGATCCGGGCTTTGGCAGTATCCGGTCTGTACGGAGCGATTTGCTCTGCAGCTTCTGGGACAGAAATTGCAGGACTGATAAGTAAAAGAAGAAAGGTGTTCTATTTCCATATCCTGCCTCCTTATCTAGTAGAATCTAACGAAGAGTATAGCGGAAATAGAGAAGTCTGGCAAGAAAAAACTCTGCCGGAAGTTCAATCCGGCAGAGTAAACAGAAAGAAATGTTAATCCTTGGCCCTGGGCAGAAAATGGTAAAGCTCTTCGTAGGAAGTAATCTCGCTGCCTGATTGGGGGAGCGCCGGAATCAATCCGGTACAGTCCGTGGCAGAGCAGATATCGAGATCCAGCAAGGACTCCTCCTCCAAATCGGAGAAGCGTTCCTGGAAGCTTCCCTGTGTCCGGCCGTCTTTTTGATTTTTTTCCATATCGATTCACCTCACCCTTAGTATGGGAAGAATGAGGCAGAGTATGACAGGAAAATTTTTAAAATCAGTTATTCAGAATCAAGGCCTGGCTCCGGAAGAAAATCATTGATGCAGCGCCAAACGCTTGTCAGTGCGTCAAGAGACATGGCAGCGTTGGCCGGGCTGGTGGAAGGAAGCTTTTCTGCCTCTTTTTTTGTAAGAGGGAGACAATACCGATCATAAAGCTTACCGGCCACGCCGCCGTTGGTGAAGATCCGGGAAATGGGAGCGGCGGCCAGGATGCGGTTCAAATCATTGGGCCGGGCATTTCGGATGGAGCTGTCGCTGGATCCGGTGATGTCACAGCTTTCTATGACATCCCAGACTGCAATTTGATTTCGCAGAAGAAACCCACGCTTTTCTAAAACGGACTGCGGCACCGGTTCTTTCCGCAGAGCGGCCAAAACCGGCCAGAAGCGGTTCCTTGGGTGACCGTAGAAAAACTGAACCTCTCTGGATTTGACAGAAGGGAAGGAGCCGAGAATCAGAATGCGGGATTTGGAATTATAAACCGGTTCAATGGTATGGATTACATGGCTGTTCATAGATTTTCCTCCTTCAAATCTCGTTCAAACTCTGCATCAAAAAATAGATATATTTTTTTCAGTATAACACAAAAAAGGGGGAAAAAAGAAGGCAGATTGTGGACATCAGCGTAAAAAGTGTCTAATTTTGTTTATAACATTTTAATATTTCGGTTCTTGATTTATAGGGAATGTCACACTATAATGGTATAGAATAGAGCGGCTTATATCTATTCAGAATGGAGAACATATATGGACAATAACAACAACCCGAATAATAAGAACGGAAAAAATCCGCGGGGCGGCCAAAGCTATCTGGTTCTTTTTATTACCATGATGTTTACTCTGCTTTGCGTTGGCGGGATGCATTCGTTATGGCAGCAGAGCCGGACGGAACAGGTGCCCTACAGTGAATTTAATCAGATGTTACAGGATGGCGAGGTAGAGTCTGTTGTTGTGAGCGGAAATAAGATTCTGATCACTCCGAAAAAGGATTCCAAGAAATATGCGGGAAGTCAGAGCCGTTATGGCGGACTGATTGGTATTGAATATTATACGGTTCCGATGAATGACCCGGATTTACAGAAAAAACTGGAGTCAGCCGGCGTAGAGCGCTACGAACAGGCCCAGGCAGATGCTTCGGATCTTTTAATTGCCTTTCTCCTTCAGTGGGTACTGCCCATTGGACTGATGGTCGTGCTTTTGAATTTTATGATGAAGCGCATGGGCGGCGGAGGCGGCATCATGGGAGTCGGCAAGAGCAACGCCAAGGTTTATGTACAAAGAGAAACGGGAGTAACCTTTAAGGATGTGGCCGGAGAAGATGAGGCCAAGGAATCCCTGACAGAGATTGTGGATTTCCTTCATAATCCGGGAAAATACACGAAAATCGGCGCCAAGCTGCCGAAGGGAGCTCTTCTGGTGGGACCTCCCGGAACGGGAAAAACCCTTCTGGCAAAGGCCGTAGCCGGCGAAGCCAAGGTTCCGTTTTATTCCCTGTCCGGTTCGGACTTTGTGGAGATGTTTGTCGGCGTGGGTGCATCCCGTGTCCGTGATTTGTTTAAGCAGGCCCAGCAGTCGGCTCCGTGCATCATCTTTATTGATGAGGTGGATGCCATCGGTAAAAGCCGCGATTCCCGCCTGGGCGGAAACGATGAGAGAGAGCAGACTTTAAATCAGCTGCTTTCCGAGATGGATGGCTTCGATTCCTCCAAGGGCCTTTTAGTTATGGCAGCTACCAACCGTCCGGAGATTCTGGATCCGGCGCTTCTGCGTCCGGGCCGTTTTGACCGCCGTGTCATTGTGGATAAACCGGATTTAAAGGGACGAATCGAGATTTTAAAGGTGCATTCCAAGGACGTAAAGCTGGATGAAACCGTGAATTTCGAGGAGATTGCGCTGGCAACCTCCGGTGCTGTGGGTGCGGATTTGGCGAATATGATGAATGAGGCAGCGATTACTGCCGTCAAAAAAGGAAGAAATGCCGTTTCCCAGAAGGATCTGTTCGAGGCTGTGGAGCTGGTATTGGTCGGCAAGGAGAAAAAGGATCGTATTTTAAGCAAAGAAGAGCGGAGAATCGTATCCTATCACGAGGTGGGCCATGCTCTGGTCAGCGCCCTGCAGAAGGATGCAGAGCCGGTACAGAAGATTACCATTGTTCCCAGAACCATGGGCGCACTGGGCTATGTGATGCAGGTGCCGGAGGAGGAAAAATACTTAAATACCGAAAAGGAAATCCGCGCCATGCTGGTGGGCTATCTGGCCGGACGTGCAGCGGAGGAGCTGGTATTTGATACGGTAACTACCGGCGCATCCAATGATATTGAGAATGCAACCCGGATTGCCCGGGCCATGATTACTCAATACGGTATGTCCAAGAAATTCGGCTTAATGGGATTGGAATCAAGAGAGAATCAGTATTTAAACGGCCGCACGGTATTGAACTGCAGCGACGTAACAGCGGCTGATATTGATCAGGAGGTTATGAAGATTCTGAAGGAATCCTATGAGGAGGCAAAGCGTCTGCTTTCCGAAAACCGGGATGCGCTGGATCAGATTGCCGAGTTCCTGATTGAGAAGGAGACCATCACCGGTAAGGAATTTATGGAGATATTCCGCAGAGTAAAAGGGATTCCGGAGCCGGAGGAAAACGCATCCGAAGGGGACAGCAGAGTGGTGGAAGTAAAGAAACCCTCAGATGCAGGAATAACCGGAGATGCAGCAGAGGAAAAGTCGGAAGCAATACCGGTGGAAATGCTGCGGGAAACGTCAGGAGAAGCTGCCGGAGAGGAAATGCCATCAGAATCCTGCCAGATTGAACCGGAGCGGGCCGATGCAGATGAGATTCCTTCATCTGAGCCAAAAGCTGAATCTGAAGAAATGAAAGAGAAGCTGTAAGAAGCTACAAGGGCGAAAGCCCTCAGACAGAATTTCTGAAACAGATACTCTGAGAACATAAACAGATACAAAGAGAATATAGAAAAGGCAATATAGAAAATGAAAAAACGAGAGGAAATCCCGCAACGGCTTTCCTCTCGTTTTTTATTTGCTGTCTTCCATTCTGATACGGTTGTCCATATATCAGAAAGATTTGCGGCTCAAAAAATTTCTGATCCTGTGGAAAGGATTAATGATACAGCCGGTTATTTTCGTAAACCGGTTCTGAGGTCAGTCCGACACCCAGCTTTTTAAAGGTTTTAATATCCACCTCTGAAAGCATGACAGAGGTATGCACCTGGCAGTCCTTTAATTTGGCCAGCTGCTCCAGCGCGATCTGCGCGTTTTTATCTGTAGCGGCACACATGGAAAGAGCAATCAAAACCTCATCTGTATGGAGACGCGGATTCTTGCTTCCCAGGTAATTGACTTTCAGCTTCTGGATAGGCTCAATGGCACTCGGAGAGATCAGGTGCGTGTCGTGCGGGATATTTCCCAGAACCTTTACTGCATTTAAGAGCAATGCGGCAGAGGCACCCAGCAGGTTGGAGGTCTTTCCTGTCTCAATAGTGCCGTCGGGAAGCTCGATAGCTGCAGCCGGTCCCTTCTTTTCTTCAGCGGTAGCCAATGCAGCCGGAACTACACGGCGCATCTCCGGGTTGATCTTAGCCTGCTTCATCAGAAGCTCCAGCTTATAAACCTCGTCCCGGCCGGTTTCTTCTTTGGCTACCCGGTTTAATGCCTGGTAATATCGGCGGATGATCTCCTGTTTGGAAGCTTCACAGCAGGCTTCATCGTCAATGATACATTTGCCGGCCATATTAACACCCATATCAGTGGGGGATTTGTACGGGTTCTCGCCGTAGATTCCCTCAAAGATGGCGCTGAGCACCGGGAAAATTTCGATATCGCGGTTGTAGTTTACCGTAGTTTCCCCGTAAGCCTCCAGATGGAACGGGTCGATCATGTTAACATCATTCAGATCCGCAGTGGCTGCCTCATAGGCTAAATTCACCAGGTGCTTCAGCGGAATATTCCAGATGGGGAAGGTCTCAAATTTGGCATATCCGGCCTTGATTCCGCGTTTATTCTCATGATACAGCTGAGAAAGGCAGGTAGCCATTTTTCCGCTTCCCGGTCCCGGTGCGGTCACGATAACCAGAGGCTTGGACGTTTCGATATAATCATTTTTGCCATAACCTTCGTCGCTGACAATCAACGGCACATTACCCGGGTATCCCTCAATTGTGTAATGACGGTAGACCCGAATTCCCATGTGCTCCAGCTTCCTCTTAAAGACTTCGGCGCTGGCCTGTCCGGAATAGTGGGTAATTACAACGCTTCCCACATACAGGCCCTTTTCGGTAAAGGACTGGATGAGGCGGAGAACATCCACGTCATAGGTAATGCCCAGATCAGAACGGATCTTATTCTTTTCAATATCGGTCGCACTGATTGCAATTACGATCTCAGCCTGATCGGCCAGCTGCAGAAGCATTCGGAGCTTACTGTCCGGGGCGAAGCCGGGCAGAACACGGGAGGCGTGGTAGTCATCAAACAGCTTTCCGCCGAATTCCAGATAGAGCTTATCTCCGAACTGATTAATCCGGTCCCGGATATGATCCGACTGCATCTTAAGATACTTGTTGTTGTCAAATCCAATTCTCATTGCGTTCCATCCTTATCTATATGTAATATTTAGTAAAACACAAAAAACCTCTACTATTATCCTACAAAAAAAGAGATTTGAGTAGGGGGAAAATGAAAAAATGTAAAAAAAATTTGAATACTTTCCCATTTCATCCGGCGGGGAATATTTTTAGACGTGATTTTTCTCCTAAAACCTACAAAAAATATTTTGATTTGTGGTATAATATCGCCAGATATTATACCTGCGCATGCCGGTTTCTGCGTGAGCAGAAATCCGGGCGCTGAAATCCATCGGAGATACTGTGTCCGAAGGACATAGTATAATATCGCCAGATATTATACCTGCGCATGCCGGTTTCTGCGTGAGCAGAAATCCGGGCGCAGAAATCCGTCGGAGATATTATGTCCGACGGACATGATATCATATCGCCAGATATGATACCTGCTTTGAGCATTTGATACCAGAAAGGAATCCGGTTTAGTATGAGATATATCAGCTATTTGAAAACCCCATGCTGTACCCTGCTTCTGGCCGAAGAAGGAGGTGCCCTGACGGAGGTCTCTTTTGTGGGACGTTCGGACACAGGCTTTACTGCGGGGCGGAGGGAGGAAGAACGGGAGGAGGAAACACCGCTTCTTAAGGAAGCAAAGCGCCAGCTGAACGAATATTTTGCGGGAACCCGCACGGAATTCGATCTTCTGCTGTCCATGCGAGGCACGCCTTTTCAGAAACGGGTCTGGAGTGAGCTTTCCAAAATTCCCTACGGTGAGACCGTGACGTATGGAGAGATTGCTGCCCGGATCGGAAATCCGAAGGCAGGCCGTGCGGTGGGCATGGCCAACCATCATAATCCGGTCGCCATTATTGTTCCCTGTCACCGTGTGATTGGGGCTGGGGGAAAGCTGGTAGGCTACGGCGGAGGACTGGATTTAAAAGTACAGCTTCTTTCGTTTGAGCGGGAAACGGCTGTAAAAAGAAAAAAAGAAAACAGAGAAAATGAATGATGAAAAAATGGCTTTTCCTTATTTTAACAGTCAGCCTGCTGTCCGGGTGCACGAGATACAATCCTGAAATCAAAGAGGAACGGAGGCCCGTGGAAACAGAGGAAAACAGGGCGGCAGCGCTTCAAATGAAAGTGACATTTCAATTCCCTTTTTCTCCGGCAGAATTTCTGCTGGCCCGACTGGATCAGACGCTTTCCCAGAGAAAGGATCTCATAAAAGTAACGGATGAAGCGGGAACCCGGTTTATTGCCCGGAGTCCGGTGAAGGTCAGGGGAATCTATGTATCGGCCCATGTGGCCGGAACCCCGGCGTTTATGGAACCGATTATTTCCCAGATTGACAAAACAGAGCTGAATGCGGTAGTGATTGATTTTAAAACGGATGAAGGCTATATTGCTTCCCAGGTGGATTCTCCTGCTTTTCAGGAAATCCACGCGTGCCGGGATTATATTCCGGATATGACTTCTCTGATGGAAACACTGAAAGCACATGATATTTATACCATTGCCCGGGTTGTGGCCTTTAAGGATCCTTATCTGGCAGAACAGAAGCCGGAATGGAGCCTGAAACGAAGGGATGGAAGTATTTACCGGGATAAAAAAGGGCTGGCCTGGGTGAATCCTTATAAAACAGAGGTCTGGGACTATCTGATAGAAGCCGGTGCACAGGCAGCGGCAGCCGGTTTTGATGAGGTGCAGTTTGACTATATTCGTTTCGCTACAGACTCCACCATGCGGGAGGTTGTGTTCGATGAAGCGGATACCCGGGGAAGAAGCAAAACCGATGTGGTGACGGAATTTACGGAGTATGCTTATAAGAAGCTGGCTCCCCTTGGAATTTTTGTTTCTGCCGATGTATTCGGCGCTATTATCGGAAGCGAGGCAGATGCTTCGGCAGTAGGGCAGATTTATGGGGAGATGTCACGCCACATGGATTATATTTGCCCCATGATTTACCCATCCCATTATGGAGACGGGAATTTTGGCCTGGATCACCCGGATCTTCATCCTTATGAAACCATACTGGGGGCTTTGACTAAATCCGCAGAGGAATTAAATGCCTATGAATCAGGAGAAATCCGTGCCGCTGTGCGTCCCTGGCTTCAGGATTTCACAGCCAGCTATTTAAAGCATTATCAAAAGTACGGAGACGAAGAGCTGCGCGAGCAGATACAGGCTGTCTATGATGCAGGCTATGAGGAATGGATCCTCTGGAACGCAGCCAACCATTATCATTACGGAGGTCTTTTAGATGAATCGGATACCGAAGCCGGGGGAGCAGTACCGGCACTTCAAGAATAAATTATACCAGATTATAGCAGTGGCAACCCACTCTGAAACCGGGGAGCAGATGGTGGTCTATCAGGCTCTGTACGGAGACTTCGGGATTTGGGTCCGTCCGCTTTCCATGTTTTTAGAGCCAGTGGATCGAAAGAAGTATCCGGATGCGGCGCAGGAATACCGCTTTGAACTTGTAAAACCGGAGGAAGACGAGCTGGAGGTTTTTGATTTGGAAGAGACTCAGGCCAAAGAGGAAGCTTTGCTGCATCCTCTTCTTTCCGATTTCCTGGATACGGATTCTTATGAGGAACGCCTGGCCATCCTTCAGAAGATGAAGGGAAAGGTGGGGCAGCGTGAGGTGGACAGTCTCTGTTTCTGTCTGGATGTACAGCCGGGAAATGGGGAAATAGAGGAACAGTTAGACGTTTTAAAGCAGTATCTGAAAATGCAGCAGAGATATGATGCATCCCGGCTGCGCCGGAGTTGATACCATGTTTCAGATTGAGGAAGAATTAAAAAAACTGCCGGCCCAGCCGGGAGTTTATATTATGCATGATGCCAGGGATGAGATCATTTATGTGGGAAAGGCTATTAGTCTGAAAAACCGGGTCCGCCAGTATTTTCAGAGCAGCCGCAATAAAACGGCAAAGATTGAACAGATGGTATCCCGCATTGCCAGATTCGAATATATTGTAACGGATTCCGAGCTGGAGGCTCTGGTTTTAGAGTGCAACCTGATTAAGGAGCATCGCCCCCGCTACAATACGATGCTGAAGGATGATAAAACCTACCCCTATATCAAGGTGACGGTGTCAGAAGATTATCCGCGGATTCTGTTTTCCAGACAGATGAAGAAGGACAAAAATAAATATTTCGGGCCTTTTACCAGTGCTGGAGCGGTGAAGGATACCATTGATATGATTCATAAAATCTATCAAATCCGGACTTGCAGCCGAAAGCTTCCCCAGGACATCGGGAAGGATCGGCCCTGCCTTTATTATCATATTCACCAGTGCAATGCCCCCTGCCAGGGGTATATTTCGAAGGAGGAATACCAGCAGTCCGTGAGGCAGGCTCTGGATTTTTTAAACGGAAAGTATGAGCCGGTCATGAAGTATCTGGAGGATAAGATGCTTGGGGCTTCGGCTGCCATGGAATTTGAGAAGGCCATTGAATACCGAGAGCTTTTAAACAGTGTACGCAAGGTGGCCCAGAAGCAGAAAATAACAAGCCAGAGTATGGATGATCGCGATATTATTGCCATGGCAAAGGATGAGAGGGATGCCGTGGTCCAGGTATTTTTTGTCCGGGACGGGCGTCTCATCGGGCGGGAGCATTTTCACTTAAATATTTCTTCTGCGGAAGAGGACGGTCAGATTCTGAACAGCTTCGTGAAGCAGTTTTATGCCGGAACGCCCTTTATTCCTCATGAAATTTGGGTGCAGGAGGCGCTGGAGGACAAAGAGGTGATCGAACGGTTCCTGACCGCCAGACGGGGACAGCGGGTGAAGCTGGTGGTTCCGAAAAAGGGCCAGAAGGAGCAGCTGGTGGAGCTGGCAGAAAAAAATGCCAGGATGGTGCTGTCTCAGGATAAGGAGAAAATTAAGAGAGAGGAGCTTCGCACTATCGGCGCCATGAATCAGATTGGCGAATGGATTGGCCTTTCCGGGGTCAGGCGGATTGAGGCCTATGATATTTCCAATATCAGCGGGTTTGAATCCGTGGGCTCTATGATTGTCTATGAGGATGGAAGGCCCAAACGGAATGATTACCGGAAATTCCGCATCCGAACCGTGCAGGGCCCCAATGATTATGCCTCCATGCGGGAGGTGCTGCTCCGGCGGTTTTCCCATGGAATCGAAGAGGCAAAGAAGCTTAAATCAGAGGGCGGAGATCTTTCGCTTGGAAGCTTTACCCGTTTTCCGGATCTGCTTATGATGGATGGCGGCCGGGGGCAGGTGAATATTGCTCTGGAAGTATTGAGGGAGCTGCAGATTGACATTCCGGTCTGCGGCATGGTAAAGGATGATAACCACCGGACGAGAGGGCTTTACTATCAGAATGTGGAGATTCCCATTGATCGCCATTCGGAGGGGTTTAAGTTGATTACCAGAATTCAGGACGAGGCTCACCGCTTTGCCATCGAATACCACAGAAGCTTAAGAAGCAGGGAACAGGTGCGGTCTGTGCTGGATGATATAAAAGGCATCGGTCCGGCCCGAAGAAAGGCGCTGATGCGGACCTTCAAATCCATTGAGGCGATTCGGGATGCCGATGTGGAGGAGCTGGCCAAGGCACCGCAGATGAACCGTGCCTCGGCGGAGGCGGTATATGCTTTTTTCCGGGGTGAGAAGCCCGGGGATGACAATACGGAAAAGTTGTGATAGGATAGAGAGAAAAGGTACGTCGCATAATAAGGAGAAGAATTGCTATGAATGGAGTTACAATTACGGAATTGATCGACAAGCTGGGACTTCGGAACATGACACCGGAGCTGGATACAGAGCATATTTATCTGGTCCATGCGGATGTAAACCGTCCGGCGCTGCAGCTGACCGGATTTTTTGATCATTTTGATAAGGAACGCGTACAGATTATCGGATATGTAGAGCATGCCTATCTGGAAACGCTGACACCGGAGCGCCACTGTGAGGTTTATGAGGCCCTTATTTCCAGCAAAATTCCCTGTCTGCTTTACAGCCGGGGGATGACACCGGAGGAGAGTGTGCTGGAACTGTGCTGCCATTATGGGGTTCCGTGCATGGTATCGGAAAAGACTACCTCGGATCTGATGGCTGAGGTGATCCGCTGGCTCAATGTTAAGCTGGCTCCGATGATCAGTATTCACGGCGTACTGGTGGACGTATTCGGTGAGGGCGTTCTGATCATGGGCGAGAGCGGTATCGGCAAGAGCGAGGCAGCTCTGGAGTTAATTAAGCGCGGTCACCGTCTGGTAAGCGATGACGTGGTGGAGATCCGCCGTGTCAGCGATGAGACTTTGATCGGTTCTGCGCCGGATATTACGAGACATTTTATTGAGCTTCGCGGCATAGGAATTATTGACGTCAAAACGCTGTTCGGAGTGGAGAGCGTAAAGGATACACAGAGCATTGACATGGTGATCAAGCTGGAAGAGTGGGATCGGGAGAAGGAATACGATCGTCTCGGTATGGAGGATCAGTACACAGAATTTCTGGGAAATAAGGTGGTATGCCATTCTATTCCCATCCGCCCGGGCCGGAATCTGGCGATTATCGTAGAGTCGGCAGCCGTTAACTACAGACAGAAAAAGATGGGCTACAATGCAGCCAAAGAGCTTTACAACCGTGTACAGGCTAATCTGGCAAAGCACAGATAATACGGATAGGAAGGCTTTGAAACCGGCCGGAGGACCGGAGAATAGAAGGAAAACAGGCAGGGCAGACTATGAGCGATTTTTTTGAAAAACTGTGCCTGGCAGCAGGCAGCAGCCAGATAAAAAGAGAGGAACCCATGGCAAAGCACACCACCTTTCGTACCGGCGGACCGGCAGAGTATTTTGTCTCACCGGCCGGAGAGGCAGAGCTTTTACAAATCATAAGCCTCTGCCGGATGGAGAAAGTGCCGTACTATATCCTGGGTAATGGAAGCAATCTTCTGGTGAGTGATGCCGGATACCGGGGTGTTATGATCTGGATGGGAGAGGCATTTTCCAAAATCGAGAGAATCGGCGGAGAAAACGGGAACCTCCGGTATTACCGGGCCGGAGCCGGGGCTCTTTTGTCCAGAATTGCGAAGAAAGTATCAGAGGATTCCATGACCGGTTTTGAATTTGCAGCCGGTATTCCCGGTACCCTGGGCGGCGCTGTGGTGATGAATGCCGGAGCATACGGCGGAGAGATAAAGGATATTCTTCAGTCTGTCCGGATTCTGGATCCGGACGGCCTGATTCGGGAGCTGCCGGCAGAAGAGCTGGATCTTGGCTACCGTCACAGCTGTATTCCGGAACGGGGATATATTGTGCTTTCCGCAGTATTTGCCTTAAAAAGCGGAGAGAAGGAAGACATTCAGGCCATGATGGAGGACCTGGCAGGCAGGCGGCGTGAGAAGCAGCCATTAGAATACCCCAGTGCAGGAAGCACCTTTAAGCGTCCGGCCGGTTATTTTGCCGGAAAACTGATTGAAGACGCCGGTCTGCGAGGATACCGGGTGGGAGGCGCCCAGGTTTCGGAAAAGCACTGCGGCTTTGTCATTAACCGGGATCATGCTGCAGCGCAGGATATCCGGATTCTGTGCGAAGAGGTGCAGAAAAAGGTAAAAGAAAGCTTTGGTGTGGATTTGGAGACGGAAATCCGCATGCTGGGCTGGGAAGAATAACAAAAGAAGACCGGAGGAAGAAAACATGCGGCTTGTGATTGTAACCGGGATGTCGGGAGCAGGAAAGACGGCGGCATTAAAGATGCTGGAGGATATGGGCTTTTACTGTGTGGATAATCTGCCGATTCCGCTGGTGGGAAAATTCGGCGAGCTGACGGAGAGCAGTGATGATATTCACAATGCAGCCCTGGGGATTGATGTGCGCAGCGGCGATGAGCTGTCTCAGCTGGAGGATACCCTGCGGGAATGGGATGAGAGAAGCTTTCCCTATGAAATTCTGTTTTTGGATGCCGGCGATCCGGTTTTGATTAAGCGGTATAAGGAGACACGAAGGACCCATCCGCTGGCCGGACGGGAACGCCTGGATCGGGGGATTGCGAAGGAGAGAGAAAAGCTGGCTTTTTTGAAAAAAAGAGCTGATTATATTTTGGATACCAGCAGCCTTCTGACCAGAGAGCTGAAGGCGGAGCTGGAGCGGATCTTTTTGGGGCAGGAGGGATTTTCCAACCTTTTTGTCACGATTTTGAGCTTTGGCTTCAAATACGGGATTCCGTCGGATGCGGATCTGGTATTTGATGTGCGTTTTCTTCCGAATCCTTACTATAATGAAGAGCTGCGCTACCATACGGGAAATGAGGCGGCAGTGCAGGAATTTGTCAAGCAGGGCGGTACGGCGGAAATTTTTCTGGAGAAGCTTCATGGAATGATTGATTTTCTTCTGCCGTATTATGTACAGGAAGGAAAGAACCAGCTGGTGATTGCCATTGGCTGCACCGGCGGAAAACACCGTTCGGTCACCATTGCCAATCTTCTGTATGAGAAGTTTTCAGATCGGAGAGATATCGGCCTGAAAATAGAGCACAGAGATATTGAGAACGACAGCAAGGTGAAACGATAAAGCTGATTTGCCGGAATGATACAGTATCAGAAGGCTTTTTTGCCGGACCGGTGAAGATACGGCAAAAGGCGCTAGAGAGAAAGGGACAGGGTGGTAAGATGTCATTTTCTTCCCGGGTAAAAGAGGAATTGTCACGGCAGATGAGCACGGCCAGACACTGCCAGATTGCAGAGCTTGCCGCTATCATAAGCCTCTGCGGCCGTGTCCATATTGATGAGGAGGAGCATTACAGCATCCGGATCCACACGGAAAATGTGGCGGTTGCGAGAAAATACTTTACTTTACTGAAAAAAGCATTTAATATAGGAGCTGATATTTCGATTCGGCGCAATGCATTTTTGAAAAAGAACCGTACCTATACGGTGATGGTGAGAGAGCATGAGGATGCGGTCCGGGTGCTGGAGGCTGCCAAGCTTCTGGACGAGCATGGAGAGGTGGGAGAGAATCTGTCCGTGGTCCGAAACCTTGTGATTCAGAATCCCTGCTGCCGCAGGGCGTTTATCAGAGGAGCGTTTCTGGCTTCCGGTTCCTTAAGCGATCCGGAAAAATTCTATCACTTTGAGATTGTCTGCGCCTCCATGGAGAAGGCAAAACAGATACAGGAGGTCATTGCAACTTTTTCGATTGATGCAAAAATAGTTGTCAGAAAGAAGTATTATGTGGTATATATAAAAGAAGGAAGCCAGATTGTGGAGATCCTGGGAGTGATGGAAGCGCAGCTTGCTTTGATGGATCTGGAGAATATCCGGATCTTGAAGGAGATGAGAAACAGTGTAAACCGGCAGGTGAACTGTGAGACAGCAAACATCAACAAGACCGTTTCAGCAGCGGTAAAGCAGCTGGGGGATATCACGTATATCCGGGATACGGTGGGGCTTGATTATCTGCCGGAAGCATTGGCAGAGATAGCACAAATCAGGCTGGAGAAGCCGGATGCGACGTTGAAGGAGCTGGGTGAGAGCCTGAGTCCGCCGGTAGGAAAGTCCGGTGTGAACCATCGGCTTAGAAAGATCAGTACGATCGCGGAGAATCTCCGGGAGGAGAGGGAACGGTAGCGCGGATGCGTATGTTCTTTTGAAAGATGAGGAGGATATTATGACAAGTAAGAAAATTAAGATTGAGCTTGCTTCGGGCCTGGAGGCCAGACCGGCGGCCATGCTGGTTCAGGTCGCCAGTCAGTACGAAAGCAGCATCTATGTGGAAAGCGAGGCCAAGCGCGTCAACGCAAAGAGCATCATGGGAATGATGACATTGGAGCTGGCAGAAGGCGAGAGCGTCAATGTGACTGCAGACGGTGCGGATGAAGAAAAGGCAATTGAAGGAATAGAGAAATATTTAAGCAACAATTAGTGAGGAACATTCCGGGCTGCTGCAAAATCAATTGCAGCAGCCCTTCATTTAGGCAAGAAAGAGGAGATAGAGTGGCGTTTACACACCTGCATGTGCATACGGAATACAGCCTTCTGGATGCATCCAGTAAGATAAAGGAGCTGACTGCCCGGGCAAAAGAGCTTGGCATGGACAGTCTGGCCATCACGGATCACGGCGTTATGTATGGCGTGATTGATTTTTACCGTGCAGCCAGAGAAAACGGCATTAAGCCCATCATTGGCTGTGAGATATACGTTTCCCCGGGCTCCCGGTTCGACCGGGAGACAGTAAGCGGCGAAGATCGGTATTACCATCTGATTCTTCTGGCCGAGAATAATAAAGGGTATGAAAACCTGATGAAGATTGTTTCCAAGGGCTTTGTAGAGGGCTTTTACTATAAGCCCAGGGTGGATTATGAGGTGCTGCGCACCTACAGCGAGGGAATTATTTCCTTAAGCGCCTGCCTGGGAGGTGAGGTGCAGCGGTATTTGACCCGGGGAATGTATGAGGAGGCCTGCAGGGCCGCGCAGCGGTATCAGGATATTTTCGGTGAAGGGAATTTCTTTTTGGAGCTTCAGGATCACGGTATCCCGGCCCAGCGTACGGTCAATCAGGGGCTGCTGCGGATGAGCCAGGAGCTTTCCATGCCCCTGGTGGCTACCAATGACTGCCATTATATTTATAAAGAGGATATGGAGTCCCATGACATTCTTTTATGCATCCAGACCGGCAAGAAGGTAACGGATCAGAACCGGATGCGCTATGAGGGCGGCCAATATTATTTGAAATCCGAGGAGGAGATGCGGGCGCTTTTTCCCTATGCGGCGGAGGCTCTGGATAATACCCACAAAATCGCGGAGCGCTGCAATGTGGAGATCGAATTCGGCGTGACAAAGCTGCCGCAGTTTGATGTGCCGGACGGTTATACCTCCTGGGAATATTTGAATAAGCTCTGTTTGGAGGGCTTTGAAAAGCGGTATCCGGATGATGACGGAAGCTTAAAGGAACGGCTTCACTATGAGCTGGATGTCATTCATTCCATGGGTTATGTGGATTATTTCCTGATCGTGTGGGATTTCATCCATTTCGCAAGATCCCATGATATTATGGTGGGACCAGGGCGCGGCTCGGCGGCCGGAAGCATTGTTTCCTACAGTCTGGGAATTACCGACATTGATCCGGTGCGCTATCAGCTGCTGTTTGAGCGTTTCCTGAATCCGGAACGTGTTTCCATGCCGGATATTGATATTGACTTCTGCTTCGAACGCAGGCAGGAGGTCATTGATTATGTGGTGCGCAAATACGGCAAGGATCGGGTGGTGCAGATTGTCACCTTCGGTACCCTGGCGGCAAAGGGTGTAGTCCGCGACGTGGGACGGGTGCTGGATATGCCTTATGCCAAGTGCGATTCGATTGCCAAGATGATTCCCGGCGATTTGGGAATGACTCTGGATAAGGCTTTAAAGGCCAGCCCGGATCTGCGGAATGCTTATGAAAATGATGATGAAGTAAAATATTTAATCGACATGAGCAAAAGGCTGGAGGGTCTTCCGCGCCATACCTCCATGCATGCGGCGGGCGTTGTGATCAGCCGTACTTCCGTCGATGAATATGTACCTCTTTCCCGGGCGGCCGACGGTTCCATTACCACCCAGTTTACCATGACAACACTGGAGGAACTGGGCCTTTTAAAAATGGATTTCCTGGGCCTTCGTACCCTGACGGTGATTCAGAATGCGGTCCGGCTGGCGGAGCGGACCAACGGGATTACCATTGATTTAAACAAAATTGATTATAATGACAGGCTGGTGCTGGAATCCATCGGAACCGGAAAAAATGACGGTGTTTTCCAGCTGGAAAGCTCGGGAATGAAGAGCTTTATGAAGGAGCTGAAACCGGAAAATCTGGAGGATATCATTGCCGGAATTTCTCTGTACCGTCCGGGGCCCATGGATTTCATTCCCAGGTATTTAAAGGGAAAGAATGATCGGAAGTCTATTTCCTATGAGTGTCCGCAGCTGGAGCCGATTCTGGCGCCCACCTATGGCTGTATCGTATATCAGGAGCAGGTTATGCAGATCGTCCGGGATCTGGCGGGTTATACGCTGGGACGAAGCGATCTGGTGCGCCGTGCCATGTCCAAGAAAAAGGGATCCGTCATGGAAAAGGAACGCCAGAACTTCGTTTACGGAAATGAAGCGGAAGGCGTAAAGGGCTGTATTGCCAACGGAATTGATGAAAAGACGGCCAATCATATTTATGATGAGATGATCGACTTCGCCAAGTATGCCTTTAATAAGTCCCATGCGGCAGCCTATGCCGTGGTGTCTTATCAGACCGCCTATCTGAAATATTACTATCCGGTGGAGTTCATGGCTGCCCTTATGACCTCAGTGAAGGACAATGTGGGCAAGGTGTCGGAATATATTATGAGCTGCCGGCAGATGGGGATGAAAATCGTGCCTCCGGATATTAATGAGGGAGAGAGCGGATTTTCCGTATCCGACGGGGCTATCCGCTACGGACTGTCGGCTATCAAGAGCATCAGCCAGTCGGTGGTGGATGAAATTGTAAAAGAGAGAGAGGCGAGAGGCCGGTTTGCTTCTCTGGAGGATTTTGTGGACCGGATGAGCAATCGGGAGGTGAATAAGAGGACTCTGGAAAGCTTTATCAAATCCGGCGCCATGGACAGTATGCCGGGAACGAGAAAGCAGAAATTCCTCGTATCGGCTCAGCTTCTGGATCAGAAAAACAAGGAAAAGCGGACCTCCATGGAAGGGCAGATGTCTCTGTTTGATTTTGTGGCAGAGGAAGAAAAACAGAGCTTTCAGATTCAGTTCCCCAATGTGGGAGAGTACACGAAGGAAGAGCTTCTGGCCTTTGAAAAGGAGATGCTGGGCGTCTACATCAGCGGTCATCCCATGGAAGCCTATATCGGCCTCTGGGAGAAAAATGTCACAGCCAAAACTTCGGATTTTACTGTGGATGAGGAAACCGGAGAGGCGGGAGTCAGAGACGGCGCCTATGTGACCATCGGCGGGATGATTACGGCTAAGACCGTAAAGACGACCCGGAATAATAAAATGATGGCTTTTGTCACAATCGAGGATCTGGCCGGCAGCGTGGAGGTGCTGGTATTTCCCAAGGATTATGAGAAGCGGAGGGAAAGCCTGATCCAGGATGAAAAGGTCTTCGTCCGGGGGCGGGTTTCCATCGGTGATGATCCGGTGGGAAAACTCATCTGCGAGCAGGTAATTCCGTTTGCGGATGTGCCGAGGGAGCTCTGGCTCCAGTATCCGGATAAGGACGCTTATTTCTCAGATGAGACAGCCCTTCTGGATATCCTGCGCATGCGGGAGGGAAACGATTCGGTGGTGATTTATCTGGGACGGGAGAGGGCCAAAAAGGTTCTTCCGAGAAACTGGAATGTAAAAGCAGAGGGAGAGCTCCTGGAGGTGCTTCGGGACCGTCTGGGTGAGAAAAATGTAAGGGTCGTGGATAAAAGTATCGGTAGCTTGGGAAAGGCCTGAGGGAGTCTCTGATTCTCCATTTTCCGGCTTATAGCACAATTGCACGAAAAAGAGGGAAAAACAGCGGAAAAGATTGGTATCGTCACACCGCCTTCCAGTTAAAATTATGTCAAAAACCTCTTGAAAAGAGGTGGGAAATGCATTAGAATATATGAGATTCAAAGAGATCTTGGAAAACTTCCAAGGGGGAACGTCAATAAACAGCTTGAGTTACCAGATTTGTTGATAGATAGGTGAGACGGAGGAGTATACTATGGCAAAAGAGGTAAAGACAATCGGTGTATTAACCAGCGGCGGCGATGCGCCCGGAATGAATGCAGCTATCCGTGCAGTAGTCAGAACCGCCCTCAATAAAGGTTTGAAGGTTAAGGGAATCATGCGTGGCTATGCGGGGCTTCTTCAGGAAGAGATCATAGATATGGACGGAAAGAGCGTTGCGGATATTATCGGCCGCGGAGGTACGATTCTTTACACTGCAAGATGTCCTGAATTTACAACGCCTGAAGGCCAGAAGCTGGGCGCAGAGGTCTGCCGCAAGCATGGCATTGACGGTCTGGTAGTTATTGGAGGCGACGGTTCCTACCGCGGCGCCGGAAAGCTTTCTGCTCTGGGTGTCAACACGGTAGGCGTTCCGGGAACCATTGACCTGGATATTGCCTGTACAGATTACACCATTGGTTTCGACACAGCGATCAATACAGCTATGGAGGCCATTGATAAAGTACGTGATACCTCCACCTCCCACGAGCGCTGCAGTATCATCGAGGTAATGGGACGTCATGCCGGTTATATTGCTCTCTGGTGCGGTATCGCAAACGGCGCAGAGGATATTCTTCTGCCGGAGCGCTATGACGGGAACGAGCAGATCCTGATTAACCGAATTATCGAGAACCGGAAGCGCGGCAAGAAGCACCATATCATTATCAACGCCGAGGGTATCGGACATTCCGCTTCTATGGCAAGAAGAATTGAGGCTGCCACCGGTCTGGAGACAAGAGCTACTATCTTAGGCTACATGCAGCGAGGCGGAGCCCCTACCTGTAAGGATAGAGTATATGCTTCCATTATGGGAGCCAAGGCAGTTGAGGTTCTCCACGAGGGAAGAACCAATCGTGCCATTGCTTACAAGCACGGCGAATTCATGGATTTTGACATCCAGGAAGCGCTGAACATGAAGAAGGATATTCCGGAGGATCAGTTCGATATCAGCAAGATGCTGGTTCGATAATGGAGAACCGGAGTTCTGACGGAAAATCGGATATAGGAAAGAAAAGGCATGCTGCTTTTGGCAGAATGCCTTTTCCAGTCTAAGCCCCGGAACGGGGCGGGGAGAATGCATGGAACAGAACCAGAATACAGAAAACATGGTGCTTTGCGGCGCCAACTCCTATGTGGAGAAATATTATTTAAACGATCGTTTTTCCGGACTTCCGGAAAGTATCAAGGAAGAGCTTCAGATCCTCTGCGTCCTTTTTACAGAGGATATCGGCGGTGTGCTGATTCTGGAATTCACACCGGAGGGCGAGCTTTTATTCCGGGTGGAGGCAGAGGAAAATGACTATCTGTTTGACGAGATTGGAAGCGCTTTAAAAATTAAACAGTATCAGAACGAGAAGCGGGAGCTTTTAGAGTCCCTGGAGCTGTATTATAAGGTATTTATCCTGGGGATGGAGGCAGGAGCGCTGTTCGATGAGGAGCAGATGGCCCGGTATGAGGAAGAAGAGTAGAGGCAGGAGCATAGAATGAAACTGACAATAGGAAGTGTCCAGTTGGACAATAACGTGGTTCTGGCTCCCATGGCCGGCGTTACGGATCTGCCCTTCCGTCTTTTGTGCAAGGAGCAGGGCTGCGGCCTGATGTGTACGGAGATGGTAAGCGCCAAAGCGCTGCTCTATAAAAACAGGAATACAAAGCCGATTTTGGAAACAAGAGAAGAGGAGCGCCCCATTGCGGTACAGCTGTTTGGTTCGGATCCGGATATTATGAGCGAAATGGCGCTGCAGTTAGAGGAAGGTCCGTACGCGGTGATAGATGTCAATATGGGCTGTCCGGTGCCGAAAATCGTAAATAACGGAGAGGGATCGGCTCTGATGAAAAATCCAAAGCTGGCGGAATCCATTCTGACGGCCATGGTAAAAAAGCTTCATAAGCCGGTAACCGTGAAATTCCGTAAGGGTTTCACAGAAGAGACTGCCAATGCCGTAGAGTTTGCAAAGATGGCTGAAAGCTGCGGGGTGTCTGCAGTGGCTGTCCATGGAAGAACCAGGGAACAATATTACTCCGGCAAGGCAGACTGGGATATCATCCGCAGGGTGAAGGAGGCTGTTTCCATTCCCGTCATCGGAAACGGAGATATTTTCACGCCGGAGGATGCAAAGCGGATGATGGATGAGACGGGCTGCGACGGCCTGATGATTGCCCGCGGGGCCAAGGGAAATCCCTGGCTCTTTCACCGGATCAATCATTATCTGGATACGGGAGAGCTGCTTCCGGCACCGTCCGCGGAGGAGATAAAAGCTATGATTCTGCGTCACGGAGCGCTTCAGATGGAATATAAAGGGGAGCACATCGGGATGCGCGAGATGCGTAAGCACGTAGCCTGGTATACGGCCGGATATCCTCACTCGGCAGCGCTTCGAAATGATATTAATCAGGTTTCGACCCTGGAAGAGCTGAATCGTCTGATTGCGGAGAGGATGTAGAATGGATGTCCATTGAAAACCAGCTGAAAACCACGGGGTGCGTGTAGCTGAAAACCACGGGGTGCGATTCTTGACAAGGGTGTTAGAATCAGTTATAATAGTGCGATGCAATATCAGGTTCGGAGACGAATTTTTAAGAAGGAAGGGTAACTGTCATGGCAGAAAAGAAGAATATTTTAACTTACGCAGGTCTGAAACAGTACGAGGATGAGCTTCATGATCTGAAGGTAAATAAACGTAGAGAAATTGCGGCCAAGATTAAGGAGGCAAGAGAGCAGGGCGACCTCTCTGAGAACGCAGAGTACGATGCAGCCAAGGATGAGCAGAGAGATATTGAAGCCAGAATCGAGGCTCTCGAGAAGCTGCTGAAGAATGCGGAGGTAGTCGTTGAGGATGAGATCGACTTAGATAAGATCAGCATCGGATGTAAGGTGAAGCTTCTGGATGTGGAGGAAAATGAGGAGATGGAGTTCCGCATTGTAGGTTCCACAGAGGCCAACAGCCTTCAGAATAAGATTTCCAACGAGTCCCCGGTAGGCCATGCGCTGCTGGGCAGAAAGGCCGGAGAAACCGTAGATGTAGAAACCCAGGCCGGCACTATCCAGTACAAGATTCTGGAGATCCAGAGAGTATCATAGAATATATTCACAAAGGAGTGGAAAAAGTGGCAGAGCAGAATCAGCAGAACAAGAAGGAAGAACAGGATTTAAACCAGTTACTGAAGGTCCGCCGTGAGAAGCTGGCAGAGCTGCAGCAGAGCGGAAAGGATCCGTTTCAGATTACAAAATTTAATGTGACGGCCCACAGCGCCGACGCAAAGGAGCATTTCGACGAGATGGAAGGCAAGGAAGTGACCATCGCAGGCCGTATGATGGCAAAGCGTGTCATGGGTAAGGCTTCCTTCTGCAACGTACAGGATTTAAAGGGAAACATTCAGTCCTACGTTGCCAGAGACAGCATCGGAGAAGAGTCCTACAAAGAGTTTAAAAAGATGGATATCGGCGATATCATCGGTATTACCGGTACTGTATTTAAGACCAAGACAGGGGAAATTTCCATCCACGCAGAGTCCGTTGTCCTTCTGACCAAGAGTCTGCAGATTCTGCCGGAGAAATTCCACGGACTTACCAATACGGATATGCGTTACCGCCAGCGTTATGTGGATCTGATCATGAACCCGGAGGTAAAGGAGACCTTTATCAAGCGTTCCCAGATCTTAAAGGAGATCCGCAGCTTTTTAGACGGCCGCGGATTTATGGAGGTGGAGACACCGATGCTGGTATCCAATGCCGGCGGCGCTGCAGCAAGACCATTCTCCACTCATTACAATGCACTGGATGAGGATGTAAAGCTTCGTATTTCCCTGGAGCTGTACTTAAAGAGACTGATTGTAGGCGGTTTAGAGCGTGTTTATGAGATTGGCCGTGTATTCCGGAATGAAGGCGTAGATACCAGACATAATCCGGAGTTTACTCTGATGGAGTTATATCAGGCTTATACAGATTATGAGGGTATGATGGAGCTGACCGAGAGCATGTTCCGTTACCTGGCTGAGACCGTATGCGGAAGCGCTGTATTAAGCTACAATGATACTGTCATTGATATGTCCAAACCTTTTGAACGTATTACCATGATTGATGCAGTTAAGAAATATTCCGGTGTAGACTTCAGCACGGTGACTACCGACGAGGAGGCCAAGGCACTGGCTGACAAGCACCATATCGAATATGAGGCTCGCCATAAGAAGGGCGATATCATCAATCTGTTCTTCGAGGAATTCTGCGAGGAACATCTGATCCAGCCGACCTTTGTCATGGATCACCCGATTGAGATTTCTCCGCTGACAAAGAAGAAACCGGAAAATCCGGAGCTGGTAGAGCGGTTTGAGCTGTTCATCTATGGTCGCGAGATGTGCAACGCATACTCTGAGTTAAACGATCCGCTGGATCAGAGAGAGCGTTTCAAGGCACAGGAAGAGGCATTCGCAGCAGGCGATGAGGAAGCCAACCATACGGATGAGGACTTCCTGAATGCACTGGAAATCGGCATGCCTCCGACAGGCGGAATCGGTTACGGAATCGACCGTCTGGTGATGCTGCTTACGGATTCTTATGCGATTCGGGATGTGATTTTGTTCCCGACGATGAAGAGTTTGGATAAATAAAATAGCGTAAATATAGGCTTTCTGGCACTTTTTAGAGTGTTGGAAAGCCTTTTTTAACCCAATTTTAACCCATTTCACGAAAAGAGGAATGTTTAGCGATAGAAAAACTGCTGTCAGGCATTCTTTTTAGTATTTGAGAATTTGATATTATAAGCAACGGTTTATTTATAATTCGTCGTATGCAGATAAACCATTCTTTCTACGCTGCTCATCAATAAAGCTACAAAGAATATTGTATAGTTGCATTTTATCCCCAGTACGAATGTTTTGAGGGCTAATTAAGACGGGTTGTGTTCTTTTGGGAGAAAATGGATCTGGTATTTCTATATGAGTTGAAATATGTCCATAATCGGCAGTTGTACACTTTGAAATATACTGTAAAATTGATTCATCCTCTAATAGTGCTGATAATAAGTGTACATATGGATTTTGATTTTTGTTTGCAGTAATTAGATTGTCCAATGCTTTTTCCGAAAGCCCCAGTGCAGGAGCTACTTGCTGGGAAACTATCCTCCGGCTATCACATTCACATAATAAATATGCCATATCACAATCAAAAATCTCACATAAAGCAGTCAGTTGCTCTATTTTCTTGATAGGTTTACCGTTTTCCCATCCTGCCAACGTTTGACGTTTTATAGATTTTTCGGTTATTCGTTCCAAACATTCGGAAAGTTGTTCTTGACTCAATCCTTTTTCTTTTCGGTTTTTTCTTATACGCTCCCCTATGATGTGCCATGAATATAACATTTTGTGCCTCGCAAATTATCAGAAAAATATATTTTATGGTGGATTACAGGAACATTATAACATGGTAGTATTCTTTTATCAAGTTGCATCAAGTGCAAAATGAAAGGAGATAACAGAAATATGAAAGAGACAACCAAAGATTATGAGTTGAAGCCAAATGATAAAAAACTTGTTGATACTACCGAATTGCAGTTTTTGGTGTGCGCAGGAAGAAAGACGGCGGTAGATATTGGGATAGCAGCAGGAGCCCGGATTCAGGTAGGGCGCAGAGTGTTCTGGAATGTAAAAAAGGTACAGCAGTATCTTGATTCAATTAGTGAATAGGCAGCTTGAAATATTGAAAGACGGTGGCGGTGATGGGAAAACGAAAAAAGCCCTATGCTCCCAAATTATTTGAGAGTTCCAAGGGGACCAAGGACCCATATGCAGGAATCTATGAAACTATGCTAATATCTCCGGCCTTTCTGAATTTGACTAAAAATCAACGATTATTATATGTGTATATGAAAGCCCAATATTACGGAAAGCGTAAACCTAAGAATGACTTTCCAGATATTGAACAGTTTCAAAGAGACGATCTATTTTATTTTAATATGGCCTTGGCAGAAAAGTATGGATTATATAGCAGGTCAAATGATCGACAATTTTATGCAGATATTAAAGCAATAGAACAGCATGGATTTATAAAGACTGTAAGCAATGGTAGGTCAACTAAATCACGATCTATATATCAATTTATATCAGAGTGGCAGAAATGGCACGACAGCAGTTAAAACCCTACCGGGATTTTTCCACGTAGATGTGCCTAAAACTACTGGGATTTTTCCCGGTAGATGCAGAAAATTCAGAAATATCTACCGGGAAATTTCCCAGAACTGTCCGCAACTTTGTCGGATACACCTACTGGGGAATTTCCCGGAGTATATATAAAGTTTACCATACCATTTAATCCCAGACCCTGCTTTGAACCAAACATGAAGCAAAGAGAGGAGGCGACTGAGGATGGCTAAAGCAAAAGCGCTGGAATGGCTTACAGAGGAACGGCTAGTCATTCTGGAGGGATGGGCCAGGGACGGGCTGACAGACGAACAGATTGCGGAGAATGTTGGGATTAGCGTCCGGACACTCTACCGTTGGAAAATACAGCATTGTCAGATTTGTCAGGCCCTAAAAAAGGGTAAAGACGCAGCTGATAGGGAAATTGAAAATGCTCTGTTTAAGAGGGCGAAAGGTTACGATTTTACGGAAACGAGGATAAAGAAGAAAGATGGCGTTGTTATTGAGGAAACTGTGATAACAAAGCACATTCCCGGAGACACTACGGCACAAATATTTTGGTTAAAAAATAGAAAACCGGATTATTGGGGTGGAGGTAATGAGTTCTCGGAAGAGTGTGCAGACGTGCAAATTTATTTACCTTATAACGAAAGGAGCAATAAGAGTAATGAGTAATTATGGAACGATTATTTTTTCAGACATGCAGATGGAGGAGCCGAGACATCTTTGTTTAAGAGAAAATGGAGAACTGTATATGTGTACAGTTGAAAAGGGTAATGAGGGATTTCTTGAAGCAAATGTATGTGAGTTAGACGAACAGAAAGCTATGATATTTGTAGCAAATGCCAGTAGGAAAGCAATAGAGGCTATACACACAAAAAAGGTACAGAGTAATAAGGTGTGTGCAGATGAGTATTTTTAACTGTCTATGAGACTTTTGACTTCATGGACGAGCATACGGCCTGCATTGATACAGAAACCTACGACCGGATATTTGGGAAACCAGACAGGGCATAGCGTCCGCCCACGCATACCGACTGTATAGCGTTTCCGGCGCCATACCTTAAAGAGCCATCACCCACACCGGCAATGTGAGCCATGTGCGCCTGTATCAAAGCGTATCGGCATGGTATGGCATCCACTCCCGGCAGCAGGGAAAGGACAGGGCTAAAATGCCCCGTATTTTGGATTTTGGGGTTTTGCCCTAAGATTCCCCACAAAGGCACATTAAAACGCTCCATGAGCCTGTATCGACTCCATAGGCATAAAAAACCGCCCCGGCAAAACCATTTTAGGATTCAGCGCCCCGGAATCCTACAGTCCCGCCCTATGACCGGACAGGAAAAGAAAATCCCGAAAGGGCAAATGCCCCTCCGGGAAAGATAAGGTTTAGGATTGTGACCGGCCCGGTTCTGCAGCAAAAGGGTAAAGGCCAGCTCTGGCACAGGCTATTGATTCAGCAATCGGGCTTTCTGTGCGTTATATTCGTCCTCGGTTATGGCTCCGGCATCCAGCAAGGATTTGAATTTCAGCAATTCATCAGCTACCGACTGTGCCACATTCTCCGCCCCGCCCTGCTCCCGGACATTGGAAAAGGCAATCTTCCATTCCTCCAGCTTGGTAAAGAAAAAACGGTATTCGGCATCCTGCGTCCGGATTACCAGAACTTTGCTCATGAGCCTTTTGATTTCCTCAATGTCCGTAATGTCAGCTATGGGAATATCAAAGTCAAAATCGCCTTTCGTGAGATTTACGAGAGCGCCCATCACCGCAATTTTGGCAAAGGAATGTTTCGAGTAAATAAACCTCTGGTTTGTCAGCATTGCGTGACCGTTCTCCACGAAAGCCCTTTTGATACGGTTACATACACCCTGCAATATGATTGTTTCGTGCATAATGCACCTCCAGAGTACTAAATTTTTTCAAAGTCGATTATAAGATGATATCCCATAGCAGAAAGCAATTTATCGGCGTCCTCGAAACCAAAATTTTTTTTTGAAAGCAATTTAGTAAGCCCCTGGGGCTTCATTTCCAATTTAGCCGCAATTTCGCGTTGAGTGATTTTGGATTCAAGCATGAGTTTCTTGATCTCGATAGCGATCTGCTCATTATCTGTATATATTACGGACATAATTACACCCTCCTTTATACTATTCTATAATATATAATATCCCTTATATGGTTATAAGTCAAACAAAAATGATTAAAAATAATAAAAAATATATTACAAAACAGTTGACAAATAACCCAAAATGGGTTATCATATACTTAGTTCAAGGGAAAGATAAATAAAGGATCAAGCGAAAGTAGATGGGAGTACCGACAGGGAAAGCAAGAATACAACATAACACCGGGAAGCAGGATAAGGGGATAATGAGACGGTCGGAGATACCTAAGATACTTTAAAGCCTGCCGGGGCTTGGCTGAATGAGAGGAGATTTCATCATGACAGAGAGACAGATTGAAAACAGAATTAAAAAGCTACAGGCCATTGAAGCGCAACAGAAAGTGTTGGAGGAACAGGCTGAGACATTGAAAGCAGAGATTAAAGCAGATATGGAAAGCAAAGGCCTAGACGAACTGGAAACAAAGAATTTTATTATCCGTTGGAAGGAGATTATCAGCAATCGCCTGGATGGAAAAGCACTAAAGGCAGCGCTTCCAGAGATTTACAATCAGTATTGTAAGGTCAGCGCAAGCCGCCGTTTTACAGTAGCATAAAAAATGCCCTTGTCAGAGGTCGCAACTCTGGCAGGGGCAATACCTACAAAACCATGGCATCGGCAGCAGGTATATTTATTTTATCTAAAAAATACTCCTGCTGCAATTAATAATTTCGTAAAGGAGTATTTTTATCATGGAGACCATTGAAACGATATTTGAAAACTACAAAGCAAGCTACAATGAGGAGACGCCGCAGAATGAGGAGCAGATAGTAGGATTTGAAGTATTTGACAGAATTCTTGAAAAACTGTTTCCGAGTGACTCTGGTGAAAATTATCAGAAACATCAGCAGATTTTTGATAGTGCGGTGAGCTACGCAAGAGCATCTGAAAAGGCGGGCTTTGTGGTAGGCTTTAAAATAGCCATGAATATAATGTGTGAATGTCGAGAATAACAATATAAAGGGCAGCGGGGCGGCCTGCTGCTCTTTTCAAGAAAGGAGCAGCCATGGAAGAAAAGAAAGTATATGTTGAAATACCAGAGTTTACTGGTGAGAATGTACCGGTGGCAGTAGCAGCTAGAGTCATGAAGAAAGACCAGCAATTTATCCGCCAGGGGATTATTCTTGGATTCCTGAAATTTGGAGTGGCATTTAAGAAAGAGGGTATTTCTCAGTATGATTATTACATATCCCCTATGAAATTTTGGCAGGAAACAGGTTATATTTATAAGGGTGAAAGCATAGAACAGGAGGAACGGTATGGCAGAACGAAGAAAGGATGTAAAAGGACGTAATTTGAGAGATGGTGAAGATCAGATGCCAGATGGCCGGTACAGGTTCCGTTACATTGATAAAAACGGCCAACGGCAGGCAATCTATAGTTGGCGCCTTGTTCCTACGGATAAAGTACCGACACGAAAACGTGATGGATTGAGCTTGCGTGAGAAAGAAGCAGAGATACAAAAGGATAGCCAAGACGGAATAGATGGAAGGAAAGCCGATAAAATAACACTGAATGATATGTTTAACTTATATATAGCCGGGAAACATGAATTGAAGCAGTCAACTAGGACGAACTACAATTACATGTATAAAAATTATGTTTCTGAAAGTCTGGGATTAAAGAAGATCGGAAGCATAAAGTATTCAGACATAAAGGCGTTTTATAATTCCTTGATCCGTGAAAAGGGCTTTAAGCCCAACAGCATGGAGATTATAAACACTATTCTGCACCCAACGTTTACGCTTGCTGTTCGTGATGGCTACATAAGAACCAATCCGACAGACGGAGCGATGGCAGAGATCAAAAAAAGCCATAACTGGGAGAAGCCGAAACGCCATGCCCTGACAATTAAGGAGCAAGAAGCCTTTATAAATTATATAGCAAGATCAGACATATACTGCCACTGGTTGCCGTTGTTTACTGTATTCTTGGGAACCGGTTGCCGTGTGGGGGAGATTATCGGGCTACGTTGGAAAGATTGTGATTTTGAGAGCCAGACAATCAGCATAAATCATAATTTAGTATATAGGCAGCAGGACAGTGGGAAATGCGAAATGCACATAACAACGCCAAAGACTAGCGCCGGATGCCGTACCGTTCCTATGCTGGCAGAAGTAAGATCGGCTTTATTGCAGGAGAGAAAACGACAGATGAAAGAAGGCAGCAGCACGGCAGAAATTGACGGCTATACCGGTTTTGTATTTACAAACCGTTACGGATATGTACATAATCCGCAGACTATAAATCGGGCAATAGAGCGCATATATACCGCCTGTAATGCGGAAGAAAAGGCAAAGGCTGAGAAGGAACACAGAAAGCCGGTTCTGATTCGTCATTTTTCTGTTCATAATCTCCGGCATACATTTTGTACCCGGTTTTGTGAGAATGAAACAAATATAAAGGTTATACAGGATATTATGGGGCATAGTGATATCAGCACTACGATGAACATTTACGCTGAAGCCACAGAAAGCAAGAAAAAAGAGTCTTTTAATAACCTGGAAGGCAAAATAAAAATATCATAGGAGGCGGCAACATGGATTATGAAATAGATTTTATTAGTGATTATATGCAGATCGATAAAGAGGATATTATAAAAGAGTGGCAGACCGGAAAATATAAAAAGCCGAGTGATTGCCCTACATACCTATATATAAAGGCGTACTGTGTGCTATTACTGTTGATACACCGATATACCCCCACTTCCTTCGTAGCTGAGATATAGCAGGAACACCCCGGAGAAATCCGGGGCATTTTCTTTTTGTGAAGATTATTATTGTCTGATAAAGCCAGGTGTGATATACTTCGTTCATGGGAAACCAGAGAGCCGGGCGGCTTACCCTCTTTTATCGGAGGGGCTAACCCTCCAGACGGAAGAAAGGAGGGCGTTGCCAATGGTTACATATTCTGATCTGATTCAGTTTTGTATATTCATTGTTGCCCTTGTTGGATTGTGTTACACGATTTTCAAGGGAAAACGAAAATAGCCGCCATTACTCGCAATAATGACGGCTGTTCTTAAGTAACAGTTTTGTGTTGTTGAGGGTAGCCGCTTCTCTGGCTTTCCCTCTTTCTACATTTAATATACCATATCTGTAAGTCTAGCGCAAGTGTAACTGAAAAATAACCCACAATTTAACCCATTTCAAAATCATTAGATGGAAACAGATAAAACAAACAACGTACCAGAACCGCCGAAAATCCGCAATTAAATACAAGAGCAACACCAGATGAAAACAGACGAAAATCACACTAAACTAATCCCGACGATGAAGTCGTTAGACAAATAAATGCCCATTTTATGCGGGTTTCGAGGCCATCAAAGAAAAAAGTACAGCAAGAGTACAGCAAAATTGTACTTGATAATGCTCGAAAATACTCGATAATACCGAGTCGATAGAATCGTAGTATCCAGCTTGGCAAAAAGAAAATCATATATTTGCACTTATTAAGGACACTTTTCTAAGAGAAATCTTAGGAGGGTGTCCTTTTTGTGCGAGCAATGAGGAGAGTGCTCTGCTTGCAGAAGCATTCGACGAATGCCGCGACAGTGAGAGACGATAGTTTCGAACGGCTGGTGAGTCCTTTAAGTAGCTTCGATGCAAAGCTTCGATGCAAAGCTTCAATGAAACAATGAATCAAGGAGGAATCGATAAGTTCAGAGCTGAGACCGACGGCATTTTCCTCTTTGCACTGGAGGGCCTGCGCCGCCTGATGAAGGATCATTATATCTTCTCAGAGACCGATATCAACAAGGCGGAGCTGCAGCAGTACCGTGAGGAGAGCGATTCTGATGTGGTATAAAAAAAGTTGACACCCCATTTTCAAGGATTTGAGATATAATCAAGAGAATAAGGAGTGACCCCAAATGGCAGAAAACAGACAATATGACCACGAATACAAAGTACAGGCA
>Ga0129308_1000501_pt1 | contig 57356 bp, 55 predicted proteins | sample L827metagenome_FD_94440 | JGI IMG/M metagenome (GOLD analysis project Ga0129308, IMG submission 94440) | Ring-tailed lemur group fecal microbial communities from Wisconsin, USA - L827 metagenome | ecosystem: Host-associated > Mammals > Digestive system > Large intestine > Fecal | place: USA...
AAGACTCTTCGCAGGCAGGGATATGGATATCCGGATGATGAATACTTCTTCCTTAAGCTATTTGACATGAGCAGGAGGAGCTATGTCCGTAATCCTAAATCCCACAAGTTTTGTGATTGAGCCGTAAAAAATGTTCTTTATTATTGATAAATTATCTCAGTTATGTATGTGAACTTCTTGACATATGATAAGATTATAATGCGATATAAACTGAAAAATTAAAAAAATATAATGTATTTCTTGTATGCGCTGTGTTAAGAAATCCTGTCAGCATTTCCATGGTTGCCGAATCAGAATGGGAGAAAAATATATCACTCATTCTCTTTAGACGGCAACCTGGAAGCTGAAAATAAATGCGATTTGCTCTTAATTTTCTCTTTCGATGATTTTTGTATGTCAGTTTTTAAAACAAAAGCTATCTGCTTTCCTTGTTCTTATCGGCACTGTTTTCATCGCTACAACAACATTGTTCTGGCTCCGTTTCCTCAACAATCTGCATATTACAGCACCCTTTTTTTTGCGGTTTTTCCTCTGTAATCTCCATGCCGCAGTTACAACCGCCAGACGAGCCGCCAAACAGCTTTCCTAAAATTCCTTTTTTCTTAGTCATAAAAATACCTCCTTAGAGAACAAAATTGAAAACATAACCTGTAATGCTTGCAACAGCGAAAATACAAAGTACGAAAGCAATCACCATTTTCTTCTTGAAGATGGAGTTTAACAGCGATACTTCGGGAATACTTGCGCCTGCACCGCCTAAAATGAGTGCAATCATAACACCCGGTGCAACACCCTTGGATATTAAGATACTTGCGATCGGTATCATAGTTTCTGTACGGATATACATAGGAATACCAATAATTGCCGCAAGGGGAACTGCCCAAATATTATTCGCACCTGCAAAATTAGCTAGTAAGTCAGTAGGAATAAATTCATAAATAAATGCTCCAATACCGGCTCCGAGAAGCAAATAGCCGACAACACCCTTAAACAATCCAAAAGAGTCACGAAAAGCAATTTTGAAGGATTGCACCTGCTTTTGCCAAAAGGTTCCGTTTAATGTTTCCCAGCTCAGGCCATCCTGGTGTCCTCCTGTTACCCTTACATTTTTTATTTCTTTCTGAAATCCGGCTGCGTCCAAAATCAGCCCCATGACAACTGCAAAGATAAAAGTGAACATTGTATAGATCACTGTTGCTTTTATCCCAAAAAATGCAACCATCAAAGTAAGGATTGCTGGATTTAGAATAGGCGAAGTCAGCAAAAAGGAGATAGCACCGTTGAACGGCGCACCACTTTTGAATAACCCCACCAGCACCGGGATTGTGGAACAGGAACAGAATGGAGTTACTGCACCTAACATGGCTCCAAGAATACTATTAAGCCCTTTCCTGGGTGTTGTCAAAACCCGCTTTATCCGTTCCTGTGATATATAAATTTGAAGCAACGCAACTACAAAGCTAATGCCAATAAACAAGGCGAACAATTCACCAAATAACATGAGAAATGTTTTTCCCGCTTGAATTAATGTTTCAGTTGTGAACATAAATTGATACTTCCTTTCTGTTTTGATGTGTTTGATTCAAAGAAAATATCAACTAACTATTCAGAACGACATTGCAGCCGCCGTCCGCATACGCACATTTTGTACCCTCCTGTCATTACGCTATCTATTTCAGCAAATATAGTTCGATTTTTTTCGATATGTTTTCTTAATGGAAAGCCACGCCTAATACGTGGCTCTTTACTCTCCAGAGGAGAACCGCTTATCTCATTGTTGTCAACAATTCCAGTAGTTCACTTGCTTTCTGACTACCCTCTTTGCTGATAGAGTAGTACGTCCATTTTCCCTCTTTACGCCCAGTAACAATACCAGAATCACATAAAATCTTCATGTGATGGGACAATGTGGACTGGCTGATTTGCAAGTCTTCCAGTATTACGCATGCGCATTTCTCGCTCTCCCGAAGCATTTCTAATATTTGAAGACGATTTACATCATCGAACGCCTTAAAAACTTTCGTATCTGCTGCATGGTTTCTCATATCCACACCTCACATTCATTTTTTTCGATTTGTTATGAGAACAGTATAATATACACATTGAAAAAAGTCAATATGTTTTTTTGGGTAGGTGTAACAAAAATGCTATGCAAACGATAAATCATTTGCATAGCATCTTCTAAACATGTTTTCTAAAAAAATTATTTATTCTTCTGTACTGTTTGCTTTTTCAATACTTACTACAGCACTCTTCCGCATTGGAATCCGGCAATGTCTGTCTCCGCCAAACTCTACGATCAGGATATCTCCGCTGACATCAATGACAACGCCGAACAGACCGCCGCTTGTCTCGATGCTGTCACCAACCTCCAGGGCATCCAGCATAGCCTGCATTTTCTTTTCCTGTTTTTTCTGTGGACGAATGGACAAAAAGTATAATACAACTCCATAGATTACTAATAAGCCAACCACCCAAATCCAGTAGCTTCCTTCCATAATACGTTTCCTCCTAAATTAATTTTCTTCTTTCATTTCGAAGCCTTCCAGCTTCGATTTTTTATAAGAAGCATATCGATGTTCTTCGATAGCCTCCCGAATCTCTTCCATCATTGTATTATAAAAATACAAATTGTGCAAGACACAAAGACGCATTCCGAGCATTTCTTTTGCCTTTAAAAGGTGCCGGATATAAGCTCTGCTGTAATTTCTGCAGGCCGGACAGCCACATCCTTCTTCAATCGGACGATCGTCCAATTCATATTTTGCATTGAACAGATTCAGTTTTCCATGATTTGTATAAACATGACCATGACGTCCATTTCTTGACGGATAAACACAGTCAAAGAAATCCACACCCCGATCGACAGCCTCCAAAATATTGGCAGGTGTGCCGACTCCCATCAAATATGTCGGTTTATTCTGCGGCAGATGAGGTACGGTTTCTTCAATGATATGATACATTTCTTCATGAGTCTCACCGACGGCCAGACCGCCTATAGCATAACCATCCAGGTCCAATTCAGAAATGGCTTTGGCATGCTCGACACGAATATCTGCAAAAATTCCGCCCTGATTAATACCAAATAACATCTGATTTGGATTAATCGTATCCGGCAGGCTGTTTAGCCGCTTCATCTCAGCTTTACACCGATGAAGCCATCGTGTCGTCCTGTCCACTGAATTCTGTATATATGCTCTGTCAGCCAGAGCAGGCGCACATTCGTCAAAAGCCATGGCAATGGTGGAAGCCAGATTTGACTGAATCTGCATACTTTCCTCCGGTCCCATAAAAATCTTATGGCCATCAATATGAGAATTAAAATAAACGCCCTCTTCTTTAATTTTTCTCAAACTCGTCAGGGAAAATACCTGAAAGCCGCCAGAATCGGTCAAAATTGGCTTGTCCCAGTTCATAAACTTATGAAGACCGCCCAGTTTTTTAACAACCTGATCTCCCGGACGCAAATGCAGGTGATAGGTATTTGACAGTTCTACCTGAGTCTTGATCTGCTGTAAATCCGTCGTCGCCACTGCGCCTTTAATCGCTGCGGCTGTTCCCACGTTCATAAATACCGGTGTCTGAATCGTACCGTGAACTGTGGTAAACTCGCCCCGCTTGGCTCTTCCATCCGTTGTCAACAATTTATACATAAAGTCCCCCTTATCTGCTGAACTTCCAAATTTTAGAATAACACTACTAGTATACCTTTAACAGGATTTTTTCGCAACAGGCAATTTTCGATTTTTTCCTAAAGACATGGAAAAAGAGCCGCCCTGCCGATAAATCTTCGACAGAACAGCCCCATTTCCTCATAAATATTCTGTTTAAGTCTCATATATTCAAGTCCGCTTCGCAAGTCTGTAATTCAAGTCCGTAATCAAGTCCACTTCGTAAGTCCACTTCGCAAGTCCGTAATTATGTCCGCTTCGCAGGTCGGGTATATCTAAATAATTTTAGATAGCATACTTTTCAAGCACTTCATTTAAGTCAGCATTTTCACCGTCAAAATGAACGGTAATTGGATGTCTTGGATCCAGACTGAGAATACCTAAAACCGATTTTGCATCCAGAGCAATCCGATTGTAGTATACATCAATGTCAAAATCACACTTTACAGCAGCACGAACGAATTCTTTTGCTCCGTCAATGTCCTGTAATCGAATCTGGGTCTTCATAAATTACACCTCCAAACGAAATAACTCTTACGGCATCACCGTGTTACGTTTTAATTGTTTTACCACGAAATCCATAATTTGTCAAAGTGGACTTTTTCTGGATAAATTATCCATTTTTTAGGCAGAAAGTTAGAATCCCAGCGTTCTTATAGGCAATATTTTTAGATGAATAATCATACACGTTGTACTTTTTTTTATAACATCGCACGAATATCACAATATTTATTTGCATACTGACCATAAATTCGTTATAATGATACATAAAATAAATTTAGAGGTGAAAAATATTATGTTTGGTTCCAGTATTGGAAATATATTTAAAATAACAACCTGGGGAGAATCCCACGGAAAAGCCGTTGGTGTCGTTGTTGATGGCTGCCCGGCCGGTCTTCCTCTCTCAGAAGAAGATATTCAGATTTTCTTAAACCGGAGAAAACCCGGACAATCCCCTTATGCCACACCAAGAAATGAAGCAGACGAAGTGGAAATCCTTTCCGGTATCTTTGAAGGTAAAACGACCGGAACCCCGATTTCCATGCTCGTATGGAATAAATCGGCCCGTTCCTCCGATTATTCGGAAATTGCCAAATACTATCGCCCGGGCCATGCCGATTATACATTTGATCAAAAATACGGTTTCCGCGATTACCGTGGCGGCGGCCGTTCCTCCGCCCGTGAAACCATTGCCAGAGTGGCTGCCGGAGCTATTGCTTCAAAATTTCTAAGCACCCTTGGCATAAAGCTCCAGGCCTACACCCGCAGCATTGGTCCTATCCTCATCAATGAATCCGTCAAGGACTTCTCTCAAATTTATAAAAATCCACTGAATATGCCGGATGCTGAGGCTGCTGCCAAAGCGGAAGCATTGCTTAAAGAAATGATGGCCGCAAAGGATTCCATCGGCGGCACCATCGATTGCGAAATCACCGGTTTGCCAGCCGGCTTAGGTGAGCCGGTTTTTGAAAAACTGGACGCCAATCTCGCCAAGGCAATGATGTCCATCGGCGCAGTTAAAGGCGTAGAAATCGGTGATGGTTTTCTCGCTGCTTTTGCTTATGGTTCGCAAAACAATGATGCCTTTTATATGGAAGACGGCCATGTGTCAAAGAAAACTAATCATTCCGGCGGGACCCTCGGCGGTATGAGCGACGGTTCACCAATTCACATCCGTGTGGCCATTAAACCGACGCCTTCCATTTTCCAAACTCAGGAGACAGTCAATAACCAAGGTGAAGATATTCAAATTCAGATCAAAGGCCGACATGACCCGGTAGTGGTTCCCCGGGCCGTCGTCGTTGTCGAATCCATGGCCGCCATTACAGTTATGGACGCATTGCTGGCTAACATGACCTCTCGTATGGACCGCATCTTAAAGTTTTATGAAACATTATAATATATAATATAAGAAACGCGCCAATGGCGCGTTTCTCTGCATATTATGAGCTATTATTTTTGTTCCACATATTCCTCCAGACATACTCCCAAATCCCGGATGGCTGCGGCATCTTCCCGGCCCACGTATCGATAATGCCATGGCTCATAACTGATTCCGGTAATATCCTCTTTATCCTTAGGATACCGAAGAATAAAACCATACTCATAACAATGTTCCATCAGCCACTGCTGGGTCGGTGTATCCTCCTGTGCCTCTTCAAGCCTTTGATTTTCCTCGGACACGATATCCAATGCAAGGCCAAGTTCATGCTCACTGGTGCCCGGTACGGCCACCCATTGGGCGGCCTGAACCTTTGCTTCGCTTTTAGAATATCCTTTTTTCACATAGCCCGCAATTTCTTCTTCAAAAAGCTGTTCCTGGGTTTCATGACTCCGCCAGGACGAGCATATATAAGGGTCCAACCCTTCTGCTCTGGCATCATCCATCATTTGCTGTAAATCCTCATAAGCCCTGCTGTCAATATTCTGCCCATTTTTTAACTGGACCAATTCATATTTCCAATCCGATGACATCGGATGGTCCGCATTGACCAACGTCAAAAGTCCCGCTGATACACCGCTGTTATTCCATACTACGACACCGTCTTCCGGTACACCGTTCTGAGAACCTGAATCCTTCCCGTGACCCGATGCCGCTCCGGCAACAATATCTTTGATCCCGAGGAATTGACCGGAAGCATAGATTCTCCCGATGGTAAAGGCTCCCATGATGACAGCTAAAAGAACCAGTACACAAATTAAATACCGTAAAAAACTATTTATCCATTTTTCTTTTTTTCTTCTCATTTTCTCACCGTCTCTCTTAATAATAAAGACAGTGTAAAATAAGAAGCCATAAAACCAGCTTCAAAATTCCTTCAAAGTTGCATCATTTTAAACCAATATACATCGGTGCATCGGAACAATTATAAAAATAATCAAATTCCTCCTCAGATAATCCGGTATACTCCTCAAAATTTCGAATCAGATCATCCAATTCCACCAAATCTGAATCTTCTGATACGCTATAAGAATCCCAGTACAGATTATACTCATAAATTTGAGATGTTTCCACATCCATCAATACATCTGCCATCATCGAAGCAAATTGTAAATTAATCCATATTAGGGACACCGACTGGCTCATATCATTCAAATTCACGTAATTTAATGGTGTTCCGCTAATAAGCTCACAATCCGATGTATCAAATACCAAAATAGCATCTTTTTCCATAAGCTTCTCCAGTTCCAAACATGCCCTTTCTTTCAGAATATTGTCATTTTCCACACCGGAAATAATGCCGTCCACCACAGCAACTCCAAAGCCGCCGGACCGTCCATTGACAATGAGATCCAGCTTTTCAGAAACTGACAGAGTCTTTTTTGAATTCTCCGTCAATACATTTTCCGGAATTTCTTCCGTGACGACCTGGTCCAGCAGCGTCTTTTCCTTAATTTTAGCAAAGAGAGGCGGCATAGTCACCAAAAGACATAATATCAAAACAGCTATAAAAACCGGAGCTGTTTTCTTAAACTGCGCCATCATTGTTCACCTCCGTTAAAAACACCCGCACACAGGTTCCTACCCCCTGGGTGCTCTCGAAAGTTATGTTTCCATGATGAACTTCCATGATCGCTGTACACACTGCCAGACCAAGTCCGGCTCCGCCCCGTCCCCGGGAACGCGCCTTATCCACCATATAAAATGCCTCACTGATTTTTGAAAGTTCCTCCGCCGGAATTCCGCATCCATTATCACTGACTGAAATTTCATAGCCGCCTTTTACCTTTTTCCCTGTCAATATGACCTGGCCGCCGATTCCGTCAATGGCCTTTCGGGCATTATCCAATAAATTGATGCAGACTGTTTTCATTAAATCCGGTTCAATATATAGTTTCCCATCCTGAATTTTGGCGATAAACCGGATACCATCTTCCTGCATCGCCGGAAATACCGTATCATAGACAGAAGTCAAAAACTGCTTTGCCGACACCCGACGCATTTTAAAATCCTGTTTCTTTAAAACCGTAAGCTGCATAAGCTTTTCAGACATAACCTGCAGACGCTTTCCTTCCCGGACAATCTGGTCAGCTAAGAGAACCGTCTGTTCTTCTGTCATCCTCTTGGAACGGAGCATATCTCCATATCCAATGATGGAAGTCAGGGGCGTTTTCAGTTCATGCTCAAAATTTCCCACGAACATTTCCTGACGTCTGGCATAATCCTTTAAAGCCTCCATATTTTCTGACAGCCGAACGGCCATCCGGTTAAAATCTTCCGCCAACTGTCCGATTTCGTCCCTGCTGTTCACCATAACCGGTTTCATATCATTTCCGGCAGCCAGGCGCCGCGTCGCCTGGGAAAGCTGTTGGATCGGGCGTACCAGCCAATAAGAAATCACGAAAATGACCGCACCGCCCACTAAAAACAACAGCCCCATAATCATAGAAAATGTCCGGGTATAACTGGCCTGATTTTCAAAAACTTCGGTAATATCCCTGTAATTTTCTATAAAATAATGTTCATTTAAAAGTGTCACCGGGCGGGCGCAATGAATTGTGTATCGATTATCATTTTTCCGTATTTCATACCCTCTTTCCTGCATACTCAGTGTTTTTATAAGTCCGTCATCGAATCCCGGCTTCCGGCTTCCGCAGATGACTTCTCCCTCATCGCTGCTGAAAGAAAACGGGATGACACCATCCGTCGTCTGGATCGTCATCGCCTTTGTCAATACTTCTTTATAATTCTTCTCGTTCTCCCCGGGATTTCCCCACATAAGGGATATATTTGACATTTCCATAGACCAGGCAAGTCCCTGATTCAAAGAAAAACAAAGCATATCATTTTCCTGCCAGGCCGCCTCGATTTCCCGTTCCATAGAGTTTTTAAAACTGGAATAAATCAGCACATAACCACTGACACCCACAAAAAATTCGGTAACGAGAATAATACTGAAAAATAATTTCCAAAAAAATTTCACTCATCTACCTCCAGGCGATAGCCAATCTTGTAAACCGGAACAATTTTCGACTCCAATCCGAGTTTTTTCCGCATCCGCTGGACATGCAAATCCACCGTCCGGCTTTCGCCCATATACATTTCACCCCAAACACTCTCATAAATTCTGTCACGAAACAGGGCGATATTTTTATTTCTCAAAAAAAGCAATAAAATATCATATTCCTTGGCCGTCAAACTGACCGGATGCCCTGCCTTTTTTACCACTCTTGAAAATGTATCCACCGTCACATCATAGACTGACAGCATCCGGGCGGTTTTATTATACCGCCGCAGAACCGTTTCAATCCGGGCCAGCAGCTCGATAATCTCAAAGGGCTTCACAATATAATCCTCTGCCCCCAGCTTCAGTCCTTTCACTCGATCCATCACATCCGATTTGGCTGTCAGAAAAATAACAGGAATATTCATCGGCCGTATATATTCCATTAATTCATAGCCGCTGATCTTTGGCAGCATGATGTCCAATAGGATCAAATCAAAACTTTCTTTTTCTAATATATCCGCCGCCTGAGCCCCATCCTGCACGCAAACGCAGACATATCCGGCATCCACAAGGTTCATGCGGATCAATTCTAAAATCGCTTTTTCATCCTCAACAATTAAAATCCGGTTCACAATTCTCTCCTCCCTTGCTGCCATTTTACATCCTTTTTGCATCATAATTGCATAATACAAAAAGATGCTGTAAAACAAGTTTCCTCATTCCACAGCATCCCTCATCTCTATTTCAGTTTTTTTACTTCAATGCAGGTCGGGCAAGGTACATGAATTGGTTTACCTTTCATGTAAATATAACCTTTTTCATAATTGACACCAAATATAGTAATCGAATCGGATTCCTGATTCACAGAAGCAAAATGTTTATTATCCGGGAACAGGTAAATATCCCTAGGATAAATACCGCTGACCGGAAGCACACAGAGCTTATCCATTTTCTTTTCAGCACCAATATTATAAATAGCCACGCTGTTATCTCCTGAGTTTGTCACGAAAAGATACTGGTCGTTATCTGTAATTTTTAATGTTACCGCACAGTTATCTTCTGTAAATTTCGGCGGCAGCGTGGACTGCTGATCCAGTTTTTCAAAGACCGGACCTTTTTTTCCCATTTTATAAGCATATTCTGTCACCATGTTGGCGTTCTCGTGGGTCAGATAAACATATTTTTTATCATTGGAAAAGATAATATGTTTCGGCCCGGAATCGATTTCACAGCGGATAATATCTTTCAGACAAATTTTTCCATGAACCCGGTCAAATTCATAAACCTTAATCTGATCCATTCCCAAATCCACCGCAAGAATATGCTTTTCATCCGGAGTAAACAGGGCACAGTTTACATGACAGCGATTGTTTCTGGAAATAACACTGCCAGGACTTTTCATAAAGACCTCATCCGTCACTTCTCCGACAGTACCGTCCGGATTAATCCGTGAAATAGTCAGTTTCCCATCATAATATCCGGCGCTGACCAGATATTCATTGGCCGAATCCACCTGCAGATAACACGGACGCAGCCCCTGGACCGAATGCCGGTTCAGATATTCCAGACTTCCATCCGAAAGAACTTTAAATGCTGCCACCCCTTCATCACAGTTGGAATATAAATACTCTCCATTTGCAGAAAGTCTCAGAAAGGATGGATTTGTAATCTCCACAACGCCCTGTTCGATCAACACCGGCTCGTCCCCGCTAAAATCATACATATAGATGCCTTTACTCTCTCCACGGGTATAAGACCCTACATAAGCTCTGTATTTATCCATGTTCTTCCTCCTACTATTCCTTTTCCATAGCTGTCCGTTTATTTTCAAATTCTGTCAAACGCTGATGATAAGCGTCCTTCATCGCCTCGGCATAGGCCAGCTTCGGCTTCTCAATCCCCATATGATACATCAGATACTGGGTAAAATATGGATTCATGACCAGTAATGGCCCTACCAAATAAGTACCGATAAAATTTCTGCGCCGTACACCCTCATAGCGGGATGACTTGTTAATGCCAATCCCCCGGATGGTCTTGGCAAAATAGCAATTCTCATTCGCGCCATAGGCCATGGTAAACTGGCTCTTACATCCAACCACTTTACGCTCATTGAATTCACCGTAGAAATTTCCGTTAAACCGGTGATTATAATCTCTCACTGCGGAAAAATCAAAAATATTCACTCCCGGAATCACCCGGTCGCCGTCAATGATCTCACGAAATAATACTTCCATGGCATTTCCCGTAAACAGGAAACAAACTTTTTCCTGAATCAATTCTTCAATCCGTTCTTTATAAGGCATCAGCTTGCGGATGACCTTTTCCTGAACCCGTTCCGTCATCGGTCCCATATAGATGAGATTTGGCTTTTCCGTCACAAATAACGGTTCACTGTTCATGGATGTCTCGACGAACTCCGCATCCGGCAGGCAGGCCTTTAAATACATCATATTACCGTAATCTCCAAAGAGGTTGCAATATTCCGGAAATAATATTTCTATTTTCATCTTATTTTACCCCCTTTTCAATTCGTTTTATGAGATGTTCTTTGATTTCCAATGCCTTCGGCCGTGTATACACAGCAAAAAGAATGTAAATTTTATCTACGTTCTGAATATCAACCAGTTTAACAACTTCTTCCGGTCTCAATGCACACTCAATCCGTTCTTCCGGAATTCCCGCCAGAAGCGCCCGAATCTTATAATCATAACACCGGTTTCCTCCGGCCACAATCTGTTTCACACAATCATTATTCAAAAATTCATAATCCGCCTCATAAATCCAGGCCATATTTTCAGAGGAATGCATCTGGTCGTGATAGTCATAGTTCAACAAAACGACCGCACTGTTGCCACCCTGTTCCGTAATGAACTCAAATACACGGGAGCTGGCAATCGGGCTCTGCCCCTTGGCGAGACACATGATCACTTCTTTGCCGGCTACCTTCTGAACATCGTACCGTGAAGTCACTAACTGCATCTTGTTCATAGAACCGGAAATCTGCCCGTAGTTTAATCCAAGCTGATGGAGCAGCGTAATGGCTGTCACTTCATTATACATATCCGTAATATTCTTTCCAAGCAAATGATAGGTTTCTTCCCCTTCCGGCGTCTTCATGGTAAATTCCATCTTCGCATCATCGACAGAAATCACATCATAATCCACCTCCGGTGAACCATAATCACAATTCGGACAGTGTGCACGTCCCACATGGTTATATCTCAGGAAATCATATTCCAGTTTCGTGTCACATTCCGGACAGACAATAATATCCCGCACGATATTCGGCCGGGCCTTTGCATCTCTCGGAAGCTCATCAATACCGAAATATACCCTTTCATTTTCAGGTTTTAAATGACTGACGATCAGGTCATCTCCATTTAAGATCATCTTCGTCTGATCTGAAATATTATCATTTAATATATCAACGATAAAGTCCACATTCGCATTTCGATCCAGTGCATCCCGGCACAGATTCGTGCATACAAAAATATCCGGCTGCATATATGGATAAATATGCGGCGAATAACGTTCATCCACTTCCAGAATCGCCAGTTTACAGCGTGCCTTGCCAAAGAAACTGCTTTTTGATAACAGTGCAGAAATAAGGCCCTCACTGACATTACTGCCTGAAGCATTATTAATATACTCATATCCATTATCCTTCAATACTTCCGCCGTCAGATTGGATACGGTGGTCTTACCGTTAGTTCCCATGACATAGACAAGTGTCTCAGGTTTTTCCAAATGTCCGAGGAAATCCGGGCAGAGCTGATTGGCCATCCATCCTGGCAGATGAGTTGCATTTCTGCCTAAAAGTTTCAAAAATTTCGTCGCTATTTTTACAATCGTAATCGTTACGTAAAAACGTACCGTATGTTTTTTCATGTTGTAGACTCCACTCCTTATCATATCATCACGTACCATTTTACACTTATGACCCTTAAAATTCAACAATAATTGCGTTTTCTTTCATTCTCTTATATAATATTCCTAGTATAGCATAAAAATATAAAGGAGACCTTCTCATGGAAAAAATAACAAGTTTTACAATTGATCATTTAAAATTACTTCCAGGTGTTTATGTATCACGTAAAGATGCGGTCGGTGCCGAAACAGTCACAACCTTCGATATCCGTATGACCCGGCCGAATTTTGAACCGGTCATGAACACAGCCGAGATGCACACCATCGAACATCTGGCCGCAACTTTTTTAAGAAATCATCCGATTTACGGCAGCAAAACTGTGTATTTCGGACCAATGGGCTGCCGTACCGGATTTTATCTGCTCTTAAGCGGTGACTATGAATCCAAAGATATTGTTCCGCTTATGAAAGAGCTGTTTACTTTTATCCGTGATTTTGACGATGAGGTTCCTGGTGCCTGCGCCAAGGACTGCGGTAATTTCAGAGATATGAATCTTCCGATGGCCAACTATCTGGCTGATAAATTTTTAAAAGAAGTTCTGGAAAATATCGGCACAGAACGTCTTATCTATCCAGAATAAATTTCACGCCTTTGCTTCAAAATATAAATATAACCGAAGCAAAGGAGGCTGCTTATGACTTATTATGACGGCAACAAAAAGGTACATCACTGGTTTCCGCGGGTCAATCGTATGTCAGAAGATTACACAGACTATGATGACACACCGGACACAATGCTCGTTGATGACCGGCACGATTTACCTTATATCGGCGATTTTCCGCCAAAGGACGACTATTCAGAACATCATTTTTACTAAAAAAGCTCCGTTTCATCCTTATTATCCGGATGAAACGGAGTTTTCTTTAATATTTTCCACACAACAGGACAATGCTGTGCCTTTCCAGCGAAATTTTCCCATCTTCGGCCTCTATATCCTTCGGATGCACCTCGGCCGTATCCAGATAAACCTTCCAGACACTTTTTTTCGGCAGACATGGCAATGCAAATGTCTCCCGGATAGAATTCATATTATAAGCAAAATACCAGGCTTCACCATCTCCGGCATACATGCAGCCGATACAGCGGTTCCAATTAGCTCCATCGACAAACCACGGCACTTTCCCATGAAAGGATACGTCCGGCAGTCCATTGGCTGTCCGGTCGGTCTGGGCATAAGGTTTTTCCGGATGAAGTATTTTTACCTTTTTTCGAAGCTGGATCAGCTCTGCTGCAAAATCATATAACCAACCATTTTTCTTGATCAAATTCCAATTCAGCCAGGAGATGTCATTATCCTGACACCAGGCATTATTATTTCCCTTCTGGCTGTTGCCAAATTCATCCCCGGCATAAATTAGCGGTGTCCCCTGCTGAAAGATATTCAGGATCCAGGCATTTTTCAACTGCTGCCGACGCAAACGAAGAACATCTTTTTTCCTGCTCACACCTTCCGCACCGCAGTTCCAACTGAAATTCCAGGATGTCCCGTCCAGATTATGTTCTCCATTTGCCTCATTGTGACGGCTGTCATAGGACACCATATCCATCATTGTAAAACCATTATTATTTACCATATACTGGATATATCCCTGCTCCGTAGAACGGTTCAGGATCTGTTCCATAAATCTTCCGGCAGAGCCCTCATCGCCCTTCAAAAATTGCCGCATGCCATCCTGAAAACCATTATGATAAATAGCTCTTCGTTTTCTATTAACATTTTTATCACAAGTACCGTCGAAATTTTCACTCATGATTTTCGTATCCGCCAGCACCGGGTCTGATAAAATCTCTCTCATCGGCGTTGTGTCTGCATTCAGATGAAATCCATCCACATGGTAATCTAAAACCCAATGGCGCAGACAGGAGAGCTTATATTCCATATCTTCTTTTCCCGTAAAAAGAATCTCAAGGTAAATCTCCATACCTTCCCGATGCAGTGTTTTTACAAATTGTCTCAGGCTTTCTCCGGCATTTTCCGGTTTTGCAGCATATTCCGGCTTTACAGCCATAAAATTCGCCGGCCCATATCCCCAGTAATTCTTCCGCTCATCTTTCAGACTATCCTCCGGATTCACTGTTTCAAAATCATAAACAGGCATAAGCTCCAGAGCATTTACTCCTAAAGTTTTTAAATAAGGAATCTTTTCGGATATTCCCTCAAAAGTTCCCCGATGCTTTACCCCGGAAGATGCATGTTTGGTAAAACCACGTACATGAAGCTTGTATAAAATAATATCATCAAAATCCAACTTCGGTGAAATATCATCACCCCAATCAAACTCCCGCTCCGCAAACAAATAAACATCGTTTCCGGCAATCCGGCGTTTTCCCTTCGCATAAGGCATCAAAACCGCCTTACCATCACATAAAACCTGATAACCGTAGTTCTCAACCGACGCACTACGCATTCCTGCTGAATCTTTATCCTTTTGGGCATCCTTGCATATCAATTCAACACCATAAGCCCGGCCACAGCGCCAATCCTCATCTACCGGCATCGTCACCGATGTTTTCTTCACCAAATTATATATCTTTATCTCCAGTTTTTTCTCATCCGGACAACTGACTTCCGGCCTTCCCTGTTCCGTCTTTTTCTTTTCAGGCAATTCAAAGGCCAAATTTAAATAATTCTGCCAGACGGAAACACCATAGGGCCACTGCTGTCCCTTCTTTATCTCCCAATCCACCCATTTGCCTCCTCTGTTCCAATATGTCATGTATTCATATTAGGCTCAAAAATACTTCGCCATGCATTCATATTATACCATAAAAGCGTATAAATCATCAAAAGATATTAAGAGAAAAAACGGGTAACCTTCCGGTTCTTGTCTGAACCTCGGTTACCCATTTAAATTCTCAACAGCCCAAATCAACATATCGTAATCCACACCGCTCTCCGGCGCATGATCTCGCTCCCACTTGTAGGCTTCTTTCAATTTTTCTTTTGCACCGGCATCCACAGTGTGGTCAAAGTGATACCGTATCCGAAGAATGTTCCAGGCGGCACACATAATGTCTCTGTTACACTCCTTCATCAGAGCCTGGTATTCTTTGATTTCATCTTCATCGGTGCTGTCCACTATACACGTAGAAAGCACTTCATTGGCCGCAAGACAATCCCAAATAAAATTCCAGCTATTCTCTTCAGTTATGTATTCCTCATTTGCTTTCCCCCTGTATGTCCGCGCCTTTAAGATTAATAAAAGTTTATCCCCAGTCTCAATATCTATGTCTTTCACAGCCTCGTAGCTCTGAAAATACGCATTGGCCTGATTTGTGTATTTGGCATATGCTCCGCTGTTTAATTTTGTCTCATTGGTTTCATATTTTTTAGGAAGTCCGTCTCCGATATGCTCCTGAAAAAACGCACACAGTACATTTTTTCTGTCGTTTTGTGAAATCATCTGTCCGTCGATATAATATTCCAGGTTTTCAATCAGTACATCATCTTCATAGTTAAAGGTCATTTGCTGGAAGGTCCTTTCATTCTCGTCCGCAAAAGCTGTCTTTGTCTGAGATTCCGGCACGGCGGCCTCTTCTGCCGCTCTCAGTCTCAGGAGACTTCCCACTGTACCAAACACAAGCAGCGCCGTGCAAAATACTCCGGCCGCTATCAATGCCATATAAGCCAATATTCCCTTCCATCGCATGTGAAGCTTATCTTTCCCCAGAAAAATCCCCACAACTGTAGCAAGTCCTACAAAGGATGCAATAACATCTCCAATACCCATTTTTCCTGCAGAAACTTTAAAACACCACCACCAGGCCAGGACGATACTGCCCAACACGGCAAAGATGATACCGATATAGAAACTCAACCCATATTTTGTTTTTGTCTTTTTTGTCTTTCTTTTACGTTCAGGCTCTTCCGGGGCATTTTCCGGTTTTATTTTCCGAGCCTTCTTCAGACTCCCCATAGTTCCTCATAACCTTCTTTATCTCAATCAATTAACCATATTGTTCTCCAGTTCCTTGTATTTTTCTGCAATATAAAACCCCAGCCGCTGATCACATTGCGGATATTGTTCCAGAAGCTGCTCATAAAACTCTGTTTTCCCCAGCCCCTGTTTTTTCGCCATATCCACAAGACGCATCAAACTTAAAACAATCTGACGAAATATCGTCTCTGAAAGTTCATATTTTTTATAACTCATGGCAAATCCATAGGCCAATACAAATTTATGTTCATCAAATAGTTCATCAATGAACTGATAAACATCCTGCCAGGATTCTTCAACCCAGTCCCACAAAGGCGCCAGACCGCACCTTCGTTCCAACCAGCCCTGAATCTGTTTTTTGACCGTCTGACTGTCAATAAGTTCTAGCGTTTTCTGAAAAGCTTCCTGATTTTCTATTGCAAACAGCTCCTGAAAAGCCCTCATCAATTCCCGTATTAACCGCATCACTTCTTCATCGCTGCACTCCGTCTCATCTTTCAGAAAATCATGCAGCGCAAATTCCCATTCAGGACTGCTTTTTTTCAAATCCCAGACACATTCTTCGGCGAGCTTCTGCATATCCTCCGCTTCCGATTTTACAGCGGCGGTTACACAGGCTTCTCTGCCTCCAAGGCATTTTTCCATCATTTCCGGCGTACACAGGCAGGAAACCGTATAGGCTTCTCCCCATTCTGTCAGAAAATAACGTTTTCTTCTTCCCTGCTGCTCAAAACGAATCAGAGCATATGTACTTCGCTTCAAACGTTCCAAAGCGTTACTCATACTGTTCTTTCTGATATTCATTTTTGCCGCCAGCCTGCTGGAATAAATTCCCGGTTCCATATGTATGTTCAAAAGAATAGCCCGACCCTGCCGTGTCAGAAAATCATCCGTATATTCCTTTTTCCTCTGATCCAATTCCCCATTTGACATATCTTTCCCTCTTCGCATGGACTTATATAAATATATAGTATCATAATAGTACACATTTCTTCAATATTTCAACGCATAAAATGTATTATTTATTTTAGTACAATCCAATTTTTTGCCAAAATATTTCACATTTTCCAGCCATCATAGTACATTTATGTAAATATATTTTATACTTGAATGATACCGCAAACATTCAGCAAAATAACGATCAGGCCGAGAATGATCCGATACCAGCCGAACACCTGAAAATCATGTTTCTTTATGTAGTCCATCAAAAACCGGATAACGATTACCGAGACAACAAAAGCTACCACCATGCCAACCAGCAATATGGCCGCTTCCATCCCGGTAAAGGACAATCCGAATTTCAACATTTTCAACAGGCTGGCTCCAAACATGACAGGAATAGCCAGACAAAAGGTAAACTCGGAAGCAGCGGTACGGGATACACCGACAAGCAAGGCGCCGACAATGGTTGCGCCGGACCGTGAGGTCCCCGGAAATACGGCGGCAATCAGCTGAAATACACCGATAATCAAAGCTGTCTTAAAGTCAATATCTTCCATCTTTTTAATTCTTGGCCGACGAAATTCATTGCCCCGCTCAATAATAATAAAAGCGATACCGAAAACAATGAGTGCAATTGCTACCGGAACGGCATGATAAAATAACGCCTCAAAGACATCATCCAAAAGAATTCCCACCACAGCCGCAGGAATACAAGCAACGATAATCTTACACCAAAGCATGATTTTATCCGCCTCAATAACAGGCTTACGCTTATCCTTAAACTGGAATGGAAATATCTTATTCCAGAACAGCAATACGACTGCCAAAATGGCGCCAAGCTGAATAACAACCAGGAACATTTCCATAAATTCCTCAGAACATTCTAATTTAATAAATTCATCCAAAATAATCATATGCCCGGTACTGCTGATGGGCAGCCATTCGGTAATCCCCTCCACAATACCAAAAATAATTGCTTTTATAATTTCTAACACAGTTTCTATTCCCCCTCTATGCTTTTGAAAATATGCGGTCCATTATACTATATAATAGTTGAATGTGCAAAAAATTCCTTATAAAATAATTATCAGCCGCACAAACAATCAATTTTGTCTGTACGGCTGCTTCTTTTTCCACTTTTAATGATTCCCCATCATATCCGCAAATCTCTGTACCTGATATATGAGTACATCCCTTTCCCGGGATGCCGGTTCTTTTTCCAACCATTGAAGTACACGCTCACTATCCAGAGAAAATCCTTTTCCCAGATATTTAACCATTTTCTCATGGGAACCGGAAAATGGCCGTGCAATGACTCTTTTTACATTTTCTTCCATAGGGAAATACCAATTCACACTTTGATTCGCTGTTAAAAGTGATATACCATTATCAAATATCGGAGCGGGTATAAACACATCACCTCTTAATATGACTGCCAAATTATTCAGATGTCTGTCTTCATTTAAAATTAACATATCCAGAGTCAATATCCTGCTTAAATATGTTCGAATGTCTAAATGACAACTCTGCCAAATAAAATTTATGACATATTCGATACGTTCCTCAACACTATCCATCCGGTCGATGACCTGAGATAAATCTTTTCCCGTTTGATTATAGTAAAGCCGATAAAAAGTAATCAATTCTTCATCCGGCACCAAAAAATCTTTACTCCGGCACCCGGCTTTCCCATTAATCAGCCCCTGCTCATACCGGACATAATCTGTCACGGACAATGTTGAAAATGTCAACAATTTAGAAGATAAATATTCCGCAACCCCTTCCCGGCCCCGGTGATCCTTTTTGTACCAGAAACCATCCTTCCGGTATTTAATCTGAGTCCCCTCACTGGTTCCGCCCTGCATTACGATATAATCCTGACTGATTTTTTCTTCAAACATATCTATCACCTGACCAATACATCCTTACTGGTAAGCTTCTCTCCCGGGAAACGAAACCAAATAAAATCATTATAACTCACACCATGGGTTTTCCTTACAATTTCATATGGATTATATTCTTTCAGTCCCAAATGCTTAAGTAACTCATCCACATCCGCCCTTCCTCTTTCCCAGCAACGAAGTTCGAATATACGTCCCAATTGGTATCGCGTCATCTTTTTCTGAGCAAATAATTGCTTGACCGGATGCTCCGTAAAACGAGAGATAATTACATCCTTTGCCCTCACATACACTCTTGCTGTTATCTCATCTTTCCAATACACTTCAAAAGAAAAATTCTCCACCATTTTCTCTTTCTTTTTCTGTTTTTCAAGGTATGCTATCATTTTATTCAGATTCTCATAATTTATTTTTAATTCCTTTATTTCTCTGTCCAATCTGGCCGATCTATTTTGACGTTCTTCTTCCTCAGCAATCGCCCCCGGGCTAACAGCCGATAAAAAACGGCTTTTAACTTTTCCATTTTCCCGCCATTGGGCATAATAATATAATTCTCCATGTATCTTCTTTATGATAATACTTTGTTTTCCCACGGATAACTGATTAAGCTGACTTTCTTTTTCAATAATCTCCTTTTTAAAGGCCTCTCTTTTTAATTTCAAATCTTCATATAAATTTTCAGGAATATCCACAATCATCACCAAACCCATGTTAACATATTTATTTATTTTTTTCAATGTTTGTTGGTTACAATTCCCCATAAAAAAATTGCCACATCCCTGTGACAATCTTTTTCTGAACTCCCCGAGCGGGGCTCGAACCTGCAACAACTCGGTTAACAGCCGAGTGCTCTACCATTGAGCTATCGAGGAATATTATGAACACCAACTTAGTATTCAATGATGTCATTATCGTAATCCCTTTTTGGCCATTTGTCAAGACTCCCAAATAAAAAATGTCCCCAAAAGATATCGGGGACATTTTACAAATTTCGATTAAGCTAATTTTGCTTTAGCAACTTCGCAAAGTGCTGTGAATCCAGCAGCGTCGCTGATAGCCATTTCAGAAAGCATTTTACGGTTTACATCAACACCAGCTAATTTTAAACCGTGCATTAATTTGCTGTAGGAAAGTCCGTTCATTCTTGCAGCAGCATTGATTCTTGCGATCCAAAGCTGTCTGAACTGACGTTTTCTTTCTTTACGGCCTGCAAAAGAGCTTGTTAATGCTCTCATTACGGACTGTTTTGCTACTCTATACTGTTTGCTTCTGGCTCCTCTGTAACCTTTAGCCAGCTTTAAAGTTCTGTTATGTTTTTTTCTAGCGTTTAACGCACCTTTAACTCTTGCCATCGTTATATCCTCCGTTTCGTTCTATTACAGATAAGGTAAAATCTTCTTCATTACTTTTGCGTTTGTAGCATCTGTAATGGTTGCTTTTCTAAGATTTCTCTTTGTTTTTGTGGATTTCTTTGTAAGAATATGGCTCTTGTAAGCTTTCATTCTTTTTAATTTACCAGTACCTGTTTTTTTGAAACGCTTTGCGGCTGCTCTGCTTGTTTTAACTTTTGGCATAGTGTGTATCCTCCTTAATATTTACAAATGATTAATTGCGTTTTTCTGATAAGAACATGACCATGCTCCGGCCTTCCAGTTTGGCTGCTTTATCAATTACTGCAACATCCGATAACTTCTCTGCAAATCCTTCCAGAATAACCTTACCTGCTGCGGTATGTGCCAGCTCACGTCCACGGAAACGTACAGAAACCTTTACCCGGTTACCGCCTTTCAGGAACTTCCGTGCCTGGTTCATCTTTGTATTCAAGTCGTTGACATCGATATTCGGTGATAAACGAATCTCTTTAATATCAATAACCTTCTGTTTCTTTCTAGCTTCCTTTTCCTTACGAGCCATCTCATAACGGTATTTACCGTAATCGATGATTTTACATACCGGCGGCTTTGCCTGAGGGGCAATCTTTACTAAATCCAGATTGGCTTCTTTAGCCAGTTTCATAGCTTCTTTAGCGGACATAACCCCTAACTGTTCTCCGTCTGCATTGATCAGACGAACTTCTCTGTCGCGAATCTGCTCGTTAATCATTAAATCGCTGATAATTGACACCTCCATAATCAAAAAAATGGTGAGCAGCATACTACTCACCATTCATTTAAGACACCTTTGTGCCAATCTACCTGAATATTAACCCGAGTCATTTCAAATGCTGAGGTGAGAGTGAGTACTCTGCTTTCTTATCGTGTTCTAAACACTTGAAATAGAATACTACACTTCTCACCGAATGTCAAGCATTTTCATCAACTTTTAGATTTCAATTTTAGCTCCGAGAAGTTTTACAAATTCCCGGATAATAGCTGTATCTCCAGGCCATGCCGGAGCAGTTACAAGATTTCTGTCAACAACAGCTTCAGAAGCGTCAACTTCTACATATGTTCCGCCAGCCAGGGTAACATCCGGGCCAACAGCCGGATATGCGGTTGCTTTATATCCGTTCAGCACACCAGCAGCGGTAAGTACCTGAGGTCCATGGCAGATCGCAGCTACAGGTTTATTATCTTTAAAGAATTCCTGAACGATTTCGATCACTCTCGGATTCAGACGGATATATTCCGGTGCACGTCCGCCGGTGATGAAAAGTCCAACATAATCTGCTGTATTTACTGCATCAAAATCTGCTGTGATAGCAAAGTTATGACCTGGTTTTTCTGTATATGTCTGGTCTCCTAAAAAGTCATGAACTGCTGTACGAACAACATCTCCTGCTTTTTTATCCGGGCAAACCGCATCTACCTGATATCCTAACATGGACAATGCCTGAAATGGCACCATTGTTTCATAATCCTCTGTAAAATCACCGACAAGCATCAAAATTTTCTTTGCCATACAAATAGCCTCCTAACATTGATTTTGTCTAAATTATAGCACTCTTTTTCCAAAATATCTATCTTTTATTTATCGCTGATGAAAATAAATTTCACTTCACCCTTCATTCCATCGGAAATACCTGAAAAATTATTATATTCCTTGGATGCATCCAGAATTTCATTTAAATTATCAAGCATACTCTCCACATCGCCGTCAAAAGCATCGACCAGTTTCTGGATACCATCCCGATTAAACTGAATCATTCCATTGTTTAATTCGGCTGCTCCGTTATCAAGCTGGGTCACACCATTTACCAGTTCCCCGGAACCGGACTGTAATGTGCCAAGACCGGAATTCAGGATAACTGCTCCGGCCTGAAGATTGGAGGCTCCCTCAACTAAAGCTTCAAGGCCAGCTGCCAATGTCTGTGCGCCATCATCCGCCGTTTTCATATTTTCACTTAAAGTATTGCTTCCCTCGCTGACCTGAGCTGCTCCGTCGGCTAACGTTCCCAATCCATCATTTAAAGCTTTGGTTCCGCTTAATAAAGCTCCTGAACCGGAAGCGAGCTGAGACGTACCGTCTTTTAACTGTCCGGCCATCTGTGTCACACCAGCATCCAACTGGGCAGCCCCGGTGCTCAGATCTTCGTTTAACGCACTGCTTAAACCGGAAGCCCCTGTTTTAATATCACCATTAATGGCCCCGGCCAATGCCTCTGCTCCGGCCGCTGCATTATTCAATCCATCTGTCAATGCACTGCTTCCGGCTGCAATATTTCCGGCGGCAACGGCCGCATTTGAAAGTGCAGCGTTGACACCATCTGCCTGAGCATATAATCCCCCAATAACAGCCTCAATCGTTTGAATCTCTTGATCGCTCTTTCCTGCTTCCAGGCCTTGCAAAGCCGCAATCAAAGCACTGTTATCGACACCTGCCGCAGATAAGCTGTCAGCCAGGCTCTGGGCTCCGGCAGACAATTCGGCTGAAGACGCTGCTGCACTGGATATGCCGCTGCTTAAATCATTGGCACTGGCCCCGACCGTATCGATTCCGGCAGCTAACTGGGCAGCCCCGGCGGCTGCCTCTTCAATCCCGCCCTTTAACTGACTGGTACCTCCGGAAAGCTGGCCAATACCGATCTCAACCTGGGACTGCATCCCTGTCACACCGTCATAGAGCTGCTGAACACCTGGCAGTAATTGTTCTGATGTGCTTTTATGGGCACTGTCTGCTCCGGCCGCTACCTGGGATGCGCCGTCGCTCAAATTTTCTGCACCGGCAGCCAACTGTGAAGTACCATCCGCGAGAGCTTTACCGCCCTCTGAAAGTTCACCAGCACCGCTCTTCAAAGTTCCCGTGCCTTTTTCAAGTTCATCGCCGCCGGCAGCCAACTGATTGATTCCATCGATTAAGGTTCCGGAAGATGAAAGCAAAGTATCCAGTCCGGTTTTTAACTGACCGGAACCATCCACCAACTGATCGGCTGCACTCTGAAGCTGATCCATAGAACCCTCCAGATCTTCCAGACTGTCAAAACCGTCGCTGCTCATAGAATTAAATACTTCATTGGTGGCTACCGTAATACCCTCAATAGCTTCATAATCGGACACATCGGCTTCAAAGACAAAATAATCCGGAATATCAATATCCGCCACATTCAATGCATCTTTCATCTTTGGTATACCCATTCCGATTGCCAAATCTCTGTCACCATCGGATACAAGCTTTCCATTTTCAATAGTTACATTAGAAAACTTCTCTGTATTTAAAATCAATCCTGTAACCATTAGAAATGGTGTATATGAGTCACTGCCCTCTCCTGTTGTATTTTCATATTCATACCGAATCTTCAAATGACCGCTTTTTCCTGTAAGCTCTTCGGCACTGATTTCTTTGCCGTCCAATGTGTAACTTACCCGGATACCTATCGGAAGTTTTTTTTCAGTCGTCCCCTGATAAACAATATCCTCACCTGCACCGTTCCACATGAGCTTTCCGCCGTCCTGTGTAAAGCTTTCTTCACCTTTGACATTTTCAATGTTCTTCAATCCCGAAACATCCTCAATGTTTTTCAATCCACCTACATTTTTAAGCTGATCGGACACGGTTACCGATGTCACCTTTCCCGAAGCATCCAGTTTTACATAAACCGTTTCATCTTTTATGGCTTCTGCTTTCTCTCCATCTCCCTTTTCCGATTCCGCTGCAACCACCTGGGCAACCTGTGTACTCATGATTTGAATCGGATTTTCCTCAGCCCAAACCGGAATTGATAAGACTCCGGAACCTCCGATGACCATCGATGCTGTCAGCGCATAAGCTAATATTTTCTGATATTCTTTATTTTTCATGATCATGACCTCCTAAAAACTTAATTTCCCGCATTTCCTTTGTCGTTGCGCAGACTATTTTATCAAATACCATCAGCATCGACGGCAGGATAAAAATAACAACAAACATACTGATGATCGCTCCCCGTGCCATCAATGTACATAAGGCTGAAATCATATCAATATCGGAATAAAGCCCGACACCGAAGGTTGCTGCAAAGAATCCAAGTGCAGAAACCATAACCGATGTTATCGATGTGGAAAGAGCAATCTGAATAGCTTCTTTTTTTTCTTTTCCCAGACACCGTTCTTTCTTATACCGTGTTGTCATCAGAATCGCATAATCTACTGTTGCACCAAGCTGTATCGTTCCTATGACAATGGATGCAATGAACGGCAGCTCAGTACCCGTGTAACACGGAATACCCAAATTGATAAAAATGGCAAATTCGATCACCGCAACCAGAATCACCGGAAGGGAAATAGATTTAAATACAAACAGGATAATTAAAAAGACAGCTCCGATGGAAACAGCATTGACTACTTTAAAATCCTTATCCGTAATCGTGATCAAATCCTTCGTACAAGGTGCTTCTCCAATCAGCATCGCTTCCGGATCATATTTTTTTATGATCTGATTTAATTCTTCACACTGCTGATTGACTTCATCCGATGCCACCTTATACTCGGACTGAACTAATATTAACTGCCAATTATCCTTTTTCAATGTTTCTGTCAATTTTTCCGGTATCATTTCCCTCGGAATGGCCGAACCAAGAACGCTGTCAAGTCCCAGGGCAAAACGTACGCCATCCACATCGGACATTTCATTCAGCATGGCCTTTCCGTCTTTGGAAGATAAATCCGGACTGGCCAGCACCATATGGGTTGCATTCATATCAAAATTATCGGACAGCTTATCATTTGCCTGTATACTTTCAAGGTACTTCGGCAGCGTGGCATCCAGATTATAATAAACTTCCGTATTCCCATATCCGTACAACGCCGGAATCAGTACAATGATAAAAACACAGATAAACATTCTATAATGCTTTATAATGAAATCAGATAATTTATCCACCTTCGGTGTCAGTGCCCGATGCGTCGTCTTTTCAATCGCTTTATCAAAGATCAAAATAAATGCCGGTAAAATCGTCACACAACTGATAACGCCAAATACAACGCCTTTCGCCATGACAATCCCCATATCTCTTCCAAGGGTAAAACTCATAAAGCAAAGGGCAATGAATCCGGCCACCGTCGTTACCGAACTGCCAACGACGGAAGAAAAGGTATTGGATATGGCATGGGCCATGGCCCGCTCTTTATCTCCCGGAAAACGCTCCTGATTTTCTTTGTAGCTATGCCACAGGAAAATTGAATAATCCAGCGTTACACCAAGCTGAAGTACTGCGCTTAGAGCCTTTGTTATATAAGATATTTCTCCAAGGAACACATTTGTTCCAAGATTGTAAATGACCGCCATGCCAATACTCAGCATAAAAAATACAGGAATCAGCCAGGAATCCATGAAAACAGCCAAGACAATACATGTCAGCAGTACCGCGATCAGCACATAAATCGGCATTTCCTTATCTGAAAGATTCTTTATATCTGTAACAACGGCTGACATACCGCTGAGATAACATTGATCGTTGGTAATCTTACGTATCTCTCCAATGGCATTCATCGTGCTGTCCGCCGAAGTCGTGTTCTCAAAAAAAATAGCCATCAGCGTGGCATCATCCGCATTAAATACGTCTTTCAAATCCTCCGGAAGCATTTCGATTGGCACCGAAAGATCCATTATAGAATCATACCAGATGACCTCGGCCACACCATCGACAGCCTCAATCGCTTTCTTAACCTCGGCCACATCTTTCGTGGACATCCCTTCCACAATCTCCATGGCAAAGGCTCCTTTGCCGAATTCATCCATCAGTATATCCTGGCCGACCATTGTCTCAATGTCGTCCGGCAGATAGTACAGAATATCATAATTAACTTTCGTCTTAAAATACCCCATAGCCGAAGGAATCAAAAGTAAAAATCCAATGATGAGAATTGCAACCCGGTATTTTACAATTTTTTTCCTCAAATTTACCATGCTGTATCCACCCTTTCGTTTTTCTGACTTTTGGTCATTTTTATTCTGCGACTACTATAACGCAAAAATGACCATCAGTCAATATTCTTTTTGAAAAAATTTGACTTTCGGTCATTTTTAATTTATAATCGAATTATTGATTGAAAAAAAGGAGAAATTATGGGAAAAGTAGATGAAAATAAACAGCAGAAACTGGAAGCGCTTTATAAAAATGCCTATGATTTATTTCTGACTCAGGGAATTGAAAAAACGTCTATCAGCGATATCGCCAAAAAGGCCGGCGTTGCCAAGGGAACTTTCTATCTTTATTTCACGGATAAATATGATATTCGGGACCAATTAATTGCAAAAACAGCAGATAAACTCTTCCGTAAGGCCAGTATTGCCATGGAAAACGAACATATTCCTTCCCTGGAAGACCGCATTATCTTCATTGTCGATTACATTTTGGATTGCATGCAAAGTAATAAACCAATGCTGCGATTTATTTCTAAAAATCTTAGCTGGGGAATCTTTCGCCATGCGATCACGGCCGGTCTGCCGGACGAAGACATCAACGCCTACAGCATTTACCAGAAACTCCTGCTTGAAAATCCGGATGTCCGTCTGCGCGCTCCGAAAACTATGCTGTTTTTAATCATCGAACTGGCAAGCTCCACATCTTTCAGCACCATTCTCGAAAATGACCCGGTTTCCTTTGATGAGTTAAAACCTTATCTTAACGACAGTATCCGGTCTATTATACGGAATCATATTGTTTCTGAATAAATCAAAAAGAGAATTATTCCGGAAATTACTTCCGAAATAATTCTCTTTTTTCTTAATCTAATCTCAGAACAGCCCGCTGCCAAATCAGGCAGCCGCTTCGGACGAATATCTTATGCTTCTTCTTCAACCTGACGAATTTCCTTTGTGCGGATTTCTTCAAGAATATCAGCAATAAATGTCTGCAGATCTTTCTGACCTTCGTCACCTTTGAAACGACTGCGGACAGAAACAGCCTTTTCTTCCTCTTCTTTAGCTCCGACAACAAGCATATAAGGAATCTTCTGAAGTCTTGCTTCACGAATCTTGTAACCAATCTTTTCTGCACGGGTATCAATCTCAGCACGGATACCGGCATCATTTAACTGAGACAATACACTCTGAGCATAATCCATATACTTATCAGAAATCGGCAAAACCTTTACCTGTACCGGAGAGAGCCATGTCGGGAATGCACCGGCAAAATGCTCGATCAAAATACCAATGAAACGTTCTACGGAACCAAAGGCTACACGATGAATCATAACCGGACGATGTTTCTCACCATCTGCTCCCGTATATTCCAGATCAAAACGCTGAGGCATCTGCATATCGAGCTGAATTGTACCGCACTGCCATGTTCTTCCGATGGAATCTTCCAGATGGAAGTCAATCTTCGGACCATAGAAGGCACCATCACCTTCATTGACTACATAATCAAGACCAAGGTCTTCAAGGGCGCCTTTAAGACCATCCGTTGCAATTTCCCAATCCTCATCGCTTCCCATGGAGTCCTCTGGACGTGTGGAAAGTTCTACATGATATTTAAATCCAAACAGGTTGTAAACTTCATCAATCAGTTTGGCAACACCTTTAATCTCCTGACGGATCTGATCCTGGGTCATAAAGATATGGGCATCATCCTGGGTAAAGCAGCGTACACGCATCAAGCCGTGAAGCTGTCCGGATTTTTCATGGCGGTGTACAAGGCCTAATTCACCGACACGAAGCGGCAGGTCTTTGTAGGAATGCGGCTCGGATTTATAAACAAGCATGCCGCCTGGGCAGTTCATTGGTTTTACAGCAAAATCTGCATCATCAATCACTGTTGTATACATATTATCTTTATAGTGATCCCAGTGACCGGAATTTTCCCACAGATGACGGCTTAAGATAATTGGTGTGGATACTTCCACATAACCGTTTTTGCGGTGAAGGTCTCTCCAGTAATCCAACAGAGTATTTTTAAGGACCATACCCTTTGGCAGGAAGAATGGGAAACCAGGACCTTCTTCACGAATCATGAAAAGTCCAAGTTCTTTGCCAAGTTTCCGGTGGTCACGCTTCTTTGCTTCTTCAATCCGTGCCAGATGCTCTTCCAAATCCGCTTTCTTTGTAAATGCTGTACCATAAATACGAGTCAGCATCTTATTCTTTTCGCTTCCACGCCAGTAAGCTCCAGCCAGACTTGTCAATTTAAAGGCTTTCACAGGTTTTGTTGTCATCAGATGAGGGCCTGCACAAAGGTCCACAAATTCACCCTGCTGATAAAAACTGATTTCTGCATCTTCCGGTAAGTCCTCAATCAATTCAACCTTATATGGTTCATCTTTCTCTTTAAAATAAGCAATAGCGTCATCTCTGCTCTTCGTAAACCGTGTAATCGGTAACGCTTCTTTAACAACCTTTTTCATTTCAGCTTCAATTTTAGTCAGATCATCCGCTGTCAGAGGTGTTTCACTGTCAATATCATAATAGAAACCGTCAGCAATAGATGGTCCGATAGCCAGCTTTGCGTCCGGATAGAGACGTTTCAATGCCTGGGCCATAATATGGGATGTCGTATGACGGAAAGCTGCTGCACCGCCCTCCGATTCAAATGTCAAAATATTTAATTCACAGTCACTGTCAATAACGGTACGTAAATCCACAACCTCACCGTTTAATTCACCGGCACAGGCCGCCCGTGCCAATCCTTCGGAAATATCCTTTGCAATGTCAATCACCGACATCGGCTGTGCATATTCTTTTACAGAGCCGTCCTTTAATGTTACTTTCATCTTATTTTTCTCCCTTCATAAATTCTTTATTTAAAATTCAGACATTCATCTCAGGGCTTTTTATTCAATCTGTGAAAAACCTATTGAATAAAAAAGCCCCTTCCTATCATTTGTCTGATAGAAAGGGACGAGTTCTTCTCGCGGTTCCACCCTTTTTGTTTCATATGCCTGCTCCCTTACGTATCTCTATATATTCGGATACAATCATAGCAGCATATGTTAAACCACTTCATTCTGATTGATAACGGAATCACCGGACTTGATTAGAGCCACTCCGAGGTAGTTTTCAGATATTTCCCAACAGGACCCTTCCAGCAGCCGGTCCCTCTCTGTGATGTTTCATATCTTACTTGTCTCATCAACGCGTTGCTTTCATTATAAACATCCTCAAAAACCTTGTCAAGTATTTTAATACAGCCCATGTATCTCCGTATTCATAAAGGCAGAAAGGGCTTTATAAAGCATATAAATATCCAGCTTGGAAGTGGTCTCAAAAGTAGAGTGCATGCTTAAAACCGGCACACCGATATCGACCACATCGATATTACGGTTGGCAATACACCGGGCCAGAGTCCGTCCGCCGCCAAGGTCGATACGGCCGGTCTCGCCGCTCTGCCATAAGACTCCGGCACCGTCCAGAATACGACGAATTTCGACAAGATATTCGGCACCGGCATCATTAGTATCGGCCTTTCCGTTATAGCCATTGTATTTCTGTATAATGGCGCCGTGATTTATGCGATTTACATTGTGGGCATCGAAACAATCCGCATAGGCCGGGTCAAAACCGCTGGACACATCGGCAGAAAGAGCCTGGGATTTACGCAGTACGTCCCGAAGAGCCACGCCATCCATAGCGCACAAATCTTCTATAAAATAATCAATATAAGCAGAATCCATACCGGAAACACTGCCGTTTCCAACTTCCTCTTTATCTGCTAAAAGAACAATGGTCGTGTTTTCAGGCGCTTCCAGTTCTGTCAAAGCTACTACGGCCGGGTAGGCGCAAATTTTATCATCCTGACCATAGGCTCCAATCATACTCCTGTCGAATCCGATATCCGAAGCCTTATACGCAGGAACGAAACAAATCTCCGCCGACAAAAAGTCTTCTTCTTCAATGCCATACTGTTCCGCAAGAATTTCCAATACTTTCTGTTTTACCGGATCTGCCTTTATATCGTCAGCGGCCGGATAACTGCCGATAAGGATGTTCAGCATTTCTCCGGTAATGACCGTATCAATCGGCCCCGGATTCAAACCTTTTGCTAAATGCGGCAATAAATCTGTAATAACAAACTGAGGCTCGCCCGCCTTCTCACCGAGGGCAAAGTCCAGATGGGTTCCGTCTTTCAGGCTGACCCGGCCATGCATAGCCAGAGGTGTCGTCACCCACTGGTAACGGCGAATAGAACCATAATAATGGGTTTTAAAATAAGCCATTTCTGCTTCTTCATATAATGGCGTTGTTTTCAAATCAACTCTCGGTGAATCGATATGGGATGCAATCAAATGCAAGCCATTTCGGACACCCTGTTTTCCGATGACAGCCAGGATCAGCGCCTTGTTCTTTTCGTTATAATAAACACGGCTTCCAGGTGCATAATCCGCTTTGGCATCAAAAGGAACAAAGCCCTTCGCCTTCACCATTTCAATGACATTACGGACGACTTCCCGCTCGCACTTTGAATGGTTTAAAAATTCTTTATAACTCTCACAAAAAGCTTGGCTTTCTGCGATGACTGCATCATCACGTACAAGCTCTGATGCCAGTTTATCCATATGTAATGACATAGTTATCCCCCGTTTTCTATAGACAGAGTTACCCGGTGCGCATAACGCATCGGGTTCTCTGCCTGTTTCTATGATTCGCAGCAGCGTCTATGCGCCTGCTTCTATTTTACAACAACATCTTTAATATAGAAGTTCCAGATGTAAGATGGGCTCATTGTGTATTCCACATTCTGATTCATAACGACACGGTTTGTTGCATAGTAGAATGTAATCATCGGGCATTCCTGGCCAACGATATCCAGGGTCTGCTGTAAAAGTTCGGTACGTTCTTCCAAATCAACAGACGCATTTTCTTTCTGCAAAAGTTCATCAACCTCAGCGTTGGAATAGCAGGATGCGTTAGCACCACCTTCTCCGGCATTCTGCGAATAGAATAATGGATAAATATTGGCAGCAGCATCCGGATAATCTGCTTCCCAGTTGATAACTAACAAATCGTAGTCACGGCTTGTACCAAACTGATAGTTGCTCATTTCAGAACCGTCAACCACTTCAACATCCACATTGATACCAATTTCCTTCAATGCAGACTGTACATATAATGCACAGGAAGAACGAACGGAGCTGTTCTTTACATAAAGCACACAGTCAAATCCGTCCGGATAATTGGATTTTGCCATATATTCTTTGGCCTTTTCCAAATCTCCTTTCGGATCAAAAGCTGTTTCTGCATATTTTGTCCAGGAATCGGATGCAGCACCATAAAGGGCACTTCCAAAAGGAATGGAGTTAATCGCTTCTTCGCCGTCTTCACTTAAAATACTATTGTAAAGACCATCTTTATCCAATGCATAAGCTACAGCCAGACGTACATTGACATCGGAGAAATATTCGCTCTGGCAGTTGATAGCCATATGAAGGCAAGACCAGCTTCCGATATCGGAAATTGCAAGATTTCCAGCACTTCCAAGTTCAGAAAGCATTTCTGTCGGTGGTTCCAGTGCAAAATCAACCTGTTCATTTTTCAGTGCTGTAACAAGAGTTGTCTCATCGTTGATAATCTGGAAATCAATGTTTTTAATCTGCGGAGTTACAGAAGAATCCCAGTAGTTTTCATTACTTTTTAATGTAATTTCATTACCGGTTACCCAATTATCATAAACATATGGGCCTGTACCAATAACAGCTACACCAGGGCCTCCGAGAGTATCGGCATTTTCCTCCGCATAGGCTTTTTCAATAATACATCCGGCAGTTGTTGCAAAGGCATACTGCCATGCTGCATCCGGCTGTGCCAGTTTTACTGTCATTTCCCAGTCGCCTGTCTGTTCGATGGACTCTACACTATCATAAAACCATGCCATGTTTGATGCAACTTCCGCATCCATATGACGCTGTACTGAGAAAAGTACATCATCCATAGTCATCGGATTGCCGTCAGAGAAGTTGATGTCGTCCCGAATCTGATAAACATAGGTTGTAGAATCTACAGCCTCCCAATCAGAAGCCAGCATTGGTTCCAGACCGCCGTCGGCTGTAAACTGTAATAATGATTCACACACCTGGTCTACAACCTGGTTTGTTGTATGGTCATAGGCAAAAGCCGGGTCGAAGGAAACAATATCCTGCTGTAATGCAACAACCAGCGTATCCTTTGCGCCAGAGGTACTTTCTGCCGTGCTTTCACTTCCTGTTTCACTGCCGGATTCTGCGGCTGCCGTTGTCTGGGTTGTTCCTGAGGAGCCGCTTCCACAGGCTGTCAGTGCAAATGCTGCGGCCATAGCGACGGCACTTACCTTTAAAAGATTTCTTTTCATAGTATCCTCTCTCCTTTATATTTTCCTCCTGTTCAGGAGTTTTTAGCGTGGGTTAATTCCTCTGTACGAAGACATGAAACATAATGCGTTCCTCCAATGCACTTTTCCTCCGGTGAATTGCAGTTACACAAGCCTTCTTTATATTGGCTGCACCGCGGCCAGAACCTGCATCCCGAAGGCACATTCATCGCATTTGGAATATCACCGGAAAGCATGATCCGGCTCGATTCCTTATCCGGGTCATCCTTTGGCCTGGAGGATAAAAGCGCCTGGGTATATGGATGGGTCGGATTGGAAAATATTTCCTCAGCCGTTCCCTTTTCCACCACGGTTCCCAAATACATGACAACAACTATATCGCACACATGGCGCACCACGGTTAAATCATGGGAAATAAACATCATGGTCAGATTGCTGTCCTTACGGATATCCATAAATATATTTAAAATCTGAGCCTGCACGGAAACATCCAGAGCCGAAACCGGTTCATCGGCCATAATAAATTCCGGTTTTAACAGCATCGCCCGGGCAATAGCCAGACGCTGAAGCTGACCGCCGGAAAGCTCATTCGGGTGCCGGTGAAGTATATTTTCATCCAGATTAATCCAGGTAATCATTTCCTGAATTCTTTGATTAATCTCCTGCTCCGACATTTTATAAAAGCGGCCCACCTCTGCAATCGAATCCCAAATCGTCCGTTTCGGGTCAAATGAGGAAAATGGATTCTGAAAAACCATCTGCATCTTAGAACGATATTCCCGCATCTGTTTCGGTCCAAATTTTGTAATCTCTGTTCCGTTATAATAAATATTTCCGCCGCTGACATCAATCAGACGCATAATACATCGGCCCAGTGTGGATTTCCCGCAGCCAGATTCCCCAACGACGCCAACAAAGGAACCTTTCGGAATTTCCAGATGAATGCCATCCAGAGCCTTCACCTGCTTGGAATCCTTGCTGAAATACTTACGCACATTTTCAACCCGGATTAATACTTCTTCAGACATTTTCCACACCTCCCTTATCATATAAATGGCAGCTGCACATATGACCATTTCCAAAGTCTGTCAACTCGGGAGCCTTTGTCTGACACTCCGGCAAAGCCCGGCGGCATCTCGGCGCATACGGGCATCCAACGATTTCCCGGTCCAACCGCGGCGGAAACCCCGGAATTGTCACCAGTTTTTCTCCGGTAGCTTCATCCCTTGGAATACTGTCAATCAGATCCTTTGTATATGGGTGCTTTGGCTGATGAAAAATGGCAGATACATCACCGGTCTCCGCGATTTTCCCCGCATACATGACCGAAACCCTATCGCACAATTCGGCAATGACGCCAAAATTATGGGTAATAATGATAATACTCATATGATATTCGTCTTTTAATTTTTTTAACAGTTCCAGAATCTGAGCCTGCATCGTCACATCCAGAGCTGTTGTTGCCTCATCGGCAATCAAAAGTTTCGGTCGGCAAGCCACGGCCATAGCAATGGAAGCTCTCTGGAGCATACCGCCGGAAAATTCAAAAGGATACTGTTTATAACGTTTTTCCGGTGGGAAAATACCCACCTCATCCAGAAGCTTATAGACCCGCTCCGTCGCTTCCTGTTTGCTGATACTTTCATGGGTCAGAATCGTTTCCCGAATCTGTTCCCCGACAGTAATAAGAGGATCAAAGGTTGTCATCGGATCCTGGAAAATCATGGCAATATCCTTTCCCCGAATAGCCCCAAGACTTTTACGGTTCATTTTCATAATATCTTCAGTTTTGTCGCCTGAATTATACAGGATTTTTCCCGAATAGAAGGTCTTTTTTTCATCATGTAAGCGGAGAATGGATTTGGCTGTCATCGTCTTTCCGCAGCCCGATTCCCCGACAATACCGTGGGTTTCACCGGCCCGGATATCCAGGTTAATATCCCGGACGGCATGTATCAATCCCCGGCTTGTAATTAAATCTAATTTCAAATGCTGTAAAGAAACTAAATTCTCACTCATTTCTACGCCGCCCCCTGTTCTATGTTCTGTGCCTGCTCCTGCAAACGATGCTGACGCATCAATTTCTTATAGGAAGGAAGCTTTCGCTCCTGTGGATTCATGTATTTCTGTACGCCGTCCACAAAAACATTTAAGGCAACAACAGTAATCACCATACAAAAGGCCGGTGACAGGGCCAGCATCGGGTGGGATAAAAGGAAAATACGTCCGTCCTCCAGCATGGCGCCCCAGTCAGACAGCGGTGCCTGAACGCCCAGTCCCAGGAAGCTCAGAGAAGCCAAATCCAGGATGGCTGAACCGACATCCAGTGTCAACTGAACAAGCAGTGTGGATATACAATTCGGTAAAATATGATAAAACAAGATCCTTCCGGAACCATAACCGATAGAGCGACAGGCTTCCACGTAGGTTTTATTTTTTTCAACAAGAACGAGGGAACGGGTCAGCTTTGCAAGCATCGGCACATAAATAATTCCCAGCGCCAGAACGGATTTGGAAATTCCCCGTCCAAAAACAGCGACAAATACAAAGGCCAACAGCAAGGATGGGAAGGATATGATAACATCCGTAATCCTCATTAAAATTTTATCAACCCATCCGCCGTAATAACCGGCAAAAAGTCCCATCGGCACACCGATAATAATAGAAATTCCCACAACACCCAACGCGCTTAAAAGCGTTGTCCGGCCGCCAAACAAGAGTCTGGATAAAATATCCCGTCCGGTTTTATCTGTTCCAAGCAAATGGGCCTTCGTCGGTCCGGAAAGCACCGCTGTAAAATCCAGCGCATCCGGGTCGCATGGCGCGAGAACACCGGCAAAGATACAAGACAGAATAATAACTGCCAGTATGATGATACTTATAATGACCGGAACGGTAAAAAGCGTTCCTTCTCTCTCCGTATTTTTCTTTTTCATCGTCAGTCAGCCTCCTTTGCTCCAAGACGGATTCTTGGGTCAATGACACAATAAAGAATATCGATAATCGTACTGATGGTCAGATAAATAACGACCAGAATCAATACAACATCCTGAACAATCGGATAATTGCTCGCCTTTACCGCATCAATCAGCAGCGAACCGATACCGGATAAGGAAAAAATACTTTCGACAAGAACAGCACCGACAATCATACCGCCAACCTGAATTCCGACAACGGAAAGCACCGGAATAATGGCATTTTTCAGACAATGCTTAAATACGATTTTTGAAGTTGGAAGCCCCTTTGCTATCAATGTCTGGACATAATTGGATTCCAACTGAGTCGTCATCCCGGAACGGGTCACCCGCATAGTCAACGTCATACGCACCAGCGCCATGGCGATACACGGAAAAATAATACGTGTAAAATACTCCCCAACATTGTTATATGTACCGGTAATCGGAAAGCTCGGCGCCACCTTTGCCAGAATAAGTACAATAACAACGCTCATAACAAAAGGAGGAATTGCCGCGGCAATTAATGATAATGTGGAAATCAATGTATCAACCCAGGTGTTTTTCTTTAACGCTGTGTACACTCCCAAAGGAATACTGACTCCCAAACTTAAAATAGTTCCGCCGACAACAAGTCCTGCGGTCACCGGCACACGGCTTCCAATCAAAGACATCACCGGCTGCTGATACTTATAATCAAGTCCCCAGTTTCCGGTAAGAAGCCCCTTAATCCATAACCAATACTGCACGGGCAGCGGCTTGTCCAGATTAAAGCTGGCCCGGGTATTTGCAACGACATCCGCACTCGTATTCTTTCCGCCCAGGATGACTGCCACCGGGTCAATTCTGGATAATCGAATAAGTACAAATATCAGTACACTGACAACAATCAGTGTGACCAAATACTCCGCCACCTTTTTCGCAATCGTTTTTTTCATGGTTTTTCCTCTCTTTTCTTTAATAAATTGAACAAAAAAAAGACGAAAATACCTGTCCAACGACAGATTTTTACGTCTTTGTAAAATCCATGTAAATATTTGGTTAAACCTTTACCTGTCATATTTTACCATATTGAAATTTAAAGTCAATAGAAATTTTTAGCCCATCAATTGTTAACTAATTTCATTTTGAAGTTGACATTTGTTCCCGACCATGATATCCTTTTCAAAGCTTTAGAGTTGTACGCCGCAGCTTGGCGGCAGAAAGAGAGGATAATTATGACATCAATGACATCAACAAAACTAAAAACTCTGGATATGGCTTATATCGGACTTTTTGCCGTGGTTATAGCAATCTGCTCCTGGATTTCCATCCCTACCGTTGTTCCGTTTACTTTACAGACCTTTGCCGTTTTTCTGGCTGTGGCCATTCTGGGCGGAAAACGAGGCACCTTATCGGTTATCGTCTATGTACTTCTGGGTGCTGTCGGTCTTCCTGTATTTTCCGGTTTTAAAGGCGGCTTCGGTGTTTTACTGAATACCACCGGCGGTTACATCATCGGTTTTATTTTCTCTGCCCTTGTCATGTGGGCTTTTGAAAAAGCCTTCGGCAAAAAGACCTGGGCGCTGATTCTCTCCATGGTATTGGCTCTCATTGTATGTTACGCCTTCGGTACAGCCTGGTTTATGGTCGTCTATGCAAAAAATGTGGGCGCTGTCGGTCTTTCCGCCGTCCTTGGATGGTGCGTTATTCCATTTATCGTTCCGGATCTGGCTAAAATTGTATTGGCATTTATTTTAAGTAAGCAAATTTCCAAAGCAGTTACATTATAAAAATGCTCTTATTTTAATGACAGTATGAAATTTTTGAAATCATTCTTATCCCATGTGACAGGGGTCGGATACAGTGGATTACCTTCTTTTTCAGCCCAGGCTACGATCTGATCCACATCTTCCTCCTGAATCATTTCAGGATATACAGGGATATTCATTTTTTCTTTCATTTCTTCAATCCAGTCCATAAATGCCTCAGCTTTTGCCTTCGGCGTATCATCGGCTGCTTTCATACCGCATACGTCACACAGATCTGCCAGCTTCTCGTAAGCTGCAGGTCCGAAGGCCCGCATAACATGAGGCAATAAAATCGACATTGCAAGGCCATGCGGTGTTCCGTATAAACCGCCTAACGTATGGCCGATCGCATGGACGTAACCTACACAGCCCCTCGTGAATGCACGGCCAGCCAAAAAAGCTGCCTTTTGCATATTATAACGGGCTTTCAAATTGCTGCCATCCTGATAAACAGTGTAAAGATTATCATATATAAGCTTCACGGCCTTTTTACACATATCTTTTTCCAGCTTTGAATTATAGGTATTGTTTGTATAACATTCCACTGCATGGCACAATGCGTCCAGACCTGTAGTTGCAGTCACATGCGGCGGCAGCCCTACCGTTAATTCCGGGTCAAGCACTGCGTATTTCGGCATCAGACAAAGATCATTCATTGATGCTTTATGGTGGGTTTCAGCATCCGTGATAACGGCAGCCACCGTTGTTTCAGAACCCGTTCCGGCAGTCGTCGGTACTGCAAAAATTGTCGGGATCGGACGAAGAACAGTGAAGAGTCCCTGAAGTTGTTCTACATTTTTACGTGGTTTGGCAATGCGGGCACCAATTCCTTTGGCACAATCCATTGGAGAACCTCCGCCAAAAGCGATCATGCAGTCACATCTATTTTCTCTGTAGAGCTTAACCCCTTCCTCAACATTAATATCCGTCGGATTCGGCGCCACTCCATCATAGATGACATAATCCAGCCCCTGTCTGTCCATCGCCTCAAGCATACCATCCAGTAAATGCAGCTCCATCAATACTTTATCGGTAACAACCAAAACCTTTTTAAACTTTTTACGTTTAATTGCCTCCGGCAGTTTTTTAACGGCCGCACGGCCCTTCAATGTTTTCGGCACACGCCATGGCAGTATGGCCATACCGACCTTCATTACAGACTGGAAACCTCTGCAATAAATTTTTCTCAAATTAAGTTTCGTAGTCATAGAATGCATTCCTCCTTTGTTATGCATTTCGATCGCCTCGATCGGACAGACCTTGGCGCATATGCCGCAGCAGATGCAACGGGTCTCATCCAGGCAGGCAATCGTATGGATGTCCCCATGAAATTTCGGAGCTTCAATACTCAGGCAATCCATTGGACAATTGACCACACAGACAGAACAACCTGCGCAGGTTTCTTCGTTGATATAGGGTGTTTTCTTTTTTTTCATTCTCATCCACCTCCCGCCGGCGAAAGCATCACGATTTCATCGCCATCTTTAAATTTATACCATCGGCCGACTGATTTTCCGTTCACAAGTATGACCAAATCCTTTACTTCTCTTTTCGTCATTCCAGGAACCGAATTTTTCAATTCATCCATAGTGTCAATGTCCGCTTCAAACTCACTGACGCCAGTCTTCAAACGGGCCACACCAAATAATTTCACTTTCACCATAGGCACCACCCTTTGATTCAGATAATTTCCAGTTTTTTCAAGAGCTTCTCCGTCGGCAATCCGTTACTATCCCACCCTCTGGCATGATAATAAACCTTCTTCAATTTTTCCAGAGGAACTTTGGACTTCGGATCTTTCGGGTCCTGCAATGTTTTTACAAGGCGGGAAGGCAGAGCATCTTTATTGGCATTCACGCCAAACCGCCGGTTCACTTCCCTTTCCAGATTATAGCCCCGTTCGCCACATCGCATATAGTGGCCAAATGTCATCTTCATGCCTGTGGCATATTCAAACCCTTTCGTATGGTGAAATACCGGTAAATGCAGCTTTAACATTTCCGGATATTTATTCATCAGCCGCACTGCAGCGCCGCAATAAGGCAAAGCCATATTGACCAGCTTCACATACCAGCTATTCGGGTGTTTCAACAGCGGCGCCGGGAAAAAGGCATAGCTTGTAAACAGACACTGTCCGGAGGCTGATATCATTTCCATCAAATCCTGGAACATCATCGTCAGGTCGGCTTTTCCATGATATGTCGTCTGGTTAATAGAAAGGCCAAGGCCCTCCAAAATAACAAGATAGCCGCCATTTAAGTGACAGCCGCCCCGGTTACTGACCGCATAACCAAGGCCAAGGCCTGTCGCCTTTCTCGGTTCATAAGCCGCCAGTTCCATTCCCTTTGCATGGATGGCAAATTCTTTGCCGCCATACTTTTCAGACAATCTTTTACTGCCCTCTGCCAGTTCATCTCCAATACCCCGGCGATAAGCAATATCTTCAAATATTTGGGATATACCTTCAATCTCTGAAAATTTCAATCCATTATTCCATAAACCCTTTTCATTGGCTTCCATAGCGTAGGATATGGTATTTGCCGCTGAAATCGTATCCATGCCCAGTTCATCCAGCTCATAATTCCATTTTAATACAGCTTCCAGATCATTATTTAATATACCGCCGCCAAGCAAAACCAGTGTTTCCAGTTCCGGTCCCTTCACCGGTTTTCCCGCCACTTCCACAGTACGTGCACAGCGGATCGGACAGGTGAGACATCCCTTATTGACAATGTTATATTTTTCTGCCAGCAGTTCTCCGCTAACCTTTTCGAAATCCTCATATTGACCACTACTGTAATTTTTCGTGGAAAGCATACCTTTCATCTGCATAGAGCTGACAAGGCCTGCCGTACCCAGTCTTGGCAATTGATCTCCGGTCAACGGATGTTTTCTTAAATACTTAAACCACTTTTTTGTATGGGCCACCATCTTTTCCTTATCATAAATCGGAATTTCTTTCGTACCGCTGACACATACAGCCTTCAGACGCATCCAACCCATGACGGCCCCGGTACCGCCCCGGCCAAACACACGGTCATTGGAAACAATACTGGAATACAATACCAGATTTTCCCCGGCAGGCCCGATACAGATCTTTCCGTTTTTGCGGACACGGCCATTTTTCATACGAAGCTTATCATCCAGAGCTTCCTGGGTCCGGGTCGTTTTCATTCCCCATAGATCATCGGCATTATGGAATATCACATTGTCATTTTGAATTTCAATCCATGTCTTTTCCTCACATTGTCCGGTTAAAACAAGTGCATCCAGCCCTGCTTTTTTCAGATAATAGCCAAAATGACCGCCGCAATTCGACGATGTAATATAACCGGTCTGCGGTGACAATGTGGAAATATTAAATCGGCTGGCGCTGGGCGCCCCGGTACCTGTCAGCGGTCCGGTTGTAATCACCAGAAGGTTTTCCATGGAGAATGCTTCTTCCGTACCTTTTAAATGGTCTCCAAGAATTTTGGCCGCCATGGTTTTGCCACCGATAAACAACTCTCTTTCTCTGTCAGAAAATGGATACTCGGACACTTCTTTTGTCGTCAGATCAATTTTCAACACTTTTCCCATATAACCCCCATATTGTGTAGCCATACCTTCTCACCTCTTTCTCTATTTCATAAATCCTTAATATATTTGTACATTCTACATATTTACATATGAAAAATCACCGTTCATCATATCGATAAACATCACTCTGTGATGCAGCAATTCTCCGGCACCTGTCGCAATCTTAATCACTTCACCAACCTGAAGAGCCGTCACAGCACTGACTGTGATCATCAGCGCGGCCACTTCCTGTTTTTTTCTGTGTACATACAAGCGCTCCAGAACAGAATCTCCCGGCAAAATGGTCGTCACCTGACCATACCAGCCTTCCACAGCACCATGAACCAATGGAATTTTTAATTCAGTACTCAGTTTTTCAAGATATATCTTAGTTTCAATATCATCTACACAATCCACCACAATATCCGCATCGGATACAAGATGTTTTCCATTACTTTGATCTAAAAATGTTTCATGCGTTTTTACATCGATTTTGGGATTGATGTCCAAAACCTGCGCTTTCAGCACGGCCACTTTGGATTGATTTACCGTGGAATTCATGGCATACATCTGACGATTAAAATTACTGTATTCCAATACATCTTTATCGATCAAAATCAATTTTTCAAAACCGGTCCGCACCAATTGATGGGTCACCATTTGTCCAAGGGCCCCGGCTCCGATCACTGCAACTTTCGCCTGTTCTATCTGTGCAGCCTGCTGCAATGTGAAAAAATCCATATTTTTTTCAAACAAGATACTATCCCCATTTCTATTCTGTTCAAATAGGACAAATACGACCGCATTCTTCGCAGCTATAGCCGCCCAACATATCCAGCCGACTTTTAAACGCTTCACTTTTCAGAATATAAATAAATTCCTGAACCGATGGTAATTCGAGATATTTTTCATAAGTGACAAAATCGTACTCTTCAAAACCCACATCAATAAAATCCAGGTCTAACGCCTTTGCACAGGAATAAATCCCCATGCCCACATCCGCATTATCCTTTTGAACGGCCACAGCCACACTCATATGGGTCGCCACTTCATGCTCATATCCGGAAATATCTTTCTGAGAAATTCCCTCTTTTTTTAACAGATAATCAAAGAGAACTCTGGTTCCGGCGCCCCGCTGCCGATTAATATACCGGATTTCCGGTGTAATATCATGAATCCCCTGAATGTTTAACGGATTCCCCTTTTTAACAATAAATCCCTGGCGTCTGCGGACGCCTTTAATAATTACCATTTTTTCATCAGGAAACATCTCTCGTGTAATGCTTACATTATAGCTGCCATCCTTCTCATCCAGCAAATGGGATGGAGCCAAATGAGCTTCTTTTTTTCGAAGGGCAATTAACCCGGCCATGGAACCGACATGGGTTGATGAAAGGCACGTGTCCCGGCCATCTTCCATCATCAGATCATTAATGACATCCAAAATCAAATCGTGACTTCCAATAAGCACCAGGGTTTTACGAATCTGATCCATATCTTTTACCAGCTTCACCTGAATATTTTCATGGGCAAGGATACCTTCCTTATCCTGCGGAATGATGCAAAAGCCATCGGCTCTCACAAGGGACATGGATGCACCGGCCCCCCGTTCCAGGGGTGATGCCACCAATTCGTCCTCCACGATTCCCAGCTTTACGCGGACATATTCTTCATATTTCAGACTGGACATCAGCGTCTTGGACAATTTCGCCGTCACCTGCTTTTGCTGTCTGTCCGAACCTCCAGAACCGTAATACAAGTTCATGACAGGAATGACAAACTCTGTAAATGTCAGGTAAGACGACACCGGATATCCCGGAAGACCGATGACCGGCTTGTCCTGTATTTTACTTAAAATCACCGGTTTTCCCGGTTTAATAGCCACACCATGGGCATATACCTCTCCCAGTTCACCAATGGCATGAATGGTATAATCATCCCGGCCCGCACTGGATCCGGCATTAATGATCACAATATCACATTCCATGACCGCCTCGGACAAGGTTTTCTTGATCAGTTCCAGATCATCACGCAAAATCGGATAACGGCGGCCAATCCCCTCATTCTCTGTGACCATATTTTCGAACATCCAGGAGTTGGTTTCCAGGATCTTCCCATCCTCCAGCGGTTTCGTATATTCAATCATCTCATCGCCGGTCGGAATAATGCCGACTATCGGCTTCTTTATTACTTCAATCTCTGTAATTCCGGCAGATATAAGTACGGAAATATCAATTGCACGTATTTTATGACCGGTTGGAAGCACCATTTCTTTGGCAACGATATCCTCCCCTATGGCCCGTACATGGGCAAAGGGATGGGTTGGCGCGATAATTGTGTATCCTTCGCCATCCTCCGTTTCAATCAGGTCCTCTGCCATGATCACCGCATCATAGGGCGGCATGATCATATCCCCCGTGTCCACATCCAGATAATCCTTTTCATAAATCAGCCGCAAAGGTGTGCTTTCCGAAGCGCCCCTCGTATGTGAACTGACTACAGCAATCCCATCCATGGCACAGGAATTATAAGATGGACTGGAATATCTGGCATACACAGCCTCTGCGGTCATACGTCCGAGACTTTCAACGACAGGAATCCGCTCTTTTCCCGGCCGAATATGAGAAAATGCGTCTAAAAAGCGTGAAAGCGCCCTTTCCTTCTCCTGAACACTTAAGTACAAATTTCTCTTCATTCCAACACCTCTACCCAAACAAGCTCATCTTTATTCAGTCCTTCTCTGTTCCGCGGTATCAATACATAGCCATCGGCCCTTCCAAGAGATGCAATGCTTCCTGATTTTGCATGAATCGGCTTTGCCACCAACCCTTCCGCATTTGAAATCAGCTTCACCGGAAGACAGGTTTCTCTTCCCTGATTACTGGAAACATTTTCACTGATTCTTGCCCTGTATGGCGGACGCATACGCAGCCCGCTTTTTTCACAATACCAATCGGCAATAACCAGCCGAAACATCAGCATTGCAGCCATCGGATGTCCCGGAAGCCCCGCAATGACCGTACGATGTTCCCTGTCATAGGCTAAAATCGTCGGTTTTCCCGGCTTAATAGAGATTCCATGGGTAAATACATTCCCCGTAATATTCTCCAATACTTTCTTTGTATAATCCTTATTGCCTTTCGAACTTCCACCGGATAAAAGGACAATATCACTATCCTTCACCGACTGTGAAACGGCTTTAAATATTTCTTCCTCGTTATCTTTCACACGAAGCTGCCTTCGAACTGTCATTCCCAACGTTCGTGCCTCCGCCGCCAAACCATAGGAATTGATATCTCGTATCTTTGATGCTGTCAATGGTTCCCAAATATCCACCAATTCATCTCCCGTGGAAATGATCGATACAATCGGCGGTACATAAACTTCAATATCACAAATACCAAGAGCAGCCATTGTCCCGATATCCCTCGCATTAATTCTCCGGCCTCTTTGAACCAGGCAGTCACCGGCAGCCATATCCTCTCCGATCTGAATGATATTCTCGCCCTCACTGACCGCCTTATATCCAATGATTTTTGCCTCGGCATAGATTTCCGTGTACTCAACCATGAGAATCGCTGTTGCCCCATCCGGCACCATGGACCCGGTCTGTACCTGAACCGCTTCGCCGGGATCTACAGCTGTCTGAGCCGTCTCTTCAATATTTACCTGGTCTGTCACCCGGTAAAATGCCGGATTGGAATCACTGGCTCCATAGCTGTCTCTGGCTATGATCGCATAACCATCCACCGTTGAACGTCTGAAAGGCGGCACATTTTCTTTTGCAATGACATCCTCCGCACAAATATATCCCAATGCATCCGCACAGGCAATTCTCCGTACTTTCAATGCAAAATCTTCTGTTTCCTCTTTCAGCTTTTCTCTGGCTCGGGCCAATGTATCTGTATTTAAAAGTTCTATATTCAAATTAAAAGTTCTCCCTCAACAAATAGCTTTGTTTCTTCATTTTCCGGATGCATAAAAAACTGCTCCGAACTGCAGCATTCAACAAGCTTTCCCTTTTTTAGCAATACCACTTCATCCGCGAGCCGCCGGGCCTGGGCCAGATTATGGGTCACCATAACCATCGTTGTTCCCTCGGATTGGTTCATTTTCATGAGCATTTTTTCAATCTCACTGGTCGTATAAGGGTCAATACTTGCACACGGCTCATCCAGAAGCAGCAATTTAGGTTCAAATGACAATGCTCTTGCCAGTGCCACCTTTTGCACTTCCCCTAACGACAGTTGATTCGCTTTTTTGTTTAACAATGGTTCCAGTCTTAATTCCATTGACAATCTCTGTATTTTTGTTTCAATAGCTTCTTTGGAGTAGTTTCTCAGCTTCATTGGATATGCTATATTTTTTTTGACAGTGGAAGCAATGAGATAAGGTTCCTGAAACACAAGCGTGATATCCTTTACCGGTACTTTTTCCTCTCCATTGTACCAGATTTTCCCGTCGTCCTTTTGTATTAGTTCTGCGATCAAATTTAGCAGAGTTGATTTTCCCGCCCCATTAGGTCCGACGATAGCCGTGATCTTCCCTGCTTTAATCGTCAGCCGGTCAATATTCAGCACCATAACTCCCTGATAAGTTTTTTTCAGTTTTTCAACTTCTATTTTCATGGATCATCCGCTCTTTTCTCTCTGAAAATGGTAGAGAATCGTATTTACCGCAAAGGAAATAATCAATAAAATAATTCCCACGGCCAAGGCTCTTTCATATTCGCCCATTCCTTTTAGCTGAGATATGTATGTTGTCATGACCCGGGTCTTGCCGTCAATATTACCGCCCACGATCATAACTGCTCCGACCTCTGAAATTGCTCTCGAAAAACCGGACACCAGAGCAACAACAAGACCGCCGCGCAGTTCAAATAAGAACAATTCCATCGTCTGCAAAGGACCCGCTCCCAATGTTTTTGCCAGCCGGTTGATCTTATCCTGCTTTTCTCCGGCCGCATTGATCGTCAGGCCGGTAATGATCGGCAAGATCATCAATATTTGTGCGATGATCATGATCGTCACCGTATAATTCAACCGCAAGCTTCCCAAAGGTCCTCTGCGCATGAAGAAGATATAAACCAAAAGACCGCAAAGCACCGGCGGCATCCCCATCAGTGTATAAATCAAACGCATCAATAAATGCTTCATCGGAAACCGATATTTTGCTATCAAAATACCAAGAAATATCCCCAACATCCCTGCAACAAGCAGGGATGTCAGCGATACTCTCAAAGACAATAAAACAACTTCAAATACTTCGGCATCTAAAGAAAATATCAATCGAAAGGCTTCTTTAATGCCTTCTATAATAATATTCATGCTGGTTACTGAGCATTTGGTGTAAATAACGGTGCTCCATATTTTTCCACTCCATATTCACCGATCAATGTCTGTGTTTCTTCCGAAATAATCCAGTTCTGGAACGCTTTTGCGCCCTCATGGTTAATGGACGCATTCTTATCCGGATTTACACAAATGACGCCATACTGGTTGTATAAAATACCACTTTCATCTTTTTCACAGACGATCATCAAATCCTCACCCAGATCCAGATTCAGCCATGTAGCTCTGTCTGATAATGTATAAGCCAATGTTTCATTGGCCATTTCAAGAACAGCACCCATACCGGCACCTGCTTCCACATACCAGTCGCCGCTTGGTTCGATGCCGCATTTTTCCCAAATCGTCAATTCCTTTTTATGTGTACCGGATTCATCACTTCTTGAAATAAAGGTTGATCCCGTTTCACTTAACATCTGAAACGCTTTAACCGCATCATTTGGCGCCTCTGCATAAATTCCTGCAGGATCATCCTTTGGTCCGATTAAAATAAAGTCGTTGTACATAACATCTTTTCTTCCGTCTTCGTCTGCATGTCCGCCTTCGACAAAGGCTTTTTCAGATGCCGGAGAATGTACGAGAAGCACATCGGCCTCACCATTCTCGCCCATCTTCATCGCTTCGCCTGAGCCTACGGAAACAACATCCACACTGTAACCCGTCGCTTCCTCAAACACCGGAAGAATCTCATCTAATAAGCCGCTGTCCTTTGTGCTTGTCGTCGTTGCAAGAATCAATGTCCCCTTATTTCCGGCACTATCCGTTTCTGCACTGTCTGTCTCCGTACTTTCCGCGGCAGTTGCCTTCGTTTCAGCTTTTGTGTCACTATCTGTTGTTTTGCCACATGCACAAAGCATCAGAGCACATACGCACAAAATCGCCCATAATTTTTTCATAAAATTTCCTCCTCAGCATTAAGCATTTTTTATTCTATCTTATTATAAGATACAGTGAAAGTCAATAAAATTGTATCGTTTTTCATTAATTTTTTGGGCATTTTGCACTATTCCAACATATTTTCAATAAAGATTCCGTATCCTTTGGTGGAGTCGTTGACGAATACATGGGTGACGGCGCCGATGATTTTGCCGTTCTGTATGATGGGTGAACCGGACATTCCCTGGACAATACCGTTGGTGGTGTTCAGCAAATCTTCATCAGTGATTTTAATGACCATGTCCCGGTTTTTTCCTGCACTGCCAAGTTCCAGGCTCTCAATTTCCACATCATAGTCTTTGACTTCGCCGTCGACGCAGCAGCGGACGATGGCCGGTCCCTTTTCCACTTCATGGCGGAAGCCGACAGGAAGCGCCTGACTCTCATCATAGAGTTTAACATCATCAGATAAGGTTCCGAAAATACCATTGTCATTATTGGATTCAATCGTTCCGAGAATCTGGCCGTATTTATAATCAATATTACCGACCATTTCCCCGGGTACGCCATTCTGTCCTTTGACAATGGACAGAATATTAGACTGGTAAAGGCGTCCGCTGCTGATATCAATTCTCTGGCTTGTATCCACATCGGTAATACTGTGGCCCAGCGCTGCAAAATGGTTTTCGGAATCTACATAACTGAGAGTTCCGATTCCCTGAGCGTCCTGCCGGATCCATACGCCGATTTTATATTTCGAATCTTCAGTCCTGACCGGCGTCACCCGCACCTCAACTTCCTCATTATTTCTTAGAATTTTCAATAACATATCCCCGCCATCCCAGTTTTCCAATGTCTCTGTTAAATCATCAATGGATTGAATTTCTTTTCCTTCCAGAGCCACAATATAATCACCACTCTGCAAAACATCCTCAGCCGGTTCCACCCGATCACCATCGTATGTTGTCACTGCGCCAGTCCCCAAAACCATTACGCCCTTTGTACGAATATAAATTCCCACCGGCATTCCCAGCGGCATCAATTTCATCTCATCGACCACATCAACTTCCACATCTTTTAAATGAAAGCCCATCCATTGCAATGAGAAATGATAAGTACCCTTTTCTTCAATATTGACAGATACTGGCTCATTTAAATCCAGATGAATTTGATTCGAAGGTACTTTTTCGCCATTTATACTGGCCACTGCAAGACTTTCACCGTCACCCTCCATCGTGAGAGGCAGGTTAAAGTCCAGCATTTTTTCTTCTCCCACCGTCAGCTTCCACACATCCGGTATGGATGTGTGGATGGTATAAGAAAGATAATACAAAAAAGCGCAGAGATAAATTACAAATACAACGATGAGCCACCTGCGGTACTTTTTCCGATTCATCCTATCGCCTCCATACAAAAAATAAAGGATATACGAGCTGCGTACATCCTTCATAGTATGTGACCATATTTAGTTTTTCAAACAGGTTTTTCTAAACTGTTCTGCCATTTTTTTCATTTCATCGGCACTGTCTAAAATTGTCCGGGTAATCTCCACACCGCCCATGAGACGGCCAACTTCACGCACCTGTTCTTCTTCCGAAAGTTCCCGAATCTTAGTCTCTGTCCGCTCACCTTCCGCTGTTTTTTCAATCAGATAATGACTGTCCGCCATGGCTGCAATCTGCGGCAAATGGGTAATACAAAGCACCTGATGGCTTCTTCCTATGTAGGCCATCTTCTCGGCCACTTTCTGAGCTGTCCGTCCGCTGATTCCCGTATCAATTTCATCAAAGATCAGGGTAGGAATCTCATCAATTTCAGCAAGTACAGACTTAATACCAAGCATAATTCTGGAAAGCTCACCACCGGAAGCTACCTGACCAAGTGGTTTCACATCCTCGCCCGGATTTGTGGAAACAAGAAATTCAACGTCATCACTGCCGTTCTTCGTATATTTGCCCAGCGGAGAAATTTTTATCTGAAAGCGCACTTGAAGGAAGTTTAAATCCTTTAAAGATTCTTCCATCTGTTTTTCCAGAACGGCTGCATATTTCCTACGGATACTGCTGACCTCTTCCGATAACAGCTTCAATGCTTTTTCGCTGGCCGAAAGCTTAGCCTTCACCTCGGAAAGCCAGTCATCATACCCTTTCAGTCGGTCAAGCTCAGCCTGCTTCTCCGCCTGATATTTTAAAATTTCCTCGATGGATGCTCCATATTTTGCTTTCAGGCGATTGATCAAATCCAATCGCTCTTCCGTATCTCTGAAATCCTGTTCATCAAAGGATAGTGTATCCATATATCCGGATAAATCCCGGTTAAAATCATTTAAAAGACTTTCAATATTTTCCAGCTGTTCCCGAAGAACACCGAGTTCCGGATCATAATCTTCCAGATTATAGAAATTTTTAAGTCCCCGGCCAAGCTGTTCGCCTGCCGATGAAGCATCATCATAGCCGGTCCACTGATGCACCTGGGAAAGTCCCTCGATAATCTGACGGCCATGGGACATCTTCCGATAATCCGCTTCAAGCTGCTCATCCTCACCTGCCATCAGCCGGGCATTTTCAATTTCTTCCACTTCAAATTCGATAAAAGCCATCTGACGCAAACGATGTTCATTGTCCATGGCCTGATTTTCATAGGCATCTTTCCAATACATGTATTCCTGATAAGCCTTTGCCATTCTTTCTTTTTTATCGCCCAATGGCTCCCGGATAAACCGGTCCAGAATCGTCAAATGTCTGGACTTATCCAATAAGGACTGATGGTCATGCTGACCGTGAATATCCATCAAAAGCTGCCCGGCCCGGCGCACATCGGATGCCGAAACGATTTCCCCGTTAATCCGGCTCACACTGCGGCCCGAAGTCATACGACGGGATATAACAACAGAATCATCCTCCACCGGAATTTCCATGGCTTTCAGTGTTTCCAGCACCCGTTCATCCGATACGGAAAAAAATAATTCTGCCAGGGCATAATCCGCCCCCTTACGGATCATATCCTTGGAAACCCGGCCGCCCAATGCCATATTCACCGCCCCCATAAGAACAGATTTACCCGCACCGGTCTCGCCCGTCAGAATATTCAGATGATTTTCAAAATTCATCTCGACCTCGTCAATCAAGGCCAGATTTTTTACATGTACACTTAAAAGCATAGTCTCCCCTATTTCAACATCTGGTTAATTTTTTCCATCACCATATGAGCGTCTTCATCACTGCGGAGGGCACACATGATCGTATCGTCTCCGGCAATACAGCCAACCACACCCGGAAGTTCCATATGATCGATCGCAACTGCCACCGCCATTGCCATACCCGTCACCGTTTTGATGACGATCATACTTGTGGCAACTTCCTTTGATACATAGCCTTCCTTCAAAACTCTGGAATACTTATCTGTCATTTCCATCGTCGGTTTAATGAAAGCAACATATTTCTGACGTCCGTTGCTTCCTGAAACCTTGGATAATTTAAGCTCGCGAATATCCCGGGAAATCGTGGCCTGAGTAACCGAAAATCCACTTTCATTCAGTCGGTCCGCCAGTTCTTCCTGGGTTTCAATATCATATTTATCGATTAATTCCAAAATTTTTGCATGCCGTTTTGATTTCAAATCTGACACTTCCCTTCCGCATTATTATACATTTTTCATTTTGTTGCGTAATATATCGCAGAAGCTTTTCTGACGTATATTTACAATCGGCACTTTGGTGCTTGCCTGGACAACCTCTACCACATCCGAGGATTCCAGTTCCCATACGGTCTGACCGTCATAGGTAACGAGCGCTTCCTCTTTCTGGGTCTTCCGCCGCCGCCCAACTTCAATCTTTATCTTCGCCTGGGCCGAAACGACAACGCTCCGTGCCGACAGGGAATGTGGACAGATCGGTGTAATGATCATCATTTCCGTTTCCGGAAAAACCACGGGACCTCCGGCCGACAGATTATAACCTGTCGAACCTGTTGGCGTGGATACGATGACACCATCCGCGGCATAGATATCCAATAACTGATCGTTGACATAAATTTTTAACTCTACCAATCGGGAAAAACCGGAACGGGTCACAATGACGTCATTAAAGGCAATACTTTTCTGGAGCCGCCGGCCTTCCCGGTAAACCTGACCATACAGCATGATTCGATGCTGAATCGTAAATTTTCCATCAATGAGGGCGTCAAGGCCATCATGCAGACCATCCAGATCAATGGCAGCCAAAAAGCCAACGGTTCCCATATTGACACCGACCAGCGGAATATCCAGCCCGGCAAAATCCCGAACCGCCTGGATAAATGTACCGTCACCACCGAGCACAATGACACACTCCACATCCTCCTGGAGTTTGCTCATATCCGTATAGCCTGTCTGCAGCAGATCTGTGCCGGCTAATGGCTCCGCCAGATGACAGGTACAATCCCTGGACTCAATATACCTTTTAATCTCCTTCGTCACCCGAAGTTCTCTGTCTTTATCCTGATTTGTCACAATTAAAAATTTATCCATCCGTCTCTCCTGTTACAGTGAAGCATGGGACTGCTCCACCACCTGTCTCACATCTACCGGTTCATGGGCAGCCGCCTCATCCTCCGGCCGTTTTTCAAGATAAATCAAATATTCAATATTGCCCTCCGGGCCTTTGATCGGTGAATAATCCAGACCAAGTACCTTAAAATGAAGGCCATCGGCAATATCTATGACCTTTTCAATCACTTCAATATGTACCGCCTTGTCCCGGACAACCCCTTTTTTGCCGACCTTTTCCCGACCAGCCTCAAACTGAGGCTTAATGAGACAGACCATACGTCCGTCATCCGTCAGAAGATTTCTGGCTGCGGGCAATACCAATGCCAAAGATATAAAGGAAACATCTACAGAGGCAAAGGCTACCGCCTCCCCGATATCTTCCGGTGTCACATAACGGATATTTGTCTTTTCCATACTGATAACCCGTTCATCCTGCCGAAGTTTCCAGTCGAGCTGGCCCCGGCCCACATCCACAGCAAACACTTTTACTGCACCGTTTTGGAGCATACAGTCGGTAAAACCTCCGGTGGATGAACCGATATCCATACAGACCTTATCCCGCACATCCACTCCGAATACATCGATTGCCTTTTCCAGCTTATAGCCGCCGCGGCTCACATATTTCATTGTATGGCCCTTAATCTCTATGGACGCCTTTTCCTCATCAAAGGTCGTTCCGGCCTTATCTTCCCGTTGGCCATTGACAAATACATTACCAGTCATAATAATGGCTTTGGCCTTTTCACGGGAATCTGCCAGGCGGCGTTCCACTAAAAGCACATCCAGTCTCTTTTTCATAATAATACCTCAGACAAAATCTTTGCAGATATGGCCCACGGATCCATTCCCATGGATGTTTTTAGCTGGGTCACATTGCCGTGTTCTACAAATACATCCGGGATACCCACATGTTTGACAAATACAGGTAATCCCTTTGTCATATAATAATCGGATACAGCCTCGCCGAAACCGCCCCGAAGCACATTTTCTTCCATCGTCACGATCATATTATGCTTTTCCGAAAGAGCATCCAGCATATCCGTATCCAACGGCTTAATAAACCGGGCATTGACAACCGTTGCAGCGAGTCCTGCTTCCGCCAGATAATCCTTCACCTGAACCGCCGTTTCTACCATGCTGCCGACAGCAACAAGCGCCACCTGCTCACCTTCATAGAGCATCTCACTCTTTCCACAGACAATCGGCGCCCGGTGTTCCTGCTCACCTTCATAGGCATCGCCCCGTGGATAACGAATCGCCAGAGGATGTCCAAAATTCAGGGAAAACTTCATCATATCATACAATTCATATTTATTCTTTGGCGCACAGATGGTCATTCCCGGAATGGACGCAAAGAAAGAAAGATCCAAAATTCCCTGATGAGTCTCCCCGTCAGCCCCGACAATACCCGCCCGGTCAATACAGAAAGTTACCGGCAGGTCCGGAATACAGACATCGTGAATGATCTGATCATAAGCCCTCTGGAAAAATGAAGAATAAATCGCCACATACGGCTTTAAACCACCGGCCGCTAAGCCCCCGGCAAAGGTCACTGCATGTTCCTCCGCAATACCCACATCAAAGAAGCGTCCAGGAAAACGTTTCGCGAATTTGGTCAATCCGGTACCTGTAGGCATTGCTGCACTGACCGCAACGACCCGCTCATCCTTTGTCCCAAGATACTGGATTGCCTTGGAAAAAGCTTCAGTATAAGTAATATTAGGGCTCTTTGCGATTTCCCCGCTCTTGACATCAAATTTGCCCACACCATGAAACTCGGAAGGACGCGTCTCCGCAGGTTCATAACCTTTGCCCTTCTGAGTGATCACATGGACAATGACCGCCTGCTTTTCCTTCTGAGCTGTCTTGATTGCCCGGAGAAGCTGGTTCATATTATGACCGTCCACCGGACCCATATATTCAATACCCAGATCCTCAAAAAATCCACCTGGTATGAGCCACTGTTTCAGAGAATCCTTTGACCGTTTCACGCCCCGTGCGACCGAATCACCGATTCCCGGAATCCGGCGCAATGCGGTTTCCACATCCGACTTAAATTCCACATAATTCTCATTCGTCCGAATCCGGTTCAAATATTTACTCATACCGCCCACATTTTCCGAAATGGACATTTTATTATCATTTAAAATGATGATCAGATTTGTATCCAGACGAGCCGCATTATTCAACGCTTCATAGGCCATACCGCCAGTCAGGGAACCATCGCCGATGACCGCTACCACCGTATAGTCCTCACCTTTAAGTTCTCTGGCACGTACATATCCAAGAGCCGCTGAAATCGATGTCGAACTATGTCCCGTATCAAAGGCATCGCACTGGCTTTCCCGGTGTTTCGGGAATCCACTCATACCACCGTAAGAACGAAGTCCTGCGAATTCATCCTTCCGTCCCGTCAGAATCTTATGAGTATAGGACTGATGTCCAACATCCCAGATAATCTTATCCTTCGGTAAATCCAGGCAGAGATGGAGAGCCATCGTCAGTTCGACAACTCCCAGATTAGAGGCCAGGTGCCCTCCTGTCTCACTGACTGAATGCACAATAAAATCCCTGAGTTCTTCCGCCAGAGCATCATACTGGGACGGATCAATGTTTTTTATATCATTCGCCTGTTTAATTTGCTTTAATATTTCTGACATGATCGTATTCACCTGCTTACTTTTCTCTGTGTACAAGCTGACATATCAATTCCACCAAAAATGGATTCTCCATGCCCTTCTCCTCCGACATTTTCTCAAGTAAATCTATGGCTGTATTTGAAAACCGTTCTGCTTCAGCCATCGCACCGTCAATGCCAAACAGTGTCACATAGGTCGTTTTATGATTTTTTTCATCACTGTGGGTCTGCTTTCCCAAAACTTCCAGTGTACTTGTTACATCCAGTATATCGTCCTGAATCTGGAAGCTGATACCAATATTTTTTGCCATCTGCTCCACTTTATTCAGGGAAACTTCATCGGCTCCGGCCAGTACCGCACCAATCATCATGGAACATTCGATCAAAGCGCTTGTTTTCATCTCATGAATGAAATCCAATACCGGTTTATCCAATGGCTGACCTTCCAGTTCCACATCGACGACCTGACCGCCGATCATCCCATAAATGCCCGGCTTGGAGGATAAAATCTGCATTGCCCTGGCAACGCTCCGGAACTCTTCCATGTCTTCCGCCAAATCGAAAGCCTTTGACGCCGTCTCAAAGGCATAATTTAACAAAGCATCCCCGGCCAGAATGGCCATTGCTTCGCCAAACACAACATGGGATGTCTTTCTTCCCCTTCGGTACTCGTCATTATCCAATGCAGGCAGATCGTCATGAATGAGTGAATAGGTATGTATCATCTCAATCGCTGCCATAAATGGATGAATCACTGCCTCATGGCTGCCTCCGAACAGTCGGTAAGTCTCCTGAATCAACATCGGGCGCAGCCGTTTGCCCCCAGCCATCAGGCTGTAATTCATTGCCTGAAATATGGTTTTCTGATAACCTTCCCCTTTCGGCGCGCAGGCCGTCAATATGCTTTCTATCGCTTCTGTTCTTTTTCCCAATTCTTGTTTAAAATCCATGATTTTTTCCTCATCACTGATTTTCCATCAGCTTATTCTTCATCACTGACCTCAATCAGCTTCTTTTCCACTTTATCCAGGGAATCATTGCAATATTTAATCAGTTTCATCCCTGCCGTATATAATTTAAAGGATTCCTCCAGACTGGTTTCTTTATTCTCCATCTGGCCGATCAAATCTTCCAATTCAGAAAATGCTGTCTCCAGTGTTTTACTCTTTGCCATGTTCCCCGCTTCCTTTCCCATTTCTCGCCACAGCCGCTGATGGATCGGCATGTACTGCAGATACCGTTGCATCCAGATGTCCGTCCAGAATCCGCACACGAATTGCTTCACCAACAGACACATCCTCGGCCGAATGGATAGCCCGGCCATCTTTTTTACTGACCACCGCATAGCCCCGTTCCAACTGTTTTAAAGGCGAAAGTCCTGACAGTCTTTCACTGTAAATCGCCAAACGGTACCGTCCATCGGTCAATTCTTCCCGCATCCGCTGTTCCAACTGTTCCTCCATATACATGAGCCGCTGACGGTAATCATTGATTCTTGAAGAAGGGCTGACATATTTTAACTGTCTTTCATACTGACTCGTTACACTCCGGTACCAGTTCAGCCGTTCTTCCATCTTCATGTACAGCCGCCGCTTACTATCCTCCAGCCGTCTTAAAATCTCCGACCATTCCGGAACGGCCAGTTCCGCTGCTGCTGAAGGTGTCGGTGCCCGAAGATCTGCCACAAAATCAGAAATGGTCACATCCGTTTCATGTCCCACCGCCGAGATTACCGGAGTTTTACACTGATAAATAGCCTCGGCAACCATTTTTTCATTAAAGGCCCACAGATCCTCGATGGAACCGCCGCCCCGCCCAACGATCATCACATCCACGCCATAATTATCCAGATATTTTATGCCGCGGACAATACTCGGCCCAGCCTGTTCTCCCTGAACCGTCGCCGGATACAGAATCAACTGGACATAAGGATTCCTCCGGGCCGAAATATGAATCATATCCTGAATGGCTGCCCCGGTCCGGGCTGTAACAATACCGATTCGCTTTGGATAGTCCGGAATCGGTTTTTTATGTTCCTGGGCAAAATAGCCTTTCCGCTCCAGTTCTTTTTTCAGCGCCTCGAACTGCTGGTATAGAAGTCCCTGGCCTTCCATAACAATCTCACGGGCATAGAGCTGATACCTTCCATCCCGCTCATAAACACTGATATTTCCAAGAACAATGACCTGATGCCCCTCGCTGAGACGGAATTTCAGACCGCCCCTTGAACCTGCAAACATGACGCATGGGATAGCGCCCTCTCTATCCTTCAAAGTAAAATAAATATGTCCGGAAGTATGATATTTACAATTAGATACCTCTCCCCGGACATAAATCCGACTCAGGAAATAGTCCTCCGAAATCAGGCTTTTAATATATCGATTGACCTGGGATACAGAATATACGCTCATGCCAGTTTCGCCAGAATTGCATTGACAAAAGCCGGCGACTGATCCGTACCGTAACGTTTTGCCAGTTCCACGGCTTCATTGATCGCAACTCCCGTAGGTACTTCCTCATCATAAAGTATCTCATAAGCTGCCAGACGAATAACCGTCAGATCGACTTTTGTCATCCGTTCCGTTTTCCATTTATCTGCCACTCCATCAATCTGTCCGTCCAAATCAACCTTCTTCTCACGGATAGCATCTACTTTACCCTGAATATAGGTTCGAT
>Ga0129308_1000502_pt1 | contig 57326 bp, 54 predicted proteins | sample L827metagenome_FD_94440 | JGI IMG/M metagenome (GOLD analysis project Ga0129308, IMG submission 94440) | Ring-tailed lemur group fecal microbial communities from Wisconsin, USA - L827 metagenome | ecosystem: Host-associated > Mammals > Digestive system > Large intestine > Fecal | place: USA...
AAACAGCCATGCTTCTGTCTTTATCGCGAATGTTCTGAATGTTCTCACAATCAAGGCTTAACCAAAAGCCTTCATTTTATAAGAATTTTCAGGGTTTTACATACTGTTCAGTTTTCAAGGTTCAGACATCAGCTTTCATTGTTTGTCCGCTGATATCGAGCGCAGAAGGAGGGATTTGAACCCTCGCGCCGCTACTAACGACCTACTCCCTTTCCAGGGGAGCCCCTTCAACCACTTGGGTACTTCTGCCGGTTGATTTTTCATTTATGAAATTCTATTGTTTTTAAACGGAGAGAGTGGGATTCGAACCCACGCGCCCTTTCGGACAAACGGTTTTCAAGACCGCCTCGTTATGACCGCTTCGATATCTCTCCAAACGTGCCTTCATATTATACAGTAGGCCTTTTCGTTTGTCAAGCACTTTTTTATCCTTTTTGAAATTTCTTATTTTCATCTAAAAGATAAAAAGTTTTCGCAGCCGTCTCACAATTTAGCTGTTTGCCTCGGGCTTTGTCGCTTGCTGTCTTATTTCTCAGCCGCAACGGTGTTTATTCTATCACTCCTCCATCTAACTGTCAACCATTTTTTTCATTTTTTTATTTTTTCATTTTTCTATTTTTTTCTTCGGAGTTGCAGAACAGGGAAATCGCTTTACCTTTCTCCGTTCAGTTTCAGGAAAGCTTCGGCTACTGCCATATCTTCCGGTGTTGTGACTTTCATGTTTCGGTAGGATCCTTCGGTCAGCTTAACCCTCTCTTCGGTCATTGTTTCTACTACCATAGCATCATCTGTAACGCCCCTCTGGTATTCCTCCCGGCCCATCATTTTGTCATAAGCTGTTTTTATGATGGAAAAAGTAAAAGCCTGGGGTGTCTGGATCATCCAGACCAGGCTGCGCTCCGGAGTGTGCCGGGCAAATCCCTCTTCATCAGACAGCTTTATAGTATCTTTGGAAGGCATCCCGGCAGCACAGGCACCATAGGTACGAACATCCGCCAATATCCGTTCAAGAATGTCTGCATCGACAAAGGGTCTTGCGCCATCGTGAACCAGGACATAATCTGTTTCTTTGTAACCCAGCCGTTCCAATGCCTTTAAACCTTCATAAACAGAATGGTACCGCTCTTTTCCGCCGGGAATGATCTGCTTTATTTTGGTAAAACCGTATTTCTCTACAATTTCCCGTCGGCAGTATTCGATCTCTCCGGCTCCGGTCACCAGAATCACATCCTGAACGGGACTTCTTTCAAAGACTGAAGCCGCATAATATAACAGAGGACGGCCATTTAAGAGCATAAATTGTTTCTGCACTTCGCTCTGCATCCTTTTCCCTTTTCCGGCTGCCAGCAGAATCACTGCTGTTCGTCTTTCTTCCATAAATAAACCGCCTCTCTGATGTTTGCTTTCCCTGGATTGCCTATTTTCCCGTATTACCGCTTCCTAGCGTTCGCCCAGTTTTAGATTAGGGACTGCATTTAAGTCCCATCCAGCTCTGGCTCCGTTTATATATTCGTAATAGGCTGCCGCTCCAATCATAGCTGCATTGTCGGTGCAGAGAATTGGGGAGGGATGGTAAAACTTCAAGCCGTTTTTCCGGCAGGCCTCTGCCATTCCTTCACGCAGGGCCGTATTGGACGCAACGCCTCCGGCAATCGCCACCTTGTCGTATCCGTATTCCTTTGCCGCAGCCACTGCTCTGGATACCAGCACTTCTACTACTGCGTTCTGGAAGGATGCAGCCAGATCAGGGACACAAATCTCCTCTCCGGTCATTTTCGCGTGATTGATATAATTGAGTACCGCTGACTTTAAACCGCTGAAGCTGAAATCATACGGGTTATCCCCCACCTTTGCCCTGGGGAATTCCACAGCGTGAGGATTTCCTCCACGGGCTGCCTTGTCCACCTTGGGGCCTCCCGGATATCCCAGGCCAACTGCACGGGCAACTTTATCAAAGGCCTCACCGGCAGCATCATCCCTTGTCCGGCCGATAATTTCAAACTCTCCGTAATCCTTGACAATCACCAGATGGGTGTGACCGCCGGATACAATCAGGCAGACAAACGGAGGCTCCAAATCTGCATTTTCGATAAAATTAGCAGACACATGTCCCTCAATATGATGGACTCCCACCAGGGGCTTTTTGGCCGCATAGGCCAGGGCCTTTGCCTCCGCTACACCTACCAGCAGAGCGCCTACCAGGCCCGGACCGTAGGTTACAGCAATGGCTGTCATTTCTTCCAGGGTCATGTTCGCCTCAGAAAGTGCAGCTTCGATGACCTGATTTATCTTTTCTATATGTTTTCTGGATGCAATTTCCGGCACCACGCCGCCATACAGGGTGTGGAGCGCTATCTGCGATGAGATGACATTGGAAAGCACCTGGCGGCCGTTTTTCACAACCGATGCTGCCGTCTCGTCACAGGAGCTTTCGATGGCCAGAATATATACATCTTCCTCTGTTGTATGCTTTTTCATGGCATTCTCCTGCTTTTTCATTACATTATATCCATTCCGCTATCTTGATTCCATTATCCTAACTTCTTTAATCCTCATCAAATCCCAGTTCAATTGTCCACCCATCCCGGGCAGCTTTGGCTCTGGGAAAGATCTCTCTTACCCTCTCCATATATTCTTCCGGACGGGTGAGAGAGGGACTGTAATGGGTCAGCCACATTTCCTTGGGCTGAGCCTCCTTTGCCAGGCCGGCCGCCTCGTAAAAGGTCATATGCTTATACTCTCTGGCCTTGGACTCTTTTCCGTCTTCGCCGTACATCCCCTCGCAGATGAACAGATCTGCCTCCCTGGCATATTCGGCAATCACAGGAACCGGGCGGGTATCTGTGCAGTAGGTAACCTTAAGCCCCCGTCGGGCCGGACCCAGGACCATGTCAGGCGTCAGAGTACGCAAGCCATCCTGAATCGTCTCCCCTTTCTGCAGGCGGCTCCAAAATTTCTGCGGAATCTCCTGGCTCTTTGCTCTCTCCACATCGAATTTTCCCTTTCTGGGAATGGAAATGGAGTATCCGTAGCAAACCACATTATGGTTCACACGATAGGCATCTATGACATACGGCCCCAGCGAAAGCTGTTCCCGCGGCTCGGTCAGTTCAATATAGGAAATCGGGAACGGCAGCTCCGGCGCAATGGTGCGGAGGGCAGTCACTACCCGCTCTAAGCCCCTGGGGCCAATCATAATGACCGGCTCGGTCCGTTCCGCATTTCCCATGGTCAGGAGAAGCCCCGGAAGGCCGCTGATATGATCTGCATGATAATGCGTAAAGCAGATAATATCCACCGGTTTCGGACTCCAGCCCTTCTCCTTCAAAGCTACCTGTGTTCCTTCCCCGCAGTCTATGAGTAAATTACTTCCGTCACAGCGGGCCATCATGGATGTCAGCCACCGATACGGCAGCGGCATCATGCCCCCTGTTCCAAGCAGACAAATATCCAGCATGTAGTTCCCTCTTTTCTGGTAACATAGTTCTTCCAAATCATACCATAAAAGGGATTGCAATGGCAAGCATTGGTTATAAAAGCTCCAGATTCTCTTCCACATCCACCGGAAGACGGAATTCGGCCGTTATCTGATCATAGCACTCCTCACAGAGATCAAAATGATGCACCTCTCCGTCTTTTTCTGAGAAATAGCCCCAAGCGTAATCGAAGCTGGCCGCTCCTTCCCGAAGAATCCCTTCTTTTACTATCATTTTTTTACCGCACATGTTGCAGCAGATCGTTTCCAGCTGCCCTTCTTTTCTGTACTTTCTCATGTTATCCTCACCTTTCTCCTCACGTTTCAGGGGAGTTCCCCTTTTTCCCTTTCTTTCAAAATCAGCCGAAACACGTTTTCCGGGTTTTACATTTCTTTCAGCGATTGCCAGGCGCATGCGGCCATGGCTTTGATCCGACAGGCAATTTCATTGTATGGATATTCTCCCGATACATAAAATCAGGAGTATCACCAGCCGGGATACTCCTATATTATATCGGTTCTTATACATGATTTTAAGTGGTAATTTCTTCAATTGCGGCGGCGCCACATAATAAAGGCATCCTCGTCAGGGTGAGTATAATACCTTTTTCTGACTGCCTCTGTTTTGAAACCGTAGGATTTGTAAAGATTAATGGCCGGAGTGTTGGAAGCTCTTACCTCCAGGGTGATCTCTTCGGCCCGGCGCTCTCTGGCATCCTCTTCCAGACGTTCCATCAGCTCCCTGGCGTACCCCCGTCCTCTCCGAGAAGGCAGTACGGCTATCCGCATCAATTCTCCCTCTCCGGCAATGACGCGGAAGTTGCAGTAGCCGGCAATTTGGCCCGCCCCATCTTCCTCTTCCAATACCCACACCCGATCAAAAACACTGTCTAAGCAGTCCGCCAGAAGTCTCTCGGACCAGGGTACGGTAAAGCTCTGCCGTTCCAGCCCGGCAACGGCTGCCAAATCTGTTTCTTTCATTTCCCGTATGACTGACATAGAAATCCCTCCGCTTTTGAAAGAACTCTTTTTTCTTATTTTCCATAAACCGTCCGGCTGCCGGCTATGCATCAGCAGCCGGACGGACCGAAGCTTTCCTTTTTGATTCCCTATGTTCCTTATGCATGCTCTACCACCACAATTCCGGCTGCCAGCTTATCCATTTCTCCCTGGCGCTCCGCCACCTCACGTTCCCGCTCGGCCTGGGATTTACGCAGATAATCCGGCTTGTGTTCTGCTGCCGTTTCTGTCTTTCCCTCGGCAAAATAAAGGGCACCCAGGGCCGCCACAGCTGCAGCCCGCTGGCGACTTACATGAGCCGGAGCGAAATCATGAGGAACACCAAGCTCCTCTTCTATAATATGCCGGCAGACAGGCACTCCGTCACCGAGAAAAATCACCCGCTCGCCCCGTTCATTGAGCTCTGCGATCAGCTCCCGGATATCACCGGCCCACTGCTCCCGGAGCACTTCAAAAGATCCGTCAAAACGGTAAAGACCCGTATATACCTGATTTCTTCTGGCATCCATGATGGGGCAGATCAGATCCTTCACCCCATAGAGGCTGTATGCCATGGCATCTATGGTAGGTACATGGATCAGCGGCTTTTTCAGGGCCAGCCCCAGCCCCTTTCCGGTTGCAGAGCCGATCCGCAAGCCCGTAAAGGATCCCGGACCGCCGGATACGGCAATGGCATCTACTGTATCCAAATCCACTTCCAGCATGGTCATCATTTCATCGATCATGGGAAGCAGCGTCTGGGAATGGGTCTTTTTTAAATTAACCGTATATTCCGCTGTTACCACATCATCCGTCACAATGGCTACAGATGCCACCAGAGATGAACTTTCTATACCAAGAATTCTCATATGCTACTCTCCTCGTTTTTACCGGCAGGCGAATTTCCTGCGTTTTTTATTATCCTGCTCTTACCTGACGTACCTCTGTCTATCTTCTATGCCTCTGTCCCCGGCATTGTTACGGTAATCCGGCGGTAATCAAAGCCCTTTTCCAGATCCTTTTCAATCCGGACTGAGACAGCCTGCTCAGGCAGAATCTCTTTTATCAAATCCGACCATTCAATCAGGCAGACGCCCTCTCCATAAAAGCAGTCCTCATACCCAATCTCGTCCATCTCACTGATATCGCCGATGCGGTATACGTCAAAATGATATAAAGGCAGACGTCCCTCATCGTACTGCTGCACAATAGTAAAGGTAGGGCTGTTCACCGGCTCTTCAATACCCAGACCCCTGGCAAAGCCCTGAGTAAAAACCGTTTTCCCCACCCCCAGATCACCGTTTAAGCAATAGACACTGCCCGGCTGCGCTTTTTCTCCCAGCTCTTTTCCAAAAGCAAATGTCTCTTCCGGCGTATTTGTCTCGATTGTCATGATATAATCCTCTCTATTCGTCCGGACAGCTTCTCATCCTGTCCGGCTTGTTCTCACAAATTCTGTGCCTGATTCCGTCTCAGGCTTTCATCCGGCACTGTTTCCCTCATCTTAATATAGGAACTGAAAATTGTCAATCCGCGGTTGTTATCCTCTTGTCCAAAGCAGTTCTTTCCGCTATACTGATAGAAGTTCTGTTGAAAACCGCAGGAGGAATCTGATGAAAAAAATATTACTGTTTACAACCGGAGGCACCATCGCCTCCAAAGAAGGGAAAAATGGCCTGGAACCCGAAATGCCGGCCAGTGAACTGCTTTCCTATATGGGGGATCTGACCACCCGCTATGATATTACTTGCAAAGAGCTTTTAAATCTGGACAGCTCCAACATCCAGGCTGAGGAATGGAAGACCATTGCCCGGGCCGTATATAAGAGTCTGGAATATTATGACGGCATCATTGTGACCCACGGCACAGATACCATGGCTTATACGGCTTCCATGCTTTCGTTCATGCTGCCGAATCTGCCGCTTCCGGTGGTCCTGACCGGCTCTCAGATGCCCATTGACAATATGCTGACAGATGCGAGAAATAATCTCTATGCCGCTTTTGCTGCCATCGATGCCGGTATTTGCGGCATTTCCGTTGCCTTTAACCGCCGTATTATGCGGGGCTGCCGCGCTGTGAAGGTGCGGACTCTGGGCTTTGAAGCGTTTGAAAGTGTCAACGCGCCCTATCTGGCCGAAATTTTTGCCAATGGCATGCATCGCTATCACGTTCCGGAGGATCCCATGCTTCAGGAAGGGGCACTAAGAGACACCGCTCCGGTTTTAAAGGATCAGATTTGTACGGATGTATTTCTTTTGAAGCTGATTCCCAATACCAGGCCGGAAATTTTTGATGCCCTGGCATCGCTGGGATACCGGGGCATCGTACTGGAGGCATTCGGCGCAGGCGGCCTTCATTTCTTCCGGAGAAATCTCCTGGAAAAGCTGGAGAAGCTGACTCACTCCGGCATCTCCATTGTAGCCTGCAGCCAATGTCTCTATGAGCCGAGTGATTTTTCGATTTATGAGGTGGGACACCGCCTGTTAGAATGCGGAGTTATTCCCGGCCGCGATATGACCACAGAGGCAGCCGTCACAAAGCTTATGTGGGCTCTGGGACAGACAGAGGATCCGGAGGAAGTACGCCGCCTGTTTAACACCAATCTGGCCGGAGAGGTCTCGCTGGAAAGCAGCGAAGCCCCTCATATGGGCTGATGCCGGGGCCGCAGCAATACCAGGGGCAGCGGTACCGCCGCTGCCTACAGTCTCATGGACAAAGAGATTCTCTTTTTCTGCAGATCCACGCTCAATACCTTTACTTCCACCACATCGCCTACGCTGACTGCCTCTAAGGGATGTTTGATGTAGCGCTCTGTAATCTGGGAAATATGCACAAGGCCGTCCTGATGGACACCAATATCCACAAATGCACCGAAATCAATGACATTACGGACGGTCCCTTTCAGAATCATTCCCGGTTTTAAATCTTTCATTTCCATTACATCTGTCCGAAGGATTGGCTTCGGCATCTCATCCCGCGGATCGCGGGCCGGTTTTTCCAGCTCTTTTACAATATCGCGCAGAGTAATTTCACCGATTCCCAGCTCTGCCGCCAGCTTTTTATAATCATGGATTTTCTTTCCGATTCCCGGAAGACCGCCTGCAGTTAAGTCGGACAGCTCATAGCCCAGACGTTTCAGCAAAGCTTCGGCCGCTTTGTAGCTTTCCGGGTGTACGCTGGTGCCGTCCAGCGGATTTTTGCCGCCCTGGATGCGGGTAAAGCCGGCGCACTGTTCAAAGGCTTTCGGTCCCAGCTTCGCTACCTTTAAAAGCTCTCTGCGGCTGTTAAAGACCCCGTTTTCCTCCCGGTAGGCCACAATATTCTTCGCGATTGTTTTGTTGATTCCGGATATATATTCCAGAAGGGATGCGGAAGCTGTGTTTAAATCTACACCGACCCGGTTTACACAGTCCTCTACCACGCCCTGCAGCGCTCCGCTTAAATTTTTCTGGTTCATATCATGCTGGTACTGGCCGACTCCGATGGATTTGGGATCGATCTTTACCAGCTCCGCCAGAGGATCCTGAAGGCGTCTTGCGATGGAAACCGCGCTTCTCTGCCCCACATCAAACTGCGGGAACTCCTCGGTTGCCAGCTTGCTGGCCGAATATACAGAGGCGCCGGCCTCATTGACAATAATATACTGCACCTGATCCGGAATCTCTTTTAACAGCTCGACGATGATCTGTTCTGATTCACGGGAGGCCGTTCCGTTTCCGACGGAAATCAGGGAAATACCGTAGCGGCTGATAAGCTCTCTTAATGTCTTCTTCGACTCTGCCACTCTGCTCTGCGGAGCCGTAGGGTAAATCACCACCGTATCCAGAACCTTCCCGGTGGCATCTACTACAGCCAGCTTACAGCCGGTGCGGAAGGCCGGATCCCAGCCCAGAACCACGCGTCCTACAATAGGAGGCTGCATCAGAAGCTGCTCTAAGTTCTTTCCGAACACCTTGATTGCTCCTGCCTCAGCCGTTTCCGTCAATTCATTCCGGATTTCCCGCTCGATGGCCGGAGCAATCAAACGCTCATAGCTGTCTGCAATCACCTCCCGAAGAACAGGAGCCGTCTCCGGATTTTCCCGGGTGATGACCTGTTTTTCCAGAAAGCGGAGAATCTTCTCCTCCGGCGCAGTGATTTTTACAGTCAGAATCTTTTCCTTTTCTCCCCGGTTCAGGGCCAGAATCCGATGGCCGGCCAGCTTTTTAACGGGCTCTGTAAAATTATAATACATCTCGTAAACAGATTCTGTCTTCTCATCCTTTGCCGCTGATTCCAGAACCCCCTCCTGCAGGGTTGCCTTCCGGATGTAGGTCCGGTATTCCGCAGTCTCCGAAATGCGCTCTGCCAGGATATCTCTGGCACCGGCCAGCGCCTCGTCAGTCGAAGCGATGCCTTTTTCCTCCGAGATATATCCTTCTGCCTCTTTTTGCAGAGAGCCTTTTATCATCTGAAGCTGGATTATATCTGCCAGGGGTTCTAACCCCTTCTCCTTGGCAATTCCGGCTCTGGTACGGCGCTTCGGCCGATAGGGCAGATAGAGATCCTCCACTGCTACCAGAGTTTTGGCCGCCAGAATCTTCTTTTCCAGCTCAGGAGTCAGTTTTTCCTGCTCACGTATGGAGCCCAGCACCTGTTCTTTTCTCTCTTCCAGGTTCCGTAAATATTTCAGCCGTTCATCTAAATTTCGAAGCACCTCATCATTTAAGGATCCGGTCGCTTCCTTCCGGTACCGGGCAATAAACGGGATGGTATTGCCCTCATCAATCAGTTTGACCGCCGCTTCCACCTGTCCGCGGCCAATCTGCAGTTCTTCCTTCAGGATTTCAATAATATCCATGTATGTCTCCTCACTTTTGCTGTTATGTCATGTAGTCCGAACAGTAACCATTATTATACAGGATTCCCATTTGAGTTGCAACCGATTGTTTCGGACGCTGTTCTGGACAAGCATACAAAACCGTGCTACAATCATAAGGCACAAGGAGGTTTTTATATGGAATATTATGACAGCAATGATTCGCAATACAATCAGCCGTCTGCCGGAAACCAGAACGGCCCTTCCGTCAACCGGCCCAATACCATGGCTGTGGTATCTATGATCTGCGGCATCATCGGCACTGTTCTGTTATGCTGCTGTATTCTGTTTCCCATATCCATTCTTCTGGGCGTTGCCGCGGTTGTTCTGGCCATTCTGTCAAAAAAGGGACAGCCCTTCAGCGGCTATGCCATTGCCGGTTTGATTCTCGGAATTCTCTGTACGATTCTGGGAGTGGCGGAGTTTGCCTATCTGATGTTTGCCAGCATGATTCTGCGGGATCCGGAATTCGCTCCGATTTTTGATCAGATTATGGAGCAGTATCAGAACGCCATGCCGACTCAGTAGACAACACGACAGCCGAAGCGCATAAGACAAGATATCCGGGCCGGGTCCGGCCGCCGCACCGCCTGTTTAAACGCCGCAGGCTGCCAGCAAATCCCGCCCCAGGAATAAAAGAAAGTAATTTTTAATAAGAAAATTCGCCGTCAGCAGGAAGATCCCGGCAAAGAGTACCCCTTGCCAGATGTTCTGACTGAACGGCTTTTTCTTTTTCCGGCAGCGGATATACCACACAATGAGGCAGGGAACCGCTGCCGCCAGATAAGGAACCAGCGGATGTAAAAGAAAGCTTTGGAAAATGTGCCCCTTCAGCAGAGCCTGCACGGCCCGGGTACCTCCGCATCCGGGGCAATAGGCTCCGGTAAGCACATGAAAAAGGCAGGGAAGCTTTCCCTGCCGTGCTGCGTCTATGATAATGCGTATAAATTCCGTCACCTGTTTCATTGTCATATCCGTATCCGTTCCGTTACTCAGACAGTTCAAAGGCATCATGCACCACTCTCATGGCACGGTTGGTATCCTCTTCATCAATCAGAACCGTGATTCGGATTTCAGAAGTGGCAATCATGCGGATGTTGATATGTACGCTGGAAAGCGCTTCAAACATCTTGGCAGCCACACCGGGATTGCTCGTCATGCCTGCTCCGATGATAGAGATTTTCGCTACATTTTCATTGCACTCCACATCCTGAGCTGTTAAGCTCTCCATGTTTTCTCTTATCAGATTCATGGCATCATCCAGATCGGTTCTCGCCACTGTAAAGGAAATATCCTTCCGGTTGTCCCGGCCAATGGACTGAATGATGATATCCACATTGATACGGTGGCGCGCCAGAAGGTTAAAAAGCTTAAAGGCAATGCCCGGCTCATCCTTTACTCCCAAAACGGAAATTCTGGCTGTATTCTTATCGGCGGCTACTCCGCTGACTAACATTTTCTCCATCTTTGTCTTCTCCTTTACGACAGTTCCCTCTGCCCGGGTCAGGCTGGACAGCACTACCAGCTGCACATTATACCGCTTGGCCATCTCCACGGAACGGTTATGAAGCACCTTGGCGCCCAGAGTGGCAAATTCCAGCATCTCATCATAGGAAATCTCCGGAAGCTTTCTGGCATTGGGTACGATTCTCGGATCCGCCGTGTAGACGCCGTCTACATCCGTATAAATCTCACAGGCATCAGCCCGGAGTGCCGCTGCCAGCGCTACGGCTGTGGTATCGGAACCGCCTCTTCCCAGTGTCGTCATATCATCGTATTTGTTGATTCCCTGGAAGCCGGTAATTACCACGATCTTTCTGGCATCCAGCTCATGGCGGATACGTTCCGTGTCGATCCGCTTCAGCTTTGCCTGTCCGTAGGCAGTGGTCGTAGTCATGGCCACCTGAGCGGCATTAAGCGAAATCGCCTGCACACCCATGGCCTGAATGGCCATCGCCATTAGGGCCACAGAGACCTGCTCCCCTGTCACCAGAAGCATATCCATCTCGCGTTTCGACGGATTCGGTGTGATTTCATGGGCTTTCGCAATCAGCCCGTCTGTGGTCTTTCCCATGGCAGACAGTACCACCACCACATCGTTTCCCTTTTTATAATCCTCAATACATCTGGCCGCCACATTGAAGATCCGTTCCCGATCTGCAACGGAGCTGCCACCGAACTTTTTTACAATCAGCATAATTTTTCTCCTGCGCGAATCATCTGACGGATGTCGCTGAATGCGGCTGCCACCTTCTGATATCTGGACTCTGTCATCTCCCCAGTCAATACGGCAAACTCATCCATATCCGGAAGCTCTGTTACCTGTACTTTTCCAAAAGCCGCCTCTACATCCGCCAGCTTTTCGGATGCTTTTCCGGCAAAACGGATAAAATACCGGAAGGTTGACTCCTTCATGGGGGAGAGCACCTGTTTTTCCTCGGTCCATCCCATCGGAATATGATCGGTCATATGGCAGGCAGCCTCCATAATATCCGCAACCACCGCACTGGCCGTCGGAAGCTTTCCCGCTCCGCTTCCGTAGAACATCAGGGTTCCAACCATATTGCCGCGCACCATCACTGCATTGTACACATCGCTGACGCCATACAGCGGATGATCCGGTCCGATCATCATCGGGCATACAAAGACATTTACCTTTCCCTGATCCATCCGGCTGCTGCCGAACAGCTTAATCGAGGTACCAAGCGCTGCAGCATACCGGAAATCCACATCCGTAATCCGTGTAATGCCCTCTGTATAAACCTCCTCATAGCTGACCTCTTTTTCAACAGCCAATGCTGTAAGGATTGAAATTTTACGGCAGGTATCATAGCCCTCTACGTCAGCCTCCGGGTTGCGCTCCGCATAACCCAGCTCCTGCGCTTTTTTCAGAGCCGCCTCAAAGGTTTGACCCTCCCGGTTCATCTTTGTCAGAATATAATTCGTCGTGCCGTTTAAGATACCGCTGATCTCTAAGATCTCCTCACCGGCCAGTGCCTGAGTGAGCGGACGGATAATCGGAATTCCGCCGCCTACGCTGGCCTCAAACAGGAAGTTGATCTGTTTTTCCGCAGCGATTTTTAGAAGCTCGGTTCCGTGAGCGGCCACCAGGGCCTTATTGGAGGTTACGACCTGCTTACCGGCCAGAAGGCAGGCCTTGGCAAAAGCATAGGCTGGATTGACACCGCCCATGGCCTCCACTACGATTCCGACTTCCTCGTCCTTTTCAATGATAGAGAAATCATGTACGATCAGGCTCTCATGAGGATCTCCCGGAAATTCTCTTAAATCCAGAATATATTTTACCGCAATATCCTGACCCGTTTTTCTTTTGATTCTCTCTCTGTTTGTTTCCAATACCTCTACGACTCCGGAACCAATCGTACCGTAGCCCATCACTGCAACCTGAATCATCTTTTTCTACTCCCTGGCTATTATTTTTACATTGTGTACGCCTTTATTTTCTTCCATTTCCTCAACCATCCGGGAAATATTGCCGGTATCCGGCCGGACCTCTACGCTGAGTGTCAGGGTCGCCACATTGTTGACCGGAATACTCTGGTGAATGGTCAGAATATTTGCTTTGTAAACCGCTACAATATGGAGAAGATCGGACAAAAGCCCCTGTTCATCATCCATCTGAAGCACCATTGTGATCGTCTTTCCCTTTGCATTGTCATAGAAAGGGAAGATGTCGTCCTTGTATTTATAGAACGAGCTTCGGCTGATCCCCACCTTTTCCGTCGCTTCCTGAATAGTGATGGCCCGCTCAGAATCTATGAGCTTTTTCGCCTCCACCACCTTTAAGAGGACCTCGGGAACTGCTTTCTGCTTCAAAACAAAATATTTTGTCTGCTCTTCCATGGTTACTCCCTTGCTGTCTGTTTGTTTCAGAAATACATTTGTTTTTACAGGGAAGATATTATCACATTTGTCAGCGTTCTGCAATCCTTTTTTCAAAAAAGTGCAGTTCCGTTCATGTATCTGAAAAACAGCAGAAAGTATAGAAGACAGAGCCGCCTGTTCCGACTCTGTCTCCTTCCCACACATTTCCATGCTATTATTGTTCTTTCGGCGCCTGCTCTTTGAGACTCATCCATTTGAGATAGGCACTGATAAACAGATCAATATCTCCATCCATCACTGCATTCACATTGCCGTTTTCCGCATTGGTCCGATGGTCCTTCACCAGTGTATAAGGCTGCATAACGTAGGAACGAATCTGATTTCCGAAGTTGATATCCTTCACATCGCCGCGGATGTCAGACAGCTTTTCGGCATTTTCCTGCTGTTTTAACATATAGAGCTTTGCCTTCAGCATCTGCATTGCCTTGTCCTTATTCTGGAACTGGGAGCGCTCATTCTGACACTGTACCACGATTCCGGTCGGAAGATGGGTAATACGGATAGCGGAGGAGGTCTTATTAATGTGCTGACCGCCGGCACCGCTGGACCGGTAGGTGTCAATCCTCAGATCATCCGGATTGATCTCCACATCCAGATCTTCCTCAATATCCGGCATCACATCGCAGGATACAAAGGAGGTCTGACGCTTGCCGGCCGCATTAAACGGGGAAATACGCACCAGACGGTGCACCCCCTTTTCCGATTTCAGATATCCAAAGGCATTCTCTCCATTGATCTGTACCGTAATGGATTTGATGCCAGCCTCGTCGCCGTCCAGGAAATCCAGCACCTCCGTGGAGTATCCCTTTTTATCCGCCCACCTCTGATACATGCGGTAGAGCATGCCGCACCAGTCCATGGCCTCGGTTCCGCCGGCGCCTGCATTCAGCTTTAAGATAGCATTGCAGTTATCATATTCGCCGGACAGCAGGGTTCTCGTGCGGATCGCCTCTAAGCTGCTTACGAACTCGTCCAGCATTTCCTGAATCTCAGGAATCATGGCCGGATCATTCTCCTCGTAGCCCATCTCAATCATCACCTGGATATCCTCATACTGCTGCTCCAGATGTTTGTAGGTATCCACTGTATCCTTTAAATTTTTAGCCTCTCTTACTGTCTTTGTGGACCGCTCCGGATCGTCCCAGAAACCGGGTTCCTCCATGGATTTGTCCAGCTCGTCGATTCGCTTTACCTTGTTATCCAGGTCAAAGTGAATCCCTCACTTCCACTAAAGTTGTATCGTACGTTGATAACGTATATTTGAACTGATCTAATTCAACCATAGCTTCACCTTCTTTCTAAAAGTTATATTATACTGCTTCCCTTACTCTTTTGCTAAAAGCTTGCGTCCGCAGCACTGCTTGAATTTCTTGCCGGAACCGCAGGGACACGGATCGTTGGGGTAAATCTTCTTCACTTCGCGCTTTTTCGGTGCCTGTGCCACGCTGTCGTCCTTGTTGGTTCCTGTCACCTTGGCAGCCGGCTCACGCTCTACCTTCTGCTCCACACGGATATGGAACAGAATCCGGACCGTATCCTCGCGAATGGCTGCTGCCATGCTCTCAAACATCTCGTAGCCGCTCATCTTGTACTCAACCAGCGGATCTCTCTGGCCGTAAGCCTGCAGACCGATTCCTTCACGGAGCTGATCCATATCATCAATATGAGCCATCCACTTATTGTCAATTACTTTCAGAAGAATGACGCGCTCAATCTCACGAATCTGCTCGGCAGCCGGGAATTCTGCCTCCTTTGCCTCGTAAAGCTTGGTGGCCGCTTCCTTTAACATCTGCTTTAATTCATTTTTCTTCATGCCGGACTGCTCTTCGCTAAGCTTCACCGGCTCAATGGGAACGATGGGAAGCAGGAGAGAATTCAGTTCTGCCAGATCCCAGTCGTCTGTGCTCTGTTCATCAGAGATGGACATATCCACTGCATTCTCCACAATATCGGTTATCATCTTCATGATAACATTGCGCATGCTCTCTCCGTCCAGAACGCGGCGGCGCTCCTCATAGATGGTCTCACGCTGCTCGTTCATAACCTCATCGTATTTCAGCAGGTTCTCACGGATACCGTAGTTATTATTCTCAATCTTCATCTGTGCCTTCTCAATGGCATTGGAAAGCATCTTGTGCTCGATCTGCTCATTCTCCGGAACGCCCAGGGCATTGAACATATTCATCAGTTTCTCAGAACCGAAGAGACGCATCAGATCATCCTCCAGAGAGATGTAGAAACGGGATTCACCCGGATCTCCCTGGCGGCCGGAACGTCCGCGAAGCTGGTTGTCGATACGCCTGGACTCATGGCGCTCGGTACCGATAATCTTTAAGCCGCCCAGCTCCTTGGAAATGTCATCCAGCTTGATATCCGTACCGCGGCCGGCCATGTTGGTGGCAATGGTAACAGCGCCGTGTACGCCGGCATCTGCTACAATCTCAGCCTCCAGCTCATGGAACTTGGCATTTAATACTTTATGCGGCACGCCGCGTCTTGTCAGCATCTTGCTTAAAAGCTCAGAGGTCTCGATGGTAATGGTACCAACCAGCACCGGCTGTCCCTTTTCATGGGCAGCTACCACTTCCTCTACTACCGCATGGAATTTCTCTTTCTTGGTCTTGTAAACCGCATCATCCCGGTCAATACGGATCACCGGACGGTTGGTCGGAATCACAATAACATCCATCTGGTAGATGTTCCGGAACTCCTTCTCCTCTGTCTGGGCAGTACCGGTCATACCTGCCTTCTTATTAAACTTATTAAAGAAGTTCTGGAAGGTGATGGTGGCCAGGGTACGGCTCTCGCGGCGCACATGTACGTGCTCCTTTGCCTCAATGGCCTGATGCAGACCATCCGAATAACGGCGGCCGGGCATAATACGTCCTGTAAACTCATCGACAATCAGGACCTCGTCATCCTTTACCACATAGTCCTTGTCACGGAACATTAAATAGTTGGCGCGGAGAGCCAGAATGATATTATGCTGAATCTCCAGGTTCTGCGGATCTGCCAGGTTCTCAATATGGAAGAAATCTTCCACCTTCTTTACGCCTTCTTCTGTTAGGTTGACTACCTTATCCTTCTCATTAACAACGAAATCTCCGGTCTCCTCGATCTCCTCGCCCATGATGGCAGCCATCTTCGTAAATTCTGCAGATTCCTCACCGCGTACCAGCTGGCGGGCCAGGATATCACAGACCTCGTATAATTTTGTGGATTTTCCGCTCTGTCCGGAAATAATAAGCGGGGTTCTTGCCTCATCAATCAGAACAGAGTCCACCTCATCGATAATCGCATAATCTAAGTTGCGCAGTACCATCTGCTCCTTGTAGATTGCCATATTATCACGCAGGTAGTCAAATCCCAGCTCATTGTTCGTTACATAAGTAATATCACAGTTGTATGCGGCCCGGCGCTCATCCGGAGTCATGGAGTTAAGTACCACACCGACGGTGAGACCCAGGAAGCGGTGAATCTCTCCCATCCACTCCGCATCTCGTTTTGCCAGGTAATCATTAACGGTTACAATGAATACGCCCTTGCCGGCCAATGCATTTAAGTAAGCCGGCGCGGTGGAAACCAGCGTCTTACCTTCACCAGTTTTCATCTCGGCAATACGTCCCTGATGCAGAACGATGCCGCCGATCAGCTGTACCGGATAATGTTCCATATTCAGCACACGTCTCGCCGCCTCGCGGACTGTAGCGAATGCCTCGGGCAGAATGTCATCCAGTGTCTCACCCTTTTCCAAACGCTCCTTAAACTTTCTGGTGTTGTCCTTCAGCTCCTCGTCTGACAGCGCCATCATCTCCGGCTTCATTGCCACAATCTTATCCACAATCGGGTAGATAAGCTTTAATTCACGTTCGCTGTGAGTTCCAAATAATTTCTCTATCAGCTTCATGCTTTACTCTCCTATTTCAGTTCTTTCAGTTTCCTGTTTCTATGTTTATACCAACGCTGCAATTCTTTATCTGTCCATCTGCTGTTATAAAGGATTCCGCTTTACATCAGCAAAATCGCATAGTTTCAGTTATACAATCTTATTTATTCTAACACTATCGGAGATTTTATTCAACGTTTTCATAAATATTTTACATTTTCCGGCCGACCGAACATGACATAATTCCCCTTATTATGGTAAACTTAGCAAATTGCACAGAAAATTTGTTCTATTCACCAGTTGTCCACATTATCCACATCATTTCACCAAGGATTGTTGAAAAGTTATTCACATCCAAATTTGTCCATTTTCGGGGAAAAAGCAGTTATACACCAACTTATCCACATTATCCACATTTTTTCTCTGTTTATCACCAGCTTTCAACAGCCTGTATTCTTCTCCCATATTTTTGTGTATATCTCATAAACTTTCAAATTTCGACAAAAAATACAAGGTTTTCCCTTGACAAAATCAGGTCTGTCCAAGTAATTTCGAAACATCCTTCCGAGATTCCAATTTAGAATTTTTAGAAATAATTTAGAATAATTGTCGAGACAATTATGCGCTTTACCTTGAATTTTTTTAATAAAAGTGGTATACTATAGACATCCCAAGAAAAAGGAGCGATGATTATGCGTTATAAGATTACTGGAAGAAATATCGAGGTTACCCCGGGGTTAAAAGCAGCTGTAGAGGAAAAAATCGGAAAGCTTGAGCGCTACTTTAATCAGGATACAGAGGCGATTGTCACTTTAAGTGTGGAAAAAGAACGCCAGAAAATAGAAGTTACCATCCCTGTGAAAGGCACGATCATCCGTGCCGAACAGCAGAGCAATGATATGTACGTTTCCATTGACCTGGTAGAAGAAATCATAGAGCGCCAGCTGAAAAAATATAAGAATAAACTCATTGACAAGAAACAGTCTGCGGTTGCCTTCTCCGATTTCTTTATCAATGAAGAGTATGAGGGCGATGACGGCGTAGAAATTGTAAAGGTTAAGAAATTTGCCATGAAGCCCATGGATCCGGAAGAAGCATGCATACAGATGGAGCTTCTGGGACATGCCTTCTACGTATTCTTAAATTCCGAAACCGATCAGGTCAATGTGGTTTATAAGAGAAAGGGCAACACCTACGGACTCATCGAGCCGGAATTCTAGGATAGACGTTAACGGTTGACCGATCACTTTGAAAATACCATAACCGCTGAATTCTAAAGCACGGATATAAAAACCGGGTCCGAAGCAGGACAAGACTGACTGGTCTTCCCGCTTCGGGCCCGGTTTTTATATCCGCAGTTTTCTGTGATTGATGCTTTTATTTATATTTTTATGCCTTTTTCTCCAGTGTCTTCCGATCAATGGTACGCAGAATAAATTCCACTGTTCCGTCGATCCCGTAGCTGGCTGTGTTAATACATACATCATAATTATTGGCATGGCCCCATTTCCGGCTGGTGTAAAACCGGTAATAATGGGAGTGCTGACGGTCAAACCGTTTTAACAGCCTGCGCGCCTTTTTCTCATCCAGTCCGGCATTGACTTCCATAGCACGGCGCACTCTCTGCTCAAAGGGCGCTGTAATGTAGATACTGATATGCGGAATATGATTGTTCGTCATAATCGCATCGCCGCACCGTCCCATGATGATAAAGTCTTCCTTTTTCGCCATATCGCACAGTAAATCGCTCTGGTTAAAAAAGACTGCATCCTGTTTGGAAAGTCCGTGGTAGCGGCTGAATTCACGGAGATGCTGACGCAGCGTCAGCTTTCCGGCCGACTCCAGAGCGCTGGCCATATCGCTGTTTAAATCCGGATCATTGGAATAACCGATGGAATCCCGAAGGGTTCCTTTCTCAGCTTCCAGGCGTTTCAGCACCGCCTCAAAGATCTCTGCATCATAATAATTGATTTTCAGTTTATCGGCAAGCTTAAATCCCACATCAATGCCGCCGCTTCCGTAAGCCCAACTGATACAGATAATCAGATGATCCTCCGCGGAAAAACGTTTCTGCAGGTTAAAGGTATTAAGCTTGGCAAGCTCCGGATCGATGACATCGCCGCTGGCAAAGTTTCCCGGAAGCTTCATCACCTCTTTCAGAATCCGGTTGTACTCTGTCATGACCAGTTTTCTCTCTTCCCGATTCGGGATCGTACGGGCCATGTTCGCAATCAGAGCCAACTCACTGCGCACCAGATGTCCCTGGGGACGGGTCGTTAACAGGTTGGTCAAATCCCGCACGCACCGTTCTCTGTCACGGTTGAACACACGGCCCAGAGAGGATCCCAGCTGACTGTAGACTTCCGCATCCAAATCATAGATACACTCCGCCAGTTCGCGGAGCCTTTCTTCGCTATACTGCATATTCTCCATCCTCTATCCCCTCCTTATAAAAAGAACAGTAACATATCCAGCATAAATACCGGAATCAGGATTGCCAGTGACCATAACAGATATCCGAAGAAGGACGGCATATTGACACCGTTCTCATCGGCAATGGATTTTACCATAAAGTTGGGGGCATTTCCGATATACGTATTGGCTCCCATAAATACGGCGCCGGCAGAAATTGCCATCAGCATCTTGAGCGGCACAATTCCCAGCGTTGTTGTCATACCCTCGGTAAAGCCCAACGCTCCGGCAGTCGTTAAGAATACCAGATAAGTCGGCGTATTATCCAGGAAGCTGGATAACAGTCCCGTGGTCCAGAACATCTGGAAGGGCTCTGTAATTCCCAGGTTTGCGCCGTTTGCCTTTAAAATCATCAGCGCAGGCTGCATAGTAATAAAAATTCCGACAAACAGCACTGCCACCTCCTGAATGGCGCCCCAGGTAAAGTGGTTGGCCCGGCGTATTTCACTCTTCGTGGTGCGGAAGGAAAGGAAAGCGGCCAGCAGGATGATCGCAATCTCAATCAATGCCGGATATCCCAGAGTAACCTCTCCGAAAATATGGATACCGCGCACATGTCCGGCTGCATCCTGAAACGCCGGAAGGCTGGGCAGCGTACCACTTAAAATAACGGCAGCTACAATCATAACCAGGAAAATCAGGTTATGTGCTCCCCGGATCTTCACCTCAGTACCGGGCTTGCTGATATCCGGCTTTAAACCTCTGGCAATATCCATCCGGTATGCCCGGCGGTCAATCCAGTAAAATACAAACAGAAGCACTGCCATGTTAAATAAAAGGATTGGGAACAGATGCAGGCTCCAGAAAAATGGCACGCCGCGCATGAATCCCATCAGCAGAGGCGGATCGCCGATGGGTGTCAGGCAGCCTCCGATATTGGAAACCAGGAAAATGAAAAACACAATAATATGGCGTTTCCGTCTTCTCCAGGCATTCATCTTGATCACCGGTCGGATCATCAGCATGCTGGCACCGGTGGTTCCAATCCAGCTGGACAACAGGGTTCCCAGAGCCAGAAGTCCCACATTTACTCTGGGGGAACCGGCCAGGTCACCTGACATCGTAATGTTACCGGATACACAGAATAATCCGAATAACAGAATAATAAAGGTTAAATAATCGTTCACTATACATTCCAGAACTGTCTCAGCCGCTTTTCCCGCACCAAAGGTAAGGGCAAAAGGAACCGTAAACAAAACAGACCAGAAAACCACCGCGTGAGGCTGGTGCGCCTCCCACCACTCTGCCTTTAAAAGCGGCAGTACCGCAATACAAAAAAGAAGACCGGCAAAAGGAATACAAAGCCAAAGAGGAACTGCTGCTGTTTCCCCGGCCGCTTCTTCCGCTGCCAAAGCCGTCATCGGATTCGCAAGCAGCATGAATCCCAGACTCCCGCAGAACGCAATCAATCGTTTCACTTCCAAAGACCTCCCACTAAAGAATCATTTTTTACAATTTTTTTCCAGACATTTTCTTGTCCAGCCACCCATTATAGCAACTTTATGGCCGCCTTACAAGTTACACTTTGCAAAAGAATTGTATAAATTTTTTTTATACCTTCGCCATTCTGCTCAAAAATCAGCGGGAAAGGAAAGCGGGAACACTCCCTGCCCTTAAAGCTTTGGAATGTCCCCGCGTCTTCTTTTCATTGAAATCCGAACAGGCCTTCTGAGACCCTTTCGTCTTTATTTATTTTACAAAAATTTCCTTGGTTGCGATGATATCCACACCGGTACCTGCCACATCGCTTACGATTACATCGCCGATGTGAACCGGAGCTTCTACCGTAACGCCCTTCAGAGCCTTTACGCAGTCAAAGATCTTTCCCTTCGGAATATCGGATTTTGTCTTTACAGAAACCATATCCAGATGGCCGCCGGTTACATTTACAATGGAAGTTACAATCCGGGTAGGATTGGTCACTTCTTTGCGGGCGTAATCATCGCCTCTTTTACAGGTATTACCGGTTACACTTACTACCTCAGCACCGTCCATCTCTACAGTAATCATACATCCCAGAGGGCAGCCGATACAGATTAATTCTCTCTTTTCCATATTCTTATGCCTCCTCGATCTTAATTGTGATTGTCTTTAAATCCGGATAAGAAGCCAGCTTCTCTTTCTTGAACTTCACATCCTCCATCTCGCCCGGTGCCATAACCGGTCTCTTTCTGTGAACTACCTGCTCATCGTCAAAGTATACACTGATGTAGCAGTTCTTGTAAACAGCTCCGACACGGAAACGGACGGTTAACTCGTCTGCCATACGATCGACATCGATCGTCTTCGGTACCGTATAGCGTACGCCACCGGTGGGAACCAGCTTGATCTCTTTTCCGCTGTTCTCCGGAAGGCTGCCCTGCACATATTTTGCAGCATTCTTTCCGGCTGTGGTTGCCTCTTCTGATACATAGTCAACCAGATCATGAACGTGAAGTACATTTCCGCAGGCAAATACGCCGTCGATATTGGTTTCCAGACTCTCATTTACAACCGGACCGGAGGTAACCGGCTCGATCTCAACGCCCATGCCGCGGGAAAGCTCGTTCTCCGGAATCAGACCGCAGGAAAGAAGCAGGGTATCGCAGTCATAGTCCTCTTCTGTACCAGGAATCGGTTTTCCGTGAGAATCCACTTCTGCAATGGTAATGCCCTCTACTCTGTATTTTCCGCGGATATCTACTACTGTGTGGCTTAACTTTAACGGAATGCCAAAGTCGTCAAGACACTGTACAATATTTCTCTTCAGACCGCCGGAGTAAGGCATCAGCTCTGCCACTACCTGTACTTTAGCGCCTTCCAGTGTCATACGTCTTGCCATGATAAGACCGATATCACCGGAACCCAGGATTACAACCTTGCGGCCCGGCATATAGCCTTCCATATTTACCAGACGCTGTGCGGTACCGGCGGAGAAAATACCGGCCGGACGATAACCCGGGATATTTAATGCGCCTCTGGAACGCTCACGGCATCCCATAGCCAGAATCACAGCTTTTGCCTGAATCTCAAATAAACCTTCCTCACGGTTCATGGCTGTAACCACTTTTTCGTGGCTGATGTCAATAACCATGGTATTTAAGTAATATTCAATTTTTAATTCTTCTACTTCGTTGATAAAACGTCTCGCATATTCCGGTCCTGTCAGCTCCTCTTTGAAGGTGTGAAGACCGAAGCCATTATGGATACACTGGTTCAGGATTCCACCCAGCTCCTTGTCACGCTCCAGAATCAGAATACTGTCGATTCCGCTCTTCTTTGCGGCCGCTGCTGCTGCCAGTCCGGCCGGGCCGCCGCCGATTATTACAATATCATAGGATTTCATGGTTACCCTCCTTACAGTTTATCCTTGTCGATTCCGACAATAATCTTTGAATCGCCGCCTGATTTTGTGATTTCACCCATATCAACCTGCAGCTCTCTGGAAAGAATCTCCATCGTTCTCGGAGAGCAGAAGCCTGCCTGGCAGCGTCCCATGCCGGCTCTGGTACGACGTTTCACACCGTCTAAGGACTTTGCACCCAGCGGGCGATGGATCGCATCCAGGATTTCTCCCTCGGAAATCGTCTCGCAGCGGCAGATAATGTTGCCGTATGCCGGTTTTTCCTTAATCAGCTTGGAATATTCTTCCTTGGAAAGCTCCTTCGGATCCAGGATTCCTTTTCTGGTAGCAATGAAATCATCCTTTTCCTTTAAGTCTGCCTTTTCCTTCAGAATCTCAGCTACCATCTTTCCGATAGCCGGGCTGCTGGAAAGACCCGGAGACTCGATGCCTGCACAGTCAATGAAGCCCTTGCAGTCCTCTAACTCTTTGATGATGAATTCATGCTGATCCTCGTGGGCACGCAGGCCTGCAAAGGAAGTGATAACCTGTCTCATCGGAATATTATTTACACTGTTCTGTGCCTTGGTGATAACTTCATCAAGACCTGCTCTTGTGGTATTGGTTCCTTCCGGATCCTCAATGTCAATGGCAGTCGGTCCTAACAGAAGGTTGCCGTGTACAGTCGGGGTTACCAGAATGCCCTTACCGAATTTACCCGGCAGGGTAAAGATGGTCTTATCTACCAGATTGCCGGCAGTTTTGTCAAGCAGACAGTAATCGCCGCGTCTTGGTGTGATATGAATCTTCTCTGCACTCATCATATTGTGGAATTTGTCTGCATGTACGCCGGCTGCATTTACCACAAATTTTGCCTTTAATACACCCTGATTGGTGGATAATTCAAATCCCTCTTCGGTCTTTACGATATTCTCTACTTCGGTATTAAACTTAAATTCCACACCGTTCATGGCAGCATTCTCAGCCAGTGCGATAGTTAAACCGAATGGACATACAATGCCGCCGGTCGGAGCATAAAGAGCGCCTACCATATCATCTGTCACGTTAGGCTCTAATTCCTTTACCTCTTCCTTAGTCAGGATACGTAAATCCTTTACGCCGTTCTTAACGCCTCTCTCATAGAGAGCCTCCAGATTCGGCCGATCCTCTTCTCTCATGCAGAGAACGAGAGAGCCGTTTCTGCGGAAGGAGAAGTCCAGATCCTTGGAGAGCTGCTCCATCATAAGGTTGCCTTCCACATTCAGCTTTGCCATCAAGGAACCCTCTGCCGCATCATAGCCTGCATGGACAATGGCACTGTTGGCCTTGGAGGTGCCGCAGCAGACATCTTCCTCTTTGTCCACAACGCAGATATTTGCCTGGTAGCGGGACAGCTCTCTGGCCGCCGCACATCCCGATACACCTGCGCCGATTATGATAATATCATACATATTATTATCCTCCTGCTTTTTTAGGTTTTATGAAAAAAAGCCAGGCTAATAGAACCAGCATGTTATGCTGATATCCAATGCCCGGCTCATCCTCTCTTGTGCATTACAATATAAAATTGGCTTTAACCAGCCCCCGCCCTGTTTTCAGAGCGAAGGCTGGGAACTGCTTCAAATTATAACCAGCTTGTCAATCATCACTGGTATGAAACCTCATCCTACCACGGAATAGCTCCATATACTAAAACTGCTACGATAGCGCCGATAACCGGACCTACCAGTGTTACGATACCATAACCCCAATTGGAATCGCCTTTGCCCTTAATCGGAAGTACCGCATGTGCCAGTCTCGGGCCAAGGTCACGGGCCGGGTTGATAGCATAACCGGTCAGACCGCCGAGAGACATACCAACGGATACGATGATAGCGAATACGAAAATGTAGTTAAGACCCATCTCGCCAAGACCTGCTACATTGCCTGTACCCTTGATAGCAAATACCAGTACGAAGGTACCGATTGCTTCAGATAAAATGTTTAACGGCATATTCGGAACGGATGGACCTGTGGAGAATACGCCAAGCTTTGCTCCTGCATCCGGTGTTGCATCAAACTGCTCCTTAAACAGGATATATACGAGGCAGGCACCTACGAATGCGCCGGCAAACTGTGCGATAATGTAACCCGGAACTAATGCCCAGTCAAAGGATCCGTCAATAGCCAGAGCCAGAGTCAGAGCCGGATTAAAGGAAGCACCGGAAGCGGCACCGAAGATGAAAGCAGGTACCATAACTGCAAGGCCCCAGGCAAATGTGATCTGAATGGATCCAGCACCCTTCATGCCTGATTTATTAAGAGTTACGTTGGCAACAACACCGTCACCTAAAAGAATTAATAGCATGGTGCCTAAAAACTCTGCTATATATGGTAACATGAAATTTCCCCCTTTTCAAGTTTCTATCGTTCAAATTGTAAAATTAATCCTCTTTTGCCCAGCCGTAAGCACATTTTACAGCCTTGCTCCAGCCTTTTACTCTCTCTGCTCTCTCTGCCTCTTCAATTTCCGGATTGAATACGCGGTCGATTGCCCAGTTCTTGATAACATCTTCCTTGCTTGCCCAGTAGCCAACTGCCAGACCTGCCAGATAAGCAGCACCCATAGCGGTTGTCTCTACACACTGCGGACGATGTACCGGTGCATTGATTAAGTCGGACTGGATCTGCATCAGCAGATTGTTTGCACTTGCGCCTCCGTCTACCTTAAGAGCAGCCAGCTCGATACCGGAATCTGCCTTCATAGCCTGAAGTACATCATTGGTCTGGAATGCCAGGGACTCTAAGGTTGCACGAATGATGTGGTATTTATTTACACCTCTGGTGATGCCTACGATGGTTCCTCTTGCATACTGATCCCAATGCGGAGCGCCAAGACCGGTGAACGCCGGAACTACATAACATCCGTTGGTATCCGGTACCTTCTTTGCCATGTACTCGGAATCCGGTGAGGAATCTACTAATCTCATCTCGTCACGCAGCCACTGGATAGCAGCGCCTGCTACGAAGATAGAACCTTCCAGAGCGTAATTTACTTTGCCGTCTAAGCCCCATGCAATCGTGGTTACAAGGCCGTTCTTGGAATATACCGGCTCCTCTCCTGTGTTCATCAGCATGAAGCAGCCTGTACCATATGTATTCTTTGCCTCGCCCGGATTGAAGCAGGTCTGTCCGAATAATGCTGCCTGCTGATCGCCTGCTGCACCGCCGATCGGAATCGGACCGCCGAAGAACTGCGGATCTGCCTCGCCGTATACACAGCTGGACGGCTTTGCTTCCGGAAGCATACATTTCGGAATATTTAACTCAGCCAGAATCTCATCGTCCCATTTCAGCTCTTTGATATTAAACAGCATGGTTCTGGATGCGTTAGAATAGTCGGTCACATGCACTCTTCCCTTGGTTAACTTCCAGATTAACCAGGTCTCAACGGTACCGAATAATAATTCACCGCGCTCTGCACGCTCTCTTGCGCCCGGTACATTGTCTAAGAGCCATTTTAATTTGGTTCCGGAGAAATAAGCATCGATCACAAGGCCGGTTTTCTCTCTGTAGCTGTCAACTAAGCCCTTCTCCTTTAAGCTGTCGCAGTATTCAGAGGTACGGCGGCACTGCCATACGATTGCGTGATGAATCGGCTCTCCGGTTTCTTTATCCCATACGATGGTTGTCTCACGCTGGTTGGTAATACCGATGGCTGCAATGTCAGCAGAGGTTGCCCCGATCTTATTCATGGCCTCTACAGCTACTTCCAGCTGCGTGGACCAGATTTCCTCTGCATCATGCTCTACCCAGCCCGGCTTCGGAAAATACTGTGTAAACTCCTTCTGAGCTACACTGCACATCTCGCCCTGCTCATTAAAAAGGATACATCTGTTGCTGGTGGTACCAGCGTCTAATGCCATTACATATTTTGCCATAAGAACCCCTCCTTATTAAATCTAATAACATGATACCATGTTATCGCCCGCATGTCTTTATACAATTTCTCAGATCTGTTAAAATATTTCTAAATTTTATCAGTCCGAAAATTATATTCTTGTTTATTTCTCACAAAAAATCTTTTATTGTATAGACAAGTACAAAGGTAAACTACTTCAGTCACCCGTTCCCGCACAGCGCTTTATTTCTGATTCATCCGCAGCAGCTCACATACCCGAATCATCTTGTCAAGGTTATCTCTGGTCTGTATTTCCGAAACTCTTTTTACCGACGCATAGTGGAAAAGATACGTAATAATAGACGAGGTAAGGAAATCACTTAATAAATCAATTCCGCCTTCCAGCCCCCTTAAACTTTTGGAATCCGGGAAACACTGGGCAATCATACGTCCTATCTGCTTCTCCACCGGCGGCCGAAGCTTCGCCTCCAGCCTGTTCCAGTCCAGCTCCATGAGGATTTTCCGATAAAACCAACGATTTTCCTCCACAAGCGCCACCAGATGCCTCAGCCATTCATCAAAGCTTTCCTCTTCCCGATAGGTAATCCGATCAATTAATTCATACTGACAGATCAGCTCCAGCACCTCATAGATGTCCTGAAAATGATAGTAAAAGCTCTGCCGTGTCATATGACTTTTCTCTACAATATCCTGGATCGTAATTTTTTTTAACGGTTTTTCCTGAAGCAGCTCTTTTAATGCCATCGCCAGCTTCCTTTTTGTATCTGACATGCCGTCCTCCACCTCTTTTCAGGCTGAACTCTTAAATAAACCACATTTTCTGATTCGTAGATGAAATGGAAATAGCTCCCGCTTCAATCGCTGCGATAACATCTGTTTTTTCTGCAATCAATCCCCCTGCAATCAGGGGAGACGGAATCATTCGGGACACCCTGGAAATAATTTTCGGCATGATACCAGGCAGGATTTCAACCATATCCGGCGAAACCATCTCGTACTGCTTTTTAATGTTGTCAAAGGCCATGGAGTCAATCACGAAAAAGCGGAATACCGTTACTAAATCTAATTCCTTGGCCCGCTTAATCAAAGGCATCTTGGTACTGATAATTCCATCAGCCCGGGTTGTCTTTTTTATAAAGTCCACTGCCACTTCCTTACCCGCCAAACCAGTAAGCAGGTCTAAGTGAACTACAGCCAGTTTCCCCTTCTCCTTGATACGTTCCACAATTTCCGGAATCTTTAGAATATCTCCGTACAGGATAAATACGATCTTGATCTCTGACTCCAGGCATTTTTCCAAGCCCTCATCATCCTTAATCGCCGCAATCACCGGGCAGTCTGTAAGCGCATCATAAAAGCTCTGTTTCATCTTCCATTAACCTCCAGCTATTTTACAAATCGTCCGGTAAATCTTTTTCTGCCTGATTCAGCCAGCTAACCTTTTTATCCCACAAAAAAAGAGCGAACGCAACCAGCGGCATTTCTGTCGCTAATAACCTGCCCCTGTCTCCTGGTTTCTATCTTTTGTTTTCCGAAATATCTGATCTTAGTTTATCATATTATACAGCATTTGTCAATATTCTGCGTTTTTTTTGTTGCTTTTTTACAAAATATCAACAGATATTCCCTTTAAAGACAGCTTTGCCTCTCATGCAGCGGACAACGGCACTCTTTCTCATTCTTGGAAAAAGTGCCCGTGTCACTGCTTCTGGGACTTCATACCATTCATTCCGCTGAAAACTTCTTTGCGGTATCGAACAGCATAACTGTACTGCCTCTGTTATTTTAGAAGAGCCAAAAGGCCTTCCATATCTTTTTCACCCAGATAAAGAGCTCCGTCATTTAAAATCACAGCCGGCACACGGCTGATCTGATACTTCTCGACCAGATCCGGATAGAGTCTGGCATCCACCATCTCGCAGGTCACATTGGGACTTAAAAGAGCCAGCCGCTGCCCCGCAGCCACCACATTGGGACAGTGATGACAGGATAGGGAAACGCAGACCTTTAAGTTGTTCTGTGTTTTCAGCTTTCCAAGCTTCTTTAAAATCTTCTCCTCCACCGGCTGCGCAGGACCGGCTGCGTATACGATTGCCATGACAAACGAATTGATTTCCTTTCCGCCCGGCACACCATGGAAGGCCACCCCCTGGTAATTTCCATCCAGAAAAAGTCCCGTCGCCGGCAGGAGTTCTGCATTCAGCAGGGAATCCAGCTGCGGATCTTCTCCGATTTTATAAAATTCCACCGTAATCTTCTCCTGCACCGATGCTACGGATTTTAGGAAGGAGGCCATCTCCATACATGTCCCGTTGTCCAAATCTATGATGGAAACAAGGGTAATATTCCTCTCCAGCCGTTCAAATATGGTTTTCAGCTGTGCTTTCAGCTGCTCATTTACCAGCGGACTCTCCGCCGGGATCTGTTCCGTCCATTCTTTGCTCATAATAATCCCTCAATTACAGCATACCGACTAAATCAAGGCTCGGCACCAACGTCTCCTCGCCGGGTTTCCATTTGGCAGGGCATACCTGATCCCCGTGTTCTTCTACAAATTTTGCCGCTTCCACTTTTCTCAGAAGTTCCTCTGCATTGCGGCCGATCCCCATATCATGAATCTCATAGGCCTTGATTTTTCCTTCCGGGCTTACTACAAAGGTCCCGCGAAATGCCTGTCCGGCCTCAGGATCCAAAACGCCGAAGAAGGAAGCCAGCTTTCCGGCCGGATCGCCTAACATCGGATACTGAATTCGCCGGATGGTATCAGAGGCGTCAGCCCATGCTTTGTGTACGAAATGACTGTCCTCCGATACAGAATAAATCTCGCATCCGATTTCACGGAATGCCTCATAGTGATCCTGCAGATCCCCCAGCTCTGTCGGGCACACAAAGGTAAAGTCTGCCGGATAAAAGAAAAATACCGACCAGTGTCCTAAAACATCTGTTTTGGTAATTTCTTTAAGCCGGCCCTCATGATAGGCCTGTACCGAGAAATCAGCTATTTCCATATTAATATAATTTCCCATTTTTTCCCCTCACTTTCTCTTTGTCATCACGCTTTTTCTATAGAAATATTATAGGATTTTTTGTACTGAAAATCAATCACAATCGTCTCCAAATTATCCGCTTCTCCCCTATTTTTTGTACAATTTTTTCTTCGTGTCAAAATTATCCAAATATAAAGCCTTCTGGCACTTTTCTATCCTTGAATTTTCTTCTGCATACAGATATAATGGTAGTATCAGAATTTGTAAGGAGGTTTTTGCCATGGCAAATGAAGGCGGATGGGGAAATTTAAACGGAATGAGCAACGATGACAAAACTTGTGCTTTAAATGATATGAATTGTCTGGGTGAGGAAGACAGCTCCAGCTGCGGAATCAATGATATGAACTGCGTAGACGGAAATGATAATATGAGCTGCTCTTTAGACAATATGAACTGCGAAGCAGATAAGTAAACAAAACCTTCGTTTTTCAGACTGTACTTTGAAGCTATCTGAAACTATTTTTAGAAATCCTTTTTGAAAAAGCAGGAGGCAGAGAAAACCGACCATATTTCTCTGCCTCCTGCTTTTTATTCCGCTTTAAGGGATGAGCTTCGCGCCACATGCCCCAGCCACATCATTGCGCCGGTAAATACACCGCCCAAAATATTTCCGAGCGTGACCGGTATCAGGTTTTTGATAACAAAGGCGCTCCAGGTCAGAGCGGAAATATCGATTCCCGCATCTGCTGCTTTAGCCGCATAGGCCGGCACGCCGGATGCCAGAATTCCGGCCGGTATGTAGTACATGTTTGCAATACAGTGCTCAAATCCGCAGATTACAAAAAACGAAATCGGGAAGATGGTTCCCAGAATCCGGCCGGCCGTATCCTTGGCAGAGAGACTGCACAAAACGGCAAAACAGACCAGCACGTTGCAGAAAAATCCCAGCACAATCCCGTTTGCTGCCGGAATCGCAATCTTTGACGCTGCTAACTTCATGGTAAAGACCGCCAGGCCTCCGGAAGAATAATTCATCTGGCCAAACAGGGCGCAGCCCCAGGAAACGAGAAGCGCTCCCGCCAGATTTCCAAGATATACAAAAATCCAGTTTCTAAGCATCCTTGCGACAGTTGTTTTTTTCTCCAAAACGGAAATGATGATCAGGCAGTTGCCGGTAAAAAGCTCGGCTCCCATCAAAATCACCAGCGATAAACCGCCCGGAAACAGAAGGCCGCTTATAATTCTTGCTGTTGAGACATCTGAAATGCTGTGTGAGGCCGTGTTGGTAACCGCACCGCCCAGGGCAATAAACATGCCCGCCAAAATTCCCAGCACCAGCATCTTCCATAGCGGCATTTCCGCCTTCTTCTGCCCGGCAGCTGCAAAGTTTTTTACAATTTCCGGCGCCGCAAATATATTCATGATGTATTCCTCCTATTTTTCTTAAGCCATTTTATTTCAGGTAACTGTTCAGAACGGCGGAAAACAGACGAAAAAAGCTGTGTTAAGCTTGCTTATAAGCAGCTTTTTCCGCCTGTTTTCACATCGGAAAAACCTCCGATGCTTCTTGAATGATGAATGTCATTCAAGAAGATGCCCCGTTCTGAATAGTTACTATCCCATAAGAAAAACCGGCCCCACCGGTGCAAATCTGCATCCCGTGGGGCTGCGGTCCAGACGAAGACTGTTCTCACAGTTTTTCGCCTGACAAGAATCTATTTGTTATGTTTCACTCTTAGAACAGGCCGGAAATCTTTCCTGTCTCATCCACATCAATTTTCTCTGCTGCCGGTACTTTCGGAAGGCCTGGCATAGTCATGATATCTCCGGTTAATGCTACAATAAAGCCTGCGCCTGCAGATACCTTTAAGTTGCGCACTGTAACGCGGAAATTCTTCGGAGCGCCCAGAAGCTTCTGATCATCAGAGAAGCTGTACTGAGTCTTTGCCATACAGATCGGCATGCTACCAAAGCCAAGCTCTGTTAAGCGTTTTGCCTGTTTCTTGGCACCATCCGTCAAATCCACACCGTCGCCGTGATATACTTTTGTGACAATGGCATTCAGCTTTTCTTCGATGGAAAGCTCATCGCCGTAGCAATAGGCGAAATGATTTTCTTCCTCACAAAGACGGATTACTTCTTTCGCAAGTTCGATGCCGCCCTCTCCGCCTTTTGCCCATACCTCAGAAAGAGCCACATTTACGCCCAGCTCTCTGCACTTATCTGCGATCAGCTGAAGCTCTGCCTCTGTATCCATTGGGAAACGGTTGATGGCAACTACACAGGGAAGGCCATAAACCTGAGTGATATTCTCCACATGCTGCAGCAGATTGGGAAGGCCCTTTTCCAGCGCCTCTAAGTTTTCGTTGTTTAATTCTGTCTTGGCTACGCCGCCGTGATGCTTTAAGGCACGTACAGTAGCTACCACTACAACGGCTGCCGGAGTCAGCCCTGCCATACGGCACTTGATGTCCAGGAATTTCTCTGCACCTAAGTCTGCACCGAAGCCTGCCTCTGTTACGGTGTAATCACCCAGCTTTAATGCCATCTTGGTAGCAATTACAGAGTTGCAGCCATGGGCAATATTGGCAAACGGACCGCCGTGAATGAAGGCCGGTGTGTGCTCTAAGGTCTGTACCAGGTTGGGCTTTAAGGCATCCTTTAAAAGCGCTGCCATAGCGCCGGCTGCCTTTAAGTCTCCGGCTGTTACCGGCTGATCGTCATAAGTGTAGCCTACAATAATTCTGGAAAGACGTGCTTTTAAGTCCGTGATATCGCTGGCCAGACACAGAACTGCCATAATCTCACTGGCAACTGTAATATCATATCCGTCCTCACGTGTCACACCGTCTACTCTTCTTCCCAGGCCATCTACGATATTTCTTAACTGGCGGTCATTCATATCAACCACGCGCTTCCAGGTAATTCTCTTCGGATCAATACGCAGGCTGTTTCCCTGATAGATATGGTTGTCCAGCATCGCTGCCAGAAGGTTATTCGCTGCACCGATGGCATGAAAATCGCCGGTAAAATGCAGATTGATGTCTTCCATGGGAACCACCTGTGCATAGCCACCGCCGGCTGCACCGCCCTTTACGCCAAATACCGGTCCAAGGGACGGCTCGCGCAGAGCTACTGTTACATTTTTGCCCAGTCTCTTTAAGCCGTCTGCCAATCCTACTGTTGTAGTTGTCTTTCCCTCGCCGGCCGGAGTCGGATTGATGGCAGTTACCAGGATCAGCTTTCCGTCTGCTCCCTCGCTCTCTTTTAACAGGTTATAATCAACCTTAGCCTTGAAATTACCATACTGCTCGAGATATTTTTCCGCTACGCCTGCAGCAGCCGCAATCTCACGAATGTTTAATGGTGTCGATTCCTGTGCGATTTCGATATCGGTTTTCATCTCTTTAACATACCTCCGTAAGAAATTTGTTTTAATATAAGTATTTCGAAAGCTCGGAAGCTTTTAAAATCTGTTTTTCCCATGTCATAGCAGCTTCTTCCAGCCGGGCCGTCCGCTCAGACAGCTCTTTTGCCAGGGCTTCATCTTTCATGGAACCTAAATTGATCTTTACATTGAGCAGAGCGCTGAGTACAGCAGTCCGGGCCAGCATAGCGGCAATCAATCCGTCAGACACAGCACTTTTATTGCCCCGCAGTACAGCCGCTTCTGCCAGCGGAAAAATCTGCGCCGCATGTTCCGCAATCGCAAGAGGAACTTCACTGGCTTCCTTTAAGCCCGACTGCATGGCTTCCTGTCTGACTGCCTTCTGCTCGTCTGTATCCTTCGGCATCCGAAGCGCTGCCATATATCCGTCAAAACAGGTGCTGTCCCTCTGGATATCAGCCAGAAGCTTCGTCCGTATGGCAGAGCCTGTCCGAATCACTGCCTGCATCTCTTCCTCTGCGTCCGCATACTTCGCCTTACCGATGGTCAGATTCGCTACCATCTCAGCCAATGCAGCCGCAAGAGCGCCCGCAAGAGCTGCTACGCCTCCGCCTCCCGGTGACGGGGCATCCGAGGCCGTAAGGCCCGTAAAATCTTCGACTGTTAAATCCTTTAACTCTCCCATTCCTTCCGTCTCCTTATACTGCCATGTCCGGTATCGTGCACCGTTTCATCGCTTATCTTGTGTATGGTGTGGGTTTCGGGTGTCTTATATTGTGGTTTTATTATTATATAGGATTTCTTTCCATTTTAACAGAGCTTTTGAGAAAATTTATCTATTTTTTTATTTTATATGTAGTATGCAGGAATTGAAATAGGAGTATCATCAGAATGATGCAGCAGCTAGGCCGCCATGCCCGCATGCACGGCCCGGCTGCTGCTGAAAGGTTGAAAGGGCAGGGCCTGTCCACCCCGCCATGCGGAACAGGCGAACAGACCCGTCTATAGCTGCCCTTACGGCTTAATCAAGAAATGTGACTGCTTTGCACGGAGTTCTGTAGTTGGACGGAGCAATCGTAATTCCGGTCCGCTCTGTGCTGGCGTGGATAATCTGTCCGCCGCCTATGTAAAGCGCTACGTGGTTGATATAGTTTCCGCTGGCATAGAAGAGCAGATCACCAGGCTGAACGCTGCTGACTGCAATCTCACGTCCTTTGGCAGCTTGGTCTCTGGAGCTGCGGCCCGTGGTAATGCCGAAGTGAGCAAAAATAGCCTGGGTAAAGCCGGAGCAGTCTGCGCCGTTTGTCAGGCTGGTTCCGCCATATACATACGGATTTCCCAGGAACTGTTTCGCATAGGCCACAATCGCGGAGCGGGTGGCTTCTGTCACCTCGTTGGATCCGCCTCCCGAGCTTCCCGGTCCGCCGCCGGGGCCTGACTGGTTGCTGCCAAAGCTGGTATTTCCAGTTCCCAGCGCTTTTACAGCCTGTGTAGTTTCCGGCGCTTTGGCAGTCTCAGGTGCCTTAATAGTTTCCGGCGCCTTTGTGGTTTCCGGTGCCTTCGTGCCTGCGCCTGCCGGATTAGCTTCTATGGTTCCGCCGAATGTCGTACCAGGCGCCTTGGGTGTTTCCGAAGTATTAGAAGTCTCCGGCGCTTTTGTGGTTTCCGGCGCCCTAGTTGTCTCTGCTGCTTTGGAAGTCTGCTGAGCCGCAGCTTCTTTGGCTGCCGCCTCCTTCTTGGCCTCCTCCAGCCGTTTGATGGCCTCGTCTGCATCCTGCTTCAGCTTTTCTTCTTCTGCCTTTTTGGTGCTCTCCTCTTCGGTCGTCACCGCTTTGTTGAATTCCACGCGGATATTAATGTAATCTTTAAATACATAACCAACCAAATCATTATCCACAGAAATTTTAGCAAAATCCCCCTCTTCTCCGATTACTTCGTATTCAGCCTCCGGAGATAAGAGATCCAGTGTTTTGCTTTCCAGGCTCGGTTCCTCACGCAGACGCAGAGTGGAGGTGTTGGCAACACGGGCAAAGGAGGTTCCTATCTGCCTTGCCACGGCCTCTGCTTCCGCTCCGGTAATAAAATACTGGGCCTTAATGTAGCCCTTTACGTTTCCCGACTGGATATGGTACCACTTTCCTCCCTCGCCTTCAACCGTCTCGAGAATCGTGGCAGCACAGTTGTTGTAAATTTTCCCCACTACGGCGCTGGTGGTATTGGCCTCCGCCCGGACATTGACATAGTTGCTGACTCTCGAAATAGCCACATTGTCATATGCGGATTTAGCTGCTGCCTTTACAATCGGCACTTCTTCCTCCCTTGCCCCCGTCTCAGCTGCATCCGGCTGCGCGGACTGTGCCAGGGATGCACCGGAGGTAAAGGCTTCTGCCAGCTCTGCCTCCGGGTTCAGACTGCTTGCATGATAGTGATTGATCATCACGGAAGCACCGGCTACCGGTGCGTCTGTTTCCAAATTCATCGCTGCTTCGCAGCGCATGGCACCTGCACCCGCCATAAAAAGGCAGGCGCAGGACAGCGTCAGTACTTTTAATTGTTTTCTCATCCGAACCTCCCTTTATTCCATGGTCAAATAGCGCTCTGTGCTGGTGATGCAGTTGGCTCCGTCTGCCGCTGCAGTGATAACCTGCCTGAGCGGTTTCGTGCGGACATCACCTGCGGCAAATACGCCGGGGACCGACGTACAGCCGTCCTCTCCGGCTATAATATAGCCCTGAGCGTCAAGTTCAATCTGTCCTTCAAAAGCATGGCTGTCCGGCTCAATTCCAACTGCGATAAAGACGCCGTCAATAGGCAGCTCACGCTTTTCCTCTGTTTTTTTATTATAAAGCTTTAATGCAGATACTTTTCCGGCTCCTGTAATCTCTTCCACTACAGTATCCCAAATAATCTCGACGTTTTCGAGGGATTTGAGCTTGGTCTGGAGACTTTTGGCTCCCCGCAGCTCGTCCCGTCGGTGGATCACGTAAACCTTGCTGCACATACGGGCCAGAAAAATGGCATCTTCTAATGCTACATCGCCTCCGCCGATTACAGCAGTTTCTTTTCCTCGGAAGAACGCGCCGTCACAGGTGGCGCAGTAGGAAACACCGGCTCCGGAAAATAATTCCTCTCCCGGAACGCCCAGAGATTTGTGATGAGCGCCGGTGGCAATGATTACAGTCTTTGCCTGATAGGTTTCTTCTTCACAGACAATGGTTTTTATACTGCCTGATAAGTCGGCACGGATAATCATATCTTCTTTGAAGGCGGCTTTCAGCTTGTCCGCATGGCCGCGGAAGGCCATAGCTAAGTCAAAGCCGGAGATTTCGGGAAGGCCAGGGTAGTTGTCTACCTCATAGGTGTTGAGGATCTGGCCTCCGCTCATCATGTTTTTTTCTATAATAATGGTATCCAGCTGGGCCCGCTGGGCATAAATCGCCGCGCTTAGGCCGGCGGGGCCGGAACCTAGGATGATTAGATCGTGGATTGGCATGGTGGGGTCCTTTCCTTGTTTTTGGTGGGGGATGCACGTGGTGGGACGGGGGAGAGCTCGTGCGGAGCACATCGCGGGGGGAGAGCTCGTGCGGGGCACATCGCGGGGGACGAGCTCGTGCGAAGCACATCGCGGGGGACGAGCTCGTGCGAAGCACATCGCGGGGGACGAGCTCGTGCGAAGCACATCGCTCTTTGTGGGACGCGTTTCACTACTCCGCCATGCAGCTCGATTCCGCTTCGCTCCATCTCGCTCACGGGCATTCGCCCTATCAAAAATGTCCAATGAAAGTTTGCTTTTGTGCAAGCACAACGCAAATTTTCATCGGCCATTTTTGGCATGGCTCTTTGCTTTTGTGGACATTATACCACATTTTCTTTTTTGCATTCAATGGGGGAGATGGTTTTCTTTGGAAAATTGGGATGGGAATTTCTTACAATTTTATGACAGGAAGGTTGTGGTGTCTTTTGTTGTTTGGAGTGGGGAATTTTTGTTTGCTTCATTGCTTGTTTCTGCGATATACTATGGGTGTAGACATGAAAGCACGGCGAAGGGGGCTGAGGGGGGCGGGGCGGTGGTTTTGTGTGGTTTATTATTTTTTTGTTTTATTAGGAAAGGAGTTTATATGGCCAGAAAAACAGTTCTTGTTACCGGGGCTTCCCGGGGGATTGGGAAGGCGATTGCTGTTAAATATGCTAAGAAAGGTTATAATACTGTCATTACCTGCGTTCACCGTGAGGAGCAGCTTCTGCAGACTCAAAGAGAGATTGAGGCCTGCAATGTAAGCTGTCTTTCCTGGCTGGGGGATGCGGGGGATTATCATAGCTGTGAGGAGCTGTTTGGCCGTATCCGCAAGCAGTTCGGTTCTCTGGATGTTCTGGTTAATAATGCGGGGATTTCCTACATTGGGCTTCTTCAGGATATGAAGCCGGATGAGTGGGATCGTATCATGCGGACAAACTTAACTTCTGTCTTTAACTGCTGCCGTCTGGCGATTCCTTTGATGCTTACGAAAAAGCAGGGGAAAATCATCAATATTTCCTCTGTCTGGGGAGTATGCGGCGCTTCCTGCGAGGTTGCTTATTCTGCCACGAAAGGCGGCGTCAATGCTTTTACCAAGGCGCTGGCCAAGGAGTTGGCCCCCAGCAATATTCAGGTGAATGCCATAGCCTGCGGCGCCATTGATACGGAAATGAATCACTTTCTTCACCGGGAGGAGCTGATTGGATTGTTGGAAGAGATTCCGGCAGGCCGTATGGGACGCGCCGAGGAGGTGGCAGATCTGGCGTATCATTTAGGATATAAGGAGTCTTATCTCACCGGTCAGATCATCGGATTGGATGGAGGATGGATTTAATCTGCCGAAACCGCCTTTTCGGGCCTGTCACTTCTTTATTTACTTCCGCTTCTCAAAAACGGAAGTAAATAAAGGGGTTATAGGTATTATTCACCAGATACATGGTACATAAAAACATCAGGATTGCCATGATCCCTACATCTGCCGCCCCGATCCGTTCCCTGTCAAATAAATGCTGCTTCAGCTTCGGCACGCAGGTCTGCAAAATTCCGGACATGACAATTCCACAGGCAGCCATGAAGAGCACTTTCCGATTCACAAACAGCCGGATCGGATAAAAGCCCTGATAAGGACAGAACATGCGGCGGATCAAAAGAAGAGCATCCGCCAATGTCTCTGCCCGGAACAGAACCCAGCCGATTATAACAATCATCATGACATAGAGATGATTTAAAATCCGCAGTCTGTTTTTCTCCAGCAGTTTTCCGAATATCCCTCGTTCTAAAATCAAAAATACCCCATAATATAATCCCCACAGAATGAAATTGGCTCCTGCCCCGTGCCAAAGGCCTGTGGCAAAAAATACAATCATCAGATTTAAGCAGGTTCTCTTCTGCCCTTTTCGGTTTCCTCCCAGCGGAATATAGAGATACTCTTTAAACCAGGTGGAAAGGGAAATATGCCATCTGCGCCAAAATTCTTTAATGGACGCAGAAAGGTAGGGATAATTAAAATTTTCCATAAAATCAAAGCCAAACATCTGGCCCAGACCGATGGCCATATCCGAATATCCGGAAAAGTCAAAATAGATCTGAAGGGTATAAAACACTGCCATGACCCAGATCGTCCCGGTTCCTAATCCGTCCAGCGGCTTACTCATAATCGAGTCTACGGATGCCGCGAAGGTATTGGCAAACAGCATCTTTTTCGCCAGTCCGTAAGAAAACCGTTTGATACCGTAGGCCATCCGCCCGGCGCTGCAGCTGCGGTGCTCGATCTGTTCGCAGACATCGTGATACTTGACAATCGGTCCCGCAATCAGCTGCGGAAAGAAGGAAATATAAAGAGCTAAATGGAACGGATTTTTCTGTACTTTTATCGTCCCTCTGTATACATCCACGACGTAGGACAAAGCCTGGAAGGTATAGAAGGAAATACCAATGGGAAGAGCAATCTCTCTGGGTGTCAGCTGAATCCTTCCTCCAAGCAGGGATGCTGATACATGATTCCATGTGTCTGCCGCAAAGTTAAAATATTTAAAATAACCCAGCAATGCCAGGTTAACCGCAGCGCAGATGATCAAAAATCCACGTCCCAATGTCCGCCGTGCCGCAATTAATCTTCCAAATCCATAATTAATTCCAATGGAGAGCAGCATTAACAGCACATATTTGGGCTCTCCCCAGGCATAGAAAACAATGCTGGCAGCCAGCAGCACGCCATTACGAAAGGTATGGCTTTTCGTGATAAAATACAACAGAAATACTGCCGGAAGGAAATACCATAAAAATACCAGAGAACTAAACAGCATATCATTACCCGCCTCAACGATTCTTTTCCAAGTGCAGGTCTCTGACGCTGCCTGCGTGGATTCAAATATATTCATTATAGGATATCAGACGTGAATAGTCAAATCATTGGCTTTGTTCATACATATTCCATACATATTCAGGCATATTTCCTAAACGCATTTTTGCTCATTTCGGTGCATCAAAAAAGAGACATCAGAGATCCGAAAATCTCTGGTGCCTCTAATTTTACGCTTGGACACAAGATTCAGTTACCTGAATCATCTATTGTTAAAATCAGATTTTAACGATTTGAAAGGCTATCTGCTGATTAGTTCTTAGCAGTAGCTTCTTTGATCTTCTCTGTTAACAGCGGAACAACCTTGTTCAGGTCGCCTACGATGCCGTAGTCAGCTACATCGAAGATCGGAGCTGTATCATCTTTGTTGATAGCGATGATGATATCAGACTCCTCCATACCTGCCAGATGCTGAATAGCACCGGAGATACCGATTGCGAAGTATACGTTCGGACGAACGGTCTTACCGGTCTGTCCAACCTGTAAATCCTTCGGCTTCCAGCCAGCGTCTACAACTGCACGAGAGCAGCTAACGGTTCCGCCGATTGCCTCTGCCAGCTCATCCAGGATCTTGAAGTTTTCCGGGCTTCCAACACCACGGCCGCCGGATACAAGGATCTTAGCGTCCATGATATCTACTGTATCAGTTACAGCCTTAACAACTTCCATGATCTCAACGTACTTGCTGTCCGGAGTAAATCCAGGATTGTACTCTACAACAACAGCCTTAGCACCCTCTACCTTCGGAGCCTTCTGCATAACGCCAGGACGAACGGTAGCCATCTGCGGACGGAAATCCGGGCAAGCGATAGTTGCGATTGTGTTTCCGCCGAATGCCGGACGGGTCATCAGTAACTGATTGTGCTTCTGCTCTTTGCCCGGAACCGGGTTGATCGGGAAATCACCGATATCAAGCTTTGTACAGTCAGCAGTTAAACCTGTATGAATTCTAGCGCAAACGCGGGGACCAAGGTCACGGCCGATTGCGGTAGCACCGATTAAGAAGATTTCCGGCTTGAACTCTTCGATTACGGAAGCCAGAGCGTGTGTATACGGCTCAGTTCTGTACTCTTTTAATTCCGGATCGTCAACAACGATAACTTTGTCAGCGCCGTACTCAGCCAGCTCGTCAGCAAGGCCTTTTACATCTGCACCAACTAAAACAGCAGTTACTTCTGTTTCCAGATCTTTTGCTAATTCTTTTCCTTTGCCGATCAGCTCGAATGCGATGTTGCTGATAACATTATCTACCTGCTGTGCAAAGACAAATACTCCCTTATATGCTTCTAAGTTCATTCTTATTCACCACTCTTTTCTATATAATTTAGATAACGTGTTTCTCTGCCAGTTTTGCTACGATGTAATCTGCAGATCCTGCCGGATCTAAAGTAACTTTCTCGCCAGCACCTTTTCTTACCTTATCGGAAGCTTTGGCAATCTGAGTTGGAGAACCTTTTAAACCTAAGTTGGAATCTTCTACGTCTTTTAAGTCTTTTCTTCCCCAAACGGTGATCTCTTTTGCATATGCATCAAAGATTCCGCCCGGAGTCATGTAACGCGGCTCATTTAACTCTGCAAGAGCTGTTAATAAGCACGGTAACTGAGCTTTTAATACGTGATATCTGTCATCGTACTGACGCTCTACAACAATATATTTCTCTTCCAGATTGATTTCTCTGATATTCTGAGCGTAGCTGATTACCGGAAGTCCGAGATGCTCGGAAATCTGCGGTCCAACCTGTGCGGTATCACCATCGATAGCCTGACGACCAGTGATGATTAAGTCATACTCAAGGTTACGCAGTGCGCCTGCGATAGTCTGGGAAGTTGCCCATGTATCTGCGCCGCCTAATACTCTGTCTGTTACCAGAACACCCTTGTCTGCGCCCATAGCCATAGCCTCACGAAGAACCTCTTCTGCCTTCGGAAGACCCATGGTAACTACAGTAACTTCTGCGCCGTACTGATCTTTTAAACGAAGTGCTGCTTCCAGACCAGCCTTGTCATCCGGGTTCATGATTGTAAGCATTGCGCCTCTGTCAAGAGTACCATCCGGGTTAAATTTAACTCCGCCCTTGGTATCCGGAACCTGTTTAATACAAACTACTATTTTCACGGTATTTTCACTCCTTATTTTTTGTTTTTTTCTCGTTCAATGAGAGTTTTCACGTTTCTGATCTCGGTTGGAAAATCAAATTATTTTAACAGAGAACCAGAAATAACCATTCTCTGAACCTCAGATGTTCCCTCGTAGATCTCTGTGATCTTAGCATCACGCATCATACGCTCTACGTCGTACTCTCTGGTGTAGCCGTAACCACCGTGGAGCTGTACAGCTTTTGTTGTTACTTCCATAGCAACTTCTGCTGCATACAGTTTTGCCATAGCTGCTTCTACAGAGTAAACCTTCTGTGTCTTCTTTGCCATAGCTGCTCTGTAAACAAGGAGCTGAGCTGCTTTTACTTTTGTAGCCATATCAGCAAGCTGGAACTGTGTATTCTGGAACTGGCCGATTGCACGTCCGAACTGCTTTCTCTCTTTTACGTAATCAATGGTTCTCTCCAGAGCGCCCTCTGCAAGACCAAGTGCCTGAGCAGCGATACCGATACGTCCGCCATCCAGAGTATGCATAGCAATACCGAAACCTTTACCCAGCTGTCCTAACAGATTCTCTTTCGGGATTCTGCAGTCTGTAAAGATCAGCTCGTATGTAGCGGATCCGCGGATACCCATCTTCTTCTCTTTTGTACCGAAGGAGAAGCCCGGTGTTCCTTTCTCAACGATGAAAGCGGAGATTTCTTTTTTCTTTCTTCCTCTTGCATCTTCTTTAACGCCTGTTACAGCGATGATTACATAGATGTCAGCCTCTTTACCGTTTGTGATGAAGATCTTGGAACCATTCAGTACCCACTCATCTCCGTCTAAAACAGCTTTTGTCTGCTGGCCCTGAGCATCTGTACCTGCACCCGGCTCAGTTAAACCGAAAGCACCTAATTTCTCGCCTTTTGCAAGCGGAACTAAGTATTTCTGCTTCTGCTCTTCTGTACCGTAGGTCTGGATCGGGTCGCAGCAAAGAGAGGTGTGTGCGGATACGATAACGCCTGTTGTACCGCAAACTTTGGAAAGTTCCTCTACGCACATAGCATAGGTTAACGGATCGCAGCCCTGTCCGCCGTACTCCTTCGGAACCGGGATGCCCATGAAGCCAAGCTTCTGCATCTTTGCAACAGTACCTGCCGGAAAGTGCTCTGTCTCGTCAACTTCCTGTGCTAAAGGTTTTACCTCTTTTTCGGCGAAGTCATGGAATAACTTTCTCGCCATCTCATGCTCTTTACTTAATGTAAAATCCATGTCTATTCCTCCATCATTTTCTTATATAGCGCTTAAAGGCAGCTTTAAAGCCGCCTGATGCGGTTCATGAATTAATTGTATTTGTAGAAGCCTTCACCAGTCTTCTGGCCTAATTTGCCGCCGCGTACCATCTTTTTAAGAAGCGGTTCCGGACGATATTTCGGATCACCAGTCTCAGCCTGTAATACTTCCATAATAGCCAGCACTACATCAAGACCAATTAAGTCACCCAGAGCCAGCGGTCCCATCGGATGGTTAGCGCCCAGCTTCATAGCAGTATCAATACCCTCTACAGATGCAACGCCGGCTGCATAAATGCCGATTGCTTCGTTGATCATCGGGATTAAAATTCTGTTTACTACGAAACCTGCCGCTTCCTCTACCTGTACCGGTACCTTGCCGATCTCTTCAGAGATAGCTTTGATCTTGTCTACAACCTCTGCCGGAGTATTTAAGCCGGCAATTACCTCTACTAATTTCATTACAGGCGCCGGATTGAAGAAATGCATACCGATTACCGGTCTGTCAAGTCCTTTTCCGATGGCAGTAATGGAAAGGGATGATGTATTTGTTGCAAAAATACACTCCGGTTTGCAGATGGCAGATAACTCTTTAAAGGTCTGCTGCTTGATTTCCATGTTCTCAATGGCAGCCTCTACTACTAAATCGCAGTCTGTGCAGATATCCTTTACACCAGTTGTGATCTTAGCCAGGATCTTATCAGCTGTTTCCTGATCCATCTTGCCTTTGGCTACTCTTTTCTCGAAGCCTTTGGCAATTTTCTTCTTGCCGTTTGCTGCAAATTCCTCATTGATATCGCATAAGCAAACCTCATAGCCCTCTGTCTGTGCAAATGCCTGAGCGATTCCGGAACCCATGGTTCCTGCACCAATAATACCAACTTTCATGACAAATCCTCCTGAAATTTCTATACATTCCGCTGACAGCCGCAGAACGGCTGTCCGTTATTATTTGTTCTTGAAGCCTTCTACCTTCCTCTTTTCAAGGAAAGCAGCCATTCCTTCTTTCTGATCCTCGGTCTCAAAGCATCCGCCAAAGAGCTTTTCTTCTACTACAATGGCCTGATCCATATCAACCTCAAGTCCGTCGTTTATTGCCTTCTTGGAATTTCTCACTGCGATGGGGGCGTTCTTGGCAATGCCCGCTGCCAGCTTCTTTGCAGCTGCCATCAGCTCCTCCTGCGGATAAACCGCATTTACAAGGCCTACTCTGTATGCCTCGTCTGCCTTGATATTTCTTGCGCCGTAAACCATCTCTTTTGCCTTACCCGGTCCAATCAAACGGGCAAGTCTCTGTGTGCCGCCGAATCCCGGTGTAATACCGAGACCAACCTCCGGCTGGCCAAACACAGCGTTTTCCGCACAGATACGGATGTCGCAGCTCATTGCCAGCTCATTGCCGCCGCCGAGTGCAAATCCGTTTACTGCTGCAATAACCGGAATTGGGAATGTTTCGATTTTGCGGAAAATATCATTTCCGAATTTGCCGAAAGCCTCTCCTTCTGCCTTTGTCATCGAGCTCATCGCCGCGATGTCTGCACCTGCTACAAAAGATTTTTCTCCCGCACCTGTCAGAATAATTACACGGATCGTTTCCTGATCAACTGCATCAAATGCAGCCTCGATATCTTTCAATACCTCCTCGTTCAGCGCATTTAACGCCTTCGGGCGGTTGATTGTCATGATACCGACATGTCCATCCACTTCGTAGTCCACAAAACCCATTGCTATCAGCCTCCTAACTGTTTATTTTTAATCAGAAACAGCCGGAACGGGAGGGAATTTCCTCCCCTCCGCGTGTTCCGGTTATTTTCCCTAAAACATTAGTCTCTTTCAACAATTGTAGCACAACCCATGCCGCCGCCGATGCAAAGAGTTGCAAGACCTCTCTTTGCGTCGCGTTTCTGCATCTCATGTAACAGAGTTACAAGGATACGGCATCCGGATGCTCCTACAGGATGTCCAAGAGCGATAGCGCCGCCGTTTACATTCAGGATGTCTTTGTTGAAGTTTAATTCACGGGCTACTGCGATAGACTGTGCAGCGAATGCCTCGTTTGCCTCGATTAAATCAAAATCTTCAACCTTCAGGCCGGTTTTCTTCAGTACCTTCTTTGTTGCTGCAACCGGGCCGATACCCATGATGCTCGGGTCAACGCCGCCAAGTGCGCCTGCTACCCAAGTAGCCATCGGTTTAATTCCCAGTTCTTTTGCTTTCTCTTCGCTCATTACAACAACTGCTGCTGCACCGTCATTGATAGAGGAAGCGTTACCTGCTGTTACGCGTCCGCCGTCTTTCTTGAATGCCGGACGGAGCTTAGCAAGTGTCTCTGCTGTTGTACCAGGACGCGGGCCTTCGTCGGTATCAACGATAACAGTTTCTTTTTTCTTCTTAACTTCGATCGGAACGATCTCGTCTTTGAAGCGTCCGGACTCACGTGCTGCGCATGCCTTCTGCTGGCTGGCTACGGAGAACTCGTCCAGATCCTCTCTTGTAATAGCCCACTGATCGCAGATATTCTCTGCAGTAATTCCCATGTGGTAGTTGTTGAAAGCATCCCACAGGGCGTCATTTACCATGGTGTCGATCATCGGAGCATTGTTCATACGGTAGCCGTAACGAGCGTTCATTAACGCGTAAGGTGCTGCAGACATGTTCTCTGCACCGCCTGCTACTACGATATCAGCATCGCCTGCAATAATCATCTGAGCTGCTGCATTTACACAGTTTAAACCAGAGCCGCAGACAACATTGAGGGTAACTGCCGGAACTTCAACCGGAAGTCCTGCTTTGATGGACATCTGACGAGCCACGTTCTGACCAAGGCCGGCCTGGATTACACAGCCCATGTAAACGTGATCTACCTGCTCCGGAGCAACTCCTGCTCTCTTAAGGGCTTCCTTAATAACTACTGCGCCCATCTCAGCCGCTGGAACGGTACTGAGCTGGCCACCCATGGAGCCGATGGCGGTACGGCATGCACTTGCAATTACGACTTTCTTTGACATATCAATTTCCTCCTTAAAAATGACTTGCCACGTAAATAAAACAATTGCATAGATTTGATAGTACTTATATCTTAACATTTTTATAGCTTCCTGTCAAATAATTATCAAGGAGTTTATAAACTTTTTATTATGCCCGTTTTTCACTTTTCTAAACAGAAATTTCATTTTAAGTTCCTGTGTTTCTGTTCATTATGCATAATTTTCTATAGTTTTTTCTCCCGATAAGCGAATGGCTTTACAGCGTTTTGACCAATTTTTTCCGGGATGTGTGAATTTTTGAACGAGCCAAGGTTTGTATCTTCTAACTGCCGGAACCTGCCGGGCTTTGATTGTATCTGAAAAAAAGCAATTTCAGGTACGCATAGCGTGGTGTTTCTCTCAACTTTCCATTTATTTTGTCGATTTTCGGGGATTTAGATGATTTTCAAAGGAATTGGCTGGGGAAAATGCAGGGGACCGGCATAAAAATACGGGTTTTTATACGATGGGAGGCGTTTTGTGCAAATGGCACAACGGCAGGAAAGCAAGGTTTCTGCCGTTACAGGCCATTTTAGGCTGTTGTTCCTTTTGCATGAGCTGTCATTTTACCTATATTCTCTGCCAATTTGCTTGTTTTCCATGTAGCCGGACAAAATCTGCTTTTGCCAGGACAGCATGGGGATGCACAGTGAAAAGATCAAAAGAACAAGGAGGATTCGTTTTCCGGTCACCATTGGTTTAAAAGGCTTCGGCTGCATCCAGATTCTCGCCATGCCCCTTGAGGTACAGTATGCCATAAATTCCTGTTCTTCGGCTTTTTCCGCAAAAGCACGCCTGGGAATCACGAGGGATTCGTATCCCGGCTCCCGGCAGAGGCAGAATATCCGATTGCTTTCTAATATTTCCGAATACTTTGTCCAGCTTACCTGGGCAGCGGTACTGTTATAAACGAATGTTATCCGCTCTTTTTCAAGGCTTACTTTCCATTTTCCTTCCAGGTCTGTGCGTAATCTGCCATTTTCATGGCAGCGCTTTAAATAACCCGGGCCGGCAAAATAATCTCTGATTCTAAATACGATGAGCCAGATGACCGGAAGAAGATACAGATATGGCCAGCCTGCCTGCGGTTTAAGGAGTAAATAATTAAGCAGAACCATTATCGTTCCTAATATTGGAAACAGGAATAGAACAATTGCCTGCAGGGGATGGATCATGATGTTCCGCTTATTGACAGATTGTCTTTCCGCCTCCTTTTTTCTCATCTGGCGCACCGCTTCCAGTAAATCTTCTTCTGTCAAATCAAAGTAAAGGTTCCTACCTTCCCGGCTGCCATTCGATATTTCCTCATATGCCCGGGGCAGTTTTGCAGATGCTTTTAGCAGGGTGTCATGCTCTGATTCTGTTTTTTCGGTTTCGAGACCGTATTGTAACTGAGAATCGGAAAACTGCCTCAGAAAGTGTTCCTTTTCCGTCTCAGTTGAGAACAGACGTGACGGTATGCACACATAGCTCCGGTTTTGTTTTGTCAGCTGCTTTTCCAGAAGAATCAGCCTTTTTCCGCTGTGAACACAGCGATAGGCAGAAACAGGGGTTTCCTCCCTTTGTTTCAGGGTCTCTACCCGGAATATCCCCTGCTCCAGTATCAGCACATATGGTCCCTGTGTTCCCGAACGTTTCATTGTCTGCAGCATGAAATATTCAAATACGGCAAATACTGCCAGAAACATCGGGATGACGAATATTCCCTCAAAACTGTAAATATGCAAAAGAACCATAAGGAAAAGCCCGCCGATTAGCCACTTTGATTTCGGATGCATTTTATAATACTCTGCAAAAATCAGAAAATGCCACTCTGTCAATTCTTTATCGGTTAGTTTGTATGAAATTTTGATTTGGCTGCGTGTTTCTTCTGACAATTGACTCTGTATCTTTTCTGTATCGATCATTCCGCTCCCCCTGACTTTTCTTCCATTGTATCATGTTCTGTATAAATAAGGAACCATACCACCGCAAGGGAGCTGACGTTTTTGAGCCGGAATTATTTTTCAGCTTAGGGCAGAGAAAAAGCAGCATCCCGAAGCTCTGCATTCAAGGCCTTACGCTTCGGAGCGCTGCTTTGTATTTTTGTATTGGGGGAAATCAAATATATCTGTGTTTCAAAATTAATCCTCTGTTTTCAAAGCCCGCATCGCATTTAATATAGCAATAACAGACACGCCTACATCGGCAAATACAGCCTCCCACATGTTTGCCATACCGAAGGCGCCAAGCAGAAGTACCAGGGCCTTAACAGCCAGAGCAAATATGATATTCTGGCGGACGATCACCAGCGTTTTCCGGGCGATTTTCACAACGGAGGCGATTTTGGCCGGGTTATCATCCATCAGAACAATATCGGCAGCTTCTATGGCTGCATCGGATCCCATGCTTCCCATGGCAATTCCGATATCTGCTCTGGAAAGAACCGGGGCATCGTTAATGCCGTCTCCCACAAAGGCCAGGCGGTGTTTTTCATCCATCTCAGCCAGAAGGGCCTCTACCTTTTCTACCTTATCAGCAGGCAGAAGCTCTGTATAAGCTTCGTCAAGCCCCACTTTTTCGGCTACGGCCTCTCCCACGGCTTTTCGATCTCCGGTCAGCATTACGGTCCGGCGAACTCCGCTTGCTTTCAGCTTCCGGATGGCGTCCTCCGTTTCCTCCTTGATAGAATCGGCAATCAGAACACTGCCTGCAAAAGTTCCGTTTTTAGCCAGGTAGACAACGGTTCCGATCCCGCTGCATTCTTTATAGGGAATGTGGAACATATCCATCAGCTTTCCGTTTCCGGCCAGAACCTCACTGCCGTCAATGGTGGTTTTGATTCCGTGACCTGATATTTCTTCGGTGTGTCCGATTCGCTCCGCGGGTATTTCTTTCCGATAAGCTTCCTTAATGGATTCTGCAATGGGATGGGTGGAGTAATATTCCGCCAGGGCTGCCAGTTCTAAAAGCTCACCGGACTCCATTTCTTCCGGGTGAATCTCGGCCACCTTAAATTCTCCTTTGGTCAGTGTACCTGTTTTGTCGAAAACGATGGTGTCCATCTCAGCCAGGGCCTCCAGATAGTTGCTTCCCTTTACAAGCACACCCTTTTTCGATGCAGCTCCAATCCCTCCGAAGAAGCTTAAGGGCACGGAAATCACGAGAGCGCAAGGGCAGGAAATAACCAGGAAAATGCAGGCTCTTCTGACCCATTCTCCGAATCCGCCGCCTAAAAGAATCGGCGGCACAGCTGCCAGGCACACGGCGGCACACACAACGACAGGGGTATAGTATCTGGCAAAACGGGTAATAAAATTTTCCACCTTGGCTTTTTTGCTGCTCGCATTCTCCACCAGCTCCAGGATCCGGGCCACCGTGGAATCATCGAATTCCTTGGTGGTTTGCACACGCAGGAGACCGTTTCCGTTGACACAGCCGCTGATCACTTCGCTTCCGGCTGCCGCCTTTCGCGGAACGGATTCTCCGGTCAGGGCGGAAGTATCAATCATGGATTCTCCGTCTACCACTACACCATCTAACGGAATCCGCTCTCCGGCTTTGATGACAATGATGGTTCCGATTTCCACATCATCGGGGTCCACCTGCTTTAACTGACCGTCTTCTTCGATATTGGCATATTCCGGGCAGATATCCATCAGCTCGGTAATGGACCGTCTGGAACGGGTGACAGCGTAATTCTGGAACAGCTCTCCGACCTGATAGAAAAGCATAACGGCCACAGCCTCTGAAAATTCTCCGACTCCGAAGGCTCCGAAGGTGGCTACTGTCATCAGGAAGTTTTCATCAAATACCTGGCCGTTTCGGATCCCGCGCACTGCCTTATAGACGATATCCCATCCGATTACCAGATAAGGAATCAGGAAAATTGCAAATTCCGGCCAAAAACCCGGGAGCCCTTCATAGGCCCCCATATGTTCTCCAATCACTGCCCCCAGATAAAGGACGAATGACACAATAATTCTTGTCAGCATGGTTTTCTGTCTTTTTGTCATGTCTCCTCCTTCGCGAACGCGATTTTAGTTATGATTACATGTATTACATGTTGATGATGCAGTCCGGCTCTACTTTTTTGCAGACCTCTACCACTTCCTTCATGATCTCGTCAAAACGGGCGTCGTCGGCATCAATGGTCATTTTCTGCATCATAAAGCTTACGGCTGCGTCATGGACTCCGTCAATCTTTTTGATGGCATTTTCCATCTTTGCGGCACAGTTGGCACAGTCAAGATCGGTTAATTTGAATTTCTTTTTCATGGTTAAAGTCCTCCTGGGTTTTTAATTTTGTTCTGGAATTTTGGGGGTGTCGCTTTTGGTTCTCAATGTTTTATGATTCCTGAGTTTATTCCTTTATATGCTCAAAGCCCTGGTTGATGATGCTGTGTACATGAGCATCGGACAGGGAATAAAAGACCTGCTTTCCGTCTCTCCGGCTCTTGACCAGCTTGGACTGCTTTAAAATACGCAGCTGGTGGGAAATAGCCGACTGCGTCATATTGAGAAGCTGCGCAATATCACAGACGCACATCTCTGATTCGAACAGAACGTACAGGATCCGGATTCGGGTTGAATCGCCGAAAACCTTAAACAGCTCTGCCAGATCATAGAGGTCGTCATCGTCGGGCAGATTCTTTTTTACTTCTTCTATTACTTCATTGTGTACCTGAAAATCTTCACAGCACTCTACGTCATGAACTGCCAAATTTCATTTCTCCTTTCTGCCCGTTCAGGCTTTCGCCCGGCTTTTCAGAGGTCCGGCTGCGGGAGCGGCCGGAACCTTAAAAAAGCCTCGCATGAACATTTTATGGTTTAAACATATGAATTATTGTTCATATGTTTATGATATTACGTTTTTTCTGATCTGTCAAGATATTTTTCCTCTGATCCATCAAAAATCTTTCCGCCGTTCTATCAATATCTCCGGAAATAGCTCTCCGGTTCAATGCCAGCATAAACAAACGGGGCGGCAAGTCTTTTTTCAGACCGCCGCCCCGTTTGTTTATGCTCTATACGTCTCTGGCTGCATAAATGATTTCGTCCGGGAATTTTTTCATGTGCTCTTCCCAATCTTCTTTTGCAACATCTTCAACAGAAACCGATACTACTTTTTTATCTACCTTTAATTCTTCTGTTACCAAAGTTTGGATCTTTAAAGCCAGATCTTTTTTGATTTCATCACTCCGGCCGGGATACATGGTAATTGCAATATGCGGCATGATATTTTCCTCCAGTTTTCTTTTGCTTTGCCTTTTGTCTGGCAGCAGAGCCGCCTTTCCCGCTTTGCTTTTCTTACAGCATTTTACTTATGCTATTTTCCTTATGACATTTTACTCATAACATTCTTCCAGTATTTCCAGAATTTCTTCTTTGGTCAGCACTTTATAGCCGCCTGTATTGATTACACAGGAATCAGCAATGGGTTTTAAGAGGCTTTTGTCTTTAAAGCCCAGTTCCTTTAAGGTTGTGGGAAGACCGATTTCACGGATAAACTGCTCCAGCGCATCGATTCCTGCCAGGGCAAGCTCTTCCTCTGTCTTCCCCTCTGCGGAAATTCCCCACACGTTTACGGCGAACTGTGCAAATTTCTTCAAACCATTGCCGCAGATATGACGGTAATAGGCAGGATGAATCACAGCCAGGCCGCAGCCGTGGCTGCAGTCTGTATAAGCGCCCATCTGGTGTTCAATCTGATGCGCCTCGAAATCGCACTTCTTTCCCAGCTTGATAATTCGAATCTCTGCCATGGAGGAGGCCCACATCAGATTGCCTCTGGCCTCATAATTTTGGGGGTCTGCTATGGCCTTAGGGATATTGGCAATCATGCTTTTCATTAATGCTTCGGAGATGGCATCCGATAAATTGTCTTCATCCGGAGCGCTGAAGTAGGTCTCCATGACATGGCTGAGCATATCAAAGCCGCCGGCCGCTGTCTGAGACGGAGACACAGAATAGGTGTATTCCGGATCCAGCATGGCAAATTTCGGGTTGCAGCGGCGATAATCGCGGCCTGTTTTTATTTTTTCTTCCTCATTTGTGATGACAGAGTCTCCGTTTACCTCGCTTCCGGTTCCGGTGACCGTGACAATCACGCCCAAAGGAACCGGAGTGAAATCAACGATTCCTTCTTTTGCCCAATACTCGTCCCATACGTCTTTTTCGGTGGCTGCTGCCATGGAGATAGCCTTGCAGCAGTCCATAACGGATCCGCCGCCTACGCCCAGGATAAAATCGACCTGATTTTCCTGTACGGCTTTTTTGCCTTCCAGAACCTTGGCATAAGTGGGATTCGGCATGATTCCGGAGAATTCAATGACATTTTTTCCGGCGGATGTGAGAGCCGCCATCACGTCATCGTATACGCCGTTGGTTTTGATAGAACCTCCTCCATAAGCCAGGAGAATGGTATCTCCAAAATCTTTTAAGGCTTCAGACAAATGTTCCCGAACACAGCCTGCGCCGAAATACACTTTTGTGGAATTTTCAAATATGAATGAGTTCATTTTTTTAGTTCCCCTTTCTTTCGTTCCCTTTATAATAACCTTCCTTATCATATCATACAGGAAGGGGGACAGCAAATGTTTCTCGGGAAATTTGCGTGGGAATTTGGGTTTTCTTTCAGCTATATATCCTTTCGGCGAAAGATGTATACCGACAAAGGAAGGGACACCGCACACAGTATCAGAAGCAGCACCGGTGACAACAGAAGGATTCGCAGGATCATTTCCTCGCTGACAGACGGCAGACCGCTGCTCTTCGCCTTCAGAAGAATCAGGGCCCAGGGTGCTATCCACAATATCATATTCACGTACCGGGCTCTGTCGATTCCGATGGCATAAATCAGAGGAATCATGACAAGCTGCATGAAAAGCATGACACACAGCACAGCGCATACAGAAACTAAAAGCTCTGCAAAGGAACCGCCGGTCAATGCCGTGTAGCCCGCAGCCAGAGGAAAAGCCGCTGCAGCCAGGAGCCAGTCTAAAAGAATGGTAAAGATATATTTTGCCAGCACCATCTGCATGCGGCTTACCGGCATGGCTCCGATATATTCGTCACAGCGATATAATTTATCATAGTGAAAGGAATTAAAGCAATTCATCAGGCCCAGCAGGGAAACCATCATAAGCAGCATGAAAACATTCTGAAAGATTGCCGTGTAGACGATGAAAAACACCAGAATGGAGAGCCAGGATTTCAGCTGCGGTTTCAGCATTACATATTCTTTGTATAATAATCCCTTCATGGATATTCAACTCCTCTCTGATGCAAGGTAAAGCAGGATCTGTTCCAGGCTGGGCTGCTCAATGGTTACTGTCTCTCCCAATTCCCGCCCGAAACCTGTGTAGTTTCCGTCCGGCCGGCCGGTCAGATGTATCAGCGCTTCCGCGCCGAAGCTGTTTTCTCTGGTTCCCACTATGGTAAATGTCAGCTTCTCATCCAGCCTTTGAAGCTCTTCCCGGCTTCCTTTCAGAATGCGGTATTCCTCCAGCAGGCGATCTTTTTCTTCGCAGAGCACCAGTTTTCCTTTATGGAGAAAGGCCGCATAATCGGCTGTTTTTTCCAGATCGCTGATGATGTGGGAGGATATGAGAACCGAGCAGTCTTCATCCAGGATGAATTCTCTCAGAATATCAAGTATCTCCTCGCGAATCATCGGATCCAGACCGCTGGTGGGCTCATCTAAAATCAGGAGCCTGGCTCTATGGGACAGAGCAATGGCCAGCGACAGCTTCATCCGCATTCCCCTGGAATAATCCTGAATTTTCTTTTGGGGATTAATGGAAAAACGGGTGAGGTATTCTGTGTATCGGGAAGCATCCCAGCTTTTGTATAATCCTGCCATCATCCGGCCCGCCTGTCCGGCATTCATTGCGGCAGGGAGGTTCAGGCCATCCAGCACCAGACCCAGCTTTTCTTTTAGGGAAGGGTTGGCTTCACTGAGAGGGGAACCGAACATTTTAATCTCGCCTTCGTCCGGATGAATCAGGCCTAAAACTGCCTTGATGGCAGTGCTTTTTCCGGCTCCGTTTTCTCCCATTACACCCATAATGCAGCCGCTGGGAAGGGTTAGATTGATGTGATCCAGGGTGAAATCAGGATAGTGCTTGGTCAGATTCCTGATTTCAAGGATGGCATCAGGGGTGCCCGTTTCGTATGATTTGATTTTCTGTTCTTCCATCTTGATCAGAGCTCCTTTTTCCAGTTCCAGTTTGAGTCCTTATTCGACTGACATACAGCGGGCCAGAGACGGTATTTTAAACATCTGTCTTGGATTCGGTATCCTCGTACAGCGTCTCCAGCACCTCTATTAATTCGCGCAGGGAGATTTCTGATATTTGGGCCATTTCTACAGCGCTTGACAGGCAGGCTTCTATTTTTCTGAATTGCTCTTCCCGCATTAACTCCCGGTTCCGACCGGTGACAAAGCTTCCTTTTCCCTGAATGGATTCGATATAGCCCTCTTTTTCCAGCTCTTCATAGGCGCGTTTGGTGGAAATGATGCTGACGCGCAGTTCTTTGGCCAGGAAACGGAGGGATGGCAGCGGATCACCGGCCGCCAGCTCACCGGACAGAATGGCGTTTTTTATCTGCGTGACTATCTGCTCGTAAATCGGCTTTTCACTGGAATTACTGATAATAATCTTCATAGGTTCACTTCTTTCCTGTCGATCGATTGGATGGTGCTGTTTTGGGGAAGGGCTGCGGCGGATGTATGGGGTTATTGGCTCATAGGCTGCACTTTTTTGAATTTTTCTGGTCTTCCAGGTTTTCCTGATTTTCTGGATTGGTTCCGTTGGGTCTACTGGGCCTATTGGGCCTATGAAAACGCTATCTTGAAAATCGCGCGCAGGCAGCTGGGGTGCGGATAAAGTATCGGCAGAAATTCCAGCAAAATGCAAAAATCCCAGCAAAAACAGCTGTATATATACTGTATATGATTATTATATACAGTATATATACAGCTGTCAACTGCTATTTGTTAAAATATTGTGCTGCTATGCGTGTTATTGCTTTTTTCTATTATCTTATTTCATAATTCATGCTATTTTATAGCTTTCCATGGGAAAACGGTTATTCTGTCAGGCCATTTTGGAGCAAGAACTCCAGAAAGGCTTCGCAGCCTTCTTTGATGTCCTCATATGTGGTGTCGAAATCACCGCTGTACCAGGGATCTGCAATATTGCGGGGGCGGGTGGAAAAATCCAGGAGCCGGTATACTTTGTGCTCCGGATCGCTGCCTTGGATTCGCTTCATGTTGATAATATTGCGTTCCTCCATTCCCAACAGATAATCGTATCTGCTGTAATCGGCTTTTACAAGCTGTACGGCGCGCTTTCCTTCGCAGGAAAGACCATGCTCGGCCAGCTTTTTCCTGGCCGGCGGATAAACAGGATTTCCGATGCCATTCCAGATTTCCTCGCTGCTGGTGGCAGCAGAGGCGATGTGAAAGTCCGCGGCAAAGCCGCGGGTGGAGACCAAGTCACGGAATATGAACTCGGCCATGGGGGAACGGCAGATGTTGCCGTGGCAAACGAATAATACTTTTATCATTTTTCTATAACTCCTTGTAAGTCCTGTATTTCTTCTCAAATGCTTGATTTTACAGGGTTTCCGCTCTGTTTGGATTTTGTCTGTTTCCAGAGTATTTTCTCAAATCGTCCCATGTTTTCTTATATTTGTCCCTGCAAAATTGGTAAATTCGTTGGTAAAGTAAGCGGCTTTACCAACGGGGCTTTCAGGCGTTTAATACTCGAACCAGCTCATCTCTTGCATCGTCAAAATTTACATGGGTGTAGGTGTTCAAGGTTACACTAATGTCTGCGTGACCCATGATGTACTGTAAGGTCTTTGGGTTCATCCCGGACTTTGCCATATTAGAGCAAAAGGTGTGTCTGCATACATGAGGGGTTACTTTCGGCATCTGAATACGATAAATCTTGTTGTACTTTTCAATGATGTGTTCCAGATATTTCTCCCAGTGAAGCGCAACCATAGGCATATCATTCTTGTCCAGAAACAGGAATCGGATGTACCCGTCCACCATTGGCTCTGCTCTTGGAACTTCCCGATTGGCAATTATCCTGCGAAAGCACGCCGCTACTTCTTCTGTCATGGGCACATAGCGGATACCACTTTCTGTTTTCGGCTCCTGAATCACATATTCCATCTGTGATGTGCGCTGTAACTGATGGTCTACCTTGATACGCATTTCCTTAAACTCAATATCAGGAATTGTTAATCCGCAAAACTCCGAAATACGAAGCCCCGTATGAAAAAGAATATAGATTGCGTCATAGTATCTGCTGAAATGCTTATCTTCCTTGATAAACTTGAGCAAATCCCTCTCCTGCTTCCGGGTAATCGCTTCTCTGGTAACAGAATCATTGACAATAACAGACGCAAGTTCAAATCCAAAAGGATTTTTGCGAATCAGATCATCATCCACCGCCATCTGAAATGCCGGTCTAAGAACACCTCTGATTGAATGAATAGAACTGTACCCTCTGCCGTCTACCTGTTGGAGCTTAATGAGCCACGCCTTTGCGTCCGACAGACGCACCTTATCAATGCGCTGCTTTCCAAATGCTTCTTTTTTCAGGACATTGATTACTGTCTTGTACCCGGCAGCGGTAGTATGGCGGACGCCGGTTTTCAGAGATACATACTTCTCTACCAACTCAAGTACCGTATAATTGCCGCCATTGGTAACAATATGGTCAAACAAATCCGCTTCAATCTGTTTTTCTTTCTCTCTCAGTGAAAGCTCCCGCTTTTTTCCTTTGGGTGTCGGATCATTCTTATCCAAACGCCAGCTGTAAACATTTTTCTCTTTTCCGTCCTCATCAATATAACGGAATCGATACCTCCCATCTGTGCGCTGGTACTCGCCCTCACGCAAAATCCGATTACGGTTATCTCTTCTTTTCTCACTCATCGAATCTCTCCTTTCAGAAAAAGGAGAGTCAAACTTGCAAGGTTATCATACCACAAATTTGGCTCTCCGTATAGCTTTATCATAGGATATCGGCAATCTGCCATTTTCTTTTTAGAGAGTTTTATACAGCAGTAGCCTGATCCAGATACCGTTCAAATTTCTCCCGCTTAATTAAAGCTCTGTTCCCATTCATAACATAGAAATCTTCATTGGGATGTGCGTCAATGAGCATCCGCAGCTTTGCACTCCTTGTAGGTGTCGATGCTCAGAATAATACTGTCAATCGTTTTCACTCGCTTTGATGTGGTATAAAAAAAGTTGACACCCCATTTTCAAGGATTTGAGATATAATCAAGAGAATAAGGAGTGACCCCAAATGGCAGAAAACAGACAATATGACCACGAATACAAAGTACAGGCAG
>Ga0129308_1000503_pt1 | contig 57321 bp, 48 predicted proteins | sample L827metagenome_FD_94440 | JGI IMG/M metagenome (GOLD analysis project Ga0129308, IMG submission 94440) | Ring-tailed lemur group fecal microbial communities from Wisconsin, USA - L827 metagenome | ecosystem: Host-associated > Mammals > Digestive system > Large intestine > Fecal | place: USA...
ATCCCAAATCGCAGCCGAAAAGAGCTTAGGAAATGAACAAAATTCCTGGCTCTTTTTCTTTTGGGTTTTGTCTGAAAAGCAATTATGAACAAAAAAACGGCGATAAAGCGATTTGGGAAAAAACTTTTATGGCATTTTTTAACTCAGCAGTAACGGTTCTTCAGACGTTGGTAATTGCACTTGGAGCTGGTCTTGGTATTTGGGGTGCGATTAACCTGCTTGAAGGCTACGGCAATGATAATCCGGGTGCAAAAAGTCAGGGCATGAAACAGTTGATGGCTGGCGGAGGTGTTGCGCTGATCGGAACGACGCTTGTTCCCCTGCTCTCTGGTTTGTTCGGTTAATCACAAGGAGGTAATTGCATTTGGACAGCATAATCCAACAGATCACTGATTGGCTGAAAGAGGTGCTTGTATCTGCCATCATGGGAAATCTGTCGGGGCTGTTTGAATCCGTCAACTCACAGGTTGGCGAGATTGCATCCGATGTCGGCATGACTCCGGCGAATTTTTCGCCGGGAGTCTTTGCCATGATACGGAATGTCTCCGAGTCAGTGATTATCCCGATAGCAGGGCTGATACTGACCTTTATTGCCTGCTATGAGCTAATTCAGATGATTATTGACCACAACAATCTGGCGAATTTTGAAACGTGGATATTCTTCAAATGGGTCTTTAAGACCTTTGTTGCGGTCATGCTGATAACAAACACGTTTAATATAACGATGGCGGTATTTGATGTTGCACAGCATGTTGTAAATGCCAGCGGCGGCATTATTTCAGCGGATACTGCGGTAGATGCTTCTGCATTGGAAGCGATGGAAGATACGCTGAATGCGATGGATTTAGGACCGTTGCTTGGATTGTTCCTGCAAACCTTGATCGTACAGATTACGATGTCTGCCCTTTCCATTGTGATTTTTGTAATCGTGTATGGAAGAATGGTGGAAATTTATTTAATGACGAGCCTTGCGCCTATCCCCTTTGCTACTTTTGGTAATAGAGAACAGAGCCAGATTGGACAGAATTATCTGCGCTCTTTGTTCGCAGTAGGCTTTCAGGGATTTTTGATTATGATTTGCGTCGGTATTTATGCGGTGCTGATTCAGTCTGTTGCCTTTTCAGATGACATCATTGCATCTATCTGGGGAGTTATGGGGTACACGGTTCTTCTTTGCTTTACGCTGTTTAAGACAGGAACGCTTGCTAAAAGTGTGCTTTCAGCGCATTAAGGGAGGAGACAATGAAGAAATACAATGTAATTTATTGTGATCCTCCTTGGGCTTACCGTGTGTGGAGCCAAAAAGGAAATGGTCGCTCTGCGGAAAGTCATTACTCCACCATGAGCCTTGAAGATATTAAGGCTCTGCCGGTGGGCGGCCTTGCGGAAAAAAACTGCGCCCTGTTCATGTGGATCACTTTTCCTTTGCTTAACGAAGCGTTCCATGTGTTGGATGCTTGGGGTTTCACTTATAAGAGCGTTGCCTTTGTATGGGTGAAACAGAACAAGAAAACACCTTCGCTGTTCTGGGGAATGGGTTACTGGACAAGGGCAAACGCAGAACTTTGTATTGTCGCTACGAAAGGCAGTCCAAAACGACAGTCTAGGCGGGTGCATCAGGTCATTCTCTCCCCCATCGAGGAACATAGCAAAAAGCCCGATGAGGCCAGAAACCGTATTGTGGAGCTGATGGGCGATGTTCCTCGAATCGAGCTGTTCGCCAGACAAAAGACTCCCGGATGGGATGTCTGGGGAAACGAAGCTCCTGACAGCGTGGCACTGCCGGAAATGGAGGTGAAATAATTGGCAGCTTATATTCCCGTTCCTCGTGATCTTACGAGGGTGAAATCAAAAGTGTTCTTTAATCTGACAAAACGCCAGTTGTTATGCTTTGGGGCGGCGGCACTGATTGGAGTGCCGTCGTTCTTTTTAATTAGGCGCACTGGCAATGTCAGTCTGGCGGTACTTGGCATGATGATTATTATGCTCCCACTGTTCTTTTTGGCAATGTATGAAAAGGACGGCCAGCCGCTGGAGGTGGTTGCAAAGCACTTTATTCAGACAAAATTCATTCGTCCGAAAATCCGTCCCTATAAGACATTTAATTATTATGTTGCTTTGGGGCGGCAATATCAACTTGAGAAGGAGGTAAATGCGATTGTTTTCCAAGAAGAAAAAGCAGACAAGAGAAGCGAAAATGCCTGCAAATCTGACTCGCAAACAGCAAAAAGAAATTAAAGCTGTGATTGACCGGGCGGCAAATGATGCCGGAGTTCCACAGACCGCACAGCAGTCGATTCCTTTCCAGAGAATGTTTCCCGACGGAATCTGCCGTGTTACAGACAACTATTATACAAAAACAGTACAGTTTCAGGACATCAATTATCAGCTGGCGCAGCAGGAAGATAAGACGGCTATTTTTGATGAGTGGTGCAGTTTCCTGAACTTCTTTGACAGTTCCATTCACTTTGAACTGTCTTTTATGAATATGAGTACCGATGCGGATAGTTTTGAGAAAAGTATCCGTATTCCGTTTCGGAAAGATGAGTTTAATCCCATCCGTGCAGAATACAGCCAGATGCTGAGGAAGCAGCTGGCACAGGGAAACAACGGTTTAACTAAGACCAAGTATCTGACCTTTGGCATTGAAGCGGATTCCATGCGGCAGGCGAAACCGAGACTGATGCACATTGAAAATGATCTGCTTAATAATTTCAGACGTCTGGGAGTGGTCGCAAAGACGCTGAACGGCAAAGAACGCCTTCATCTGATGCACGAAATGTTCCACATGGGTGATGATGACAAGTTCCTGTTTGATTGGAAATGGCTTGTTGAATCCGGATTGTCCGTAAAGGATTTTATTGCGCCTACTTCGTTTGCTTTTACTGGAAATCGAACATTCCAGATGGGCAGTCTTTATGGAGCAATGTCATATCTGGCGATTACAGCGTCCGATTTGAGTGACCGGATGCTGGCAGATTTTCTTGATATGGAGTCCAGCCAGATCGTGACGATGCACATCCAGTCTGTTGACCAGACTGCCGCTATTAAAACCATCAAGCATACAATCACAGAACTTGACCGTTCTAAGATTGAAGAACAGAAGAAAGCGGTTCGTTCCGGATACGATATGGACATAATTCCGAGCGATCTTGCGACATACGGCAAGGATGCAAAGGCTTTGCTGAAAGAATTGCAGAGCCAGAATGAGCGTATGTTTATGGTGACATTTCTTGTTATGAATACGGGGCGCACCGAGCAGGAACTGGAAACCAATGTGTTTCAGGCTCAGAGCATTGCCCAGAAACACAACTGCAATTTGCGCCGTTTGGATTTTCAGCAGGAAAACGCTTTAATGAGTTCTCTCCCACTGGCATATAACCAGATCGAGATTCATCGTGGATTGACCACAAGTTCCACGGCGATTTTTGTACCTTTTACGACGCAGGAGCTGTTTCAGAGTGGAAAAGAAGCTCTTTATTACGGTTTGAATGCACTTTCCAATAACCTTATCATGGTAGACCGAAAAATGCTGAAAAATCCCAACGGGCTTATCCTTGGCACTCCCGGTTCTGGTAAATCGTTCAGTGCAAAGCGTGAAATTACCAATGCGTTTCTTGTCACAGACGATGATATTATTATCTGTGATCCGGAGTCGGAATATACCGCATTGGTACAGAAATTAAAGGGACAGTGCATTTTCATCAGTCCTTCCAGTACGCAGTATATCAATCCGATGGACATTAACGCTAATTACTCTGAGGAGGACAATCCTATCGCACTGAAAGCAGATTTTATTCTTTCCCTGTGCGAGCTGATTGTCGGTGGCAAAGAGGGCTTACAGCCGGTAGAAAAGACGGTAATTGACCGATGTGTGCATCAGATTTACCAGAAATATTTCAATGAGCCATGCCCGGAGAATATGCCGATTCTTGAAGATTTGTATAATGCTTTGTTGGAACAGGAAGAAAAAGAAGCTCGCCATGTAGCGACGGCACTTGAAATCTATGTAAAAGGTTCCCTGAATCTTTTCAACCATCGAACTAACGTGGACATTCACAACCGTCTGGTTTGTTACGACATCAAACAGTTGGGAAAACAGTTGAAAAAAATCGGAATGTTGGTAGTTCAGGATCAGGTCTGGGGACGTGTTACTGCAAACCGAAGTGCCGGCAAATCTACTCGATATTTTATGGATGAGTTCCATTTGCTTCTGAAAGAAGAACAGACTGCGGCGTACAGTGTCGAAATCTGGAAACGGTTCAGAAAATGGGGCGGCATTCCGACAGGTATCACTCAGAACATTAAGGATCTTCTTTCCAGCCGTGAAGTGGAGAATATTTTTGAGAACAGCGATTTTATTTATATGCTGAATCAGGCGTCCGGCGACCGGCAGATTCTGGCGAAACAGTTGAATATCAGTCCCCATCAGCTTTCCTATGTCACACATTCCGGCGAAGGTGAAGGGCTGTTGTTTTATGGGAACGTGATTTTGCCCTTTGTAGACAAGTTCCCGACAGATATGGAACTGTACCGTATTATGACCACAAAATTATCCGAAGTGTCAAATGACAGGGAGGGGTAAGCGATGGTAAAGAAACCTACCCGTCTCCGTTTCACGGAGGATGATCTTGGCGAGGCGAAAGTAAGAAAAGCCGCCGAACGTGCAGAAAAATATGCTGATAAAGCTGAAAACGCCGTGAATAAGCTCGTATCCAAAAAGAAACGACGAGGGCTGCGGGATGAATCGGATATATCCGCTGCCAGAAAAGCGAAGCTGCGTTTTGAGAAAGCAAAAACGGATGTAGAGATCGAGAAGCCATCCAGAAAAAAACAGGTCATTTCCCGTACTGCCCTTGCAGCCGCCAGTTCCAAAACGCATCAGGTGGTATCGGAATATGAGGATGATAATGTTGGTGTTCAAACGGTTCATCAGAGTGAGAAAGCTGTGGAAGGAGCAGCTTATGCGGTCGATCACGCAATATACAGCAGAAAACTGAAAGCGTATGACAAAGCGGAAAAGCTGATTCACAAATCAGATAAAGCCAACATGGATGCACTCTTTGAGAAATTCAAAAAAGAAAATCCAGAAGCTGTGTCCAATCCAATCTCAAGATGGCGGCAGAAGCAGGCAATCAAAAAAGAGTATGCCGCAATCAGAGCAGGAAGAAATACGGCAGAAACTTCCGCCTCAGTATCAAAAGGTGCGAAACAGACGGCAAAGGAAACCAAATCCGTCATGGAGAAACTGTCGGAGTTCTGTTCTTCCCATTCAAAAGTGCTGATTCTTGTGGCGATTCTGGCGTTGCTGATTGTGGTAATGTCTGGTTTTTTATCGTCCTGTTCCGCTATGTTTCAGGGCGGCACTCAGGTTGTGCTTGGCACGTCATTCACTGCCAAAGATGAAGATATTATCGGCGCAGACAATGACTATAAAGTTCTGGAAGCTGCCCTGAGAGAACAGATCAGCAACATTGAGAGTACACACAGCGGCTATGATGAGTATCGCTATGAACTGGACGAGATTAACCACAATCCCTATGAGCTGGCGGCATATCTGACCGTCATGTTTGAGGATTATGCTCGTGAGGAAGTACAAAGTACGCTTCAATGGCTGTTTGAGCAACAGTATGAGCTGACACTGACAGAAGAAGTTGAAATCCGTACAAGAACGGAGACTCGCACCGGCACATCGACATCGACAGATCCGGAAACCGGAGAAACCACCACAGAAGAATACGAGTATGAGGTTGAAGTCGAATATGAGTATTATATTCTGAATGTGAAGCTGGTAAATAAAGGGCTGAATATGGTGATTGGTAATGCCGGACTATCTGACGATCAGATGGAACGGTATCATATTCTGCTGGAAACCAGAGGAAACAGACCGGATATTTTCGGAGATGACATTTATGCGACTCCAAGCGGAGAATACACCGATTATGATATTCCGGGCGAAGCCCTGACGGATGAACGGTTTGCCAATATGATTCGGGAAGCTGAAAAATTCTTAGGGTATCCGTATGTGTGGGGCGGCAGTTCACCGAGTACCAGCTTTGACTGCTCCGGCTTTGTCAGTTGGGTAATCAATAATTGCGGCAATGGCTGGAGTGTCGGTCGCCTGACCGCAAACGGATTGATGGGCATCTGCGATATTATACCAAAGAGCGAAGCCAAACCGGGCGATCTGATTTTCTTTCAGGGAACGTATGATACTTCCGGGGCATCGCACGTTGGCATTTATGTCGGGAACGGAATGATGATTCATTGCGGAAATCCCATCTCCTACACTTCGATTGAAACAAGTTACTGGCAGCAACATTATTACTGTATGGGACGGATTCGTTAAGAAAGGAACAATTATGGGAGCGAAATTAGATAAGATTGGCGCAGACCTTGCCAAAGCCCGTAAAAAGCATGATGAATGGGAGAAAAAGGTCAAAGAGCTGGAGCGCAGATACCGTGAGGAAGAAAATACGGAAATCCATGATATGGTTCATGCCGCAAACCTTACGCCCGCCCAGCTTGCAGAACTGCTTCACGTGGCCAGAAATACCGTGCCGAAGCCTGAAACAATCAATTCTGTGAATGAGGAGGAAAAACAGAATGAAAATTAAACGTATGACTGCCATGCTGCTGGCATTGCTTCTGTCGGTGGGAATGTTTTCCACTACGGCTTTTGCTTATGTTGATGAAAACGCAGTTGCCGAATCGGAAACGGAGGAGTCCGTGGAAGAAACCGAACCGGAATCCGAAGAGCCTATGAATCCGCTTACACCGGATGGAAATCTGACGCTGGTGGACGATGAGGGCAGCACAACCGGAAAGGGAAAACAGTTCATTACCGTGGTGACAAAAGCGGGCAACTACTTCTATCTCATTATCGACCGTGATGATGAGGGCGAACAGACGGTGCATTTTCTGAATCAGGTTGACGAAGCGGATTTACTTGCGCTGATGGATGATGAGGAAGCCGCAAAGTACACGCAGATTGTTGAAGAACCGGAAAAAGAGCCTGAATCGGAAACGACTGTCGAACCGGAAATTGAAGAACCTGAGCCGGAGAAAAAATCTTCTGTGAACATGATTCCTGCATTGATTCTTTTGATAGCATTGCTTGCGGGCGGCGGTTTCTTCGCTTTCAAAAAGTTCAGCGGCAAGAAAAAAGATGAACAGGCAAAGCCTGATCCGGATGCCGATTATGTTGACGATGATGAGGATTATGGCTATGAAGAACTGGCGGATGATACCGATGATGACGAGGATGAAGATTATTATCGGGAGGACGATGATACCGAGCCGGTCTGATGGATAACAGGTAAAAGCCGGGGCAGCCTTTGGGCTGCTCCTACATAATCATTGTGATTAAGAGTTTTCACGCTTTATTTTACGGGAAAAATCGGATATAATATAAATGATACAGGCAGTTAGGAGGGATCTATAATGCTCCATGAAAATAATCGTACTGAATTTAAGGCTGAATTGAATGATAAGTTGGAAAAGGAAGTTGTCGCTTTTCTGAACAATCGGGAAGGCGGCATTCTTTATATTGGTGTAGATGATGATGGGAAACCTGTGGGTTTATCGGCATTGGACGAAACACAGTTAAAAATTGCGGATCGTATCAAAAACAATATATTGCCGTCCACTTTGGGACTGTTTGATATTGTTACAGATGTGGTCGATGGTGTGTCTGTGATTAAAATCTTGATCTCCAGTGGACTTGAAAAACCCTATTATATTAAAAAACAGGGAATGTCGCCAAATGGATGCTTTATCCGGATGGGAACATCTTCTCAGCCTATGACAACATCCATGATAGATGATTTGTATAGCAAGCGGATTCATACCACTCTGCGGAATATCCCTTCCCCAAGGCAGGATTTAACTTTTGCCCAGCTGAAAATCTATTATCAGGAACGGGGATTGGAATTAAATGATCGCTTCGCAAATTCGTTGGAATTATTAACGCCAGACGGAAAGTATAACTATGTGGCGTATTTACTGGCTGATGAAAATGGTGTGTCTGTCAAAGTAGCGAAATATGCTGGTACAGATAAAGTTGATCTAATTGAAAATGAGGAATATGGGTATTGTTCTCTGATTAAGGCAACGAATCAGGTTCTCGACAAATTGAAGATTGAAAATTCTACGATGGCGAAAGTTACCAGCACAAAGAGAATTGAGAAAAATCTGGTTGAGCCTATTCCTATGAGGGAAGCAATCATCAATACCATCGTCCATTCCGACTTTTCAAGGGAAATACCGCCTGTTTTTGAGATTTTCAGTGACCGGATGGTGTTTACATCTTACGGCGGTCTGATTCCGGGGCAAAGCGAGCAGGACTTTTTCAGCTGCAGCAGTATGCCCCGAAACCGTGAGCTTATGCGAGTGTTCAAGGATGTCGGACTGGTTGAGCAGCTTGGTTCTGGTATGAGCAGAATTTTAAAAGTGTATGATAAGAGCATTTTTAATATATCAGAACACTTTATAAAGGTTGAATTTCCGTTTCCTGTGCAAAAAAATAATCAGATTATCGCCATTGGCGATGAAATTGGCGATGAAATTGGCGATGATAATGGCGATGAAAATAAAGTTTTGGAAGTTTTAAGAATAGAGCCTGCCATTACTGCAAAGAAATTATCAGAGACAATAAATATGAGTCCAAGAAAAATCAGCCGAATTATTAAGGAATTGCGTGAAACGGGTAGAATAGTCAGAGTGGGTTCGGACAGAAAAGGATATTGGGAAATTAAAGAAAAATAACTATGAAAATCTCTGTCATTGTAACGAAATGATGGAGATTTTTTATGCACAGGTTATCTTTATATTTTCAAATCTAAGCAGCGAACCTTACATAACAGTCTTATATTTCGGTATAAGGCTGTTTTATGCTCAAAGAAAGGAGACGAGAAGATGAAGTTAGTGTTAGCTGAAAAGCCTTCAGTTGCCCAGAGTCTGTCCAAGGTTTTGGGCGCAGATCAGCGTGGGGACGGATATTTGGAAGGGAACGGTTATATCGTCAGCTGGTGTGTCGGGCATTTGGTAGAACTGGCACAGCCCGAAGCCTATGATGCCAAGTATGCAAAATGGGTGTATGATGACCTGCCTATTCTTCCGGACGATTGGAAATACGAAGTTTCTGCCGGAACAAAGAAACAGTTCGGAATCCTTAAACAGCTGATGTCAAGAAAAGATGTGGAGAGCCTTGTATGTGCAACCGATGCCGGACGGGAGGGAGAATTGATTTTCCGGTTGGTATATCATCAGTGTCATTGTAAGAAACCGTTTGAACGCTTATGGATTTCTTCAATGGAGGATTCGGCAATCAGAGAAGGATTTGCTCATTTAAGGGCGGGAACAGAATATGATGCTTTGTATGAAGCGGCTTTATGCCGGGAGCGTGCCGATTGGATCGTTGGCATTAACGCTACCCGGCTTTTTTCAACTCTTTACGGGCAGACGCTGAATGTCGGCAGAGTTATGACTCCTACGCTGGCGATGGTGGTAACAAGAGAAACAGCAATCTCCGCTTTCCGTTCAGAGCCTTTTTTCAATGTTCAGATTGCCTTAAATGGATTTACGGCATCCAGCGAAAGATTTCAAAAGAAAGCGGATGCGGAAACTCTTGGCAGAAATTGTTTAAATCAGACCGCAAAAGTGACAAAGGCGGAACGCAAAGAAAAAGCGGAGAAGCCCCCTGCTCTTTACGATTTGACCAGTTTACAGCGGGACGCAAACCGTGTTCTGGGGTATACGGCACAGCAGACACTGGATTATACCCAAAATCTCTATGAAAAGAAACTGGTCACTTATCCCCGTACTGACAGCCGGTATCTGACAGATGATATGGCAGATATGCTTCCAGAACTTGTGAATGGCGTCTTTGGGGCTTTGCCGGTGGATAGGATGAGCGATATTCCAATCTGTGTAAAGCAGGTACTCAATAGCAAAAAAGTTACCGACCATCATGCGATTATCCCAACAAAGGAAGTCTGGAATTATGATTTATCCGGACTTCCGAAAGGTGAAGCTGCAATTTTACAGCTGATCGCTACTCGCCTTTTCGTTGCGGTTGGAGAGCCGTATCGCTACGCAGAGACAGTCATCGAATTGGAATGTGGCGGCACAAATTTTTCAGCAAAAGGAAGAACAGTTCTGCAGGAGGGATGGAAAGCCTTTGCGCCAAAAGGCAAAGCATCGGGAACTGACGAAAAAAGAATTACGCTTCCGGAAATGTCGGAAGGCGATAATTTACAAGTAAATGGCATGGAAATCAAAGAAGGGAAAACGACTCCGCCCAAGCATTTTACAGAGGATACGCTCTTGCAGAGTATGGAAACTGCCGGCGCAGATGAGATGCCCGAAGATGCGGAACGCAAAGGTTTGGGGACGCCGGCGACCCGTGCCGGTATCATTGAAAAGCTGGTGCGAATTGGTTTTCTGGAGCGCAAGGGTGATAAAAAAGTAAAATATCTGATTCCTACACATAAAGGAATTTCTCTGATAACTGTCATGCCGGAACAGATTCAATCGGCCTCTATGACGGCTGATTGGGAGGAAAAATTAAAGCTCATTGAGCAGAGAAACTATTCTGGCGGCAGTTTTATGGATGAAATCAATGGTATGGTTTCTTCTCTGGTAAAAAACTATGAGGTGGTTAAAGATGCGGAAGTTCTGATACCCAGACAGAGTAAAAAAATCGGGAAATGCCCTCTGTGCGGAAAAGATGTGATTGAAAGACCGAAAAGCTACTCCTGCGCTGATCGAAGCTGCAAATTCGCTCTTTGGAAAAATGACCGGTACTTCTCTAAAATCGGGAAAAGCATGAATGAGTCCGTAGCGAAACAGCTGCTTGCGGCAGGAAAAGTCAATTTAAAAGGCTGCGTATCATCAAAGACCGGAAAGAAATACAACGCAACAGTCTGGATCAATGTAGATGAAAATGGAAAATACCAGTTTTCTATGGAGTTTGAGCGAGGAGGAGAAAACGTATGAATGAGTACAATCCGAACGGCAAAGATATTCGATTTATCGACAGCCATTACCATGATTTGTTTCATCTACCGGATGGCGGTCACATTCAGATTAACTATGGGGATGAGAGTGTCATAAAGAGATGCACTTTTATTGATGAGTATCATACACAGATCGGATTCAATGTGTTTCATATCTGCCAGTTTGCTGAGTTGATGGAGCGAAACGGCAACCATTATTGTGCGGAGCCTGAAACGGAAGCGGCGCAGGCGGCATGGAAAGTTGGACGTAGAAACTATCTTGAGGTTGAATTATACGGCGATGGTTTTGATTATTACCTCTATGATGATGAGTTCAGACAGATAGCGGACGGGTATCTGGACACACCGGAGCTTTCCATGAACGAAGTCAGAAATCAGATTCTGGAAAAGCATGGTTTTGAAAATCGTGATTTGGTAAATCTGGATTTTGATTTTCTGAGAGAGAATGTGCAGCAGGTGGTGCAGAGAGAAATAGCGGAAAACCGTCGTTCTGTTACCATTGAGCAGTTAGCAGACGAGTTGGTTTCGTTTGCTGCGGACTTTGACTCGTATGAATGGATGGATCAGGGTGAGGATTTTGCAAAGGAAACGGATGCTGTTCAAAAGGAGCTTCGTACCGGAAATATAGAAGTTTATCGGGAGTTTCTGACGGAAGTAATTACAGAAAGCAGAGACAGCGAAGCCGTTGAAAATGCACAAGCTTTGATGGGAAAAATCAGTAGTTTGGAGTCTGGTACGTCAGATTCATACCGCTATTATATTACTCCGGAAGCACTTCAAAGAGGTGTATATCCGCATATGGACGGTTATGGGAAAGAACATCAGACCAATAAGTTAAAAATCTATGAAGATGATCTGGTAAAGGCATTTGGATACTTGGAGTTTCCCGCCCCTCTCAGCGACCAACAGCTGAAAGAATACTTCCTCGTTCCAAGTCGGAACAATCCTAATGTGATTCAGAATGAAAACAAGGAAAGGAAAAGTTCTGTCAGGGAACAGCTTTTAAAAACACAGAAGCAAACTCTGGAAGAAAAGAGTTCTCATAAGAAACACAAAAATCTGGAACGATAAACCAACATAATTGCAAAGCAAATTGCAAAGGAGGATTTTTATGTCGCAGGAAAAAATTGAACGCTGGAACGAAGTAACAGGAAATGATGCACCGCAGGATAAGCTGTCGGCATTTCTGGACAGCAGTAATGATGCGTATGCTATTTTGCAGCTACGTCGCACTGATGATACTGTGCTGGAGCGATTTGAATCTATGGCATCGCTTCATCGTCAGGGGAAAGAGCCTGAATTTGACCATTACGAAGTGGTTTACGTCTCTCCCCTCCCACCCTACAAAGATCAGACAATGCTGCTGGAGGGGCTGTATGAAAAATTTAATCTTGACCGCCCTTCCGATTTCCGTGGGCATAGTTTATCGGTCAGCGATATTGTAGCACTGAAAACGGGAAATATAGTTTCCTGCCATTTTGTAGACTCTATTGGTTTTGTGGAGCTTCCCAATTTCCTGAAACCGGAGAATTACCTGAAAAATGCGGAGATGGCGATGGAGGACGATTATGGGATGTTGGACGGTATTATCAACAACGGCAAGTCCCCAGCATTGGAAGAAAGGACTTCCGTTCTGGAAAAACTGAAAGAACAGCCTGCTCCTGAAACTCCTCGAAAAGCTGCCCGTTCTTCCAAGGAAAGAGAGATGGAATGATGGAATTTTCAAATGATGAACTGATTGTGATGATGCTTTACAGCCCCGGCAACCGACTGGGGCTTATTTTGGCTTTAGAAGATATGAAAGGACAGTTTACTTCTGCGGATACAGAGCTTTCGGCTCTGGTTGCTTCTATCCTGCCCAAGTTGGCAGCTATGACAGATGAAGAATTTGACCGAATGAGTATCTGTCCTGATTTTTAAGGAAATGGAGGCAGTAAATGAACGCTAAAGAACGTTTTTATTCTGCTTTGGCGAGAGAGACGATTCACCGTGTCACTTCCACCAAGGAAAATTGGACAGCTTTTTTGGATACAATGGGGCGCAACTATGAGTTCACCTATCCGGAGCAGATTATGATTTTCGCTCAGCGTCCGAATGCATCCCTTTGTAAAGAGTATGATGATTGGAATGGCGAAGCGTATAGAAGATACGTCAGACGGGGTTCTAAAGGAATTGCGCTGTTTGTTACGGATAGTGACAAGCCTTATCTGCGGTATGTGTTCGATGTGGCGGACACCGGCACAAGGAGAAGCTCCCCTGCCCTGAAGCAGTGGACGATGCAAACAGAATATCAGGAGCCGCTTCAGGCAGAAATAGAACGAACCTTTGGGGTAAAATCACAGGGAGCATTGATGCCGCAGTTAGAAGCTGTTGCGAATCGTCTTGCGGGAGATTATTGGGACAATTACAGAAAACAGCTGCTCGACATCATTGAGAATAGTTTTCTGGAGGAGTATGATAGTTATAACATTGAAGTGGCATTCCGGTCGGCAGTCGCAAACAGTGTTTCTTACACGATTTATTCCCGTTGTTTTGGAAATCCGGATGATTACTTCGAGCATGAAGATTTTCTGAATGTCTTTGATTTTAATACCCGTCAGACAGTCAATGCGCTTGGTACGGCGGTCAGCAGTATTTCTTCTCAGATGTTTCAGAAAATCGAAAGAACGATAACAGAATATGAACAGAGCAAGTCAGCGGAAAGGAGCATATATGATGAGCGAAATGATTTACAGACAGAACGGGGATTATCAGATTCCGGATTTGAGACTGGAGAATACGGAAACGAAGCCATTGGGCAAGTACGGGAGGATGCGGAGAGCGTTTCTTCAGGAGAACAATCCGATGCTGTACAACGATCTGATTCTGACGGAGCAGTTGTTTCCGCACCTGACGGAGATCGACGAGACAGCGCACCGCAGAGTGGAATTGTTGATGAGCCAGTATCTGCAGGAGAATCCCGCACCGGACAAAACGGCAGATCAGATGGGATGGGTTCAGCACATGAATGGGCTGAAAGCGCAGGCGGAGGAAGTGGTGATGGCGGAACTTATCAACAGCTGACGCTGAACCTTTTCCTTTCAGAAGAAGAACAAATTAAAATGATTGATGAAGCAGAGAGCAGACAGTTCTCTGCTTTTTCTTTCGCTCAGGAGGAAATTGACCATTTTCTCCTGCTTGGAAGCAATACCGATGAAGCAAGAAAAATTATTGCTTTGGAATATATGAAGCAGAAATCTGCGGAAGAAATCGCTCTGACTTTGAAGCAGGTCTATCATGGCGGCTATGGTCTGAAAGAGGACAGCGGGAACATTTCCGCATGGTATGCCGAGGATGGTATCCGTCTTGCCAGAGGTTCTTCTGCGATTGATAGTCCCAGAACGCAGGTTATTCCTTGGGAAGATGCGGCGAAGCGTATTGGTGAACTGCTTGAAAACGGACAATTTGCCACCAATGTGGAACTGGTGGAAGCTTTAGGATTTGAGCGTAGACAGGTTGCTCAATCGCTGTGGTATCTCTATCATGACCTTTCTGACCATGCCAAAGAACAAGGATTTTTTACTTCTTTGAGTGAAATCCGAAGCAATGGTTTTCCGAAAGAAACGGCATGGATGGCGGAGCAACTGGCAGACCCTATGTTCCTTACGGCGATTAGAACAGAATATCAGGATTTTCTGAAAGCACATGATGCAGACCATTCCCTCCTCCGCTTTCACTATCACAAGCTGGATGTTCTGGCAAAGCGTTTGAGTGAATTGGATATCCCTTTCAGGGAATACCAGACGGATATGATGCAGATGCCTGTTGTCCGTCAATTCATCACGGATGATGAAATCAATAAAGACCTTACTCGTGGAAGCGGCTTTGCCGATGGGAAACATCGTATTTACGAATACTGGCAGGAGAATCATTCTGTTAAAGAAAAGGCTGATTTTCTGAAACAGGAATATGGGACAGGCGGTCATTCCCATGCTTGTTCCAGTGCAACACACAGCGGTCAGGACCACGATGCAAAGGGTATCCGTTATAACAAAAGTGGTTGCGATAATGTGCAGATGTCTTGGACACAGGTGGTGCGTAGAATTGACTCTTTGATGGAAAAAGGTCGGTTTCTTACCCTTGAGGAAGAAGCGGAACGACAGGCTATCGAAGATGCAAAAGCAAATCCGCTGGAAGATGTTTATGAGCGTTTTGCCGTAGTCGATACCGAAGATGGCGAGTATGCTATTTGGGATGATCAGACCGGTGACTACTATGTAGATCATGAGGGTGTTACAGAGTACTTTGATGATGAGTGGCTTGCAAATGATTACCTCGAAGAAGTTCGCCAGAGCATAGCGGCTATGGAACCGTTACAGCCGGCAGCATCGGTTGATGAGCATGGTGAACCAGTCGCAGAGCTTGTCTCTGAAGAACCTGATACAGAGGAAATTCAGGGAGAAATCAGCCCCGAAACGGCACAGGAAACGGAACACTTCATCGACCACTTCTATGTAGCAAAAGATATTCATAAGCAAGGTACGCTGGACGTTAAAGAATACAGTTCTTTTGAAGATGCTCTGAGAGATTATTATGCCCTGCCGTCTGTTCAGATGAAAGCACTGGGAGCGATGAATACCAATCCTCTCCCCGGCAGTCTGGATTTGCTTCATTGCGTGGACGGTCAGGATACCATCGTCCAGGATTATACAAAAGTGGACGGTTGGCAGAATCCCGAAGTCATGGACATTATCGCTCAGATTGAGCAGTCCATTGCAATTAGAGAAGTCTCTCCTATTCCTGCGGTAAACTTCCACATTTCAGATGACCACATCGGTGAGGGCGGTCCGAAACAGAAATTTGAAAGAAATATTGAAGCAATTAAGACGCTGTTTCAGTTAGAGCGTGAAAATCGAAACGCTGCTCCGGAAGAACAGGAAATTTTGTCGAACTATGTTGGTTGGGGCGGTCTGGCAGATGCCTTTGATCCGGATAAAGGAAATTGGGCGCAAGAGTACACGATTTTAAAAAATCTGCTTTCTGAGGACGAGTATGCGGCGGCGAGGGCTTCTACATTGAACGCTCATTATACCAGCCCTACGGTTATCCGCAGTATCTATGATGCGATTGCTCAGATGGGCTTTGAGAGTGGAAATGTTCTGGAGCCTTCTATGGGTATCGGAAATTTCTTTGGAATGCTGCCGCCAGAAATGCAGAGCAGCCGTCTGTATGGTGTGGAGCTTGATTCTATTACCGGAAGAATTGCTCAAAAGCTCTATCCTAACGCAGATATTAAAGTAGCTGGTTTTGAAACAACTGACCGCAGGGATTTTTATGATCTGGCTGTGGGCAACGTGCCTTTTGGAAATTATAAGGTATCTGATAAGCCGTATGACAAGTTAGGATTTTCCATACACAACTATTTCTTTGCTAAGACGCTGGATCAGGTCAGACCCGGTGGCGTGATTGCTTTTGTGACAAGCCGTTATACGCTGGACTCTAAAAATCAGGATGCCAGAAAGTATATGGCACAGAGAGCAGAGTTTCTTGGCGCAATCCGTTTGCCAAATGATGCTTTCCGAAAAAATGCGGGTACGGATGTTGTTTCAGATATTATCTTCTTGCAGAAGCGTGACCATCCGATTGATATAGAGCAGGATTGGGTACATCTGAATACCACTTCCGACGGATTTACCATGAACAGCTATTTTGTAGATCATCCGGAAATGATTCTTGGAGAAGTCACAGAAGAAAGTACGCAGTATGGGAAAGCCGATCTGACGGTGCGGTCATTGGAAGGTGCGGATTTAGCCGAACTGTTGAGCAAAGCGGTTTCTCAGATTCATGGAAGCTACCATGCGTTAGAAATCGGTCAGGACGGTCAGACAGAGAATTTGCAAAATGTATTACCGGCAGATCCAAATGTAAAAAATTTTTCCTATGCAGTTGTGGAGGGAGAAGTTTACTTCCGTGAAAATTCAGTCATGCGCCATGTCGATCTGAATGAAAAGTCAAAAGAACGTGTGCGTGGCATGGTGGAGCTTCGCCAGATTGTCAACGAGTTGATTGAATATCAGCTTGAGGACTTTCCAGATGAAATGATAAAGCAGAAACAGCTGGAGTTGAATGAAGCTTATGATCGCTTTGCGGCGAAAAACGGTCTTATCAATTCCCGTGCCAACGGTCAGGCTTTTGCGGATGATTCTTCCTACTATCTCCTGTGCTCGCTGGAAAATGTGGACGAGGACGGCAATCTGCAAAGCAAGGCGGATATGTTCACAAAGCGTACCATCAAACCGGAACGCAGAGTAACCAGTGTGGATACTCCATCCGAAGCACTTGCTATTTCGATTGGAGAACGTGGCAAGGTAGACCTGTCTTATATGGCGGGATTATTGGGAACACCCGGAGAATATGAGAATATTATATCGGGACTGCGAGGGGTTATTTTTAAAGACCCTCTTGGACCGGACGAACCGAGTGTTGGATGGCAGACTGCGGATGAGTACCTTTCGGGAGATGTGCGGAGCAAGCTGAAAATAGCACGAATGGCGGCGGAACGGGACTCTTTCTTTGAAATCAATGTTCAGGCGCTGGAAAAGGCACAGCCGAAAGATTTGGATGCGTCTGAGATTGATGTGCGTTTGGGAGCCACATGGATAGATCCGTATTATATTCAGGAATTCATGGAGCAAACCTTTGAGACACCGTTTTATCTGCGGAGAAGTATCGAAGTAAAGTACTCTGAAATGACAGCAGAATGGCGTATCAATGGAAAAAGCGCACCAAGCTATAATGATGTGGCGGCGTATGTAACGTATGGTACGGAACGTGCCAATGCGTACCGTATTTTGGAAGAAACACTGAATCTGAAGGATATTCGTATCTATGATACAATCGAAGATGCGGACGGAAAGCAAAAACGTGTCCTGAATAAAAAGGAAACAACGCTCGCACAACAGAAACAGCAGGCAATTAAAGACGCTTTTCAAAGCTGGATTTGGAAAGCCCCTTATCGGCGTGAAACTCTGGTCACAAAGTATAATGAGCTGTTTAATTCTACCAGACCTCGTGAGTATGATGGCAGCCATATCCGATTTGGCGGTATGAATCCGGATATTTCTCTTCGGGAACATCAGAGAAACGCTATCGCTCATGTTTTGTATGGCGGAAATACTCTGCTTGCACATGAAGTTGGCGCAGGAAAAACCTTTGAGATGGCAGCTTCTGCTATGGAAAGCAAGCGTTTGGGTTTATGTCAGAAATCTATGTTTGTTGTGCCGAATCATCTGACGCTTCAGTGGGCGAATGAATTCCTGCGTCTGTATCCAAGCGCAAAACTTCTGGTGGCAACTAAAAAAGACTTTGAAACGGCAAATCGCAAGAAGTTCTGCGCCAGAATCGCAACCGGAGATTATGATGCGGTGATTATCGGTCACAGCCAGTTTGAAAAAATTCCTCTTTCCCCAGAACGTCAGGAACGACAGCTGCAGGAGCAGATTGATGAAATCGAGGATGCAATCGCAGAGCTGAAATATCAGCGTGGCGAGAACTTTACGATCAAGCAGATGGAAAAAACCCGTAAATCATTGCAGACGAGGCTGGATAAGCTGACCTCAACCGAAAGAAAGGATGATGTGATTAACTTTGAACAGTTGGGCGTGGATCGGCTGTTTGTGGATGAAAGCCATGCGTTCAAAAATCTTTTTTTATACACGAAAATGCGTAATGTGGCTGGTCTGTCCACGTCGGAAGCACAGAAATCCAGCGATATGTTTATGAAGTGCCGGTATATGGATGAGCTTACCGGCGGCCGTGGAGTTATTTTTGCGACTGGAACGCCAGTGAGCAATAGTATGACGGAGCTTTATACCGTTATGCGCTATCTCCAGTATGGCACGCTTCAGAAGAAGAACCTTACCCACTTTGATTGTTGGGCATCTACTTTTGGTGAAACCACGACAGCGATAGAGCTTGCGCCTGAAGGTACGGGCTATCGTGCCAGAACCCGTTTTGCCAAGTTCTTTAATCTTCCTGAACTGATGAATATGTTCAAGGAAGTGGCTGACATCAAAACTTCCGATCAGCTGAATCTGCCAGTCCCAGACGCAAAATTTGAAACTGTGGTAGTACAGCCTTCCGAGTATCAGAAAGATATGGTTGCGCAGCTTTCCGAACGGGCGGCGGCAGTTCACTCCGGTGTGGTTGACCCATCGGAGGACAATATGCTTAAGATTACTTCGGATGGACGTAAATTGGGGCTGGATCAGCGTTTGATGAATCCCCTGCTCCCGGATGATCCGAACAGTAAACTTAATGCCTGTGTAAACAATGTGTTCCGTATCTGGAATGAGGGAAATGCGGAGAAGCTGACGCAATTATTGTTTTGCGACCTCTCGACTCCGAAAAACGACGGCACATTCAATGTTTATGACGACATCAAAGCAAAATTGATTGCGGGCGGCGTACCGTCAGAGCAGATCGCCTTTATCCATGATGCGGACACCGAAGCAAAGAAGAAAGACCTCTTTGCAAAGGTTCGTACCGGACAGGTGCGTGTGCTGATGGGAAGTACGCAGAAAATGGGAGCAGGAACAAATGTACAGGACAAACTGATAGCGGTGCATCATCTGGATGTAGGCTGGCGTCCGTCAGATATGACGCAGAGAAATGGTCGTATTATCCGTCAGGGAAATCAGAACAAGGAGGTTCAGGTATACCAGTATGTGACGGAGGGAACTTTTGACGCATACCTCTATCAGACGCTGGAAAACAAGCAGAAATTTATTTCACAAATCATGACTTCAAAGTCGCCGGTTCGTTCCTGCGATGATGTGGATGAGCAAGCTCTTTCTTATGCGGAAATTAAGGCGTTGTGTGCCGGTAATCCGCTAATTAAGGAAAAGATGGATTTGGATATTGAGGTGGCACGGTTGAAAGTGCTGAAAGCAGATCATCAGAGCCAGCAGTACCGATTGGAGGACAATCTGCTGAAATATTTTCCGGCAGAGATCGAGAAACAGGAAGGAAACGTTCGTGGATTAGAAGCGGATATTCAGACTGTAATTGCACATCCGCAGATTCCAGACGGATTTTGTGGCATGGAAATCAGGGGCAGGCAGTATTGTGACAAAGCCGAAGCAGGCGAAATCATTCTTGCGGTCTGCAAGGAAACAAAAGGAACAGAAGCCACTCATATCGGCAGTTATCGTGGTTTTCAGATGGAGTTGTCTTTTGATGGATTCCATCAGGAGTTTAGCATCACTTTGAAAGACGCTATGAGCCATCGTGTGACTCTTGGAACAGATGCGAGGGGAAATATTATTCGTATGGACAATGCTCTGTCGGGGCTTCCTGACCGGTTGGAAAAGGCAAAGGAGCAGTTGGCAAACCTGAATAATCAGCAGGAAGCGGCAAAGGCGGAATTGGGAAAACCATTTCCACAGGAAACTGAGCTTTCCAAAAAAAGTAAGCGTCTTGCTGAGTTGGATGCTGCTCTGAACATGGACGATTCAGGAGAACCGCAGAAAGAAAGTGCGGAAACAGACCGCCCTTCTGTGCTGGCAGATCTGAAAGCAAAATCGGAGCAGATTCTTCCGTCTGATAGACGAAGTGAAGGCTATGAGGAGGTATTGTAAATGCCTAAACGAGATCAGGATGTTCATTTCCTTACATCCAAGGAAGAAGTCGAACGGATTCATCAGAAGATGGAGGAAATCGGTGTCAGAAGTATGGGTGCTTATCTCCGGAAAATGGCTTTAGACGGTTACTGCATCAATCTTGATTTGCAGGACGTGAAAGAACTGGTATCTCTACTTCGTCGCTGCAGCAACAATTTGAACCAGTACGCCAAACAAGCGAATGCAACCGGCAATATTTATGAAGCGGATATTCAGGATTTGCAAGAGCGTCTGGAAGAAATCTGGAGAAGTATGAAAGAACTGTTGGTTCGGCTATCCAGTATCCAGTGAAGCTCTGCAATAGCAAAGCTGCGGGTATTCCCCGCAGTCTACATAGGCTGACATCATTGAAAATATGTCGGTTTCCAAATACAATAGAGATGAAAAGAAAGGGGCTGATCTTATGAAATGGATATTGAAATTGTTTGCGTTTCCTGTGCTTTTGATTTTGAGGATGATCTGCGTAATCGGAAATCTGCTGACGAATCTGTCCTCTTGGGTTTTAGGAGCATTTTTTCTGGTAATAGCAGGTTGCACTGTTTACTGTATCGTGCAGACGCAGTTGACAAACCTTGCCATTCTTGCAGGAATGGCAGCGGCAGCCTTTGTGATTTTGTTTGTATGGATATGGTTACTGGTAAAAGCAGAAACGCTATGCGAATGCTTGAGCAATTTTATCCATTCATAGTTCTGCTCAGATAGGAAAAGTCATCTTCGGGTGGCTTTCTTTTTTTATGATTTTTGAAAGGACGGTACGCATATGGCGGCAACAAGACTCATTTCCCTCCATATTAACAAGGGAAAAACCGTAGCACAGTGTCTGGCTGACAGAACCGATTACTCGGAAAATGCCGCTAAGACCAACAACGGGGAATTTATCAGTTCCTATGAATGCGATCCCAAAACAGCAGATGAAGAATTTCTTCTTTCCAAGCGACAGTATTTCCATATCACTGGCAGAGAGCAAAAGAATGATGTGATTGCATATCAGATACGCCAGTCGTTCAAGCCGGGAGAAATCACTCCGGAGGAAGCAAATCGGGTTGGTTATGAACTGGCAATGCGCTGGACAAAGGGGAAACATGCTTTTATCGTTGCCACTCATATTGATAAAGCGCATATTCATAATCATGTTATTTATAACTCCACCACTCTTGATTGTACTCATAAATTTAAAGATTTTTTCCTGTCGGGACTGGCCGTTCAGAAACTGAGTGACCGGATTTGTGTGGAGCACGGACTTTCGATTATCACGCCCAAACCTTATCGGGAACGGAAGAAACGCACAGTATATCCGAAGAAGCGAAGTCAGCGTGATGAGTTATGTGCTGCCATTGATGAAGTGCTGCGCCAGAAGCCGGAAACCTTTGATAAGCTGATTCAGCAGCTTTCGGAGATAGGCTATGAATTTAAAGATGGGAAACAAAAGGCATTTCGTGGAAAGGAACAGAAGCGATTTATCCGTTTGCGTTCATTAGGCGAGGGTTACAGCGAAGAAGAACTTCGGGCTGTTATTTCCGGTAAAACGCTGCATAAAGCCAAGAATACAAGCAGGCAGGTTCATACGCAGCGGCAATTCCAGATGTTGATTGATATAGAAGCGAAGCTGGCTGAAGGAAAATCCGGCGGCTATGAACGATGGGCGAAGAAGTTCAATCGAAAAGAAGCAGCGAAAACAGTCTGCCTTCTGAAAGAAAGAGGGATTGGAGATTATGACGAACTTGCGGCATTGGCGGAACGGCTTACGAATCACTTTGGAGAATTATCCGATTCCATCAAATTGGCGGAAAAGCGAATGGCAGAGATTCAGGTTATGAGAACTCACATTATCAATTACTCTACGACGAGAGACACTTATATTGCTTACCGCAAGGCCGGATACAGCAAAAAATTCTTTGAGGAACATCGTGAGGAAATCCAACTTCATAAAGCAGCAAAGGAAGCATTCAACCAGTTCGGCGTCACGAAGATACCAAAGGTGAAAGAACTGAATGAGGAATTTCATCAGCTTTTGACAGAAAAGAAAAAAGCCTATTCAGAATACCGGCAAGTGAAAAAGGATATGCAGGAATATTTGATTGCGAAACAGACGGTTGAGAACATTCTTGGGATTGAACGCCAAAAAGACGAAAAGAAAATTCCTGTGCGGTGATGAAAAAGCCACAGCTGATTTCGTTGAAACGGACGGTCAGCTGTGGTGCTTTTTTATTATTCCTCATATAATTCTGCGCTTTGAGCCATTTTGAGAATTTCAGAATCTTCCATTAGATCAGGATTATATTCCAGAACATAACTGATTTCTGGAGAATAAGTCCAACACAGATAAGCGGATTGTCCTTTTTTGTAAAGCGCCCCATCCCACTCCTGAATTTTCATTTCTTCGCAGCTGTCCATATAATTAACCGGAAATAGAACGTTGAAGGCTTCTGTATGCAGCCCTGTTATTTCAGATGGATCGGCTTCATAATAGGTGGTTTTCAGTATGTGGTAATAAACTTTATTTGAGCCATCTTCATTGCTGTATGTAAGAGTGGCAGCGAGTTCCGTCTTGGTTTGCTTTTTAAAATCATCGCCAAGTGCGTTTTCAATCTGTTCGAGCATTGAAACAGAGGAATCTCTGTGGGCAACTGTTCTTATTGCAACCAAAGCGATTGTAGCAGAACAAATAATTAAGATCAGAATGATTAATGTTATTTTCTTCTTGTGCATTTTATACTCACCAATTTACAAATATAAGGTTTAAGAATTACGGTTGATGCAGGAATTTTTCGCAATATTCTTTTGAAAATAATTGAGCTTCCAGTTGTTCTATTTCAGCAGAATGGTCGCTGATTTTTTCCTCATCATACAGATGAAAAATAAAAAACAGATTCACCGTATTGCCGTCAGGTTCAATGTAAATGTCATCTGCATGTGTCGTCATAAGTCTGAAAACACTTAAGTCCTCACAAAATGTGTTATTGATAATGAGGTTACGTCCACAATAAGTAAGCTTGCCGACAAGGGTATCCTTATCAATCTCAAATGTTACATTTCCATTCTGTACTTCCGCAAGCTGTCGGACGTAAGGATAGATTATGTCATTCCAAAGTTTCATAAGCTTTTCACTTTTCGTTCTCTTGTACTGAGAATTTTTTACATTCCCCAGCTTTTTAATAAGTTCCAGTTTGTGAAGGTGTTCTTCATCAAGGTGTGATAAAGGGTTATCCGATATTTCATTTTCTGCATCGAATTGGTTAAGAAAATTAGCCTGTACTTTCATAAAAATCTCCTGTGTGCAAGGGTCAATTTGGTTGTAAACAAAAGAATGCGCTTCCTGAAAGAGAAAAATCTGAAAAGGTGATAATTCTTTCTTCTCTCGGACATAATTCGTAGTGTCACAACCAATAGCAACATGGTATTGATGATTATACTACCAAATATAAAGCAAATAAAGCAAAAATTGAAAATATCACTACCAACGCATCCCGCAAGTTCATAATACAATGGATATGCAAAGGAGGGAGGGAAATGGCTGATATGCAGTATGATGAGTTTATACGCAATCGTATCACTGAGTTACGAATGCAGAAGGATGTCTCTGAACATCGAATGAGTTTGGATTTGGATAAAAGCGGCTCTTACATTCGTGGTATAACAAGCGGAGCTGCATTACCGTCCCTCAAAGAATTGTTCAATATCATCACCTACTTCAACATGACTCCCACTGAGTTTTTCGCTCCGATGGAAAATTCTGAAACACTGTATCATAAGCTGTGCGAACAGCTAAGAACTCTGAACGAGGATGATCTGGAAAAAGTTAGACTTTTTATTAGCTGGATTGAGAAGTAGCATATAGTTTTTCAATGTTCGCAAATTTATAATTGATAGCATTTGGCCTGAATGGTTCTTTACTGTTCAGGTCTTTTCTATTACAATTATACTGTATGGGCGAAATTTCTTTCGTAGGCAAATTATTTTTAGCGTTCAGGATGAACGAGTAGCCAGTATCGAAAATACTGTTCAAAGGGGATTGGGGATGTTGCCCCAACAAGCAAAATTCCTTGATTTATCATTTCGGTAAATCAAGGAAATGAGTGAACCTGTACAGGTTTACACTGCTTGCCAATTTGTGAGCTTACGCATTTTAATATCGAGAATACGGAACGCCCAATCTTTGTAAAGCTGCGACTCTATCATCGTTACAAGGATGAGTTGCATATAATGCTCTGATAAAACCATTGTGCGGAACATCAGAGATATGTTGATCTAATACAGTCGCTAATTCAAGACCGAAACCAATTTTGCAAGCAAATTCATCAGCTACATATTCGTTTTGTCTCATAGACCACATTAAAAAAAGCATACAGAATTTTACCCATAGCCATGAAAGCGCAGTGGATATTCCAGCAAATAGTGCGGTTACTAATCCCATTACACCGCTTCGAGAGCCTATTGCAAACAGTCCCATAATCGCAGAAAAAATCCAATAAGATATTTTGATTAGCAAGAGGCATCCAGATATAAATACATTTCCACCTCCGATTAGTAATTGGATAACAGTATGTCCATAAGCGAGATGTCCGATTTCATGAGCAAGGACACCGAGTATCATATCATCGGAGAGTGAAAGCAATCCATCGGTTATACATAATGTACGTTTCCCAAGAGCAAATGCATTGGGAGCAGAATCGTGAATAATCATTACTTTCACTTTTTCTGGGCAATATGATGTGGTTTCTTTTGCCTTATCCAAAACATATTGAACCAGCGGAATTACTCGAAGTTTTATATCTACTCTTTTTATATCTCTTGCTTCTGCAAAAAGAGCCAAACATATTTCACCTATCGGAGACAAGCTGACAACTACGGTTATAAAATAAATGGCAATCAACTCGGCAATATTTCCAGACGAGCCGAACACAGCAACAATTAGAATAATATTCAGTGTGAAAAACAAAACGGTTCCCAAATTTGAAATGCGAACGACTCTGCCCACACGATGCCATATATCCATAATACGCCTCCCTTCGGTGTTGGTAACATTGTCTTGTCTATCATGCGAATGTAAAAAAGTCTTTGTTTCGCTCTTTGAACAAGGCAAAGACGCATTCTAATACAAAGTCATTCTCAACGCTGATATAATTTTCTGTTTCATCGTCCAGTTCCTCCAGTTGTAGAATAATAACTTGTCCATCAGAGTCCTCTGTTGGAAGTAGTACAACGTATTCTTTTCCCCGATAAGATATTAAATCGAGAAATTCAAATGCAACCTCATTGCCCACCTCATCATTCAAAATAATTTTATTATCGTCCATTGAGTCTCCTTGTTTGTATAAAGATTTACTGTTTGCTTCAATACTACCCATTTCAAATTTAAATACAGAATTCATTTGGAATATCTATATTTTTACTTGCTTTTAACATTTCAAAGCCGTCATCTGATAAAATGTCTACAAAATCAAGATTTCCAGTAGATTTCGATATTGAAATGATCGTGTTGCCAATAAGTTCAGCACTATTTTTTCCTGCACTGAAAAACCATTTTTCATCATTTTCTGTTGCTGTTGAGAGTCCTATTATACTCATCTGCTCTTTAAAATACTCATATGCTTTTTTGCAAGCTACGTTATAGTTTATGCTCATATACTTATACCTCCTGATAACATTCTTCAATGTAATGAGAAAATTGAAGGTTGTCAATTCTGCAAAATTGCGTTGTATTAGGACGAACCCGATTGAAGTAAGTAGAAACATCCATTCTTCCTGTTTGTGGATCAGAAAAAATAGTTTCTCCGTTTCGTTGCTCTGCTATGAAGGTATGTCCTCCACCATGAGGGCTATCCCAATACACAACCACCTGCGCTCTTGCGCCATCTCCCCAAGAACGCATAATATTTTGAATTTGCTCGAAACCACTTCCTTGTGTACGAATTATAGAAGCATTTTGCCAAACATCGAAAGGATGATATGACAAATGTTCAGAACCATAGGTCGATGGTCTTGCTGTAACTTCTGAGCCTCTGCGACGCATTTCTAAAGTTGGAACACACCTTTGACAGTTGTTTCGCCACTGAGGTGCGTCATTATAATTCGGATTGGTTTCAGTTAAACTATATTGCCTAAATTCGTCTGCAAGCTGATTGTAAAACTCTGTGTAATCTTCTGGATAATGATACGATTCACTGTTATGCACAGAATCACTTGTGTGTCCACTAGCAATATTAAGATCGTATCCTTGTTGTTCTAGCATTGCTGCTCTATGTTTTGCCAATGTATCATTTAGCCATTTACAATCAGGCACTCCACGAGCATGAAGTGCTTCACGATAATTTTCTATCTGTTCATTGATACTTTCAACTCCAGATCTCCAATGAGAGTTTACTTCATTAGTGCCTAAATGGCGGACAAAACCATTCGATGAGTTGTCTCTTAAATTGATATCTTCATATTCTTGTAGGTATTTGGCAAGAGATGTGACATACTTTTCTCCTTGAACCATAAGCTGAAGCATATCATTAAGTGCCTTGTTACATTCTCGGACAATCTCTCCAAGTTCCTTATATCTTTTGTCGTTCCAATCAGTTCCGAGCTGTTGATATTTCATTTTTATGGAATTTTTAACAGTTGTCAAGCTAATTATTTCGTATTGCATACTTCGGGAAATTTGCAATAATTCAGTAACGCCTGTATTTGCATTTGAACCTTTCAAATTTTTACTCCCCTCTATCCAAATAAAATTTGAACGCAGTGTTTTGCGGAACTTGTTGTATCAGAGTTTTATATCTGATACAACAAGTTTGTAAATATCATTTATCTCAAACTTAGTAGAAATGCATCCAACTCGTTGGCTGTAGGGGCAATGTAAGGTTTGAGCTGATATGTGTCTTTAACTCCATCAGTGAAATAAACAGTGTTATCACGTAGTCCGGTAACAGATACATTCTCAACAAGATTGTCTGCGTCGTTATCATTGAGGGAGAAAATAATCCTTTCCGGAAATTTGGAAAGAGCATTTTCGCCATAGTGCATAGCATCTTTGACCGTTTGATATTCTAAAGAGCTTACAATAAAGTGAATACCAAATCCAGAACCATCTTCAATTAAGCGCAACAGCTTTTCATTAGAAGTAGAAATGTCGTTTGAACTGTTGCTGCGGCTGGACATAAAACTATTCAGCGATGCAAATGGGTCTGCGTCATCAACCGGTTCAGAAGAATCATATCCTGTTTCAATATATTCAGACTCATCTACAGTTTCACCTTTTAACATAGATTTTACTATATCCAAGAACTGAAGATTCTTGATTACGACAAAGATAATGCCACTTTCATTATTTTTCTTTCTGGCACTGTAGACTTCAAAAATATCGTGGATGAACTGAACGATATCTGCACGGGAATTTGCAAGATAAAAGTGTTCATTGTGTTTTTGAAGTACACGATAAAAGTCTCCGGAAATATCATCGCCAACCAGCGAATCACCGTCTATACAATAGATAGTTGTGTTACTATTTATCACTGCCGAAACAATATATTCATTTACGACATTATTCGCCATTCGTTCATTAGAACCGCAGACCAAAAGGTTATGTTTGCGCTTGCGGTCCACTACGATCTCAAATGGATCAGCAACCTTGATGGTATTACCCATATGAATACGCACAGGCAGTACATTTGTTTGTGTGATACCATGACTTGCAAAGTAGTCCAGTAATTGTTCGGTACGACTTCCTTCAAAGATTTGGGTCGTACAAGGTTCTTTAGCGAATCTTTCGCTGATTTGTTTGAGATAATTTGCTTTGCTTTCGCTGTCGCAAAATGCTACTCGTAGACCGATGTTGCCATATTGCTCGGTGTAGTCAGGATTCATTACAGCTGTACCCTTTGGACCGACCATTTTGTCCAAGGCGTCTCTCTCATAACGATCAGAGAACAGGTATCGTGCATCATCTTCGCCACATTTTAAACCAATACGAACACGCATTTGCTCAATTGTTCCTCTGTCTAATGTAAGTGTGCTGATAATGTTGGTTGATTGCGTTGCCATCAATAAATGAACACCATATGCACGACCTTCAGTTACGATACGTTTTGCATGATTTGCACTTCTCATTGCTACCTTTCTGTTTGTAGAATCATCAAACAGAATCTGGAACTCGTCCATAATAACTAAGATACGAGGCATTGGCTTACCGGTTCCTCTAACATAGTCCTCAACTTTGGTGTATCCACCTGCGTTTTTGAACTCGTTTGAGCGTTTTTCCATTTCATCAACCAGATTTTGTAGTATGCTTTCACCAAACTCCTGCATAGCATCTAAAGCCAACAATTGGATATGCGGCAAACGTTCAGACTCATAGATTTTGAACTCAGTACCACCCTTGAAGTCCATCATATATAGATGCAGTTGGTTAGGGCTATAATGGAGCATACTGCTCATAATCAATGTATGAAGTAATGTAGATTTACCGCCGCCAGTGCCGCCACCAATCAATCCGTGATGAGAGGTTCCTTCACCCAATCTCAAACTAATAATGGCATCTTCGTCTCCAAGTCCCATAGGAATATCAAGCACATGGGCAGAGTCATAGGAGAATAATTCTGGTGCCAAAATATCAGTAAAGGAAAGACCTTTGTTCTTAATAACTTCCGCAGCTTTGAAATATGTATCTGTGAAATTATTAGTGGTCTTAGTATCCATCAGCTGTGGTAGCTTAATAGGAAGATTATACGGAAGAAGCATATACTGGTTGTCCTTATAGTCTATCGGTACACAGTATTTTGCAATTTGCTCCATACGATCTTCAATGCTTTCGTATCTGGAGAAAGTGACACCGGGGTTATGGCAAATCAATGTATAGACACCGCACTTATTACCATTTCGTAAAATGTTAATTAGTGTATCTATACACCTACCGTCCATCCCTCCCGGAAAATCATAAATAACAAGTAAGGTTATAGGCTCGGCTCTATTTGGAGTATTCAAATTGTATTCCAAAAGATCCTGATATTTTGTTCCCAACTTGTTTAGAATGAAGTCATCTATCTGAGAATTGATGGCTTGAAGCTTTTCATAGATCATGTCTTGGCTTGTATAAATCTTTTTCCCGAAAATATCAGGAAGCCGTTTCATGAAATCTAAGAACGGAAGGATACTATTTCCTCGTTGCTCGCTATCCATAATGCAGAAATTAACCTTAGTCACAGGCAAGAACGACAACATACTCCACATCACATGATGAGTAAAGGTTCTAATTGCTGGACTATTTGCTTCAGGTGCATTCAGTAAAACATTGAATGAGTTCCGCAGATCGAAAGACAATGGTAATTCAACATGATCCAAGGAAACAACATTGTTGCCACTTTTCTCTCCAAAAGCCTTACGGATTCGGTCATAACCGATACTGTCAGAAAAAATATCTGAAGGATAAGATACTTCTCCAAGAGTTATACTCTGAGGGAATGTGCTGCCAACCATAGGAACATGAGCATATTCCTGTTGGTAATTTTCCATCATCTGTCCGATGAACTTAATGTGCTGTTCCAGTTCATCCATGCTTTCGGCATCAACCAGTTTTTTGATAAGAGGAGAGAAAGCGATGCCTCTGTTCTTTATTCCCTCAAAGATGAGCATATATTTACTAAAGAATTTGGCAAAATTCGCCTTATCTGGCATAGTAGAATAAAGAAGCGGCATACCCCTCATAATGAAGTTCTCTCCTTGCTGCTTAATTACAACGGAGAGAGATTGTATTGTTTTGAGGTTTTGCACGAACTCATCACGCCCATTGATCGCCGTTGGGGAATAGAGAATAAGCGTGTAGATTCCACATTTGCTTCCATTCCTTAATATGTTGCGTAACCCCGCCAGCCCCTGTTCATCAAAACCTTTGGGGAAGTCATACAACACCAACAACTCTGAATTGATGTCGTAAGACGGATTTTCTTTAGCATAATCGTAAATGGTGTCAAAACGGGTTCCAAGTTTATCTTGTAGAATATCTTCAATTCTGGCATTTAATAGATTGATTTTTTCTAAAATCTGTTCTCGGTCAATAATAATTCGTTCTCCGAACAATTCAGGAAGTTTTTTCTTTGCATCAAAATATGGAGCTATACTATTTCCACGATTCTCCGGATCTACGATAGAAAACACAAGTTTTGCCACAGGGCAAGCTGACAATGCGCTGAACATGATAGCGTGAGAAAACGATTGTAATGCAGTATTATTGCTGTTATCAGAAACCACAAACCATGCAGGTGCATTTTTTGTAGTAAGTGTGATAGGCATACGGATACTGTCATTTACCAAAAGGGATGCGCATTTTTCTTTAATCAAAGAGGAAACAATCGCAGATTGCACAAAGAAATCTATAGGATAATCCACATAGCTCATGTGCAGAATACCGTCCTCAATATAATTGCTAGTGTTAACTTTTCCTCTGAGTTTAGAATGTTCGAGCATCTGGGAATGGAGGAAATCAACCAACACATCGGGTAACACTTCGTCAAGAGATGCGCAAATTCTATCTGCAATATTGTCCAAAGTGGTTCGGTAAGTTTCCTCCAGATTCGCCAGTTCTCTTTTGTTGTTGTCCAAAAGAGAGGCCCTTTTGGTAAAATAGGATTTTTTCTGTTGAGCCAACTCTTCAGAGGTAAGTGTAGGAAGAATATCTTCAATTTCACGTTCAAACAGTTTTAATGTATTATGTAGAATAATCAATTCTTCGTAATCCTTTTTCCTTTTACTGGAAAAAAGGTAGTTGAGACCGTTGATTAGAGCAGGAAGAATATCTTCGGAATATTTTTTTGATATAACAGCATAGTCGCTCTTTATTTGCCCCAAGATGGAGAAATAATCATCTATATCCTGATACTGATCGCTGGTTTTATCGGCTAATTCAGATTCCTTTTTTTCTTTTGTTTTTCGATAGTATTTATCTACCTGAGATAGTCGGGCATCAAGGGCATCAATATCTGCCAGCATTTGCTGAGCATCTTTAATGGTGCGTTTTGACTTGCTGGAAATGGTATCACAGTTGCTCTTATAGCTTTTTTCTAATTGCGACAAAGTAGAATTATGCCTATTTAGGAGAGCTTGTTTGTTCCGATCATAAGTCGAGCGACTATTGTTGATAAGAGCTTCCGAGCTGTCCGCAAAGGCGTTTACTTCTGCAATTAAAGCAAATATTTCAGTTTGAGTAATAGCGTCCATTGTTTCAGTCCTTTCTCCTAAATAGGCATTTTGTTATTTTTCTTCCAGCTCGTATTTGCATTGGTCGGAACATTTTCCACCAAAACCTACAACAAGAGAAGTAGTTACCTGAAGAGGGTAGCTGAAGATTTCGACCATTTCCCCACCAATTTCAGGATTACTGGTATTGCATACTAAAGTGTACTGTTTTAAGTCATCTAATAGGCGAGGCACATAATCTGGGTTGGTTGAATTCAAGATATCAATTGCCAGTTTAATGCCGATGCTGGTGATAAAGTTAATATCAACAGAAATACCCGGTTCAAACTTTACTCCCTCAGTAGTTTCCTGATTGGAATAAATGTGGTGGTTGGCTTGGGCTCGTGCGGATATATTGTCGCCGTTACCAAGAGCGCATTCATAGCAAGGCATATTCTTGCCGGGGATGTGATAAAAAATTTCTCCGGCAAAAGCTCTTTCCCAGAAGCCGATGGAAATGAAGAAAGCATTATAGTAAATGCTGATTCGGTTGGTATATACATCGGCGGCTCTATTGTCAGCGCATCCAATAAAGATAGTTTCATTCGCTATACAGAATTCATCAAGCATTGTTTTTGGCAAATTCTGTATAATACCTTCAAATTTTTCAATATGAACCTTCGGATTGATGTTTTTCAATTTCCGGGAGAGCGCATTGATTTTCAAATCACCAACATCCTCTATACCACACTGGTGACGGCAGATGTTGTGATATTCCATAACGTCGGGGTCTGCGAGAAGAAAATGTCCAACACCCGCACGGGCAAGCTCCATAGCTACCAGACTGCCAACCGAACCACATCCTAAAATCACAACACGTTTTGTGTCCATAATTGATGTTTCCAGAATGCCTTTGTTTCGGGAGAAAATGCTTTGGTAAAGACCATAAGATTCAACAAGGATTTCCTCACCGTCACAAAAGAAAGTGATATTATTATCACTGATAATTCCGCAGAACTCACTGGAGGGACTACTTCCAGCTGGCAGTAATTCTCCTAAGTAGTCTCCTCTATCTGACAGTTCTAGCGGAAAAATATTGTAGATTTTCGTGTCTTCAAAATATTTCCCATATAGTTTCCCAGACACGGCATTTTTTAGCTGATCTTCTGAGATAAACACGGTTTTTTTGATTTCATCGTTAAAAAAATTCTCCATCATTTACTATCTCCATTCAAGTTGATGTGTATTATCTTTTTGACCGTTTCAGAAAATGATGCGCCCTTGTCATATGGCGTCCTTTGGCGAGAGCTTTCCTTTTGAGCCTTGAATGCTTGTTCAAAAGCTCGCCTGAACTCATTACTCTTATACAGATAACAATTATCTTCGTATGAGAAAACGACAGCATCCTTTTCATCTATGTATCTAAAGTAGAGTTTTACGGGTGCATCAATAGCATCTTGGGACAAGCAAATAAACTGCTCCACTTGAGATATAGAGTATTCAATACCTTGTTCATCAGACAAAAATGCCGTATCTTCGACAAGTTCGTCGAGAATGCGATTTGTTGCATAGTCGTTATCTCCGACTTCACGGAGTGTCTCTGTTATTTTGACACGTTTCATGTAGGGCAAAACAACTTTTAGAAACCCATTAAAGCTGATGGAAGGTCGGTAATTTTTATACTCATCATTCATTATCCCTGTCATTAGTTTTTCAAAACGTTCTGGTGATTTATACTTAAGCATTTCGTCTGGGATCAAATGATTTCCAACATCATACTTTATTACTGAGTATCTGCAAGGCTGATTTACATGGTACATCGTTAATCTAAATTCAGGATCAATGTTGACCAATGCGGATATAGCCCCCTCTTTTCGCATCCGAGCATATTTAGAATTTGTACCATCATCGGTCGAAGAAAAATGGTCAAATGAACCGGGATGCCGATGCCATAACCCAATCAAAGCCAGTTTTTTATCATAAAGATTGGCAATCTTGTTAATCAGGTGTTGGGTATACTGTTGGTCATATTCAAAGTAAGCAACTTCAAAGATGGATTTAGGACCCGGATCAATGGCTTCAATAACATACCATACGCCATCTTCAAAAGAACCAAGAAATAATCCGCCTGTTTCGGTTTTTATTTTTTCGGTGGTTTCAGCCATTACGGCTGCAAAAGCTCTATCAGAAAAAACCACTTTCATGGCTACACCTCCAATAAACATAACAAAGGTGTCCTGCTTCTAAAAATGAAGCCGGACACCCTTGTGAGAATTAGTAATTACCTTCCAAAGCGACGTCATCACTAATTTCGCCATTCAGCCACATTTCGCAAAGCACAATCCACTTGCAAGCCCAGCTAAGAGCAGATGCAGCGGAAGTAGAACGAGACTGCCCCGCTTTGAAATATTTAGGATCGGCTGTACAAATAAAGTACTCTTCGTTTCTACCAAAATTATTGCGGTAGATGTGTGGCAGACCTAATCCAAATCCACGCTTTACGCAGTTATCATAAGAACCATAAGTTTGTTCAAGCAGCGGCATCATTTGTTGAGCGATGTCTTTAAGCCTCGGTTGAACCGGCAGAATCTGAATAGAACCACCATATTCTCCTTCAGAAGCGTGGGGATGGTCGTTCTTATAAATCAACATTAAATCCCAAACCATTCCACCTTCGATTGGTTGAACCTTTCCACGCCAATATAATCTGCCAGAGCCGTCCTGAAGCTGATTGATTCTGAAAGAAGGAAAGAATTTTTGCATAGCAGCTACTTCTGCCTGATATAGTTGCGGATCGCTTTGATACCAGTAAAATGCCATATTCAGTCCTCCTTTGCTAATTTGCCATCAGGAACCTGAATACCGGATAAACCGTTGTCCTGCATTTCTTCTTTTGTGCCAACCTCGCCGGTAGGAGTTACGACTACGGGTTCACCTTGTCTGAGTGCCTCTGCCAAAGCTCTGCGGCGAGCAGCAATTGCATCATTGTTATTGTTATCCATGATAAATCCTCCTCATATTATTTGATTGTATTGCTGTTTTTTGTAATGAAGTAGTATGTAATAGCGGGACCAATAATGGCAGATATTAGAGCAAAGCCAATGTTTACTCCGCTTATGATATTAAAAATTACACCTACAACTGCCACTGCAACCATTAAATAGAAGCCTACTTTTTTCTGTTTAAAAAGTAAGAGTGCAATACCGGCAATCATTACGATGCCAGCGACTACAGTATAAATCCCAATCTTCGGATTGGCAGAAATGCTGACCATTCCCAAAAGTATAGAGAGCACATTACATACCAAAATAATCCATAACCAGATTTTGCAACCTTTGCTCATGATTTTCCTTTCTTTTTGCACTTGTCAAAAACAATTACGCAGCAGCAGCACCGGGGAAATCCCTAATGATTTCACCGTTCTCAGCAATTCTGGTAGTTGCCTGACGGAGAGCAGCATCGGCGGCGGCTTCGCCATTGTCCCTAACAGCCTGAGCATAGGAGTTGTTAAAGAGTTCGCTGCCTTCATTCATCAGATCTTCAAGATCAACACCCTTATTCTGATTACGAACCAAAGTGTATTGCATATAGTCTCTCATCTGCTGTAAAGCCGCAGAATCTGATTCAATAAAGCCTTGCGTTCTCTTGAGGTAAAGAATGTACTGAATGGTATTGGTGACGGTAATCCAGATACACTTGAATACAATGACAATTATCTGAAAAATAATAGAGATAACTGTCAGTACACCAAAGTTACCAGAGAATGCAATTTTGATGGCTTCCCAAGTGAGAGATCCAAACGCTTTCAATGCACTGAGGAATACTCCACCAATACAAGCACAGATTAACCCTGCTACGAAACCGCCACCAATATCGCCGGATGAGATACCAGCTCCCATTCCATAAATAAAGCCAATAACCATACCGATGATCTGTAAAATAAACTGTGCTTTAATTTTGTTTTTATTCTTGGTTAGCTCGGCAACATTTTCAGCAACGAGCTGCTCACAGCAGTCAAAACACAGGCACTTGTTGGCATATTCACCATCAGTAACGGTATATGCTTCAGCACAGTCCTTGCAAATGTACTTGCCACATCTTGCGCAACGTGCAACTGCCGGTTCAGTCGGATGGTGATAACATACCGGACCATTATGCTGAGGCGTTTTGGGTGGGGTAAAAACCGGAGCGTTATTCTCAGGCGGTGTGAAAGTAGGGATTCCTTGGGTTTTGTTTTGGTTGTCCATAATATTCCTCCTAGTAAGTTTTATCTACCAATTCTTTGCGAATTGTAGTTGTCAAGTGTCTGTGCGAGCTTTTCCAGTTTAGGGAGAGCTGCATTGAGAGTTTCAACAGGAGATACAGTGAGCCTTGCGATTTTTTGCATAAGCATATTAAATTCTGCGGCTTTAGCATCGTCCCATGAACCAGTTGCACGGATACCGCTTTTGATACCCTGATTGATTCGCTCAATATCTTTAATTGTTTGAGCAATCTGCTTTTTCATTTCACGGATTGTTTCCGCTGACGCTTTTACTGCCATTTTAACCTCCCTTCTACAGACTTACTTCTTCGTAAGCTGCGACTGTACTCAATAATTTTTCAAGACTTGCCTGACAGCCTTCGAGTTCGCTGATTGGCTTTTCTAAAGCAGAACAGCATTCTTCAATGATTCCGCCAAGTCTTGCATACTGCTGATCTTTCCAACCGGAACCAGCACTCTGATAGTCTCTTTTTAAAGTACGAGAAGCGTCAGATAATTCATGAATACAGGTTTTGCATACACCTATGCCAGATTGTAACGCAGTACGTTCTACCGATACACCACTTGCCATCGTTTATCCTCCTAATTATCTTATTTTTGTAGAGTTACCTCTCCAAATTTGCTTTATAAAACTGCTGATAAATATTCTTCGATATGCGAAATGCACTTATCAACAGCCTGAATATTTTGACCAGTACTGGAAACAGAATTATTTTCAAATTTTTGAGTTGCATTTATATATGCATCAAGGTTGCTGCGTACTGTTCCTAATAGTGTTTTCAGTCGGTCAAATTTTTGCTGATACTGATTGTTCCTCTTTTTTGTAATCGCCAACTGTTGTTCGCAACGAGCTTTTTCGCTTTTAAGCTCACTAACTTTCTGTTGTAAAGAAGCTTTTTGTTGCTCAGCATTTTTTATTTGATATTCTAATTCAGAGCGTTCATGTTGTAGAGAACTAATTTGTTGCATTACCATGTTGATTTGCGCCTGAATCTGTTGCCTGGTTTCATTGTCTTCGGCATCCGCTAACTGTGCTTGTAAGGCAGAGAGCTGATTTTGGAGACTGCTGATATTTCCTTCAACTTTCTTGATTTGTTGCTCCATTTGCGGAATGGATTTTTCAAGTTGCTGAATTTGTTTAAGGGCGGCATTGGTTTGCTCATCAAATGTAGCTATAGTATTATTCAGCTTAGATATTTCTGCATTCAACTCATCAATTTTTGCCTGCGTATCATTAACTTTTTGATGACAAGCACTAAGGCAATTTTGTGATTGACTGTTTGCTCGCAAGGAAATTCCAGAAATATCATTTTGGAAAGTACTTAATGCGGATTTTACTTTTTTTAATGCATCAACTGATACATCTGCCAAAGTATCACCTCCTTCGTTAGACTGTTAGTATTCCTCGCTGGCAATTTTGAAAAATTTATTGATGGTTTCGCAACTCTTATCGCCGGTGGTTATAACTGACTTGGATGAATTGGCTATTTGTGCCAGCTCAGAAGATAATTGAGAGTATTTTGGATCTCGCCACAATGATGATGCGGTTTTTACTCCGGAACTGAGCTTTTGGACGGCTGCTTGAAAATCATCTAAGTCTCTTTTGATTTGCTGTGTGTATTCATTCATGTATCTTCCTCTATAAAGACTCTGCCAGCCAGCCAACATTCATCAAGCTCGTTAGGGAATAATTCTAGCTGGCGAATCATATAATGTGTACTTGGAATGTAATCAAAATAAAAAAGTAATGCCAAATATAAACTCCAAGGAATTGGGCGTGTCCGGTTTTCATAAGCACCATAGGTTTGCCTTGAAATTCCGATTGCAGATGCAATTTCTTCTTGGGATGCACCGACCTTTCCTCTGAGAGCAGGAAGCTCAATAGCTAATCGAGTAGCCAGACTTTCTTTTTCTTCTTTGCTGAAATTCCAAAATTGTTTGTAGGCATCTTTTCCTATAAATTGAATCAATCAATCGCCTCCTGGGAATAATACTTTTCGTAGAGTACCTTACTCCACGAACTACTTTTTCTTCTGAATCTTTGGTAATGTAACTTTATTTTACATATTGTTTGCCTATTTGTCAATGTGTTATGAGCATAAAATGCTTTAATTCGCCAAATTTTTTAGGTTAATGCGGTCCATATTTGCCATTTGCCGTCAAAATTATAGTCATAGGAAGGAGGTATCCCTTATGCCACGAAAAGGTGAAAACATCTACAAACGAAAAGACGGAAGGTGGGAAGGAAGATATATAAAATCTCGAACCCAGACGGGTAAGGCAACCTATGGCTATGTCTATGCAAAAACATACCGTGATGTTAAGACAAAACTTGCAGATAAAATAGCTTTAAAGAGCGAAACTGCCGCTGCGATTCCTGTTGAAGCCGAAACAGACTTATTTGAATCTGTTGCGAAAGAATGGTTTGAATCTATCAAAACTCAGGTTAAAGAATCTACGAGCAATAAATACTGGAATCTCTTAAACTCGTATATTATCCCCAAGTTTGGCAAAAAAGACTTGCTCGAAATTACATATGATTATGTATATGAGCAATGTAATCAGCTTCTTAAAACAGGTGGTAAAAAAGGCACTGGTCTTTCTGCAAAGACAGTTTCGGATATACTGTCCCTGATCCGGAATATCCTGCGCTTTGCCTCTCAAAAAGGAATGATGATTGCTTGTGATGCTCAATCTATCCATGTAAAACGCCAGACTAAAGAAATGCGTGTTTTGAGTCGAAGCGAGCAGGAAAAATTATGTCAGTACCTATATTCTGATCTTGACTCCTGCAATATGGGAATATTGCTCTGTCTTTTTACCGGACTAAGAGTTGGAGAAATCTGTGCATTAAGATGGGAAGATATTTCTTTTTCAGAAAAGACTATCCATGTTCATCAAACTTTGCAGAGAATCCAAGATCGGACTGGTGGTAGCTCAAAAACCCGAATTGTTGTTACAACACCCAAGAGTGCTTGTTCTATTCGCACGATTCCAATCCCTGATGATTTGATAGAAATTCTTGTATCATACCAATCATCATCCACCGGATATTTTTTAACCAATAATACCCAAAAGCACTTGGAACCCAGAACTATGCAAAATCACTTTAAAAAGGCGTTACAAAAAAGTGAAGTTGAGCCTGCAAATTATCATTCACTGCGCCACACCTTTGCCACAAGATGTATCGAGCTTGGCTTCGATGTAAAAAGTCTAAGTGAGCTATTGGGACATGCCAGCGTAAATATTACAATGAACCGGTATGTCCATCCCTCAATGGAATTGAAAAAAGAAAATATGCAGCGACTTTCCTCTCTATTAGCCGTCAAATAACTCGTCAGCACCGTCAAAAATGCCGTAAATTCAGCTATTGACGGTGTTTTTACGTGGAGTAAGGTACTCTACGAATTTTTTTGTCAATATGACCTCAAAACAGACATTGAAACCTGTTTTGAGGTTTTCTTTTTTCCATCATTTAATGCAGATTGCCTATAAAATTATAGCAGATTGCATTTATAAATGCAATCTGCATTTGTAGTTGGTTGTTGCGAAATTGGGCATAATCTATAATAAAAACAGAATAGAAGCATGGAGGTGATTGAATTGCAACCGGAAATTGATTACGTTAAGATTGGTCGGCGGATTAAGTCTGCACGTTTAGAACGGGGATATAGTCAGGCTGATCTGGGTGCGCTGGTTGGTTGCTCAAACAATCATATGAGCCATGTTGAGGTGGGACAAACAAAAGTTTCCTTGCCGATGCTTTTGAAACTGTCACTCGTCTTGGAAAAGAATTTCGATTATTTCCTATTAGATACGCCATATGCGAAATGTGAGAGCATAATCAATTCGGAAATTGCTGATAAATTGAACCAATGCAGCGCAACCACATTGATAACGGTAAGCAGGATACTGGATGCTTTGATAGAACAGCAGAATATGCTGCTTGCAGAAGAACAGAAAGATTAACATACAATACACGGCTTCCATCAAAGAGGTAGCCTACATAAAGAGTTACGGCACAGGGCTACTTCACCAATAAGAGAAGTTCCTTGTGCCGTTTTTGCTTATTGGGAGGGAAAAACATATGCTGAGCGCAATTCGTAAATTATTTGGGAATAATAAGGAAACTGTTCGGGAAAAGGAAGAAGATATTGAGCAGCAACAATATATCCAATACGCACAGGAGGTAGAAGCTACACTACGCCGTCTGGAAGAACATCTTCACGAAAGTGACGATTCCGCAGAAATCATTCAAACTGTTATGAAAACAGCTTGCCGGTTTTATCAGGGTGATTGGGTCGGATTTCTGGAGGTGGATTTGGAATTGGGGTTATGGACTCCGTATGTATGGTTCCATCCGCATGGGGAGGATAAGACAACACAGCTTCTGCAAGAGTATGAATCGGCTGACTTTTTCAGAAGATGGATTGATGCAATGAATGATAACAGTGCGTTGTGTATTTTATCCTCCGATGAGTTGCCGGATGCCCCGCCGGAGGAATTAAACTTGTATTATCATCTGGATATTAGAAAACTTCTGGCAGTTCCGGTTAAGCCACGCCCTACTGGATTCTTAGTGGTTCGCAATCCCCAAAGGTATATTACAAGAAGCAGTATGCTCCAAATGCTTGCTTTTGTGTTACTGGCATCTATCAATGAGCAGAAACTGATGCAGAGTTTGAAGATGTCGCTTTCTCCTGATAATATCGAGAAAGATACGGATGTAATTATCAATGTATTTGGCAATCTGGAAATCTATACTTCCGGCGGCGTACTTCGGGAGTCTGATTTAAAATCTCCGAAAATTTGCCGGTTACTGGTTTATATGCTTTTGAACAGGAAAGTAACTATTCCGGCCAGAGAGATTGCAGAAGCAATTTGGGCGGAAGAAGCTCTGGAATCAGACAATCCGGGAAAGAATCTGCGGGCTTTGATTTTCCGCCTGCGGCAGTCTTTTAGTCTGATTTCTAATTACTCACTGATTGAAACGACGCCGACTGGTTATTGCTTCAATCCGAAGCTGAATATCATGACGGATCTGCAGTTGTTTGAAAAGTATTGGGATGCTGTACAGCAGAAAAATCTTGTTTCAGATAAAGTCGATATTCTTAAACAGGCGGTAAATTTATATAAGGGCGATGTCTTATCCTCCGCCGCTGGCGAGCATTGGCTTATTCCAACGGCATCTCATTACAATCTTCGTTATCTTGGGATGGTCAATGAGTTGTTAAAGACACTTGCTGATGAGAAAGACTTTCACGATCTTCATAAATATGCAGCACAGGCGTTGGCAGTAGACCAATCCTACGGTATGGCATATTATTGGCTGATTTATTCGATGGTAAAAATGGGCGCAAGTGAATTGGCGAAAACACAGCTTCAGATTGCACAGCAGAATTTAGTTGAGGAAGATTATGATGAGCTGGTTGAGAAGCTAAAGAGCATGGAAACTTCGCCAACCTCGAATCTATTCCGAAACGAAAAAGTACGAGGATAAAAGCTGTATAACATTCATATAACGCTGTATGAGCCTCTATAAAACATGAATTTTTCCGTGTAACACTCATGTGACAGCAGAAAAACTTCCAGATCATGAAAAGACGGTATTTATAATATTAAAATAACAATCAAAAATCTTGATGGAATCTCCATAGAGTAGAGTTTCCGGGCAAAAGCAATTTTGCCTGAGAAACAGCTTTATGGAGGTTCTTTTTTTGAGTCCGTGTCAGAGTAAGGGAACGGTCGCTTTTGCAGTTGATTGCATCAGTGTCCGTTCCCTTTTTGCGTTTAAAAATGAAGTTTGGTGCAGAGCGCCGCCCTCCGAGCTTGAGATTTTACAGATTTCAAGAATTTCGGAGGAACAGGAAGATGTATTACGATTTAAAAGAAAGTGGTTTGAGAATCAAAAAGCTCAGAAAGAAGAAAGAGCTGACGCAGGAACAGCTTGCAAATAAACTAAATATCAGTACCAGCAATCTGGGAAAATTGGAACGAGGGCTTCAGGGATTGTCGATTGATCTTCTGATTGAGATTTCTATTTTCTTTGATGTATCTCTGGATTATATATTGCTTGGGCGTGAGCTGCAGACAGATAAGCTCAAGCGGCAAATCCATACCATGTTGGAACAGCTGATCGAGTTGGAGCAGAAATTATAAAATCCACCGTGTCACGGTGGGCAATCCGCCGTGCGGGGTCATAAAAAGATGAATGCAGAAAAGGTACAATTTAATTGCCGTCGAGGTTATCCACGACAGCGTTGTTCCTTGAAAATTACATAGTCATTCATCAGGTACATTCCTGCTGTCGGTGCAGGTGCATCAGCCACATCAGAGATACGCCATGATATGTTTCCATTGAAACAGGGTCACTTTATTTTTTGTCTGTTGTCACATGGAAAAGGAGCGAGAACTATCCATCTGTAAATATCGGGTTGCTTCCGGTACGGCGATGAAAACAGCAGGGATAATGATACTTCTGTCCAGCCACAGCCCCCTCTCCCTTTTTCTGAGGACTGAGGGGATCACGCAATGGGGACAGCCCGGTGAGAACCACGGGGAGGTTAGATTCCTATGGAGCTGGTCAGCAGCCAGCCGCTTGATGATTTCCCGGCAAAGCCATTCGGCTTTGCTGCTCAGGGGTGTCGAGGACAAATATGAGCAAGACATAGTGTTGAAGAAGGAACTGGTATTTTTCGGAATGCCAGTTCCTTGTACCTATATGGCAAAAGGAGATTTCGCAGATGTTAAAAGGCGATTGGGTATATCGGCGTGGAGATATTTATATGGCAGACCTCTCCCCAGTCTGTGGTTCAGAACAGGGCGGCGTTCGTCCGGTGCTGGTAATTCAAAATAATGTAGGGAATTATCACGCTCCCACTCTTGTAGTGGCAACATTTACATCTAAGACGAGAAAAAAGGTGAAGCAGCCTACGCATTGTCTGGTGAAGAATAATGCTGCTTTGAAAAAGCCGTCAGTTCTTCTGCTGGAGCAGATTAGAACTGTGGACAAACAGCGTATTGAACGTTATCTGGGAAAAGCGACACGCAAAGAAATGTTAGCAGTTGATAAGGCAATACTGGTCAGTCTGGCACTGGACAGGCGTTATCGTCAGTAAAAACTATGGGCAGAACTGTCAGGCGACGGTTCTGCCCATCCTTTTGCTGATGAGATTCCATGAATATTCGAGGGAATTATTGGCAAGAATGATTATGAAGGTGGTGATTGCAGATGTCCGAAAGGAATGGAAAGAATTTTGCATCGGATGAACAGCTTGTGGATATACGGGATGTGAAAATTGACCGCACACTGCCGACCGAAGAAAGAATCAGATCGTTCGTGGAGCAGATCAAAGACCCATACCACTTTAAAGTAGGTGATGTGGTGGTAAAGGTGTCATTTGCAAATACGCAGAATACGATTACCGATAACTTTATCAATATGATTGCATCCATGTGATGATTTTTATTCATTGGCAGAAATTGGCGTGATATTTTGGCGGCGACAAACTGGAGTTTTGCTGGTGGCTATGCTATCATAGCCTTGGACAAAATCAGCAAAGCTCCGGTTTGTTTTTTCGGCTTCCAATCGAAAACAAAAAGGAGTGGAGCAATATGCAAAGTTACTTAGACAAAACATACAATGCTGCCAGCTACCTGAGATTGTCGATGGAAGATGGTGACTTTTCCGGTTCAGGGGAAAAGAAAGAAAGCAACAGCATTGCCAATCAGCGAAAACTGATTGAAGATTACCTGAAACATCATCCTGAGATTGTTTCTCATCAGGAGTTCTGTGATGACGGTTACACAGGTACAAATTTTGACCGTCCTGATTTCCAGAGAATGATTGCGCTGGTTAAGAAGAACAAAATTAACTGCATCATCGTGAAGGACTTGAGCCGTTTCGGGCGTGAGTATATCGAGATGGGCAGATATGTTGAGAAGATATTTCCGGCTCTTGGAGTTCGTTTTATCGCAATCAACGATAATTATGATTCTGCGGTAGCTCAGGATACGGGCAGCGAGATCATTATCCCGTTCAAAAATCTGATCAACGATTTTTATTGTCGGGATATTTCGATTAAGGTTCGTTCCAATCTGGAAGTCAGAAGAAGAAACGGCGAATTTGTGGGAACGCATGTCGTATATGGTTATCAGCGTTCAGAGGATAATAAAAACCGACTGGTCATCGACCAGACAGCAGCCCCTGTTGTGCAGAGCATTTTCCGCATGAAAGTGGACGGGTATAGTCCGGCACAGATTGCTGAGCGATTGAATAAAGACGGCGTTTTGTCTCCATATGAATATAAGAGACAGAATGGTGACAGATACAAAAGCGGTTTTAAGCGTCAGGTACAGTCTGAGTGGAGTCCGGTGGCGATACATCGTATTTTGAAGAATGAAATGTATACCGGTACTTTGGTTCAGGGTAAGACTTCCACTCCGAACTATAAAATCAAGGACAGAACCACAAAGGATAAAGAGGACTGGATCAGAACCGAGAATGCTCACGAAGCCATTATTCCCGCCGCTACCTTTGACCTTGTTCAAAAGCTGATGCTTGAAGATACCAGAAGCGCATCCGGTGACGATTCCGTACACCTTTTTTCCGGAAAAATCTTTTGTCAGGACTGTCAGGGTTCTATGACTCGAAAAAGAACAAAGTCTGCCGGTAAAGAATATGTGTACTTTATTTGTACGGCGAATAAGCAGGATAAAACGGTATGCTCCTCTCATAGCGTGACAGAACAATCGGTTTATAATGCTGTGCTGGCAGTCATTCAATCTCAGGTGGGGCTTGCGTTGGATTTGGAACTGGCATTATCCAGTATCAGCGATATGTCATGGGAAAGCCGTGAGATTGAACGGCTTGGAGCTAAAATGAAACGGCAGGAAGAAGTCATTGAGCATAATAAGCAGATGAAAGCCATGATTTACGATGATTTCAAAAGCGAAGTGATCGGCTTAGAGGAATATAACATTTTCAAAGCGGAGTTTGACAAGAATATCCGTGAAGCGAAGGAGGCGATCACTCGCTTACAGGGCAATCGCAATAAGGTAAGCGCTGGCTTGACGGAGCAGCAAGGTTTTCTGGCGCAATTCAGGAAATATGAAAACATTCAGGAGTTGAACCGCCGGATAGTAGTGAACTTTGTGGAACGCATTGAAATCAGTGCGGAGAAGGAAATCTGTGTATTTCTCAATCACGCAGATCAGTTTCAGGCGATTCAGGAGTACCTCTGCGAATATCATGGAAGGGAGTCTGTTCCGGAAGCCCTCACCTATCCTGCAAAGGAGGTGGGTTAAATGGCAAGAACAGCGAAACGCCGCCAGCAATCCGTGATGCAGGCTGTAAAAGAGGAAAAGACGGCTGCGGTTTATTTGACAGCTATTTATCTTCGCCTTTCCCGTGAAGATAACCTGAATGGTTCAGATTCCATTGAGAATCAGTTGGCATATATCAAGGAATATCTTGCAAACCGTTCTGAGTTTGAGTGCGTTGATGTTTATATCGACAACGGTTTTACCGGTACGGACTTTGAGCGACCGAGCTGGCAAAGGTTGATGGAAGATGTCAAGGACAGGAAGATTAACTGTATTGTTGTGAAAGATCTTTCCCGCCTTGGACGAAACTATATTGAAACGGGAGAATTTCTTGAGAAAATCTGCCCGTTCTTCGGCATCCGCTTTATTGCTATTAACGATCATTTTGATACGGCTACGGCGGAAGCGAACGGCCAGCTTTCGGTATCGCTTTCCAATATCATCAACGATTACTACGCCAAAGACATTTCCCGGAAAGTGACAACCGCTTTACGGACGAAAATGGAAAATGGTGAGTATATCGGGAAATGGGAGAAATACGGCTATCTCAAAAATCCGGAAAACAAGAATCAGCTGATTATAAATCCGGAAACGGCCCCTATTGTCCAAATGATTTTCAGATGGAGAAGCGAGGGCATGAGCTACATGGGCATCAATAAGAAGCTCAATGATATGGAAATCCCCTCTCCCGGACAGTATAAGGCTGATCGTGGGATTGTTACAAATAACAATCAGAAAGAACGCAAAATTCTCTGGAACAAGCATATGGTGACGGAGATTTTGAAAGATACGGTCTATCTGGGGCATCTGGCACAGAGAAAAGGAAGTCAGTGTTTATATGCCGGTATCCCTTTTCGGTGCATGGATGAACAGGATTGGATCGTGGTAGAGAATACACATGAGCCGCTGATCGGGCAGGAGCTTTTTGATAAGGTTCAGGAAATCAATCAGGAGGCAGCGGCGAAAACAAAAGCGAATCATGGGAAATACGATCATCTGCCGAAAGCAGAAAATATCTATGGAAAGAAGTTCATTTGTGCTGATTGCGGATGCGTGATGAAACTGGTACGCTCGTTCAGTACCAAAAAAGATAAGGTATATTTTACCTTTAAATGCCCGACTTTTGCGGAACATGGAGCCAGAGCCTGCAATGCAAAGAAAATGCGAAAAGCGGATTTGGACGCTGCGGTGCTGGAAACGATTAAGGCACAATTTAAGGTATTCCTTGATATGCAGTCTGCCTTACAGCAGCTTTTGAAGCTGAAAAAGGCACAGATGAAGCAATCTGGAAATGCCGGAGAAATTAAATCTCTGAGAACGAAGATTGCTCATAAAAAGGCGATTTTCAGTGAGATGTACTGTGATCTTCGAGAAGGACTTCTCTCTGAGGAGGATTATACGCAGACCCGTGAGGTGGTTCTGAGAGAGATTCAAAGCATGGAAGAACAGCTGTCCAAGCTGGAAAATATCAGGACGCAAGCGGATGAGCAGCTCCAAGGAGAAAAGCAATGGGCGGCACTGGTAAAAAAATATGCCAATGCGCAGGAAATCAATGCGGAGATGGTAGACGCCTTAATCGAGTCTATGAAGCTGAATGCGGATAATACACTGGATATTACCTTTAAGCACATGGACGATTTTAAGGCGGTCATGGAGAAAATCGAAACACTCAGGAAGGAGGTTGCGTAATATGAAGCCATGTATTGCCAATTATCTGCGTCTTTCACAGGAAGATGTAGATAAAAAAACAAACCGTGCAAAGGATGAAAGCAACAGTATCGAAGCACAGCGGCAGATTGTCCGGCGGCATATTGCGGAAGCTCCTTCGCTTGCTCATCTCCCGCAGTTGGAGTTTTGCGACGATGGTTTTTCAGGGACGAATTTTGAAAGACCGGCTTTTAAGCGGATGATTAAAATGATTCGTGAGGGCGGAATCAGCTGCGTGATTGTCAAAGACCTCTCCCGTTTCGGACGTGATTATCTGGAGGTCGGTGATTATCTGGAGCACATTTTCCCGTTCCTTGGAATTCGGTTCATATCGGTGAATGACCATTATGACAGCGACAATTATCTTGGCAGTACGCCGGGGATTGACGTAACCTTTCGGAATCTGATTTATGATTATTACAGCAAAGACCTTTCTAAAAAAGTCCGAACAGGAATGCGGGTCAAACAGAAAAATGGAGGTTATGTCAGCTGCTGCCTCTATGGTTATCGGGTTCTGCCGGGACAGAAGCATAAAATGGTAATTGATCCGGAAACGGCTCCCATTGTGCGGCGGGTTTTCACGGACATCATTGCCGGTAAAACCACAAGTCAGATTGCGAGAGAACTGAATGCAGAGGGAGTTCCCACTCCTTTGGAGTACAAAAAGATTACCCGTAAGAGCACGGAAAATCAGCAGCCGAAAAAGCCGTTGTGGACGCATCAGCGGATTCTGGAAATGCTGCGGAATGTAAAATACACGGGCTGTATGGTCAATCATACCCGTGAAAGCAGGCACATCCGTGATAAGAACCAGCGCAGGACAAATCCGGAGGAATGGATTATCAACGAGGATACTCATGAAGCCATTGTCACAATGGAGGAATTTGAAGCCGCTAAAGCTGCTTTGCGTAAAGTAAAGCCTTACACAAAGAAAGCACCGCAGGCAGATTTTCCGTTTTACTGCGCCCATTGTGGGAGGAAGCTGCAAAGGACGTTTGGAAACGACGTTCATTTCTATTGCATAAGCTCTTATTGGAGCGAAGCGCAGGAGGATTGCAAGCCAGTCCGATGGGATAAAACAGACATTGAAAAAGTGATTCTGGAAACTCTGAAAGCCGAGATTTCCGTTATGCGGGTAACAGCAAGGGAGAAGAAAAAGGAATCTGTTTCCAGAGGAAAGCAGATCATGCTTCAGCTGGAGGTGTTAAACCGAGAACTGGAAAGCGGCGATTCCCAGAAGATACAAAGCTACATGGACTATCGTGAGGGACGTATTACTAAAGAGGAATTTATCTCCCGCCGTACAGAACGTGAGAAGCGTCATGCAGAGCTTCAGGAGACGATCAAGAGACTGGAAGCCGAATATGACGAATATCTCAAAGCTGGCAATCAGGCGGCAAAGGACGGGGCTGTGGCGGAGCGTACAGCGCAGCTTACTGATGAAGAACTGAAAGAAATCATGTACGACGCCATTGCGAGAGTGAATGTGTCAGACGGACAGCATATCGAAATTGTCTGGAAGTTTGGTGATCTCTTTGCGGCGGCATAGCAGAACAAAAACTTTGAGCCAGCCTTCGGGCTGGTTCTGTTTTAGGGTTTTGAGTCGATTTTTGTCCTAAAATAACTCAATGGGTATGGGCAAAACAGGCACTTATAAAAATCTCCGGAAAGCCGGAAAGCATTGATTTTACTGGGTTTTTCGGAGGTGACTCAAATTTTTTTGCACCTGCTTGACACAATGGGATGATTTGGGAAGGGTGGTTGTCCCGAAGGAGATCCGCCGTACGCTGCGGATTCGAGAGGGAGACCCACTGGAAATATTTACCGACCGGGAAGGTGAAATCATTTTAAAGAAATACTCACCCATCGGAGAGTTAGGAATATTTGCGAAGCAGTATGCAGAGAGTATGGCCCAGACGCTGGGATACCTGGTCTGTGTGACGGATACGGATCAGATCATTGCGGCGGCCGGACCGGGAAAGAAAGATTTTCAGGAGAAAGCGATCACGAAACAGCTCGGGGAAGTGATCCTTAGAAGAGAGCAGTTTCAGGCGGGATCAGACGACAAAAAGTTTACACGGATAACGGCGGAACAGCCGGAGGAATTTGACAATCAGGTCATAAGCCCGATTATCTGCGAAGGTGATGCCATTGGATCGGTAGTGATTCTGGCAAAAGAAGGGAAAAAGAAAATGGGAGATACGGAACAAAAGCTTGCCACATGTGCAGCGGGATTTCTGGGGAGACAGATGGAGCAGTAAAGATTGCTCCATTTTTTTCCTTTTTTAAGATTGCCCTGCCTACTTTGGTGTGCTAAGATAGAACAGAATCTTCCATGCGAGATTTTTTATAAAAAGACAAGAATGAGGTGTAGAGGGACAGATGAAATCATTATTAGTCTATTTGAAAAACTATAAGAAGGAGACGATTCTCGCCCCGCTGTTTAAACTGCTGGAAGCGTCGTTTGAACTCCTGGTTCCACTCGTGATGGCGGCAGTGATCGACACCGGAATTGTGAATCAGGACAAGCCTTATATCGTACGGATGTGTATGGTACTGATTACACTTGGGATCATTGGCCTGGTCTGTTCAATTACGGCGCAGTATTTTGCGGCAAAGGCGGCGACCGGATTTTCTACGGAGCTGAGACACGCATTGTTTCAGCATATTCAGAGCTTTACATTTACGGAGATGGATATGTTGGGTACATCGACCCTGATCACCCGTATGACCAGCGATGTAAACCAGGTGCAGTCGGGAGTCAATCTGGTATTGAGACTGTTTTTGCGCTCGCCCTTTATCGTGTTTGGGGCAATGATCATGGCGTTTACGGTGGATTTTGAGGGAGCGCTGGTGTTTGTGGTAACAATTCCCCTTCTTTCAGTCGTGGTATTTGGCGTGATGCTGATTACCATGCCGCTTTATCGAAAAGTGCAGGCGAATCTGGACAAGGTGCTTCTGGTGACGAGGGAGAATCTGACCGGAGCCAGAGTGATCAGAGCATTTAATAAGGAGGACAGTGAGAAGAGGCGGTTCGAGGAGAGCAACCAGATTCTGACGGATGCTCAGAAATTCGTGGGGCGTATCTCGGGACTGATGAATCCACTTACTTATATCATTGTGAACGGTGCAACGATCGTGCTGATCTATGTGGGGGCCGCCCGGGTGGATATCGGCGTGCTGAGCCAGGGCGAGGTTGTGGCTCTTTTGAATTATATGTCCCAGATTCTGGTAGAGCTGGTGAAGCTGGCAAATCTGATCATTACTGTTACCAAGGCGATCGCCTGCGGAAACCGTATTCAGAGTGTATTTGAAGAAAAGCCGGAAATGAAGGATGGAAATTTTGGATGGGAAAACGGAAGACTTTCGGGGGCCGGTGCGGTTCCCATGGTGGAGTTTGATCACGTATGTCTCACATACAAAGGGGCAGGCGGCGAATCCTTAAGTGATATTTCATTCAAGGCTCAAAAAGGACAGACGATCGGAATCATCGGAGGTACCGGTTCGGGCAAATCCTCGGTGGTGAATCTGATTCCGCGGTTTTATGATGCGACTTCCGGTGAGGTGCGGATTGCCGGACGGAATATTAAAGAATATCAAACGGACGCGCTAAGGGAAAAAATCGGCGTGGTGCTTCAGAAGGCAGTACTTTTTAAAGGAAGTATCGCGGAGAATCTGCGCTGGGGCAAGGAGGATGCAACCGAGGCAGAGCTGGAAGAGGCGCTTGCCGTTTCCCAGGCCAAGGAATTTGTGGATGCAAAAGAAGGGCGCCTGGATTTCAAGGTCGAGCAGGGCGGACGTAATCTTTCCGGCGGGCAGAAGCAGAGACTTACCATTGCCCGCGCGCTGGTGAAAAAGCCGGAGATATTGATTTTGGATGACAGTGCGTCGGCACTGGATTTTGCTACGGATGCAAGGCTCAGAAAAGCGATACGTGAGATGGAGAGCAGTCCTACGGTTTTCATCGTATCTCAGAGAGCATCTTCCATCCAGTATGCGGATCAGATTCTGGTTCTGGAGGACGGAGAACTGGCGGGAATCGGAACCCACACGCAGCTTCTCGAGACCTGCCCGATCTATCAGGAGATTTATTATTCCCAGTTTCCAAAGGAGGCGGCAGAAAATGGCAGATAAGAATAGAACAAAACAGTCAGAGACTCTGAAAAAGGTATTCCGCCGTCTGGGAAGATACCGGATTTTTCTGGTATTCTCCATTCTACTTGCGACGGTGACGGTGGCGCTTACCCTGTATGTACCGAAGCTTACAGGAAAAGCGGTTGATTACATTGTAGAGAAAGGCCTGGTGGATTTTTCGGGAGTAATCCGGATCATGATTCAGATCGGTATCTGTACTTTGATCACAGCGCTGGCCCAATGGCTGATGAATGTGTGCAACAATAAGATGACGTTTCAGGTTGTGCGTGATATCCGTAATGAGGCTTTTCAGAAAATCGAGATTCTTCCGCTGAAATATATTGACGGCCATCCCTATGGTGAGGTGGTAAGCCGGGTGATCGCGGATGTGGATCAGTTTGCGGACGGACTTTTGATGGGATTCACCCAGCTATTTACCGGAGTGGCGACGATCGTAGGGACTTTCGGGTTCATGCTCTCAGTTAATGTGAAGATTACCTTTGTGGTGGTTCTGATTACCCCGGTATCCTTCCTGGTGGCAAATTTTATTGCAAAACGAACCTTTTCCATGTTCAAGCTTCAGTCGGAAACCCGCGGAGAGCAGACCGGCCTGATTGATGAAATGATCGGAAATCAGAAGGTGGTTCAGGCGTTTGGCAGAGGAGAAGAAGTGCTGGAGCGCTTTGACGAGATTAACGGGCGGCTGCAGAAATGCTCACTGAAAGCGATCTTCTTCTCATCCATCACCAATCCGGCCACCAGGTTTGTCAACAGCCTGGTCTATACAGGGGTGGGAATTACCGGTGCATTTGCAGTGGTAAACGGTTCGCTTAGTGTAGGACAGTTATCCTGTTTCTTAAGCTATGCCAATCAGTATACGAAACCGTTTAATGAGATTTCCGGTGTCATAACAGAATTGCAGAATGCGATCGCCTGTGCACAGCGTATTTTTGACCTGATCGAAGAGGAACCACAGGTGCCGGAGCCGGAACATGCAGTAGTTCTTAAGAATATCAAAGGAAATGTGAATTTATCGGATGTGTCTTTCTCTTATGTGCCGGAGCAAAGACTGATTGAGAATTTCAACCTGGATGTAAAGCCGGGGCAGAGAGTTGCGATCGTGGGACCGACGGGGTGCGGGAAAACAACACTCATTAACCTGTTGATGCGGTTCTATGATGTGTGCGGCGGAAGTATTCAGGTAGAGAATCTGGATATCCGTGAGATTACCAGGCACAGCCTGCGCGCCGGATATGGTATGGTGCTGCAGGAAACCTGGCTGAAAACCGGAACGATCCGGGATAATATTATTATGGGAAGACCGGATGCCACGGAAGAAGAGATGATCGAGGCGGCAAAAGCGTCTCACGCGCATAGTTTTATTAAGAGGTTGTCTAAAGGGTATGACACGTGGATCACTGAGGACGGAGGAGGATTGTCCCAGGGGCAGAAACAGCTTCTTTGTATTGCCCGCGTGATGCTCTGCCGTCCGCCGATGTTGATTCTTGATGAGGCGACATCCTCGATTGACACTCGTACGGAGGTGAAAATTCAGAAAGCATTTGCCAGTCTGATGGAAGGACGTACGAGCTTCATCGTGGCGCATCGTCTTTCGACGATCCGGGAGGCGGATGTGATTCTGGTCATGAAAGACGGGAAGATCATTGAACAGGGAAATCATGAATTCCTATTGGAAAAAGGTGGATTCTATAAGGAATTATATCAGAGTCAGTTTGAGCTAAGCTAAGAGACGGAGGATGGAAGAGAGAATCGTCCGCCGGTCCTCCCTGCCGGTACGTAAGGCAAACCAAGATGAAGGTCCACCGGACTTTCACTTAGGTATGGCAACAGAAAAGAGAAGTGTTAATCGCTGAAATGGATTAGCACTTCTCTATTTTTTGTTGCATACTTGAGTGAAAGGCACTTATCTAGGTGCTCTCAATGATTCTAAAAACGGTGTTATCAGTTCCTTCCCATATTGCAAAAGAGAGTGACGTCCCTGCTGCAAACACCAACTGTAAGTGGTGCCGATTTGAAAACTGGCGATCATGTTTGCAAGCTCGGCATAGGAATGAGGAGAAGAGATTTCTCCGGCTTCTATCCCATTTTTCAGGATAGAACGCAGAATCTGGTAGTATTCTCTTTCCGGATTCAAAATGTGGCGGGTACCTGTAGTGACAACCTGTAAGCCATAAAGCAGTGGATAGAGAGAACGATAAGGCGAATCCTCCAAAGCATTAAACAGGTAATTATTAAAAGAAATTAGTTTATCAACGGCATGTAATTCCTTTGGGCAGGTTTCTTCCCAGTCGTGATAGTGCAGGTCATAAGTATAGGCTACACTGAAAAGAAGCTCATCCTTTCCATGAAAATGATGATAGAAGGCACTTCTGGATGTCCCGGATTTTTCAATAATCTGAGAAATGGTAGTATCCTCATATCCTTGTGTACGGAATAATTCCCATGCGGCTTCCTGTATTTTGTTCTTTGTGTTTTTCTTTTGCGTTGATCTCATGATGCGGTTCCTCTTTGCTTTCGCTTATTATGCGAAACTCAGTACGATTAGTTAATGATATTTTGACACATTTGCATTAAGGTAAATATCCGGATATGCTGCCAATTTATTGATAGATTCAATATCTGAATATAGAAATAGTTTACCATAAAGGGGTGAGGTTTTTCAATTACTATTGGTTTTTGTTAAGATAATTGAAAATTATTCGTTATTTGAAAAGGGAGAAAATGATTGCACTCCACAATATGTTGTGGTAGAATTATGCCATAAATTCAAAAAGAGAACGCAGTACGGAATGTATTCTAGCACGAATCGGAATGCAGAACATATCTGTTGCCGAGTATACCTAAGTTTCCAGGCATACCTGGGGAAATACCAGTGGACTTGTCGTCTTGGCATCGGTTATGGAGGGTGAGCAAATGAGAAGATTGAGATTGGAAATAGGAATCAACAAGGAGAGAGCAGAGTATGCCGTGGAGGCAGCGCTGCTTCTTGGTTTTCAGTCAGAAACGGCAGAATTTCCTGTTATCAGTAGTGAAGGAGAGATAGAGATCCCGAAGAGTGAAGAGGAGATTAGAACACTTTGGACCAGAGAGGTCGTACCGACACCGGAAGGCTATCAGGCAGCGCCTCATATCGGAGAGGTGTTTGATTTGGATTTCAGAGATAAAAAAGGGTTGGAATGCATATTTGGGAAGGGGCCTTTTTTGAAGGATGAAGACCATGATCTGTTTCCGGATCAGTTAGATGTGAAGCTGGTTTTGCCGGATGAGATAGATACTTCCATACTGATTGCGGCTTGTAATCTGGCATATCGTTTTGGAATGGAAACGACTGCCTATGACGGAAAGATTGTGGCGGAAGAAGGCTATCACGGCAATGCAGTGATATTGGAGAGAGCAGACCACACGGAGATGTGCTTTGAAGAAGCGGAAGGGGCGGTTCGTGTTTTTCTTCGCGGAGACGGGGAGAATCTGGAACGTTTTTCCGCGCATTTATGTGAAAGCTTCCCTAAATTGGATGAGTGGAGGACCTGGCGGGATGTTCTGATGGAGATGACGGATGATTTTATCCTGCGCGGTGCGGATGGACAGCTCGCCTGTCTGGCGGCAGTACAAGAGGCACATCCTGACTGTAAATGTGAGGTGTACGGTTCGCCGGAGATCACGGATGAGCAGAAATCACATTTTTCGGGCAGTGCATTTTACAATTATAAATCCGGAAAGAAAATCTATGAAAAGACTTATGAGCTTCCATGGGAAGTGGAGGTCTTTGAACAACTCCTGAAAGAAGAGGTCTATCCCCATCTGAAGATGGGCGATACACTTTGGGTGTCCGGTGCACTCAGCGAGGATGAGGAGATACGGAAAAAATTATCGGAAAGAATACGCAGATCAGCCAAAGAGCTGGGCGTAAAAGCAGCGCAGACACAGATTATCTGCGCATATAAGCAGGGATTTTCCTGGATGGATGAAGTGGTGATTCCGGCTGTAAAATCAGAAAAACCGGAACGTATTGAGATTTATTTCAGGCCCTTTATGCCGGAAGGACAGACCGAATGGCTGGATGAGAACGGCGCGACTCCATCTTATAACAATGTGAATGCGAATGACCCGGATAAGTGGTATGATCTGCCGATTCGTTATCTGCAGGAGTTGTATCCGATAGAGGATATCCTGGTACGTGAATTGGGGATCACAAGAGAACAGGTAGTATTTCTGCCCTATGAGGGCGAGGAAGATTTGACTTATCTGTGCAGAGTTTTGAAGGGAGACGGGAGCTGTTATGAAAGCAGCTATCTGGCACACAATTCTGAACGTCCGTATCTGGATGCATGTCCGGGACTTGGTAAGGTACATACCGCCACAGGGTATATTGAGGTAAAGGTGAACGGCAAAGAGGTCTTAAGCCGGGATATCAGAACGGATTTAGAGGAAGTCTGGGATGTATACCAGGCAAAAGTTCTGCCGGACATCCGTTCTTACATAGAGGAGAAGACGGGCGGAGATATACACCCTGAGAAACAGCCTTTTTTCCATGAGCTTTTGTTGGATGTGACTGTCAGCGAACCGGATTACAGGACAGGCAGCAGGGAGGATCTGATCTCTTCGCTGGATGCGCTGCACGAGGATCTGTATTTCACAGGCAGTGATTTCTTCAAAAATTATGGCGTGCAGAAACACGGTGTGATGCTGGACGCACCGGGGCTGATCTTGCCGCAGATTCATAATGCACCTGGGAAACCAGTATTTAAAGTGACGTTGTACGACCAGCTTGCTGAAGAACCCTATATTGTGCAGGGAAAGACAGGAGTTATTTGTAAGCAAAGAGAACGCAGCGAAGTGTCGCTTACCATTAGCCGGGTATCTTATGAAGAGGATAACACCATAGCAACTGTTCGGGCGGAAGGGGTAGAACAGTCGGTCTTGAAAGCATATGCCGGACTTTTGGAGCAGGGCATTTTGAAGCGGAGCCGGGAAATCAGGAACTGCGATATTCTCCGGTTTGAGGATGCGGCCGGCGCGGTATGTGATGCGAAGATTATAAAACAGCCCGATTTAAAGAAAAGCAAGAAGATAACGGATATTGATCTGCATGAAAATGAATTGATTGGATATGATACCTATTTAGAGATCATAGAAGAACTGAGGCAGGTGCCGCAGATAGAGGTGTTTGAGAGTGCGGTTTCTTATACGGGGAGAAAACTGTATGCCATTTGGTTGAAACCGAAATATACAGGTTATCTCTCTCTGACAAAACGGATCAACAGGATTCCGAGTGAGATTATCAATGCCAGACATCATGCGAATGAAGTGTCAAGCACCAACGCGTCTTTTATTTTATTGAAACGCCTTTTGACGGAAGAGAAATATAAAGAGCTGCCGGAGAGACTGAACCTGATCCTGGTTCCGATGGAGAATGTGGACGGTGCGGCGATTCATTATGAACTTCAAAAGGAACATCCATATTGGAAGTTCCATGTCGCGCGATTTAATTCTCTCGGAAAAGAGTTTTACTATGAGCATTTCCGGCAAGATACCATCCATACGGAGGCGATGGGACTTTCGCGTCTTTACGAGAAATTTGCGCCGGATGTAGTGGTGGACAATCACGGAGTTCCGAGTCATGAGTGGGAACAACAGTTTTCGGGGTATACGTCTCCGTCCTACAAGGGATTCTGGCTGCCCAGGTCTCTGCTGTACGGCTATTTCTGGTATGTGACTAATTCAGAGTACCGGGATAATTATGCGGTGAATAAACGGATGGAAGATGTGATCGCTGACAGAATTGCCGAAGATGCAGAGATGACGGCGCTGAATAAGGAGTGGAGTGCACAGTTTGAGAAATATGCCCATTCCTGGATGCCGAAGCTGTTCCCGGCAGATTATTATAAAAATATGATCAATTACTGGATTCCCTTTGCGTATGATCCGGCACACCGCTATCCGTCCATCCGTTTTCCGTGGATCACGACGGTGGCATATACCAGTGAGGTGGCGGATGAGACGGCGCAGGGAGACTATCTGAACCTGTGTGCCCGCGCAC